>Ga0209578_10000249_pt1 | contig 86564 bp, 52 predicted proteins | sample tdAd472_FD_187127 | JGI IMG/M metagenome (GOLD analysis project Ga0209578, IMG submission 187127) | Marine sediment microbial communities from the Atlantic coast under amendment with organic carbon and nitrate - tdAd47.2 (SPAdes)... | ecosystem: Environmental > Aquatic > Marine > Coastal >...
CACAACAGCGCCCGGCACGTCAGGCACCTGCACCGCAAGCCAAACCGGCACCCGCACCTCAGGCCAAGCCCGCGCCCGCCGCACAACAGCGCCCGGCACGAACGGCACCGGCACCGCAAGCCAAACCGGCGCCCGCACCTCAGGCCAAGCCCGCGACCGCCGCACAACAGCGCCCGGCACGAACGGCACCGGCACCGCAAGCCAAACCGGCACCCGCACCTCAGGCCAAGCCCTCGCCCGCCACTCAGCAGCGCCCGGCCCGACCCGTCGCGAAAAAGCCTGCGCCAAAAGCTGCAGCAACGTTGCGCCCCGCCGCAAAAGCTAGGAACGCCGCACCGACGCGCAAGGGAGCGCCCATCAAACCACAACCGCCAAAAGCGCGCCGCACAGCAACGTTCCAGCCTACGGCTGGAGGTGCTGAATGAGCGGTGCAGGTTTTCTCATCGCCCGCCTTGCCGGGAACAACAGACTAACACCGTCCGCCGCTTGCCTGGCCCCCTTGCTCGACGCCATGGCGTGGACAGGGACACCGCGACAGTTGGCCGAATCCTTGACAGGAAACTGGGACGATATGTCGGTTCAGGCGGTCCGCAATACGATGGCCAATCTGAGTTACACATCAACCCAGCATCGCTTGCGGCGCTCGCGAATCGACAAGCGGTTGTTGCCATGCCTTTTCGAGGCCGATAACGGCGCTGTGCAGGTTATTACGCTCGGTACCAACGGCGACGTCATTATTTTCGACGGCACTTCCAGAAAAACCATTCGCAACCCGCGCGGTCTCTCGCCGAAGGGAACGGCCTATTTCTTTGCCAAGAACCAACGTGGCGGATCGATCCGCATACAGGACGGCAGCTGGTTGAAAACCGTCGCGCGTCGTTTCGAGGGGTATGTTGGCCAGCTTCTGATGCTGACGTTCCTTTTGAACATGCTGGCACTGGCGACACCGATGTTCGTCATGGCGGTCTATGACAAGGTGATTGCCACCGGCGACAAACAAACTCTGGTATTTCTCGGTGTCGGAATCGGACTAGCTTTACTCTGCGACATCTTCATACGACTGATCAGAGGGGCCCTTCTGGCACACCTTGGCGGTCGCTTCGAAATGATCGTCGGGTCGTCGACCGTCGACAAAATCCTCGATATGCCGCTGGCACGCCTCGAACGCGCAACGGTCGGCACGCAGATCGCACGCCTGCGCGAGTTCGAAGGCATCCGGGGGTTCTTCTCGGGACCGTTGGCAATGGCTTTCATGGAAATGCCGTTCGTTATCATCTTTATCGTCGCCATTGCCTTCATCGGCGGCTGGATCGCGCTCGTTCCGGTCGGGTTCATGATTATCTTCGGCATTCTCGGCTCGATCATCATTCGCTATGCCCGGGCAGCGGTGAAACAGAACATCGAAGGCAGCGCCGATGCACAGGGCATTCTCGTCGAGCTGCTGCAAAACACCCATTCGATCAAAGCCGAGGCCGCAGAAGACCTGTGGATGAACCGGTATCGCGAACGCTCGACGCGCCTCGCCCTTTCGTCGCTCAAGAATGCGCGCGTTTCGAATATGGTCCAGACCTTCGGACAGTTGATGATGATTCTTGCCGGGGCCGGCACGCTGACCATCGGCACCATCGCCGCGGCCAACGGCGGCATGACCGTCGGGGGCCTGATTGCCAGCATGGCATTCGTCTGGCGTATCCTGTCGCCGATGCAGATGATCTTCGTTGCGATGACAAAGCTCGAAGAGGTCAAGAACGGCATGATGCGCGTTGACCAGTTGATGGCGCAACCGACCGAAAGCCGGGTCACATCGACATCGCACACAGTCACGGAAGGTAGCCGCTTCAAAGGCCGCATCACCTTCGCCAATGTCGTTATTCGTTACCAGCCGAACCACGACCCGGCGCTGGCCGGTGTCAGCTTCGATATCAAGCCGGGCGAAGTCGTAGCCGTCGCCGGATCCAACGGTTCGGGAAAATCGTCGATTCTCAAACTGATCGCCGACCTGTACCAGCCTCAGGCCGGTGCAGTGTTCATTGACGGCGTCGATTCACGTCAGATCAACACGATCGACCTGCGCCAATCGATCGCCTATCTGCCGCAGCAAACTGATTTGTTCTCCGGGACGATCGCGCAGAACCTGCGCCTCGCCAACCCCATCGCCAGTGAAGGCGAAATCAACAGGGCACTGGAAAAATCCGGTGTGCTGGACGACGTGCAGGAACTGCCGGATGGCCCCGAGACCTACCTGACGGAACATTCGATCAAGCAAATGTCGGCCGGTTTCCGGAAAGGCCTGGCCATTGCACGGACATTGCTGAACGACGCGCCGATTGTCTTGCTCGACGAACCGGAAAATGCGCTGGATATGGAATCCGATCACTGCATCATCGACTTGATCCGCGAATACCGCGGCAAGCGCACCGTGATCATCGTCGCCCACCGTCCGTCGTACATTCGCGAGGCGGATCGCGTCATCGTCATGAACCGGGGCGCGATTTCGTTCGACGGCACGCCCGAAGAAATGGCGCAAGCGGCCGAGGCTGCACAGTAAGGGACACCTATGATGGATACGCACAACGCCCGCCCCCCTGCTCCCAATGGCCCGCCGCCGCCAATCCCGGGTGCCCCGATGATCGCCGACGAAGGTTTTCTGGTCGGACGCGGCGCGCTGGCACAATCGTTGATGCTGGAAGAACGCGGGCCGAGTCATCTGATCCGTCTTGCCGGATTCTTTGTCTGCATCATGGTCTGCCTGTTCATCGGCTGGGCCGCCTATACCGAAATTACCGAAGTCGTCGTCTCATCAGGTGAGGTGTCACCGATCGGTTCCGTTAAGCGGGTGCAGCACCTCGAAGGCGGGATCGTCAAAGAGATCAACGTCGGCGAAGGCGATCTGGTGCAACAGGGCGAAATCATGATCAAGCTGGACGACGCCGGGATTGTGCCGGAACGCGACCAGTTGGCCACGCGCCTGTCGAATCTCGAACTCCGCGCGCAGCAGCTTGCCGCCGTCATCAGTGGTGAAGAATTCGACCTGAGCAAAGTCGATCCCCGTTACCGCGCCCTTGCCAAGACCCAGGTCGAGGTTCTTGCGGCAAAACGCGAAGCGCTCGATGCGCAGGCGGAAGTGTTGCGCGATCAATTGAGCCAGCGCCGCAACGAACTGGAATTGCTCCGCGATCAGGTCGCCGGCAACAAGCGTCAGATCCAGATCCTCAAGCAACAAGTAGGCATGCGCAAAACCCTTGAAGAAAAAGGCCTGATTTCAAAGGTTATCTTGTTGAACGATCAGCGCGAACTCGCACGCGCCGAGGGCGCACTGGCGGAACTGGTCGGCAAGCAAAGGACCGCAAAGAACGCCATCGACGAGGCGGAAAGCCGGCTCGAGGAAATGGAGTCGCGCTCACGCATGGACGCGCGCGAGCAATATGCGCAGGTTCTTGGTGAAATCGCCGAACTTCGCGACACCATCGAGCTTAAGAACGACCAGATTCGCCGCCTTGATATCCGTTCTCCGGTCACCGGGATCGCCCAGGAATTGCAAACCGAGACCGTCGGCGGCGTGATTGCTCCGGGCTCCACGGTGCTGGAAGTCATCCCCAACGATGCCGCCCTGTTCGTTGAAGCACGGATATCGACGCAGGATATCGGCTTTATTTACGTCAATCAGGAAGCGACCGTAAAAGTGACGGCCTTCGACTACACCCGCTATGGCGGCATTGACGGCATCATTCAGGGCTTTTCCGCAACCACCGTTCAGGATGAGGAAGGCAACACCTTCTATCGGGCGCGGATCAAGCTGGCCAAGAACTATGTCGGCGACGACCCGAAGCGCAACCGCGTGCTCCCCGGCATGGAAGTGATCGCCGATATCAAGACGGGGAAAAAGACCCTGCTGGAGTTTCTCCTGAAACCGGTCGTCAAAGCCCTCTCGGAAAGCTTCCGCGAGCGCTGATCGCCTGGCCGTACGTTTCATAATCTTCCACGTAAACGTAGATTCTGCTTAACAAGTGGAATGTGCATTCCTACGTTTTATGCATCTCTTTTTCCAACGGAGGAAACGACGATGCGTGGATTTGTTGCTTCTATGGCTGCATTCGGCATGACACTAGCCCTTTCGAGTGCCGTTCTCGCCGGTGAAACCGTGAATTACAATTCGGGCGATATGGCGCTCGAAGGCTACAAAGCCCCGGCAAGCGGCGCTTCGAAGGGGCTCGTTCTGGTCATTCATGACTGGGACGGCCTGACCGACTATGAACGCAAACGCGCCGACATGCTGGCGGGCATGGGCTATGACGCTTTTGCGCTCGACCTGTACGGTAAGGGAAATCGCCCGACGGAGACTGGCGCCAAAAAAGCCGAGATGGGTAAGCTGTACAATGACCGCGAGAAAATGCGCACGCTGATCCTGACGGGCCTCGCAGAAGCTCGGAAAATGAATGCCGGCAAGGCCGTCGTCATGGGGTACTGTTTCGGTGGCGCCGCGACCCTGGAACTCGCACGATCCGGCAAGGCCAAAGATGTCGCCGGGTACGCCACCTTCCATGGCGGCTTGTCGACCCCGGCCGGGCAAAGCTACAGCAAGGACACACCGCCTCTGTTCATCGCACACGGTGGCGCCGACACCTCAATTACAATGGACCATGTCGCCGACTTGTCGAAGCGCCTGGAAGAAGCCGGCGTAACATACGAGATCGAGGTTTATTCCGGTGCGCCTCACGCGTTCACGGTTTTCGATTCAAATCGCTATCGAAAGGTGGCCGATGAAAAATCGTGGGCAACGTTCACCGACTTTCTGAAGACCAATCTCTAGTATGGACCGGTGACGTGGGTATTTCCTGCGTCACCGTTCCGCCGGCATTTTCTTGTAGAAGTGCCACAGCATGACCGACGCAACCGTACGGTACGGTCGCCAGCGCTCGCCGATGACTTCCAACTCCGCCGGGCTGGGCCGCTCACCGAGCCCCAACAAGCGACCGGCGGCGGCCTGAAGGGCGATATCGCCGACCGGCAGAATATCCGGGCGTCCGAGCGCGAACATGAGATAGATTTCCGCCGTCCAGCGGCCAATCCCCTTAAGTTTCGTCAGTTCGCGAAAAACCGTGTCCTGGCGGCACCGTTGCAGGCGTTCGAGGTTCAGTTCACCCTCGGCAACCGCTTGGGCAATGCCGAATACATACCTTGCCTTTGCGCCGCTCAAGCCGGCACCACGCAGCCCAGTTTCACCAAGCCTCAAAATCGTTTCCGGCGTAACCGTCCCTGCTGCGGTTTCGAGCCTGTTCCAAATTGCCGCACCGGCCTGCACCGATACCTGCTGATCGATGATGATGCGGATCAAGGTCGCAAATCCGGGTTCACGCTTGCGCGACTTCGGGTTCCCGTACAGAACCGCCGCTGCACGCATATGCGGGCACGTATCGCGGATATGACGCAGTCCATTGCGGAAACCCCTCATATACAGAACACTAGCAATCCCCTAATCGACACGCACGGCGTAAAAGCAGGCATATAGGTGCAAGGATCGACCCGATTTCAGGACATTGCGCCAGTTAAAGTTGCGATCGGTGATTGACACAAAATGATTCAAATCGTTTCTTTAATTCACCAAACGAATCTCGTTAAACGCATCATATTAGGTTAGCATACCGCGCCTATACCCATCAAAATCAGGACATGATGAGTACCTTGGATAAACAAAAATCAGCATACTTGGTCAATCTTGGGCGGTTCGCAGCTCTTGCATTTTGCCGTGCTGACATTCTTTTCCAGGTTTCACAGGACCTTAAGATCAAATTCTGCACCGGGCCGGCGCAGACATTTTTCGGAAAATCCGACGCCGAACTCATCGGATTGAACTTTCTGGACATCATTCATCCCGACGACCGGACGATCGTCAGCGACATCTTCACTGTCAAAAGCCGTGATGCGCGGGTCGAGGACCTGATGATCCGCGCGCAAACTCCGAACAATTCGAGCGCCGAGATCGCCCTTTCCGGCTATCGGGTTCCGGATTTCGAGAACGATTATTTTCTCGCCATCAAGATCGCCCCGAAACAAACGATCCCGGTCGGTCGCAGTCCCGAAGACCGCGATACGGAAACCGGCATCCTGACGAACGAGGCTTTCGTTGACGCAGCAACCCAGCGGGTCCGCTCGTACGAAGCTGCCGGTGGCAAACCCAAGGTCAGTATGATCAACATCGGCGATCTGGCCGAGGCTGGTATTGTCGCGGGCAGCGCCGAGGAAGCCGAGGTCCTGAAAGCCATCGGCGAGACCCTTAATCATGAATCGCTCGGCGGTGACACGGCAGGACGCATTGACGACGAAAATTTCTCTGTCGTGCATGGCGAAGACGTCGACGCTGTCGGGCTGAGCGAAAAACTATCAAACGCGCTCAGCGCCGCCGCACCAAATGCCAAATCCTTGGTCCCGAAAATCGCCACCGTCGACGCCAAGGCCGGCGGCATGGACGATAAGCAATTGGCCAAGGCCATGCTGTATTCGTTGCAGGAATTCACCAAGAACGATGGCGAAATGCCGGACGGCGATCTGAATTCCATTCTCGAAAAGAAAATGGAAGCGAACGTCAAGGATATCGAACGCTTCAAGAAAATTTGCGAAGACGGCAGCTTCGATCTCGTCTATATGCCGGTGGCCTCATTGAAGGACGGGCATTTCCATCACTTCGAAGCCTTAACCCGCTTTCGCGATGACGCAGGCGCGTCTCCGTTCCAGTTGATCACCCTTGCCGAGGAGGTCGGCGTCATTCCCGAGTTCGATCTGGCCGTCGCCAATCGCGCCTTGCAGACCGTCGAAGCGGCGAAATTGATCGGGCCATTTACGCCCATCGCGATCAACGTTTCAGGCCATTCGATCAGCGACCCGGTTTTTTGCGAAGGTCTAACAAAGCTGCTGACCGAGAAGTTCGGCAACGAGGAACACATCAGCCTGGAAATCACCGAATCCGCCGAGATCAGCGATCTCCAAGGTGTCAACGAAGCGCTCCAACGCTTCCGCCGCATCGGCTTCAAAGTTGCGCTCGACGACTTCGGCGCGGGTGCCGCCAGCTTCGACTACCTGAACAGCTTCGATGTGGACACCGTCAAATTCGATGGACCGGTCGTGAAGCGCGCCGTCGCAACCCGTAAGGGGAAGGCGTTTCTGGCGTCGATGGCGACGCTCTGTCATGAAATCGAAGTCGAAACGATTGCCGAAATGGTCGAAGACCAGGCACTGGCCGATTTCCTCGGTCAATGCGGCATCGAACTCGGACAAGGCTGGCACTTCGGAAAGCCGATGCCGACCGAAGAAGCGTTCCCGGGCATTCAGCTAAACTTGCCGCAGCCCAAGGGCGGTGATGCCGAGTTCTTCGAGGGCGGCCAATCCCTGATGGACAGACTCAACAGCGGTAAGCTTTAAAACGCTTAGCGAAGCTCTTCGAGCGGCGTCACACCAATCACCTGCAAACCCGATGCAATAACCGTTGCCACGGCCATAACCAGTGCAAGACGCGCGCGGGTGGCATCGGGATCGTTTTCATCGATGAACCGCAGGCGGACGTTGTCTTTGCCCTTGTTCCACAGACCATGGAATAGCGCCGCGAGATCGTTCAGGTAAAACGCGATACGGTGCGGTTCATGCGCTTCCGCCGCCGCTTCGACGGCCTTGGGCCAGCCCGCAAGCATACGGATGATCTCGATTTCCGACTCATCGCCGAGCAAGCTCAATTCCGCCTTAGCCAGTTTTTCCGGCGCAAGATCGGCAGTATCGACAACTTCGGCGGCATTCCGCAGCACCGAATGGCAGCGCGCGTGAGCGTATTGGACATAGAACACCGGGTTGTCACGCGACTGCTCCAGTGCCTTGTCGAGATCGAAGTCCATCTGGCTGTCATTCTTGCGCGTCAGCATGATGAAGCGGACGATGTCCTTGCCGTTCTCGCCCAACTCGTCAATCAGATCGCGCAATGTCACGAAGTTACCGGCACGCTTCGACATTCGGAAAGGCTCGCCGCCCTTCTTCAGGTGCACGATCTGGCACAATTTGACGTCCAGCGCGCCGTCGTTGTCCGTAACTGCGCGAACCGCCGCCTGCATACGTTTGACGTAACCGCCGTGATCGGCGCCCCATACATCGATCATCGTCTTGAAGCCGCGATCGAATTTGTCCAGGTGGTTGGCGATGTCGTTGGAAAAATACGTCCACGAACCATCCGATTTCTTGAGCGGCCGGTCGGTGTCATCGCCGAATTCGGTCGCCTTGAACAAAGTTTGTTCGCGCGGCTCCCAGTCTTCCGGCGCCGCCTTCCCTTTCGGCGGCTCAAGAACGCCGCGATAAATCAGTCCACGCGCTTCCAAAAGTTCCTGCACATGCTCGACCTTGCCCGCCGCGACAAGATCGCGTTCCGACGTAAACACGTCCTGGGAAATACCAAGCGCCGACAGGTCATCCTTGATTTGCGCCAAAAGCCGTTCGATCGCGATGTTGCGGAAGGTATCGATCCATTCTTCTTCCGGAGCATCCTTCAGGCCGTCTCCCAACGTATCGGCGAGTTCCTTGCCGATGGGGATCATGTATTCGCCCGGATACAATCCTTCGGGGACATCTCCGATGACTTCGCCCAGCGCCTCGCGATAGCGCATATGCGCCGAGCGCGCCAACTGATCGACCTGATTGCCGGCATCGTTGACGTAGTATTCCGAGGTCACGTCGAAACCGGCCTTCCTGAGCAGATTGACCAGCGCGTCACCGACCACGGCACCGCGCGCATGCGCGACATGCAAGGGCCCGGTCGGGTTGGCCGAGACGTACTCGACGTTGATTTTCTCGCCATCACCGACATCGGAATTCCCGTAATCGGTTCCCGCCTTAAGGACGTCGGCAAGCCGGTCGTGCCAGAAAGCATCAGCCAGAGCGGCATTTATAAAGCCGGGGCCGGCAATATCGACGCGTTCGACCGCCGCCAGCGCCTCGATACCCGGCGCAATCAGCGCAGCGACGTCACGCGGTTTCATCCCCGCCGGTTTGGCAAGAACCATCGCCGCATTCGTGGAAATATCCCCATGCGACGGATCGCGCGGCGGCTCGACCGTAATTCTCGACGTGTCCAGGCCGTCGGGCAGGTCGCCCGCTTTTACGAGGCCGTCGATAAATTCCGCAATATCTGCCTGAAAGGCCTTAAACAGGTTCATCAGCGTCCGTCCCGTTCTTCTTTTAGCGCCCGGACGTCGTCACGCAACGCACGCAATTCGGTTTGAAGACTCTCCAGCGTCGCTTCGGCGGGTTCGCCCGCGGCCTCCCGCTCGGCGCGCCCCTCTTCGGCCATCATTTCCTTGGCCGACTGCATACTGTCGACAACGATGGCGACAACAAGGTTCAGGACGAGGATCGACGTTATGATCACGAATGGAACAAAGAACATCCAGGCATACGGATGCGTTTCCATTACCGGGCGCACGATCCCCATCGACCAGCTTTCCAGCGTCATGATCTGGAACAGACTGTATATGGAACCACCCAGGTCACCAAAGAACTGCGGGAACGATGCCTTGAACAGCACGGTGGTCATGACGCCACCGACATAAAAAATCAAAAGCAGCAGGATCGCCGTCGATCCCAGCCCCGGCAACGAACGCAGCAGCGCTTCGACAACGACACGCATGGTCGGCACCTGCGATATCAGCCGGAGCGCCCGCAGGATCCGCAAGGCGCGGACAACGGAAAATGCTTCGGCACCGGGGGTAAGCGCGACAGCGACAACGATGAAATCAAAGACGCTCCAGGGCCGTTTCACGAAGCCGGCGCCGTATGAAACGATCCGCATCATCAATTCGACGACGAAAATCGTCAGGAAGATCGTATCCAGCGCATCCAACACCGGACCGAACGATGCGACCAGCGCATCGGACGTCTGCATCCCGATGACGAGCGAGTTGAGAACAATAATGCCGATGATGACGTTGTTGAATAGCTGCCCGTCGACAAGCAAAAGCAGCTTGTCGCGCATTCCACTCGGGCTGGGCGCGCTGTCATTCATGGGTGTGGTTGGTAATGCGCCCCGCGCCTGCTGTCAACGCGACTGCAGGCGCGGCCGCAAAGGATGACCGGAATTACTCGGCAGCCGCAATCTGCGTCTGTTCGGGCGCCTGGCGGACGATGCAGTTGTAAACCCAATCGCGCGAGCCGAAATGCTCGGCAATAACGTCGAGGGCTTCATCCACATCGAACTCACAGCACGAGAAGACATCGAAGTAGCATTCACCGGTAAAATCGCAGAAATGCGCGGTAATATTCGACGTTTCGATAAGCTGGGTCAGCGTGTAACCGGCAGCTTGCGGGTTTTCCTTGGCAAAGTGGACGATCCACGGCTCGCCATAAGCCTTCATATTGATCCGCTCAACCATATCCTTGGCGAAACGCGCAATCGCATCCGCGTTGGAACGGTTCTCGTTACAGTTAGCGACATCGACAGTGAGATGCATACCCCACATGGCCTTAAACTCCGCAAATTCGAGTTACAAAAAAACGCGGGAAAAATCCCACGGCTGATCGCGCGTCTTCTACGCCCTTTTGTGTTTCAGATCAATAGATAGAAATGCCTATAGCATAATTTTTTGATGCCGTTTCAAACCCCGATTTTTTTGCAGAAAACATCACAAAATTCCACTTGCATCCAAGGATTACTAGGTATTACAACGCGCGTCTTGATTACGACTTTGTTGCGACCCGGCAGGCCAGCACCAGCCGCGTTGTTGTGGGAAAGGTCACTAATTTGTCCAAGAGCCAGTTTCAAGTCATCGAAACGGAAATCGCCACCCCGGCGTCCGTGTCCGAAGGCAATGAAGACAAGGACTATTTCATCGTCCGTGATGGAGTCCGTTATGCCGGCACGCACCTGATCATCGACGTCTACGGTGCAGATCACCTGGATGAGTTGGAGCATGTGGAAAGCGCGCTTCGCAAGGCGGTCGACGCTGCCGGCGCAACGCTTCTGCATATTCACCTGCACCATTTCACGCCGAACGGTGGCATTTCGGGCGTCGCGGTCCTGGCCGAGTCCCATATTTCGATCCACACATGGCCGGAATGCGGGTATGCCGCGCTGGACGTGTTCATGTGCGGTGAAGCCAACCCACACGCGACCATCGAGATCCTGCGTGAGGCCTTTGCGCCCGAGCGGATCGCCGTCGAGGAGCACATGCGCGGCCGTGGCGTATAACAGAGCTTATGACCGAGAAAACATTCAAGGAAACGCTCTATACCGGCTGGCAGACTGAATACCAAAGCACTGACGTCTACTTTGACAGTGCAACCGACCATCAACGGCTGGTGATCTTCAACAATCCGGTGTTCGGCCGGATGATGATGCTGGATGGCGTCACACAAACCACCGAAGCCGACGAATTCATTTATCACGAGATGCTTGCGCACGTGCCGATCCTGGCGCACGGCGCGGCGAAACGGGTCTTGATCATCGGCGGTGGCGACGGCGGCATGCTGCGCGAGGTTCTGCGCCACACTTCGGTCGAGCACTGCACCATGGTGGAAATCGACCCGGGCGTCGTCGAATTGTCGAAAGTCCATCTGCCGAACCATTCGAACGGGGCTTTCGACGACCCCAGAACCAATCTCGTATTCGCCGATGGCGCGGCATTCGTGCGTGAAACCACCGATACCTTCGATGTGATGATCGTCGACAGCACGGACCCCATCGGCCCCGGCGAGGTATTGTTTCAAGACACATTTTACGCCAATGCGAAAAAGTGCCTGACGCCCGGCGGCATTCTGGTCACGCAGAACGGCGTACCGTTCTTGCAGCCGGACGAGTTGAAGAACACAGTGACGCATCTCCGCCACCTGTTCGCCGATGCTTCGTGCTATGTGGCGACTGTGCCGACCTATGTCGGCGGCCCGATGGCCTTCGGCTGGGCCAGCGACAATGCCAAATTGCGCGATATCGGTGCGGATGTGCTTGAGCAAAGGTTCGCCGCAGCCGGGATCGAAACGCGTTATTACACCCCAGGCGTACACAAGGGCGCTTTCGCGCTCCCGGTTTATATTTCCAAAATCATCGACTGAGCCGGCGGCGGCCCCGGCAGACTGGCCTCAGACAGCCATCATCTGGTGTGCGTGCTCAATCAAAGCATCGCGGTATTCGGCCATTTCCCCTTCGGGGTCTTCGACTTCGACTTCGTTGAAACGGCTCGCCCATTCACCCATCGTTGAGAGCCACTCCTCGGGAAAGCCCATGGCTTCGCAAACATCGCGAACCTCGGCAACCTCTGCCTCGTGAACATACTCGTCGGCATAGGCCAGCCGCAGCAGTTCCAACGCCGCGATCACACGTGCCTTGTGCGTGTCGAACGCCGAAACATCTATGTCGCCAAGGACGCGGCGAATATCGATATCGCCATGCACGCCCATCTCTTCACGCAAGGCGTCGATTGCTTCCATTTCCTCGGCTGAATCCTCACCGTCCGACATGGCAATTCGACTGGCCAGCACCAGAAAGGCTTCACGCTGCGCCCCATTCAACATCTCAAGAAACATCGATCAATCCTGATTTCGTGATGCTACGAAGGTTACTCTGCCGGTTGCGCTTGCGGCTCGGTGGCATCCCCGCCCTCGTTCTCGGGCGCCTCCTTAACCTTGCCGCACAACCCGGCTTTTTCCAGCTCATCCCAGACATTGTCCCAGACATCGGAAGCGATTTGCTCGCGCATCGAATAATTGGCGATCCAGTACTGGATCGAGAATTGCCCGCCCCAATCGTTGTATCCGTCGACCGTACCGTTGTAACGCACCGCCGGCTTCGGTTCCTTGACCAGATTTTCCGATTTGAGGAGCGCGCGCATAAGCACCTCCTCGATCATGCGCGGATCCACGTCCGGGTCGACGTTCAGGTTAAATGACAACCTTGTCACCTTGCCCGCCGTATAATTGTGTACCGGCCATTCCGAAGCCTGTCCGTTCGGAACAGAAATGGTGAAACCGTTCCGCGATTTGACCCGCACCGTCCGCCAGGTGATATCGACGACCTCGCCTTCTTCCAAATCGCCGATCTTGACCCAATCGCCAACCACGAACGGCCGTTCGATGTTGATCGCGATCCCGGAAAATACGTTCGAAATATTGGCCTGAATGGCCAGACCGATGATCATTGCCAACAAACCGGAGGTAGCGAGCAAACTGGTGATCTTCTGGTCGAAGACAAAGGCAATGATCCCGAACGCCGCCAGAACGTAAATGTTCAGCGAGCCGAACATGCGAATGACGTTCGGCACCATACGCCGGGTATGTTGCTCCAACGGCACCCAAAGAAAACGCTCAAGCGCTATGCCGCAAATCCGTGCCGGCACGATCCACCACAAACAGTCATATACAAGGACGATCATGTCGACGTATCCGGCCTGCAGTTCCAGAACCGCGAAGTCGAGCAGAAGACTGCCGCCCGCCAGCAACAAAACGGGCCAAGCCATGAGCCGGAGGATCCACGACTGCGCTGACCAGAAACGACCGTGCTTCTTGCGATCCATCAATACCGCAAACACCGATCCCAAAAGCCCGAAAATCGTCAGGTAAACGAAGTATTCCTCCGGCACGAAATCTCGCACATTGATCCGCGCCGGGCTGGTCAAAATACCCATTGTGATGCGCGAAAATAGCGGGTCAACCGATCCGTGCCCGACATATGTCGGATCGCCCCGCGTTCCAACCGGCACTATTTCCTGTGAGACCCAGGCTCGGTCAATGTCCCAGTCCAGCTTTTCGCTGATCACCTGATTGCGCTCGAGGATAGCCTGGAATGTCGTGTCGCCGGCCAGTCCGATGCCCAACACGTCCGTCACGTACTGCAGGTTGTTACGGTTCAAGAAACGGTGTGCGAAATCGAAGCCCACGAGGATTGTCCCGTACGGCCGCTTAACCTTGGAGAAATTGTAATTGAACTTCCCGGTGACCTCGAAAAGCTTGTAGTTCAGTCCTCGCGAAATCTGTTCCGCGGCGGGTTTGTCTAGGACGATATTATCGACGGCATTGGAGAAGATCAGGTCCTCAGGGTGGAAGTCCCCGCTGTAACGGAACCACAGCAGGAAATTCAGCGTCACAGTGCCTTTTTCAAGATCAAGGTCCGTGACCTCTTTCACCTGAAGACCGGTGTAAACGACGTTCGTCTTGTACATAAAGCGGTCGTTCACATAGAGGACTTTGCCTTTCTTGAGCTCCTCGATGAAATTGGCGGCAACCCCCGCCTTGATCGGCTGCAACTGTGTCAGCGCCGAAACCATGTTGCGCCCGTCATAGCGCCCCATGAATACGGGTGACTTCGCCTCGCCGTCCTTGGAAAAGGTTTTCACGCCGGAAATACCGCGAATGCCGGTCTCCGGATCGATCGCTGCGGCGAGCCGCTCACGGATCATCCTGCGCCCGCCACCGACAACATCTTCAGTTTCGCCACGTTCCCCGGCCTTGAACCCCTCGACGATCAGATGGGTCGCATCGAAGGCATATGCGGCGACCCAATCAGATGACGCGCCGAACTTGTTTTGATAGCGCGAGTTGAAGTCCTGCGCCTCTTCGTTCGCGGTGTCGAACAGCAACGGCGTCGAGGCAACGATGCCATTTGTGTATCTGGCGATGGCTTCGTCATCCGAGCCGACCGCTTGCTGGAACGCACGCGTTGCCAGGATCGACGTGCCGACGACCGGGTTGCGCGCCTTGGCGTCGCGAAGCGCCGACAGCACCTTGGCCGCCATACCTTCCTCGGCGGCGATAAACACCGTGCCCACATCCAGTTTTGGCTTTAGATCGGCGACGATTTCGGCGATCCGTTCATCCACGTTTCCGGCCGTGCTATCGAACCCCCACTTGTAACGGATACGGGTCCCGAAGCGCTTGTACGTTTCCTCGAACGTGTCGGCCATATTCAGGCCGCGCGGCGACAGGTCGTGGATGATCGAGGCGGTTTTCTGCCCCAGCACGTTGCGCGTGTAATTGGCGACGAATGCCGTTTCGTGGTTAGTATCAAAAACGCCCGAGAAAACGGACGGATTACCCTCGACAATGGCCCGGTCCAGTGGCGCCGGCGCGATCATCGGCAGGCTGTGCTTCTGATAGACAGGGGCCGCCGCGCGGCTCGTCTCCACGCTCCAATGACCGATCACCGCAAGAGTAGATGAATTGGCGCCAAGATCCTCTGCAATGCGCGCGGCTTCCGCCGGGTCATTCTTGTCGTCATAGACATCGACGATAACACGACCGCCACGAATACCGCCGGCGTCGTTGATCCCCTCCGCATAAAGCTCCGCGCCCTGCTTCAATGATTGCCCGTTTATGGCGAGAGGACCGCTCAGCGGCGCAACAACGGCGATGCGGACGGTTTTATCTTCGTCGTCGGACAAATAGGTGAAATTGGCGATGACGGAACCGATCACCGTCATGATGACCAGTAACGCCAAAATGAGTCCGAAGAGCTGCTTTTTGCTCAGCTTTTTCAGAAACTCCACGATTTCCCCCATTTCTGCCGCACAAGTATGGCCAATTTTGGCTTCAATAGTCGCCTAGGCTAACAGAATTGCCGCAAGACTGCGACCCACCTATTTGCAACTCTTTGTACCTCAATTGTTATTCGATTGTTAAATTTGGTAAAGCCCTACAAACGGTGCTTGCAAACGATTCTCATCATGCGCTTTGATGCATTACAATCTGATATTCATGAATATTCAAAGCCAGATGTTTACCTGCGCGTTGTGTGTGGTTTAATACCGGACGGCTGAGATCGTTCGCGAATTTCAGACCGAAAAAACAAGAATAATTTGCGTTGCCGCGACGTTCAAAGAACGCACGGCGACGGAAGGGCCGGGTAGGATAAAGTGATGAAGGACTGGATTCCTTCAAATCGTAGTGTTGCGCGCACCGCAATCTCTTTGGTTGTAGCGGGTGGCATCATGTGCGCATGGGTACCCGTCCCGGCCCGCGCCGAGGCGCTTGAGGTCCTGCTGCCGTATGTCATCGAAAACCATGACCGGGTCCGCGCCTCGAAATCGCGCCTGACCGCCGCCAGAAACCGTGCCCGCGAGGCACTGGGCGGTTGGTATCCGACGCTCAGCCAGACTGCGAACGCCGGTCATGAAACACAAGAAAACGATGGGGGCGACGATACCCGGACCGGGTTCAACGAATGGGATATCTCGCTGACACAGCTTTTGTGGGATTTCGGGTCGACCAACGCCGCAATCGACAAAGCCCGCTTACAAGTTGAAGAAGCACGCTATGACCTGATCGAAACACGCCAGTCGCTAATTCTCGAGGCGATCACCGCGTACATGAACGTCATCCGCTCCAACGCAGCGCTTAAGTTCGCCAAGGAATCCGAGGAGAACATCCGCCGCCAGTCCGGCTTCGAAGAAGCGCTGGTGGAGCTCGGGTCCGGTTTCTCCACCGACGTTCTTCAGGTGAAATCGCAGCTCGCCGGAGCGCAGGCGCGCCGCGTGCAAAGTGAAGGCAGTCTTATCAATGCTTTAAACCGCTTTCAGGCTGTATACGGGCGCATGCCGGATAATCTGGAAGCACTCGAAACCGCGCCGTTCCCTGCCGGGTTCCTGCCGCAAACGTTGACCCAGGCGACGGATATCGCGTTCGAGTCCAATCCGGCGCTCAAGAACGCCATTCTTGCCGCCGATATCGCCGTCGAGGACGTACGCATCGCGCGCGCCGACAACTTTGCCCCGAAAATCGAAGCATCCGGCGAACGAAAATTCAAAAAGAACGTTGGCGGGACGATCGGTGCGGAACAGGAGACCTTGGCAAAGGTCGAAATGACCTTCGATTTCAATCTGGGCTTCACTGCCGTTAATACGCTGCGCGCGTCCGAGAACGATCTGAGCGCCACGACATTTACCGCCGCCGATACCCGCCGCAATATCGAAGAACAGGTCCGCAATGCATGGCAGCAGCTACAAACAGCCAAGCAGACAACGTCGCACTTGAACAATCAGGCGAATATCGAAGCCGCGTTCCTTGAACTGGCGCGCAATGAACGCCAATTGGGCCACCGTACGCTTCTGGAAGTCCTGTCCAGCGAAACCAAATTGATTAATGCCAAGTCCGACGCATTCTCGGCGGAAACGGACATGCTCATTGCGGCCTACGGGGTTTTGGCAGCGACCGGTCAGCTCGAATACGATGTGATCAAACTCTCCAAGGGGGTCAAGCTGCCGCATACCAGCGTGCCGTCTTCGGCCCCCGCCGCGGAAACCCCGCCGTCGGCGCCGTCGCCGGCCCCGGCTGTGCCCGTCACCCCTGATGCGGGCGAGCAGATCAATGGCGAAATCGAGCCGGATGTCACCGTTGCCGGTGGGCGTTCGATTACCGACCTGCATACCTTGTTTCTACAAATCGCAACGCCTGACGTCGCCGCGCTGCCGGATATGACGGAAACTTTCGGCAGATCGCAATCCGGAGGACTGGTCGCGAAACCCAACCATCCGCCGAAGCCGAAATCGCGTTACGATTCATTCGCCGATTTCGACACTCAGGCGGGCGGCTTGAGCGGTGCAGAAGCGGAAAACATCGACGACGTAGAATTCGCGAGCAACGACATATCCTCGAACCTGCCGGTGGATGCGCAAAACGCCCTGCCCGCCGATAGCGACACAGCCGTTGCGCTGTCTGCCGATGCCGTCGCACTGGAAGACGTCGCGAGCGACATTCCTGTGAAGGAAGTCGCCCGCCTCACGCATGCTGATGCAGCGGACGAAGCCACAACGAGCGAGAGCGGCTTCAGTTTCTCGAACCTGTTTTCGTATATCGATAATGCTTTGAAGGCCCTGCCCCGTGCAAAGGATGATCGGGACCAGAACAAGCCGGTCCGGATTGCCGCTGCCAACACCAGCGTCGCCATGGATATGCCGCCGGCGCCAATCCCGGCACCGGACACCGTAATTGAGGCAAGCGAACCACCTGCCCCAGCCGTGGACGAGGTTGCCGAAGCAACCGCACGTCCCGGCAACGATGTCGTGAGCCGTTTTCTGGGCGATGTTTTCGGATTTTTCGAACAAGCGCAGCCAATCGAGGCACCTGAATCTGAAGTTGCCGCGACTACCGATAGCGCACCGGCCGCCGCTATGGAGCAAGATGACGACCCGGCGCCAACTGCAGAAATTGCATCGCTTCCGGCCCCCGGGTCCACGGCGGACGATCCCGCGTTAACAGCGCTCGAAGAAAATGCGGCGGAAACCGGATCGAACTTCAATCTGTTCGATTTCTTTGAAGCCGCGCACCAGCGCGCCCTTGAAGACACCGCAGAAAAATCGTCTCCATCCCTTGATGACGACACCGGCGTGGAGACCGCCTCTGCGCCCGCTACACAGCCGGAGAGCACCGAGGCTGCCGCAAACCAGGAAGCAGGTAACGACAAGGCACCGTCCCTGTTGTCGTTTCTCAGCAACATCTTTGGGAGCAAGAGCATCCTTAAAGATGTCCATTATCAGCCTGGCAAAGGTTTCGCGGCTGTCGACCGGAACTGATCGTTCGGGCGGCGGACAGGCTGCGTATCAAATTGGCGGAATTTCTGAAATAATACCGTCGGACAGCTTCCGGGCGATCCCGCAAGCAGCATGAATCGAGTGTTAGGCGAGCGAAATGGGTGAGTTTATTAAGCGCCTCAAAGCCAAACCGGGTTTAACCGCTGAAATCGTGGCGGCGTCCCTGTTCGTCAATATTCTAGCGCTCGCCTCGCCGTTGTTCGTTATCCAGGTGCTGAATCGTTACGTCGGCCAGGGTGTGGATGCGACCCTTGCGGCACTGGCATCGGGCGTATTGATTGCGATTTTCCTTGAGCTTGGCTTTCGTCAGGCACGCATGAAACTGGCACGCGGTCTCAGCGCCAAAAACGACGACGAGTTGTCGACCGGCGCATTCGGCATTCTGACCACCGCCGAAAGCATGGCACTGATGCGCATTCCCGCCGGAGAACGGCGCGAAGTCGTGCGCGGTCTGGAAATGGTCGAGAACGCCTATACTCCCGGTAACATCACATCCGTTATCGATGTCCCGTTCGCGCTGCTGTTCGCCATCGCGCTGTTCATGCTGAGCCCGCATCTGGCAGCCATTGCCGTCGGCTTCCTGATCGTGATCCTGATTTTCGCTGTGCAATCTCAACGCAGTCTGCGTGAACCGACTGCGACCCTCAGCGCCGCCCAGAACGAAGTCGCCGGATTGCTGAACAACGCCAACGCCGCGACCGACACGGTACGCGCATTCGGCGGCCGCGCGATCATGACCGACGCATGGAAAAAAGCCAGCGAGCGCTCACGTCTGTTGCGCGCGCTGATTGCCCGCCGTCAGGCGCTGGTCCAGTCGGTGACGCAAAGTGCACAGGCACTGATGAGCGTCTTCATTTATTCCGTTGGCGCCTGGCTCGTCGTCCATGGCAAGTTGGATGTCGGATTGTTGATCGGCGCCAATATTCTGTCTGCAAGGACACTCGGGCCGATGATCAAGTTCGCGCAACTCGGCGAGACCTTCGCCAAGGCCGAGAATGCGCTGTCCAAGGTGCGCGAGTTCGCCTCCTTGCCGGTCGAACCGGACAAGGGCGCGAAACTCAGCCAATTTAACGGACAGATCGAATTCCGCGATGTCTCGTTTGCCTATCCCGGTGCAACAACGCCGCTGTTCGAAGGGTTGAACTTCAAGCTGCCGCCCGGCGGTGTCATGGTTGTCACCGGCTCAAACGGGGCCGGGAAATCGACGCTCGCCAAGATCGCTGCCGGTCTTTTGCAGCCGGTCCGAGGACAGGTGCTGGCCGACGGCGTTGATCTCAAGCAACTCGATCCCGGCTGGTGGCGTTCGCAGCTCATGTACCTGCCGCAGGAACCGACCTTTATCAACGCCTCGCTGCGCGCCAACCTGGAGGCCGCCAACACCAATCAAGACGAAGAAACCATGATGCGTATTCTTCGCGAAGTGGGCCTTGGTCCGTTCGTTGACGAAAGCCCGGACGGACTGGACCGGCTTATCGCCAACGGCGGCGGTAACATGGCACTTGGCCAGCGGCGGCGCCTGGCCTTTGCCCGCGCGATGTTCGTTGGCGGAAAAATGGCTGTGCTCGACGAGCCGACGGAAAGCCTCGATGACGAGGGTACAGCATTTGTCTACACGGCACTGATCGACATGGCGCGACGCGGCAAGACCATCATCGCCTTCTCGCGCAACCCCAAGATCGTCAGCGCCGCGACCTTGATACTCGACCTCGACAGCAAGCCGACACCTGTTCTGCGTCAGAATAAACCGCGCGCGGTCCAGGCGGAGACGGCATCATGAGCGACGAAGAAATGCCGACGCCCGCCGACGCAGAAGTGACGCGCGGCACGCACATGTTCCTCGGGCTGTGCGTCGCTGCCGTCATCGCCTTTTCCTTCTGGGCAACAAGTGCTGAGCTGGACATCGTTTCCGTCGCCACCGGCGAGGTCGCGCCGTCGACGAACGTACAGTCGGTCGATCACCTTGAAGGCGGGATCGTCCGTGCCATTCTCGTCAAGGAAGGTGACCGGGTTGCCGCCGGGCAGCCGCTGGTCGAACTGGAACGCACGCAAAGTGGCGCTGACGTTCAGGAATTGAAAATCCGGCTGCGTTCCCTGCTCGCTGATATTTCACGTTTCAACGCCGAGTTGGAAGGCGCCGATACGCCGAAATTTCCGCCGGCACTGGTCAAAGCGGAACCGGAGTTGATCCGCCAGGCCATTGGTCTTTTCGAGACCCGCAAGAAACGCAAGATGGGACAGATCCGTGCCCAGGAAGATGCCATTCGTCAGCGCGAATTGGAAATCAAGGAAGTGCAGTCACGCCGCGAAAGTGCGCGGAAAAGCCTGAAACTGATCACCGAACAGATCGAGATTTCGGAACGGCTGTTGGCGCAGGAACTGACCAACCGGATGCTGCATCTGAACCTTTTGAAAGAAGCTGCCGACCTGCGCGGGCGCATCGACGAGTCCGAAGCCGCCCTGCCCCGGTTGCGTGCCGCTTTGGGCGAGGCGCGCGCAAACATGGAAACCATTCGGGCCTCGTTCCGTGAAGAAGCACAGACCGAGCTCGACAAGGTCACACGAGAAATGGACGAATTGTCGCAGCGTGTCCGTAAGGTCGAGGACAACCTGGACCGCACCACGTTGCGTGCGCCAGTCGCCGGAATCATCAAAACACTTTACGTGGTCAGCGTCGGCGGCGTTGTACGCGCCGGCACGACCGTTGCCGATATTGTCCCGGCGGATGACCGGCTAATCATCGAGGCACAACTCCCGCCACAGGACATCGGTTATGTCCGCGCTGGACAGGCCGCAAAAGTAACGCTGGCATCCGGCGATGCGGCGAAATTCGGCGACCTGGCGGGCACCGTCGAGCGTGTGTCGCCCGATACGCTGGTAACCGAAGACGGGCGACCGTTCTACAAGGTCCGCATCTCGACCGAGCGGAGCTACTTCGAGGATGGCAAGCTGCGCTATGACCTGTTTCCCGGCATGCAGGTCGTCGCGTCTATCCAGACCGGCTCCAGAACCGTGATGGAATATATCCTCGACCCGCTGGTCGGGCGCATGCAGGACGCGCTCAGGGAACGTTGAGCCATGCCCCTGAGCAAATCACAGATCAACGCTTTCAAAAAACGCCTGATGAAAATGCGCGACGAACTGGACTCGCTTTCGGATATCTCTGCCGAGTCCCGAAAGCCTGTGCAACTGGATCAAACCTCCGTCGGCAGACTATCGCGCATGGACGCGCTGCAGGGGCAGGCCATGCAGCTTGAAACCGAACGCCGCCGCGATATCGAACGTCAGCGTATCAATGCCGCGCTAGAGCGTATCGAAACCGGGGATTACGGGTATTGCACGGTCTGCGATGAAGATATTGCGCTAAAACGGCTGGAAAACGATCCAAGCGCGCCCAATTGCATCGATTGCCAACGCCACACTTAGCTTTGCGCCGCCTCGGCTTCGGCGGCGGCAATATCGCGCTTGGCAAGATGATGGAAGCGAAGGCTCAACCACGCCAGCGACACGATGCACCCGGCGAGAATACCGTGGAAAAGCCCAACCGCACCGTTTTCCCATAAGAAAGCCGAAACATAGCCGACCGGCACCATGACGCCGAAGAAACTCGCCGTCTGAATGATGCTGGGCATCCACACATCCTTGCGGCCACGTAACGCATTCGCCATTACTGCCTGTCCGCCGTCCGGAACGAAGATCCAGGCAATAAAGGCGATGGTGACGACGGCCTCGACCAGCAGCGCCGGGTCGTCGGTGTAAAACCGCGCAATTTCCGTATCGAAACTGAAAATTGCGGTCCCCATCCCCAGCATGGCGATGAAGTTGGCGCCAAGCCCAGTCCAGCCTGCCAGCGCCGCATCCGGGATATCGCCGCGCCCGAAAGCGATACCGACACGGACAGCCGTCGCGGAACCGATGCCGAGCGCCAGCATGAACACCAAGGCCATTAAATTCAGGGTCAATCCATAGGCAGCCAGCGGCAGCTTGCCGAGCCAGCCTGCGAAGACATTCAGACTGGCGAACGCAAGGCTTTCAATACCGACGCTCAGGCCAATCGCGTAGCCGATACGCCGCAGTTCCCGCCAGGATTTGAAACCGCCCGTCAACGGCGCGCGGATTGCGAACGCTTCATGGTCGCGCAAATGCCAGACGACCAGCATCAATCCGCCTCCCATGAACCAGCGCGCCGCCGTGGTCGCCCAGGCGGCGCCGGCAGCCCCCATGGGTTCGCTCAGCCATGGCCCATCGATCAACAGCCAGTTCAGAACGAGATTGAGAATATTCGCGGCAACCATGACGATCATCCCAAGGCTGGGCCGGCCGATCCCTTCCAGAAAATAGACCGAACTCAGGAACAACAAATGGCCGGGCAGCCCAAGCGCGATAATCCACATGATCGCGCCGCCGCTCTTTGCCACGTCCGAAGACTGACCGGTCGCCAGCAGCAATTCTTCCCCGAAATAACCGACCGCAACGCAGCCGATGCCCAGAAATAACGCGTATCGAACCGACCGCCGCCAAACCGGCCCGCACTCACTGGGGCGCCCGGCGCCAAAGGAGTTGGCCGTCAAAACGAGCGTGCCCATGATCATACCGAGCGCGGTAATCATCATGGGCATGATCAGACCCAACCCGATCGCCAGATAGGCCAGTTCCTCGGCATCGAAATGGCCCGTCATGACGGTGTCTGCCATTACCAGGAACAGGAACCCCGAACGCGAAACGACGATCGGCGCGGCAAGCCTCACGAGCTCCGTGCTGTGACGGCGCAGACGCCCGGAAAACCCTTCAATTTCAATGCGGGTACGAATTTCTGGCTTATCAGTATCCATGGCGGTTCTTAGACAGCAAATCCCTCCCCCGCGCATTACCTTTTTACTGACTTATCGTCCTAAAAGCTTAGAGTGCACACCATGGACACGCCAAAGCTCCCGACACAGAACGACACCCGTGCGGGGATTTTCTGGATGGTCATGACCATGCTGATGTTCGTGTCGATGGACACCTGCGCCAAGTATCTGGTCGCCCACTACCCGACGATGCAGGCCGTTTGGGGCCGGTACTTCTTTCAGGTGGTGATTTTGTGCACCGTACTGGCGCCGCGAATTCCGACGCTGCTGAAGACACAGAGCCTGACGTTTCAACTGGTCCGCTCTTTATTTCTGTTGGGCGCGACACTGTGCTTTTTTACCGGTCTCGGCACCATTCAAGTCGCCGAGGCCAGCGCCATCATGTTCACCGCTCCCCTGATGCTGACCGCGGCGGCGCCGTTCGTGCTCAAGGAAAAAGTCGGCATTCGGCGCTGGATGTCGGTTCTGGTCGGTTTCATCGGGGCACTGATTATCATCCGACCGGGTCAAGGCGCCCTTGCGGAAGGCGCTTTTTGGGTATTGGGCGCGGCAGCATGTTATGCCTGCTATCAACTCAGCACCCGTGCCCTCAGCGGGCAGGACCCGGTCCTGACCACATTGTTCTACAGCGCTCTGCTGGGCGCCCTGATCATGAGTTTCGTCGTCCCGTTCCATTTCGTCATGTTTACCCCCACCGGGTGGGCGATCATGGCGCTCGCCGGCTTGTTGGGCACGCTCGGCCATTTTTGCATGATCAAGGCTTTTACACATGCCGAAGCCTCACAGGTTGCACCGTACAGCTATACCAACCTGATCTGGGCGACGATTATCGGTTTCGTGCTGTTCGGCACACTGCCCGATTTGTGGACATACGTGGGTGCCGGCATCATTATCGCGTCCGGGCTTTACATCATTCATCGGGAGCGAAAAATCCGAGAATAAACAATACCTTCAACGAATCGTGGTTTACAATTTGTTACAAGTTTTCCGGGTTTCGTAAGGTTACTTTCAGGGTCCATGTGTAGGTTTCACCTCGTTACTCAAATGAGGTGAATTAAATGGCTTTCTGCCGTTCCGTTTTGACTATTTTCGTGTTTTTGGCCGCCGCTTCGCAGGCGAACGCCATGTGCGCGCCGTTCCCGAAAAGCGAATATCTCGGGAACTTTACCCATGCGCAGGTGAAATCTTATGTGAACAAGGCACACGGCGGCGATTGGGCGCCCTATCTGGTCGCTCTCAACAGCAACCTTTCGCGTCTTGAGCAACTGCAGCGTGCCGGCAAGGGCGCTGTCCTGAAGGTTAGCGGCAAATCGCGCCAGGCCAGCCCGACCGACATCGCCAAATTCGTTTATGTCTCGAAACAATGGCTTTCGGTCGCGGAATGCCTTGCCGAAGAACATGCGATGACGGCCCTCAACGATTTTTCGACGGCCGCAGGCGCTTCGGCCAAAGCCGCAGCGGCACAGCGCTCGGCACAAGCCGACGTGCAGCCGACCCGAACCGCGGCGCAGTCTGAACCCGACTTACCGATGCTGAAGAACACCTCGATTGTTTCGCTCGAAAATGAAGTCGCGAGCCTGAACGTCAAGCCGATCAACGTAAAAATCACGTCGCTGTGCGAATCCGGTGTCACCGTTTTTCGGGTAACCAACACCGGCGGCGACTGGCCGGACACGGGTGTTTTCTCGATGTTTCGGATCGGCGGCGACAAGCGTGAACTGATCAGCGCACGCCGTATGCAGCTTAACGCCGGCGAAGCAAAGACCTTCCGTGTGAGCAAGAAAAAGAATTTGACCGGGCAGGTTGGATTTTCGATTGATCCGTCGTGGTATCAGCGCGAGTTCAAGATCGACGCCGACGCGCAGTGCCGCTAAACCAACGCATACACCTGTGAAGATCTACTTAGGCTCGCTTTCCAGCGCGTCGATTTGCGCCAGCAATTCATCGAGGTGCGGGTCCGTCACTTCCAGCTTGCGCATTTCGTCAATCGTTCCGGCCAGATAGTCCCGGCACAACCCGTACGTTCCTCTAGCGCCTGCCATGATGGCCGCCATGCGTTCGCTCGGCATCGGTCCGGCGTAATGCGGATGATCCCTGTTGACGATAAACGTCAGCGCCGCAACTCGGCCGCGTTCCATGGTCTCCACCGAGACCCACGCCGGCCGGTAAATACCGCTGCCCATCTCGCGCTCCCAAAGCCGCTCCCATGCGTCCTCGACATCGTCTTCGGTCACCCGATACGCAACGCCGCGGCACATACCCGCGCAATCTTCGAGGCATAGGCCCAAGCCCGGGTTTTCCGGTGTGCCGCGCGCCCGTGTCGTCCAGATATGAAACTTCCGATCATATCCGCGAAGCACGCCCGGCAGCTTGAGATCATAATCGAAACACGGATTCCACATCAGCGAGCCAAAAGCGAACACCCACATCGGCTCGCCCTTGGGGCGTGCAGCGCGTGTTTCCAACAACAGTTTGTGGGCTTGTTCTTTCGGCAGTCGGACAAAATCGATGTTCGGTTTCATGTGTCCCACACGGTCCTTAAACGATTTGCTCTCGGGTCTTCATAAACTGCAGGTCCGGCCAATCATCGGTCGCCTTGTTAAGATGCCATGCGTTGCGCGCCAGGAAAACAGGTTCGCCGTCATGATCGACCCCGACGGCAGCGCGATTGCCATCCAGAAACTTCTTCATCATCTGCTGTTCGCCGCCGACCCAACGCGCCGTCATCAGTTCAGTCGGCTCGAAGCGGACCGGAATGTCGTATTCGGTGCGGATACGGTCGGCCATGACCTCGAATTGCAGCGAGCCGACGACCCCGACGATCCAGTCGGCGCCGACGGACGGCTTGATGACGCGGGCTGCGCCTTCTTCGGCAAGTTGCTGCAACGCCCGGCCAAGATGCTTGGCTTTCATCGGGTCATCCGGGCGCACCTTCTGCAAAAGCTCCGGAGCAAAGCTCGGAATACCGGTGAAATGAAGATCTTCACCCTCGCTCAGGACATCGCCGATGCGCAAGTTGCCGTGGTTTGGAATGCCGATAATATCGCCGGCAACGGCGTCTTCCGCCAGTTCGCGATCCTGCGCCAGAAACAGCACGGCATTGTGCACGTTGAGGATCTTACCCGACCGCGAATGCTTCAACTTCATGCCGCGCTTGAAGCGGCCAGAGCACACGCGCACGAATGCGATGCGGTCGCGGTGCTTGGGGTCCATGTTTGCCTGAATTTTGAAGACGAAGCCTGTGAATTTTCCCTCGTCCGGTTCGACAACGCGCTCGCGAGCTTCCTGCGCACGCGGCTGCGGCGCGCGGCTTACCAGCCCGTCCAATAGTTCGCGAACACCGAAATTGTTGATGGCGCTGCCGAAATAGACAGGCGTCATGTGCCCGGCAGCATAGGCTTCCTCGTCCAGGTCCGGACACAGGCCACGCGCCATTTCGACCTCTTCGCGCAGCTTGGCGACGGCATAATCGGGCAGCAACTCGTCCAACTTCGGATCGTCCAACCCGTTACACGGCTCCCCCTCGTCCGGGCGCTCTCCCTTGGAGCGCGACACCAGCACCAGCTTGTCGTTAATCAGGTCGTAACAACCCAGAAAATCGCGGCCCATGCCGATCGGCCAACTGGCCGGCGTAACGTCGAGCGCCAGTGTCTGTTCGATTTCGTCCAGCAATTCGAACGGATCACGGGCTTCGCGGTCCATCTTGTTGATGAACGTCGTGATCGGCACGTTTCTGAGGCGGCAGACCTCGAACAGCTTACGCGTCTGGGTTTCGATCCCGCGTGCCGCATCGATCACCATGACGGCGCTATCGACGGCGGTCAGTGTACGATAGGTATCCTCGGAAAAATCCTCGTGGCCTGGCGTGTCCAGAAGATTGAAGGTACAATCAGCGTAATCGTAGGTCATCACCGACGACGCGACGGAGATGCCACGTTCGCGCTCAACCTTCATCCAGTCGGATCGTGCTCGGCGTTGTTCGCCACGCGCCTTGACCGCACCCGCCATCTGAATAGCACCACCGAACAGCAGCAGCTTTTCCGTCAGCGTCGTCTTACCGGCGTCGGGGTGCGAAATAATGGCGAAGGTACGTCTGGACGCGATTTCGCTGGAAAGTTCGGTCATATCTTCTCCGGGTTAACACCCCGGAATGTAGTGATAAAACCCGAAATTTCCAGCGGTTTCGGCAATGAACCCAAACGAGCATGCTTTCTTGGCAGCCTGACCATTCGGGTAGCGTTTGGCAGGCTTTGTTCATTTATGATCAAGGGAATTGCCGCGCACTCGTCCCTGGTCACTTTATAACTTGCGGGAACACACCTTGATCACACTCGTCGGCTAACGTTTCCAGATCGGCTTTGCATAGTCGATTTGGGTGTCACCTTTGGTGGAACTGCGGTCTAGAAACGACGGGGGATCGGAAACCTTACGTTTCCCCGCCGCCTGCCACGCATAGAGAGCTGCCAGTGTGGCGACCGGCAATCTGCGCACTGCTGAGGCAAACACCTCCAAGCGCGAAGCGCTCGCAAATGTCGTCGTCGTTGTGTTCAAAGTATTCATCGTTTCATCCTATCTTCAGGGTCCGGCGCATAAGCGCCCGTTGGTCCTGTAGATAAGCGAAGCCGCTTTTCCCAACAAACGATCTTAATTCATTCGATGATAAGTATTGCTAATGCGGTCGCCGTAGCCGCGAACCTTCAAGATGAACTGTCTTCTCAGGTCGCCGCAAAGCAGAGCGACCCTCCGCTCAGGCCGTCCGATCGCGGCGCAGTGCGTCGCGCGCACGCCCCATGAATGCTCCGAATTGACCGGAAAACAGCATCTTGAGGCCAATCCTGGCGCGTCGCACCCAAATCAGTGCCGGATTAGCCATGAAATCCTGCTGATAACGAACTTGCGCCAGAACACAGGCAAGATACCCAAGCCCCGGGATATTATTGCGACGAACGCTCCTGGCCAGCCACCAGATGAAATTATCCTGCCACGGCAGCAAGTATATCGCCGCCTGCAAATGATCCATCCGACTTGTGCTGATCCGCGGCTTGAAGACGAAGTTATACATGGTGCCGTCGGCGACTTTCTCATACGTAACATCGTCTTCGGTGATGAAGCCTTCCTTAATCGCGTCAACAGTGAGCGGATAGAACGGGAAGAACTGCATCTTGTATGTGTTCAGTTTCATCGGCGCCGGCATCGCCAGAAGAAGATCAAGCGCTTCCTCAAGCACGTCGGGACTATCAAACGGGTTGTCGAGGATAATGTCGTACTGACGACCGACACCGTGTCGCGCCAGCATCTCGGCGGTTTCGATCAACTCGGTATTTTTGCCGGGGCGTTTTAATACCTTGCGGCGCAACTCGTCCGAACCCGATTGGATACCGAAGTGCAGTGATTCAATCCCGGCATAAGCGAGTTTCTCTACATTGTGTTCCTTGATTAGGCGCGGCACCAGTTCGGCTTCGAACGGCAGATCTACGCGCTCCTTGTAGACTTCGCTGAATTCGGCAGTCCAGTCATCGAACACGCCGAATACTTCGTCGTTGAACGACACTGCGTTCGCATAGGGCTGCTTGGCGCGCAACGCTTCGATTTCCTCGACCACGTTTTCCGGCGAGCGCAACCTGACAAAACGGCCGTTGCCTCTGTTCATTGGAATTAACAGCGAGTTCACGCAGTAAGAACACACATAAACGCAGCCACGACCGGCCATTATCCAGACTTCGTCATTCAGCGTCTCCGGATCATGGTCGTACACCATGTCGTGTTCGATAAAGGTCATGCCCGGCTCGCCGACGGACTGGAACGGGATCAGATCCAGTTCCTCGATCAGTGTCTGCTGGCCCATATCGACAATCGCGCCATCGTCGGCCTTGAACCACAGGCCCCGAATGTCGCGAAAGTCCTTACGTCCGGTTTTACCATCATGCATGCGGCGGAACATCTCGATCAGAGCAAGCTCGCCCTCGCCCTTGCAGGCATAATCCGCAAATGTCAGCGCCTCTTGCGGGTCAATGGTCGGAAACTTGCCGCCCAGCACAATTGCTGCATCTGAAATTTCACGGATTCGTTCGGTAATTTCTCGTGCCGTGATCGCATACGGTGCCAGGACCGACATCGTGATCACCTGCGGATCAAACTCTCTAACTTCATTGAGAAGATAAACGATCTCGGCTTCCGTCGTCGGCTTGTGCCTGTTGGTCAGGTTTTCTTTAAAAAAGACCGAGCGAACATCGATGCCGCAATCACGGGTAAGTGTGTGAAAGCCCCGGATAGCAAAGGATTTAAAGCAATACAGCGAAATGTGCATAACCCGCGGCGCATTTTCCGGCTGCGAACGCGAGCCATTCGCTTTTATGTCACGCAGGACATCGACGGCAAGCCTTCCCTCGTCGTCAAGCGCCGTAACCCACGCATCGTCGATGGTCGCTGCTTCTTTAGGCATATCCGCCCCTTAGCCCTAGAATTGATGGAGTATTCCGCCGGACTCTACTTATTCGTGCCGACAATGTAGCAGAAAATACGTAATTCATCACGAAAATTTGGGCAGACGCTCATCCCGTGACTGGCGTATGCCGCCACCAGAAGTACTTGTTGATCGAAAAAACCGGCTGATAATGGCGGATCGATGCCGCATTGGCGATGGTCTTGATCTGATTGTCGAGGAGCAGCGTCAGGATTTGCCCGTTTTTCGGGTGCTTGAAAAACACGATCAGAACGGCATGACCGACCTTGAGATTCAGGTCCTTGACGGCAACCACCCGGAGCGCGCTTTCCTTCCAGCCGAGCCTGCGCAACGACAGGTATTTGAGGATCGCGTAATCTTCGCAATCGCCGAACCGCGCCATAAACTCGGCAGGTGTCGCCCAATAGTCGCTTTTTCCCCAGTTCGCGGAATCGGTAATGTATTTTGCCTGATTGATCCGGTTGTTGACCTCGTTCAACTGCACCAGCGGTGCTTTTCCTTCGAGCGATTTCAGGAAATCCACCCAATCGTCGTAGCCACAAATGTGCATATTGCCGGGCGGACACGGAACCTTCTTCGGCGCTTTCGACTCCTTAGAATAACGCGCCAGCGCAGAAAGCCATTTTTTGAACGGCGACAGGTTCTTCGAGCGCACCTCGACGCTGTTGAAGAAACTCGGCTTCGGCGAATCGCCGGCTGCCCGCGCCTGAAATGGCGGCGTGGCAAGAAGCGCGACCCCCAGCACAAACGCCGCGAGAAAAGCACATGTACGTGGCCTCAGGATCGCCCGGCTTCGCAGCACTGCAGACAGGTTATTGATTACAAACGAGAATTCGCTCCTCATATGTGAAATATATACCCAAATGCCCGCCCTTGGAAGTGAACTCGAACACATTCGACGAAGTTGCAAGAAGGGATTCCGCTTGTCTTTATAACCGGTTATCATGCCTCATCGACGGGACGACAATTCGGGGGGACGGCATGGCGCTCAGGCTTCGCCGCAAAAAAGAAACGGATGCGCCGAAGGAACCGGCTAAAACCGACGCTGCAAGCGTAGCGGCGGCGGATGGCACGGCCCGTAAGGAAGACGTCCTGCCACCGCGTAAGATGAACAAGTTCGTCCTCGCCGGCGCAATCTTTATCGTCGCGATGATCGCCGGCGCGTTGGTGCTTGCGAAAGTTTATGTCGACGAGGAACTGAAGCGCGAAACCCAAGCTTGGCAGGTCCGGCTCAGTATCGTCGCCGATTCACGTGTCGGCGCCGTCAACGACTGGATGGACGACAACTTCAAGTACCTGCGTGAACTGTCGCAAAACGCCTCGCTGCAACTTTACATGTCGGAACTCGCGGCAGCACCGTCGCCTGATGCTGCAGCCGCAGCCGCGCCGGCCGATGCTCTTTCGGCAGCGGACTCGCTGTTGCAAGGATTGGACGGCAGTGGCGCGGGTGGTAGCGGTATCGGCGCAAGCGCTTCGCACGGGTTCCTCAGAAATCTGCTTATCGCTACCGCCGAGCGTTCTCCCTTCAAGGCGCCGCCGCCAGTCGGTGAAATCAACGCGAATGTCGAACGGGTCGGCGTCGCCGGTCTGGGACTGGTCAACAAGGACGCCGAACCGATCATCTCGACCCCCGATATGCCGCCGATCACCGGACGTATCAAAGAAGCAGTCCGCAAGGCGTTGGACGGCGACCCGGCAATCATCGATATGTACCTGGGGGCCAGCGGCGAGCCGACGATCGGTTTCGCCCTGCCCGTCTATGCCGTTCAGGAAGGCGGCGCGGGCGCCAAGGGGATTGGCGCCGTTGTCGGTATCCGTCTGGTCGACGACAGCCTGTGGGAAGCTCTGGTGCAGCCAGGCACGCTTTCTAAGACGGCGGAGACGCTGTTGGTCCGAAAGACCGGCGGCAAAGTAGAATACCTGTCGCCGCTGCGTGACGGCACCGCGGCGCTGAAGCGTACGATGGCCCTAGCTTCGCCGAACCTTGCCGTCTCCGAAGCCATCAACATTCCCGGCAGCTTCGTCAATAATCTGGATTACAGCGGCGACCGCGTTCTGATGGTGTCGCGCGAAGTGGCGCAGGTCCCCTGGATACTGACCCGCAAGGTGTCGCGCGATGAAGCGCTCGGCCCTATCGAAAACCGGCTCAATTTCGTTCTTGGCGTGTTCATTGCGATCATCGTGATCGTTGCGCTGACTATTCTGTTTGTCTGGAAGAACGCTGCCTCGGCGCGCGCGTCGGAAGCGCTGCACAAGGCGCAGGTCATGCTGGAGCGTTTCGAAAACCTGACGAAGTTCATGCGCATGGTGACCGATAACCAACCGACACAGATCGTCGCGGTCGACCGCAATACCGTTTACACCTTTGCCAACATGCCGGTCGCCGAGAAAAACGGCATCCCGATTACCGACATCAAGGGCAAAACCATGGCGGCGGTGGTCGGTCCGGTGAAGGCACAGGAATACTCTGGGCTGATCAAGCGCGTCATCGACGATTTCGAACGCGAGCAGAAAATTTTTACGTTTGGCAATCCTGATATCCTTGATCCCGAAGATGAAAACGCCTTTCAGGTGGTCAAGGTCGACGGCTTGCCCCTGCGGGGCGACCGAGACTATCCGCCGGGCTGCCTTTTGGTGATCGACGATATTACCGAGTTGCAGTTGGCTCGACTGAAGTCAGAGAAGATGATGAAGGAACTGATCGACACGCTGGTCAGCGTCGTTGATCGCCGCGATCCATTCTCGGCCAATCATTCATCACGTGTCGCCGAAGTATCGCGTGCCATCGCCAATGAAATGGGTATGGACGACATAGACATCAAAACCGTCGATATCTCCGGCAGCCTGATGAACCTCGGCAAGATATTCGTGCCGGAAGAACTCCTGATGAAGACCGAAGATTTGACCGAAGAGGAGCGCATGCTGGTGTCGAACGCGTATTTGACGACCGTCGACCTGATCGAGCATGTCACCTTCGAAGGCCCGGTGGTCGAAACCATCCGCCAGTTCGGCGAGACATGGGACGGCAAGGGGCCACTCGGCCTCAAGGAAGAGGAAATCATCAACACGTCACGTATCCTCGCCGTCGCCAATGCCTTCGTCGGCATGGTCAGCCCGCGGGCCTATCGCGGCGCGATGCCGTTCCGCAAAGTCTCCGACATTCTCATGGAAATGTCGGAATCCAAGTTCGACCGCAAGCCGGTCACGGCGTTGGTCAATTACCTTGAAAACAGGGGCGGCATGCGACGCTGGGCGCATTTCCGCGTCGATCCGACGGTCGAAGACGCCGCGGACTAAACCGCCGGCGCACCGGCAACAGAAAACGCCTCCCCGGAAAGCCGGCGAGGCGTTTTTTTCTGCCTGAATTTCAAGGAGATCAGGTATCCAGCGTCAACGTCACCTGACCGTCGCTTTCGGTTACGGTGTAGCCCTCGCCGTTGTCGCTGTTCTCCAGGTCGTCCATGCTGACGCCGTTCAGCGTCACCGACTGACCTTCGACCCCGTTGAAGGATACCACCACGTCGCCGTCTTCGTTCTCGTTGAAGATCATGTCGTCGGCGTGGAATTCCTGACCTTCGAAGACAATCGTATCCTGGTCCATGATGTCCTGGATGATGTCGTGACCGCTCTGGGCGTCCATCTCGAAGCGATCCGCGCCCCAACCGCCGGTCAGCACATCGTCGCCGGCACCGCCCTGCAGGGTGTCGTTGCCGTCACCACCGCTGAGCACATCGTTGCCTTCGCCACCGTAAAGCTGGTCATTGTCGTACCCGCCGTCGAGCGTATCCGCACCATCGCCACCGAACAGGGTATCCGCCCCGCCGCTGCCGCCAAGCGAGTCATCGCCGGCCCCACCGACCATCAGGTCGTTATCCCAGCCGCCGAACATATCGTCGTTGCCGTCGCCGCCGTACATCTCATCGGCCCCGGAACCACCGTCCATGGTATCATTACCGGCACCACCCGACAGATAGTCGTTATTGTGACCACCATCCATGACATCGTCACCGGCTTCGCCAAACAGTGAATCATTTCCTGTGCCGCCGTTGAGAATGTCATCCCCGGAAGCGCCGTAAAGCTCGTCCGAACCATCGCCACCGAACAACGTATCGGCACCGCTCCCGCCATCGAAGCTTTCATCGCGCCAGGTACCGCTGATTTCCACCGGATCGTCGATATCGACTTCGATGTCCAATTGCACAACCGTCGATTCAGCCGAGTCACCGTCATTTTCGGTACCGATCGCAACCACTTCGATGGAGAAATTATCGCTGACGCTCGGATCAACCGTCATGGTCAGACCCTCAAGATCGTCCGTACCCAGCGTCCAGGTGCCGTTACCGTCGCTCTGACCGGCGGAAAGTTCCACCCCTTCCGGCAGACCGCGAACTTCGAAGGACAGGGTTTCCGACCCATCGACATCGACCAGGGTGCCTTCGATATCCAGGTCGTAGACCAGTGCTTCGCCGGTATCCGTCGTGATCTGCGATGCACCCTCTTCGTGCAACGTCGCAATCTCATTCGGCGTCAGGGCCCGATCGTAAACGGCGATCTTGTCCATTTCACCGGTGAAGAAGTTGCTCAGGTTATTGGCCACCTGATCACCGCTCGACCATTGGTTGGCGCCAAAGATCAGCGGCTCATTGTTACCCGTCATGCCGCCGGTGTAGCTGTCGCTGTCGACAAGGTTCCCGTCCAGGTAAAGGTTCATGCCGTCGGGACCGAACGAGAACGCCATCTGGTGCCAGGCACCGCTGGAAACGTTTCCGCCCTGCACCATGTAGCTGCTGTTGGAGCTCTGCATGCGGACTTCGAGTTGGCCGTCATCGACGAACGCCGTCAGATGGCCACCGCTGTCGTAACCGCTGGAGTCCTTGGAGAACAGGCCTTGCTTGTCATCCGCGTCCTCGGTGTTGAACCAAAGAACAAACGTCCCGGAATCCATCTCCATGTTTTCGCGATGATCGACTTCGATGTAGTCGTTGTCGCCATCAAAGACGGCGGAAGAGCCGCTCGGGCCGTCGCTGTCGTTGTTGATCCCGACGTGGTGATTTTCGCCTTCGTTCGTGCCGACAGCATTGTTGAAGTCGCTTTCACCTTCGGAAATCTCGAAGAACGCAACCAAATCACCACTGTCACCGGCGCCCGAACCATGCCCCGAACCATGTCCAGACCCGGAACCGCTGCCGCTACTGCCGGAATGGCCCTCGGCAAGCGAGGCCGACGCCGAGACGCTGGCACCGTCAGCAACACCCGTCACCGCGACGTCGAAGCTTGCGGTCTGCGTCGCAGCTTCACCACCTTCGTTCTCGGTGCCGGTCGCCGTGACATTCAGCGTAAAGTCTTCGTTGCTGTCGGCCGGCGGCGTGATGGTCAGACCATCCAGATCATCGGCTTCCAAAGTCCACGAACCATCGTTGTTATTGGTACCGGCGCTCAACACCGCACCGTTCGGCACACCTGCAATGGTGATCGACAGGCTTTCCGAACCGTCGGTATCGTTCAGCGACGAAGCAATGTTCAATGCAATGGCTGTATCTTCATCCCCACCAACGTCGCCTGCGGTCAGGTTTACACCATCTGCGGAATTGTCCGTGTTGACCGCTGGTACATCGACAAACAGCGAGACCGAAGTGGACGCAGCGTCACTGTTTGATGTTTCAGTCGAGATCGCCGTGATGGACAGGTTGAAATCTTCCGTTCCGGCGGCAACCGTCAGGGTCAGTCCGGTCAACTGACCGGCGTTCAACGTCCAGGAACCGTCACCGTTCTGCGTTCCGGCCGATAGCTGAGCACCCTCGGGCAAATCATCGATTGTGATCGACAATTCTTCGGAGCCATCCGTGTCCTGCAGTGCGGCAGTGATATCCAAGGGATATTCAACCGTCGAGTCACCAGGCTCCTCTGCGTGGGTTTCGGTCAGCACAACGTCATCGAGGCGCATACCACGGCCATAATCCTGAGCCTCGCCCGTCGACAGGAACTCGAGGTTCATCGTTTCACCGTTACCGACGAACGTGATGGTCTGCGTTTGCCAGACGTTATCGGTGTTGTCCGAACCGTCTGCGGTTACCGTTTCAATGGATTGCCCGTCAATCCGGACGTCCATACGGTTGGCATCTTCGTCGTATCCCGGGCGCGGAGAGTAGCGGAAGGTCAGTGTATACGTCGCGCCTTCCTCGGTCGGGAAATCACGATTGATGCTGGTTGCATCGGCATAATGGTCGACAGCATCGTCGTTCAGTTCGATATATCCACCGTCACCGGTTTCACCGCTTGACGAATCCCACGACTCAATGGCGTCTGAATTCGTGCTCCAACCGTCCAAAGTCTGAACGAAGCCGACATCCGATTCACCGAAGTTCGATGAGAACACCGTCGATGTCTCGCCTTGAACAGGGTCCCCTTCGATCACGGTCCCTTGGCCAAGGGTCGCAGAGATCGTCGGCGCATCTGCAACTGCGCTGACAGCGATGTTCATGGTCGCCGTCTGCGTAGCGGTTTCGCCAGTGGAACTTTCCGTCGACGTTGCCGTGATCGTGAGCGACATATCGTCATCGGAGTTGCTGCCCGGCATCACAGTCAAATTGGCCAGATCGCCTTCGTCCAGCGTCCAGGTGCCGTCGTTATTCTTGGTCCCGGCGCTTAAGGTTGCACCATCAGGCACACCTGCGATCGATATGGACAGGCTTTCCGAACCGTCTGTGTCATTCAGGGACGCCGCGATATCCAGTGCAATCGCCGTGTCTTCGACGCCGCTTGCGTTTTCCGCACTGAGATTGACACCGTCCGCGGACGGATCGTAAGTCGGGACGTCGACCGCGAGCGTCGTCGTGGTCGTCGCCGTATCGCCATCGTTTTCGGTCGTCACGGCGGCCACGGCAAGGTCGAAATCTGCCGTGCCGGCGGCAACCGTCAGGGTCAATCCGGCCAGTTGGCCCGGCGACAGCGTCCAGGTACCGTCGTTATTGTCAGTACCGGCGGAAAGCTCGGCGCCTTCGGGCAACCCGGAGACAGTGACCGACAAGGTTTCGGAACCGTCCGTATCCATCAGCGCAGGTTCGATATCCAGATCGAACGAAACATTCGCGGCATCGATGCCAACATCAACCGTTGCGCTGGCAACTTCGCCGGCTTCTGCGCCGACCGTCAGGTTCACATCGTCAAACGAGACCGTCATGGATTCGTCGGAGTACGTTTTCTGCTCAAGATGCGCGCCCAGCGTCAACGTATGCGAGCCGCTGCCGAGTTCGCCGACATCAATGGTGACGGTCTGCCAGCCGCTATCATATGCGCTGCCACCGTCACCATCACCCTCGTGTGTTGCGACTTCATAGTCGACGCCGTCGATGGATACGACGACCGTACCATCTTCGTTGCTTTCGAAATTGGCGCCCCGCTCCATCCGGTAGCTGAACGTGAGCGTCCCCTCGCCGGCATCATCAACGTTAAAGTTGATGGAATGCCCGCCGGAAAGATCCGTTTTGTCGTGGTGATCAATCCCGCCAAGCGTCACGCTGAGATCGCCGCCGTCGGCCGACCCGCTTTCGTAATACTGATTATAGCTCGATGCATTGTCGGCACTGAACACGCCGTCGTTGTAGACAAAACCCTCGGCACCGTTCGAGAAGTCAGCCGAAACCAGCGTTTCGGACGTGCCGCCCGCATCGAACACCGAGAACGACAGCGAAAGATCGGCGGCTGAACCGTCTTCAGTGCTCGCGGTCAAGCCGTCCAGCTGTTCGGCCGTCAGCGTCCAAGTACCGTCATTGTTTTGCGTGCCTGCGGAAAGCGTAACGCCCTCTCCCACACCGGAAATGGTCACGGTGCGGTCGTCTTCAGCCGATGCCGCGTCGATGATCGACTGCGGCACGGCCACATCGGCAACACCGCTGCCCATGACCGCGTCTCCAATCGAAGCTTCAATCCCGGGCGCGTCGGCAACACCGGTCACGGCGACATCCAGCGTCGCTGTCGTCGTCGCCGTATCGCCACCGGTTTCCGTCGATGTCGCCGTCACGGTGAGTTGGAAGTCTTCATTGCTGTTGGCCGGCGGGCGCACCGTCAACCCGTCGAGCTGGTCGCCGCTGAGGGTCCAGGTACCGTCGTTGTTGTCGGTCCCGGCAGAAAGCTCGGCGCCGGTCGGCACACCGGAAATGGTGACCGACAGGGTTTCCGACCCGTCCGTATCGTTTAGCGACGATGCGATATCGAGCGCAATAGCAGCGTCTTCCAAACCGGCGGCGTCATTGACAGCCAGGTTCGGGTCTTCCGCGGTATCGTCGCTAACAGGCACATCGACGCTGACCGTTGTCGATACCGACGCCCAGTCACCGTCATCTTCGGTCGATCTCGCCGTAATCTGCAGATCGAAGTCATCGCTCCCCGTCGCCACGCTGACGCTCAGCCCTTCAAGCTGCTGCGGGGTCAGGCTCCAGGTGCCGTCGTTGTTCTGCGTCCCGGCGGAAAGCTCGGCACCGCTCGGCAGACCGGCAACCGTAATCGAAAGCGTTTCCGAACCGTCCGTATCGCGAAGCGAGCTTTCGATGTTCAACGGGTATTCGACCACGCCGCTACCGTTGCTCTGCGAAATCTCGACGTTCACATTGACGTCGTTGAAGTCGTTGTCGCCACCGTTACGAAGATCTTCCCAGTTCTGGTTGCCGGCGACGTTATTGTCGACCATGTAGTCGAAATCACCGGCGTTCAGGGCGGGATCGCTGAAGAACGCGCCACCTTCGGTGCTGTCCAGCGTATTACCGCTCGCGTCGACGGCCTGCCAATTTCCGTTCTGGTCCTGCGTAAATGTAACCGGCGTCTGGTTGCCCAGGTTCTGGTTGTCGCTGTCACCATTCGGGATGATGAAGAAGCCAATGCTGTCGGGGTCCACGCCCTCAATGGTGAAGGAATCGCCGATATCTTCTTTGGCATTGCTCCAGATCACCATACCTTCGGTCGGATTACCTTCGGCATCCTTCACATAATAGCCGTAGCTGTTTTCATATCCGGCGCTCACTTCACCCATGTTGGTGATGGTGATGTCGCTGGCATCTGACGTAACAACACCTTCGCCGATGCTGGCGTTCAGCCTCGGTGCGTCGGCAACGCCGGTCACAGCCACATTCATGGATGCCGACGTGGTCGCTGTTTCACCGTTTTCTTCGGTCGAGGTCGCCGTTACCGACAGGTCAAAGTCCTCGTTCGAATTCAGCGGCGGTTTGATGGAGAGACCCTCGAGTTGCGGACCGGTTAGCGTCCACGTTCCATCGTTGTTATCGGTACCGGCGGAAAGCACAGCACCGTTAGGTACGCCGGAAATCGTAATCGACAGGCTTTCCGATGCGTCACCAAGTGCGGCACTGACATCAAGGTCGATGAAAGTATCTTCGTAACCCATTGCGTTTCCGAGCGTCACCGTCGGGGCATCGGCCTCCGGCGTGACACTGACCGTGAACGGCACTTCCGTGGTCGCACTGTCACCGTCATCTTCGGTCGTCGTTACACTCAGCGTCATTGCCATGTCGCCCGAGAAATCCTCCGGCGGCAGGATGCAGACACTCGGCAGTTCAGCCGCCGTCGCCGTCCATACACCGTTGCCGACTTCCGTACCCGGGCTCAATTGCGCACCTTCCGGCACACCGCTGATCGTGATCGAGAGCGTTTCCGAACCATCCGTATCTTCGGACATCGCGCTATCGAGATGCAACTGAACCCAGTTGTCCTCAGCACCCGTCTCGTTCTGTGCGCTGGCGCCCGGCGTGTCGGCCACACCCGTGACGTCGACATTGAAGGTCGTCGTCTGCGTTGCCGTATCGCCACTGCTGCTTTCCGTCGAGGTCGCGCTCACCGTCAGCGAGAAATCCTCGTTCGAGTTTATCGGCGGGGTCACGGTCAAGCCGTCCAGATCACCCGGCGCAAGCGTCCAGGTGCCGTCGTTGTTATCGGTCCCGGCGGAAAGCTCGGCGCCATCCGGTACGCCGGAAATCGTGATCGACAGCGTTTCGGAACCGTCCGTGTCGCTGAGCGACGAGGCGATATCCAGCGCAATGGCCGCATCCTCGTTACCAGCAACGTCGCCAGCGGTGAGGTTCGGATCCGATGCGACTTGATCGTCGCTCGGCACGCCGACATCGACGCTGACCGACACCGAAGCGGTGTCTCCGTCGTTTTCTGCTGTCGTCGCCGTGACGTCGATTTCGAAATCATCGATCCCGGCGGCAACGGTCATGGTCAGCCCCGAAAGCTGTTCCGGCGACAGTGTCCACGAACCGTTTTCGTTCTGCACACCGGCAGAAAGGACCGCACCTTCCGGCAGACCGTCGACGGTGATGGAAAGGGTTTCCGAACCGTCTTCGTCCGTCAGGTCCGACGTGATGTTAAGCGGGTACTCTGCCAGGGCTTCACCGGCGGTCGGCGTCTCGAAGCTGATCGAATTAATCAAGTAGTCGTCACCGTTATCCGGGGCCGAGAACACAATCTGATCGAACAGGCTGCCGCCGTCGGCGGTGAACGTTACCGGCGGATCAACCTGGTCGGTGATCCCCGTGATGACGCCTTCGCCGACCTTCACGCCGTCCAGGTAAAGGTCATACGATGCCTGCTCGCCCGGGTGCAACCAGGCAAACGACACATCGGCGGATGCCGCCGGGCTGTCGAAACTGACGATAAGTTCTTCGGAAACACCTTCACCCGCATCGAAGCCGACTTCGGACTCGTCGCCGGAAGAACTTCCGCTTACGCCGAACCCGACCGGGTTCGAATTGAAGCTGATATTATCGACCGATGCATCGCTCAGCGAACCGTCGCCGTTAATCGAGCGCCCCGTCACAGAGAAACCAAGATCACCTTCCGTGACATTGTCGACGCTGATCGTCGTTTCAACCGGCTCACCCGTCGGAACGGTCAGCTCCGGCGTCCCAATTGTGACGGAAAGCGTCGGCGCATCGGCGACCCCCGTGACACCGACATTGATCGTCGCCGTCGTCGTTGCCGTATCACCGCCGTTGGCTTCGGTCGAGGTCGCCGTTACCGTCAGTGCGAAATCTTCGTTACTGTCGTGCGGCGGCTTGATGCTCAGCCCGCCAAGATCTTCGGGCGCAACCGACCACACACCTTCGCTCACAAGCGTTCCGGCGCTCAGTTCTGCACCAGCCGGCACACCGGCGATGGTAATGGACAAGGTTTCCGAACCGTCGAGATCACCAAGCCCCGCAGCGATATCGAGCGGAATGGCATTGTCCTCGAGCCCGGCCGCGTCGGTCGCAGCAAGGGTCGGGTCGGACGCCGTGGTGTCTTGTTCCTCGGAAACGTCGATGGTCAATGTCGCCGATGCGGTGTCACCGTCGACATCCTGCATCGTGTAGGTAAAGGCATCTTCGCCGCCTTCTGCAGCATTGGTTTCGAACTGCAGTGCACGGATGAAGAAGTCGCTGGAATCGTTCTGGTTGTTGTCATTGCCGGTATCCGTAGCGGTGAACACCAGATACTGGAACGGCGCACCGTCAGGCAGCGAAATTTCCGCCGTGCCGACGTTGTTGGAACCGCTGTAGTCAACCGTCGAGGCATTCAGAACGCCTTCGCCAACCAGATTACCGTCGGCGTCGAAGGCCTGCCAGTTGCCCTGCTCGCCACCGTCTTCGTTGTTGAACAGGTTGGACACCGTCAGGGTCGCCGACGAGGTTTCACCGCCCAGGTTGACGCCGAGCGCTTCGCTCTGGCCGGTGTCGTTGTCATGATTGATCTGATCGCCGACCGGCATACCGCTCTGCGTGCCTTCAACACCTATGCCATTGGAAGCAAAGGAAATTTCTGCATCAGCCAGGGACGGGTCGAGCTGCCCGTTGCCGTCCAGGTACGAGGTTCCGAAGTCGAATGCAAAGGTCTGCACACCGGACCAGGCTTCCTCGACCGCGCCGGCGCTTGCCGTACCGGTCAGACCGGCAACATGCGACACCGCCTCGCTTTCGTCGGCGGCATAGTCGTACGAGCCGTCTTCGTACATTTTCAGCGTGCCATGATCGCCGGCGATTTCGACATAATTGCCGTCGCCGTCGCTCTGCACATCATCCGGATTTGCAAAGCTCTTGGTCACGCCACCGAAACTGACGTCGACAACGCTGTTGCCACCCTCGGATCCGACATCTGCGGCATCCTGCGGATCGGCGCTGTCGCCTTCGCCGGTCAGCACATTACCCGTCGTCACTTCGCCGACCTCGACCACATTGCGGTCGTCATTGGCAAGCGGATCGACGTTGATCGCCGCCGTCACCACGTTCGAAGCTTGATCGCTGTTCGACAGTTCGGTCGACGTCGCCGTCACCGTCAGGTCGAAATCGTCGCTGGCACCTTCCGGCAGGGAAATCGCCAGACCGTCCAGATCGCCGACATTCAGCGTATAGGAACCGTCTTCGTTATCGACACCAGCGTTCAGGCTGGCGCCATCCGGGAAACCGGAAATCGTGATGGACAGAGTTTCGGATCCGTCGGTATCGCTAAGCACGCTCTGGATATCGAGCGGTACGGTTTGACCGACGTCGCCGTCGCCATCACCCGCAGCCACATTCGGCGCATCGGCAACCGCGTTGACCGTCACCGGGATCGTCCCCGTGGTTACGGCGGTATCGCCGGTCGATTGCTCCACCGAGGTCGCCTCGACGCTGAGCGTAAAGTCGACATCAGAATCTTGCGGCGGCGTTACCGTCAGACCAGTCAGTTGCTCCGGCGTTAGAGTCCACGAACCGTCGCCGTTGTCCGTCCCGGCCGAAAGCTCGGCGCCGTTCGGCACACCGGAAATGGTGATCGAAAGCGTTTCCGATCCATCCGTATCGGTCAACACGGCGGTGATATCGAGTTCAATGGCGTTGTCTTCGTTGCCTTCGGCAGCGCTGACTTCCAGTTCCGGAGCCTCGGCTTCGTCGTCGCCGTCAACCGACAGGGACGTCGAAACGCTGGCGGTATCGCCGTCGTTTTCCGTCGCCGTGGCTGTAACGTCGAAATCGAAATCGGGGTCAATGCTCAGCGGCACTGACATGGACAGCCCATCAAGCTGCGCCTCGGTCAGCACCCAGGTGGTGTCGTCGACCTGTTCGCCGGCCGAAAGGGTCACGCCCGCCGGCAGATCGGAAATCGTAATCGACAAGGATTCGGAGCCGTCCAAATCGTTCAGCGATGCTGCAATATCGAGCGGGAAAACGCTGACACCCTCGCCGCTGCTGCCACCAAGATAATCGGCAAACGTATCATTGAATGAATGCTCTTCGTCGACATTCTCCAGCAGCGGCAGCGTGTTCGCGTCCACACCCGGATCGATCAGGAACAGCTCGCCTTCGCCCGGTCCGACAAGCGGACCACCGTTGTTGCCCGCCTTGACGGTCAGGGCCACCAGTTCGGACCCCGGATAGTTATCGTTGATGAATCCAAGCAGATCGATGTCATTGACGTCGTTGATCTCACCCTCGCCACCAGGAAAATCCTCGACGCGGATTTTTTCGATGTTGCCGTTTCCGTCGTCGAGATACATGACGACGTTGGACAACGCATGGTCCATCGTCGGAATGTCGCGGATGCCTTCGGAGATAACCTCACCGGCACCGACCGATCCGGTCAGGTTCGGATCGTCGGCGACACCAATCACGTCGACGGCAATGGTGCCGGTCGTCGTGGCGAAATCGCCGTCTTCCGTCGTCGACGTCGCGCTCACAGTCAGATCGAAATCGACATTGCTGTCATCCGGCGGCGTGATCGTCAGGCCCTCGGCTTCTTCCGGAAGCAGGGACCACGTTCCATTGCCAAGATCGGTCCCGGCCGACAAGACCGCACCAGCAGGCACACCGGAAATTGTCAGCGACAGGGTTTCCGACGGGTCGGTCAGGTTGGCGTCGATATCAAGCGCAATTGCGTTGTCTTCGTAGCCCTGTGCGTTTTCAAGATCGAGAACCGGTGCATCCGGATCGTTGATGATGACGCCTTCGACCTCAACGTCGATAAATCCGATGCTGACATTCGTTTCAAGACCGGTCGGAATTTCGCTATCCGGATCGGTATCCGTGGCCGTGGCCGTCACCTGCAACGTGAAGTTGCCGTCAAAGCCCGGCGGCGGCGTGATCTGCAGACCGCTCAGCTGTGACGGCTGCAGGTCGATGGTACCGCCAACCGGCGTCAGGATCGTGTCGCCGATGTTCAGGACGGCGCCTTCCGGAATGTTGGAAATATTGATGCTCAGGCTTTCCGAACCGTCCAGATCGGTAAGCGCGCTCTGGATGTCCAGATCGACGGCATCTTCGCCTTCGGCAAAAATCTGCGACGGCACATCCAGCGTCGGCTTGTCGGCAACCGCGGTCACCGAGACGCTCAGCGACTGGGAGGACTCGGCAAGATCATCACCGTCCATCGACGTCACCGTGACGCCGATGTTGAAGTTCGCATTGGTATTGTTCGGCGGCGTAATCGTCAGGCCGTCCAACTGCTCTTCGCTCAACGTCCAGGTGCCGTCTCCATTGTCGATCCCAGCAGAAAGCACGGCACCGCTCGGCACACCGGAAATCGTCACACCGACGATCTCGTCACCACCGACCGCCGCCGTTGAAATCTCAAGCGGGATCGCATCGTCCTCGAAACCGGCTGCGTCGTGCAGGATGAGCGTCGGGGCATCGGCAACCGCGCCGACGCTGACATTCATCAGTCCGGTCACGCTGGCGCTGTCGCCATCGTTTTCCGTCGTCGTGGCCGTCACGTTCAGAGTGAAGCTACCCGACTCGTCCCCTTCCGGCGTCAACGTCAGGCCGCTCAACTGCTCACCGCTCAGCGTCCAGGTGCCGTCCGGGTTCTTCGTTCCCGCGGAAAGCACCGCGCCCGCCGGCACACCGTCGATGGTGATCGACAACTCTTCAGAGCCATCCGTATCGGCCAGATTGGCAGAAATGTTCAGCGGAATCGCACCGTCTTCAAGGCCGGTAATATCGCCGGTCGTCAGCGTCGGCGCATCGGCCACGCCGGTCACGCCGACACTGATCGAGCCGCTCGCGCTCGCGGACGTACCGTCTTGTTCCGTCGAGGTCGCCGTCACTTCGAGCTGGAAGTCCTCGTTGCTGTCAGCCGGCGGCGTGATGGTCAGGCCATCCAACTGCGCCGGGGTCAACGTCCACGTACCGTCATTGTTGTTCGATCCGGCGGACAGCATTGCGCCGTCAGGCACGCCGGCAATCGTGATCGAGAGCGTTTCCGACGGATCGGCGACAATGGCCGATACATCCAGGGCGATCGGCTGGTCTTCGTTGCCGGACGCATCCTGCAACACCAGCGTCGGCACTTCGGCGACCGCGTTCATATCGACATTGATCACGCCGCTGACGCTGGAAACACCCTGCCCGTTCGCCGTAACGTCGGCATCGCTTTCCGTCGTGGTCGCGGTGACCAGCAACGTGAAGTCCGTGTCCATGCCCGTGGGCGTCGTCATCGTCAGCCCTTCGAGCTGCGTCGGCGTCAGCTCGACTGCGCCGTCGACAATCGTCAGCACGTCACCCGCCGCATTGGTCAGCGTCGAGCCTTCGGGAATGTTTTCGACCGTAATGCTCAACGTTTCCGAACCGTCTGTATCGGCAAGGCCGGCGTCAATGTTCAGCGGAATTTCCGTGCCTTCATCGGCGGTGACATCGCTGAGGCTCAGATCGGCATCGTCAGCAACACCGGCAATCGCGACGTTAAACGAACCGGAAGTCGTTGCGAACGTCCCGTCATCGGTGGTTGAGGTCGCTTCGACACTGACGCTGAAATCACCGGAATAGTTCTCCGGCATGGTCATCGTCAGATCGACGAGATCGCCGGCTTCGAGCGTCCAGGTTCCATCCGCTTCATTGTATGTACCGGCAGACAGGGTGACGCCTTCCGGAATACCGCCGACGGTCACGCTCAGCGTTTCGCCGGTATCGGTCAGGATCGCCGCGATGTTCAACGGCACCGGTGTGTCTTCGTTACCGGCCGTGTCGAAAAGCATCAATGCGGGCGGGTCCGCGGTTTCCTGCACGACCACGCTCAGCGTACCGGAAACACTGGACACACCCTGCCCGTTGCCGCTCTCTGCGGCATCGTTTTCGGTCGACGTCGCGGTGATCAAAAGGTCGAAATCTTCGTCCGAGCCAGCCGGCGGTAAAATTTTGACGTCACCGAGTTGATCGGCGGGAATCGTAACAACGCCATCGACCATATCGGCACGCTCGCCACCAACGAATACGATGGCCAGATCCGGAATATTCTCGATCGTGACGCTGAGCGTTTCGGAGCCGTCCGTATCGTTCAGCGACGTGATGATATTCAGCGGGATCATCGTGCCTTCGAGACCCAGCGCTTCACCGGCGTCCAAATTCGGCGCGTCCGCGACACCCAGCAGATTCACCGGGATATCGGCGGTGGTTTCAATGAACTCGCCGTTGCTTTCGGTCGCCGTCGCCGTCACCTGCAGCGTGAAGTCCTCGTTGCTGTCGGCCGGCGGCGTGATCGTCAGATTGGCGAGATCGGCGGGATCGATATCCCACACCCCGTTGCCGAGATTGGTCCCGGCGCTGAGCACTGCACCTTCCGGTACACCGGAAATGGAGATGCTGAGCGTTTCCGACCCGTCCTGGTCGACCAACGCGGCATCGATGTTCAGCGGAATGTCCGTGTCTTCGTTGCCCGTGACCGCCGTGACGTTAACCGTCGGCGCATCCGGGTCCGGCGTAACGCTGAGACCGATCTGCTGCGTGACGACCGCCTGATCGCCATTCGCGTCTTCGGTCGTGGTCGCCGTCACGGTCAGATTGAATTCGCCCGACACATGCAGACCCGGCGTGATCGTCAGATCGTCAAGATCGGTCGGCGCCAGCGTCCAGGTGCCGTCGCCATTATCGGTACCGGCGGAAAGCGTTGCGCCGTCCGGCACATTGGAAATGGTGATCGAGAGCGTTTCCGACCCGTCCGTATCGTTCAGCGACGAGGCGATATCGAGAGCAATCGGCGTGTCTTCCATGCCGAGCGCATCGCTGGCCGTCAGATTGGCGGCATCGGCAACTGCTTCGACATCGACGTGAACGGTCGCTTCGAGGCTGATGGTATCTTCGTTGTTATCGACATTGGTCACCGTCACGGTGAGGTCGAAATTCTCGTCGGAATCCACCGGCGGCGTGATCGACAGGTCGGCGAACTCTTCGGGTGTCAGCGTCCAGGACCCGTCGCCATTCTCCGTCCCGGACGACAGCACGGCACCGTCCGGCACACCGGAAATCGTCACCGAAATCACTTCGGAACCGTCCGTATCCGCCGTCAGTGCGCTGATATCGAGCGCAAACGTGCCGTCTTCGGAGGTTTCGACAGGCACGACATCGCCGTCAACGACGGTGGTGTCGTTGATGGTAACACCAAGCTCGTCTGCAACCGCCGTCAGCGTCAGCGGCATATCGAAGAAGTTGGTTGCCGTATCGCCGTTCGTCGGCTCGGTCGACGTCACTTCAAGTTGCAGATCGAAGCTGCCGCTGAGATGCGCGGGCGGCGTCAAAACCAGGCCGTCAGTCGACATATCCTCGCCGAGGAACTCCAGCGGGATGGAGGCTTCGCCACCGACAACGGGAATCTGCACCGGGAACGTCTCGCCGGTGTCCGGGTCCGTATAGGCGATACTGAGCTTCGAACCTTCCGGAATACCGGTCAGGGTGATGTCCGTGATGTGTTCGGAAATGTCGTTCTTGTCGATATCGAAATTGATGTTGACCGGCTGGTCTTCATAACCGGCTTCGGCACCGCCACTGACGTTCGGCACATCAGCAACCGCCTCGAGCACGACGGTCGCGGAACCAAACACCGTTTCCGTGGCTTCGCCGTCCTGAACCTGCGCCGTGAACTCGAGCTCGAGATCGGCGCTGTCATCCGGCGATCCGACCAGGCGCAGATTGTTCAACTGCGCGCCATTCAGCTCATAGGTACCGGTGTCATTTGCCGGCAGAATAACGTCGTTGCCTGCGGCATCCGTGTAAACAAGATGCGCGCCGACCGTATTCCCATTCTCGTCCGTGACCGGTTCGAAATAGGTTTCCGTTTCCGTGAGTTGCACGCCCTCTTCGTCGAGAAGCGGCTCGCCATCTTCATCGAACAGCGGAACTTCACGCGTCGCCTCGACCACTTCCAGCGTCGGCAGACCGCTAATGGTCACGGAAATCACTTCGCTGCCGTCGGTATCCGTCAGTGTGCCGGCGATGTTGAGCGGCACTTCCTGATCTTCGGAGCCGGCGAATGTAATCGACGATGCAGAGCCGTCCGCCGTCAACTCGACGCCATCGACCGTGATCGAGAAAGGATCCACCAAGCCGATAACTTCGATATCGGCGGCCCCGGTACCAAGAGACTGTTCGGGAAGTTCCGGAACATCGACCCCTTCGAGTTCCGTTACCAGTCCGCCGTTGCCGACGATCTCTTCCACATAGGTTTCGAGGGTGTACGCCTCTTCGTCCGGACCTACCGGCAGCTCGCTAACAATGCCTTCCAACTGCGCGGTGATATCCGCCGCAAAGTCCTGCTGATAGGAATCGAAAGTCAGCGAAAAATCGTCTGCTGAATTGGCAGCGCCTGTCAGTGTCAGCCCGTCCAACGCGTCCGCGCTGACGATCCACGATCCGTCCGGCAGCTCATACCCGCTCGAAAGCGAGGCACCGGCGGGCATACCGCTGACGAGCACCGAACCGACGTTGTCCGTGATAGAAAGATGGCTCTCGATATCAACACTCATGGCGGTGTCTTCGAGGCCGACAACGATGTTGGGGCTTTCGGTAAAGGCAAAGTTTTCGATGTTCTCGATGGTATCGGTGCCATCCGGCCCTGTTACCCGCAGCACACCATCAACAATCGTAATCGTCGACTGACCATAGGTCCCCGAAAACACGGCCGTATCCATGCCGTCGCGGCCGTCAATGAAGTCGTCGCCGCCGCGGCCTTCGAGGACGTTCGCGAATTCGTTGCCGATGATGATGTCATCGCCGCTGCCACCGACGACATTCTCGATCTCGATGAGGGTATCGGTACCGATCCCGCCAAAGTTGCCGTTGTCGGTTGCGATCCCCGTGGTGAGATTGATATTCAAATCATCGTCGGAAGCGGCATAGGTGATCGTGTCATTCCCGTCACCGCCGACATAGGTGTCGTCGCCGCCGCCCGGCGAGGCGATCAGCGTGTCGTCACCAGCACCGGCATCGATATAGTCATCTGCCCCCGTGCCGCTCAGCGTGTCGTCGCCACTGCCGGTGGTGATCACGTTCTGCGTATCATCCCCATTCAAGACGAAGGTGTAATCAAGGTCGGTGCCGTCGAAATCACCGGTAACGTCGCCGGTCACCGTTTTGCCGTCTTGCGAGACCGTTACGTTTTGAAGTGTGCCGCTGTCGATAAGGTCCTGAAGGTCATCGGGAAGCTTTTTCTCATTGCCGGTGTCCTCCTCGCCCGTGCCGGTATCTGTATTGTCGCCATCATCCCCGCCATCGCCGCCGTCACCGCCGTCACCACCGTCACCACCGTCACCGCCGTCACCGCCACCATCGCCGTCGCCGACCTGAACCGGCCCGACGGTTTCAAATTCTTTCAAACCGCCCGTAACCTTGATCGGGCCTTCCGGTACAGCCGGACCGGTTTCCTGGTCACCACCGGCATCGGTCTGGAAATCATTGAGGAAATCGAGCGACTCACGGCTCTCGCCTTCGATTTCCTGATTCTCTTCATAGGTGTTGGCGCTTGTGCGTTCGCCTTCACTGTTGCGCGTCGGCAGATAACGGAGCGTTTCTTCCTGATAGGACGCCAGAATGTCTTCGATGCCGACGATTTCGAACGGCGACGGCGCGCTGTCGAAACTCGAAACGCTGGTAAAAGCGTTTGCGTCGTTCAGCACCTGCACACCGGCATCGTTGACGACGACCACTTCGCCGACGAACCCGAAACGTTCTTCCATCAGGTGGACGTTCAGGTTTTCACCATCGCGAATATCGATACCAACCTGCGTCCCGCGGATACCGATGGTCGCCACCGGCGTATCCAGCGTCATGGCGTCGGGGTCGGTCTTTGCGACCTGACCGGACACGAAGGTGAACACACCCTGCAGCACCGACATCGACACGGAACCTTCCTGTGTCGCCGGGTCGTAAATCATTTCATCAAGGACCATGCGGCCTTCGGGACCCATGGCGAAGGTCGTTTCATCGGCGAGAAGCACGCCGACGTTACCTTCGGGGCCGGATTCCAGAATATCGCCCTGGAACACCTCGTCACCGAGTTCAAGGCGCACGCGGGTACCGTCAACGCGGATCGCGAAGACCTCACCCTGCAGGCTTTCGATGTTACCAATCGGCTCGCCGTCGGTACCGGCAATGACGTTGGGGTTTTCGGCAATGTTGCCGCTGGCTTCCGCAGCTTGAATGACTTCAGCCTGTTCCGGCTGCATGAACCCGAAATCGCCGCCGGACGCATCGCCGGTGTCCGCCATCGCGGAGACCACGTCGCTGCCGACCTCGGCGCCGTCGGACGAAACCAGCGTCGGCGGGTTCGGATTGTCCTGATAGCCCTCGACCGTGACGGTGGTGCCGTCCGGGAAGGTCAGAACAAGATCACCGCCTTCGAAAGAGAAATCGGCATCCGCAACGGAAAGATTTTCGGGAAGATTAACCTCACCGGTTTGCGCCCCATCGATTGAGAACGCATTTTCACCGGTTTGTACGACATCGCCGCCAGCCAGGTTTTCATCAGCCATTTTTGTGCAACCCTATGAACGATAACGTTTTTTCGTCGTTCACTACGGTTGAATATATTTATTATTGTTCTTTTCTGAGGATACTTATGCGCCGAAACCCACTGCCCGGTCAACGATTCCGGACATCAAGCTCACAATCGTGATCTTAAATCAGGCCGCTTCCGCGCCGTAATAAAGCGTGACCACATGCCGCGCTTCAGCAAAGAACAACCAGCGTTCGACGACGATGCCGACGCTCATGCTGATCGCCGCGGCGAAGCACGCGAAAACGACCGGCGTCCCTTGCAGCAGATACGCCACGACCAGCAACAGGATCGGCACCAGGAAGGCGCCAAGATGCACGATACGGCGCAGCTTCGCCGCGTGCTTGCGCGCAATCTGGAAGCCCATCTCGCGCTGCAGATAGTTCTCTTCCGTGTGCGGCCCTTCGAGCATCCGGATCGTCTCGCCCTTGAGGCCGGTCGCCGTTTTCGGCGTCGACGGGTGTTGCGTGGTGTCGATAAATCGCCAATACATCCGCTTTACGCGCCATGCCACCAACAGGCAGACGACAGCGAACGCCAGATAGGTTCTTTCGACCCCGACCGTGACCGACAGCAGCGCCGCGACCCAAACCGCCCCCGACGCCAGTGCGGCGACGATATACATGGGCACGGTCCATTTGTTGCACCATTGGTGCACGGTCTTGAGGGTGCGGTAGATCATCGCCGTACTGAAGACCGTCGCCAGGGCCAGTGCAGCGACGGCGCCAGCGTATAAATTACCACCACCTTCGATATTTCCGGTGACGAGCCATACATATGCCAGCCCCACCCACGGAATGTAGGTCAGGATCGACAGCACGCCTTCGCGCGATAACCAGCTTGAGCGCCATTGCGTCAATGCCCGCCAGGCGCGTTCGGGATGCCCCAGGTGAAACGTCGACGAAAGCAAGCCGGCGGAGACAAGCACAAAAGCCAGCCCAAGCCCGGCAATGCCGAGCGTGCGGTCCAGCGGCACGATCTGCCAGGATGCAAGCATGGCAAGGATCATCAGCATGCCGTAGCCGGCACCCGACGCGGTCGTGAAGAAGATAACTGAAAATGCCGGATGCATGGCTTACCTCGACAGTGCTTTGTCGATCCAACGCAGGATCGGGTTATCGGCGCCCGGCGTAACCGGCAGCTCGCTCGGCATACCGCCGGTATCGGCCTTGTTACGGCGCGGTCGCGGCGGCAGATACTTGTTGGTCGGCTTATAGCCCATCTCGGCCATGAGGTCGTATCCCTGTCGCTCGGCAACCAGCTTGGAAACAGCGGAGTCGGGATTGCCGAGATCGCCGAAATGCCGTGCACTGGCCGGGCACGTGGAGACGCACGCCGGAACCCTGTCGACCTCGTCCATGTTTTCGTTGTAGATGCGGTCGATGCAAAGCGTGCATTTCTTCATCACACCTTCGTCTGCGTCGTATTCCCGCGCCCCGTACGGGCAAGCCCAACTGCACAGCTTGCAGCCGATGCATTTGTCTTCGTTGACGAGCACGATCCCGTCCTCGTCGCGCTTGAAGCTGGCGCCGGTCGGACACACCGTGACGCAGGCCGCTTCCTCGCAATGCAGACAGGACTTCGGAAAGTGCACGGTCCGCGACGGCTCGCCGTCACCCGCCGATGCCTCGAACGTATGAATGCGGTTGAACCAGACCCCGATCGGCTTGGCGCCATAGGGGTCATTGTCCGTCAGCGGTGCGGCATGACCGCCGGTGTTCCATTCCTTGCAGTTCACGGCACAGGCGTGACAACCGACGCAGATGTCGAGGTCGATGACGAGGCCGAGCTTCTTTTGCGTGGTGGCAGGCAAAATTGTCATGACGAACGCCCTTTCCGGAACCCGGCGCCATAGCTCAGCTTGTCCGGTGCGGGCTTAAGCCCGGCCGGCTTCGTCGTCGGATCAAACTGCGGGAAACTTTCCGCATCTTCCGCCGGATCCGCCTTCTTGACCCGGACCCTGAGGTCATACCACGCCGCCTGTCCCGTCACCGGATCAGCATTGGCATAGCGATAACCGTCGTCGCGCGGCGGCAGCAATTCAGAGATCACGTGATTGAGCAGAAAGCCCTTCTTGGCCTCGCCGGCATCGGGGTCCAGGTTCCATGCGCCCGAGCGCTTGCCGATGGCGTTCCATGTCCAGACCGTCGATTCCTCGACACCGTCCATCAATGCCACCTGCACGCGGATACGACCGTGATAACTTTCAACCCATGCCCAGTCGCCGTCGCCGATTTCAAGCTCGGCAGCGGCCTTGTCGCTCATATACAGCTTGTTCGACCCGGTGATCTGACGCAGCCAGGCGTTCTGCGACCCCCACGAATGGTACATCTGCATCGGCCGCTGCGTCAGCGCATGCATCGGGTACTGTTCGAGATCGATCATCGAATGCTCGAACGGCGGGTACCAGATCGGCATCGGGTCGAAATACGCGTCGATGCGCGCGCGCTCGCGTTCCGGCGGCTGAATTTCGCCATGCCCGCGCGCGGCGTTGCGAAACTTCTGCATAACCTCGGAATAGACCTGCAAAACGATCGGATCGGAACTTCCGATAAAGCCGACGCTTTTCGCCCATTCCAGGTAGGACTTGTTGGCAAACTTGAAGAACTTCTGGTCGTCGTCGAAGTGGTGTGACCAGAAACAGCCATTCTCGATATACTTATCGAGCTGGTTCGGGTTGACCGCACCCTTGCCGTGCTTGTCGCCGCTTTCGCCGCGCCAACCGGCCAGCGGACCGATACCCGGGCCACGTTCGTGATTGACGATGTAGTCCGGATAACCGCCCGGGAATTTCGGCTTCCCGTCATCGTCGACCATTCCTGGCAGCTTGAGCCGCGCGCCAAGGTCCAGCAGCACCGTCTGGAACGGTCGCACATCGCGGTTTAACTCGACAATCGGCTGGCGGATCGCGTCCTGCGCCGCATCGGCTTCGCAGATCGGGCGGTCGAGCAATGAAATGCAGTCCCAGCGTTCCAGATACGTGGTATCGGGAAGCACCAGGTCTGCATAGGGGATCATTTCCGAATAGAACGCATCGGAGTAAATGATCCGAGGGATTTTATACTCACCCGTATTCTCGTCGACATCGGTCAGCATCTTGATCGTGCCGGACGTGTTCATCGACGAATTCCAGCTCATGTTCGCCATGAACATGAACAGGGTATCGATCGGGTACGGATCGCCCTTCCAGGCATTGGTGATGACCATGTGCATCAGACCATGCGCCGAGAGCGGGAATTCCCACGAGAACGCCTTGTCGATACGGCCCGGCTTGCCTTCGCTGTCGACGATCAGGTCTTCCGGACCGGTCGGGAAGCCCAGCGGCGGACCGCCCAACGGCTGACCGGCGTGAACCGTGCCGGGCTTTCCTGCAGGCTTCAGCGCCGGCGGAATTGCTTTCGGGAACGGCGGTTTGTTTCGGAAACCGCCCGGGCAGTCGACGCTGCCGATCAGGGTCTGCAGCAAATGAATGGCGCGGCAGGTGTGGAAGCCGTTCGAATGCGCGGAAATACCGCGCATCGCATGCATCGCCACCGGACGGCCGGTGAACTTGTCATGTTTGCGGCCATAGGCATCGACCCATGGCGTATCGATTTCGATGCTTTCCTTGAAAGCGACATGCGCGATCTCGGCGGCGATCCGGCGGGTCGTTTCCGCGGCAATACCGGTCTGCGCGGCGACCGCCTCGGGGGCGTACTTCGCATCGAGATAGCGTGCCGCCATCAACTGGAACGCGGGGATCGCGGCGCGACCGTCTTCGAGCGTGACATTGCCCGCCAGCACCGGATGCGCCGTGATATCCATGGCCGACACACAGGCTTTCTTTTGCCCATCCCAGATCAGCGGGTTGCCGTCCGCATCGCGGGCGAACAAGCCATCGTCGGCGCTACCGGGGTCCTGGATGACCAACCACGATGCGTTGGTGTACGTCGCCAGATACTGTTCATCGACATTGCCGGTCCGCAGTAATTCGTGGATCAGCGACATGACGAACAGGCCGTCCGTGCCGGGCTTAATGCCCAGCCACTCGTCGGCAATGGCCGAATATCCGGTGCGGACCGGATTGACCGACACGAACTTCGCGCCGTTATTCTTGAGCTTGCTCAGCCCCATCTTGATCGGATTGGAATCGTGGTCTTCGGCAACGCCGAACATCAGGAAATACTTCGCACGCGGCCAGTCCGGCTCGCCGAATTCCCAGAACGAGCCGCCGATGGAATACAAACCGGCAGCCGCCATGTTAACGGAACAGAAGCCCCCGTGCGCAGCGTGGTTCGGGGTGCCAAACTGGCTCGCCCACCAGCCGGTCAGCGACTGCGATTGGTCGCGCCCGGTAAAGAACGCCAGTTTCTTCGGATCCGTTTCACGAATCCGTCCGAGCCAGCCCGAAGCGATTTCCAGCGCCTCTTCCCATTCGATTTCCTCGAATTCGCCCGACCCGCGCGGCCCGACACGCTTCAACGGTTTGGTCAGCTTTGCCGGGGAATGTTGCGTCATAATCCCGGCGGACCCCTTGGCGCACAGCACGCCCCGGTTCACCGGGTGGTCACGGTTCCCCTGGATATAACGAATTTCGCCGTTCTTAAGATGCACTTTGATGCCACAGCGGCAGGCGCACATGTAACAGGTCGTGGTTTTGACCTCGTCGGCGACGTCCGGCGATGTATCGACAGCGTTATCCGATCCGCTCATATGACTGTATCTCCGCCTGTCTGCGCTGTTTCGGCTTTTCGGAAGGTACCGGGAAAGCATTGATTGGACGCGATTTTTGCCAAAGAACAATCAATCAGTCTAATGAGTAATTATTGTCATATTCATCAATATTAGTTATTGATTGATCATGACGCTGACGCAGCTCAGAATATTCATGACGGTTGCCGAACTGGGCCATGTGACCCGGGCGGCCGAGAAGCTTGGTCTGACCCAATCGGCCGTGTCCGCTGCCATCGCGTCGCTGGAAAACCAATACCAGGTGAAATTGTTCAACCGGGTCGGGCGCTCCATTCAGGTATCGGAAGCCGGCGAGCTATTCCTGAGCGAGGCGCGTGCCGTACTCGACCGCTCACAAGCGGCGGAACGGACGCTCCGTGAGCTTGGCGGCCTGACCGTCGGCCATCTGGAAATCGCCGCCAGCCAGACCATCGCCAATTACTGGTTGCCGCGGCGTCTCGCATCGTTCCACGAACAGTTTCCGGGCGTGGTGCTGAACGTCTCCATTTCCAACACCCGCGAAGTCGAAAACAAGGTCGCCACGGGGGCCGCCGACATCGGCTTCGTCGAAGGCACGACCCGCGCACCGCAACTGATTCTCGACGAAGTCGATCACGATCAGCTCGTCATGGTCGCAGCCCCCCGTCGCTGCATCGAGGCTGCCTCTGGAGAGATCGATATCGCCGCGTTTCCGTGGGTCGTCCGCGAACCCGGTTCCGGCACACGCGAAGTGCTGGAAACGCTGGCGATCAGGGCCGGGTACAAGTGGCAGGACCTGAATGTCGTGTTGGAATTGCCGAGCAACGAGGCCGTCCGCGAAGCGGTAGAGGCCGGCGCCGGGGCAACGGTGATTTCACGCCACGTTATCGCCGGGTCGCTGGACAACGGGCGGCTTGGCATCATTGATGTCGACGTACCGCCGCGCAGCTATCACATGGTGCGCCACCGCGACCGCATTCCGAGCGCGGCACGGCGCGCCTTCGTGGAAATGATTTTAGAGAAGAAAAAAGCGGCCTGACGAAGTCAGCTCTGCCCTGCCGGCAAGTAGCGTTTCAGGAAAGCTTCACCGCTGGCCGCGTGCAGATATTCGATCGCGCAGCCGAGCATGCGATCCTTGGCCTCGCCGATTTCCGGGCATTTTGCCTCGGCGATACGCGGTCGGTTTTGCTTTTCCTTGTCCATCTGCGCCGGGATTGCACCGGGCAGATCGGCCTCGCGTCTGCTGCCTTCGGGATTATCGACATCGGCATCCGTGTAAATGTTGATGTCGGGCAGGACGCCCAGCGCCTGCAACGTCTGATTGGCCGGGGAATAGTAAAGCGCCGTCGTCAGCCGCAGCGCCCCTTCGAGCGGCATCGGCATAATCGTCTGCACGGAGCCCTTGCCGAACGTGCGCCGCCCCATGATCACGGCACGCCCATGGTACTGCAGTGCACTGGCGACGATCTCCGACGCCGATGCCGAGCCTTGATTGACGAGCACCACCATCGGCACCCCCGAGAGCGCATCACCGGGATCGGCATAGAACGCACGCTCGTCGCGGCCGTCGCGCCCCTTGATGGCGACAATCTTGCCTTCTTCCAGGAAAGCATCGGCGACGATCACCGACTGGTTCAGCAAACCGCCCGGATTATTGCGCAGATCGACGACGACGCCCCGCAGTGCAGCCCCCTTGGTGGCAACAATATCGGAAATCGCTGTGTTGATACCGTCCTTCGTCTTCTCGTTGAAGCGCGTGATACGAATATAGCCGATATCGCCTTCGATGCGGTGACGGACCGACTTCACTTCGATGATATCGCGGACGATCCGCACATCAAAATCGTCAACGCCTTTGCGGCGCACCGTCAGCATCAGCGGTTCGCCGGGCTTGCCGCGCATCATGCGGACCGCTTCGCGCAGACTTTTGCCCTTGATCGCAACCCCGTCGCAATGCGTGATCAAATCGCCGGCAAGAATACCGGCGCGCTCTGCGGGTGTGTCCTCGATCGGTGCGATGACCTTGACCAGATCCTCTTCCATGGTGATCTGGATACCCAGTCCGCCGAATTCACCTTTGGTGCTGGCAAAACTGTCGCGGAATTCCTCGGCATTCAGATAGCTCGAATGCGGATCCAAGCCTTTCAGCATCCGGTGCAACGCATCCTCGACGACCTTTTCGGCCGGCACGGTTCCGGGCTTGGACTTTTGCTCTTTCACCCCCGCGATGGCTTCACTTATCAGCTTTGAATCATCGACCTCGTAGACATAGTTTGCCCGCACCCGGCGGTAAGCGAAATTGAAATAATCCAGCCGCTCACGGTCCGTGGCATCGTCGACGTAGGTATCATAGACGCGCGCAAAACGTTCCAGTTCGTTTCGGGTCGTTTCCGGAAGCTGGCTCGTCTCGTCGTTCATGGCCATAACGACACGGCCGATGGCGGACTGGTTCGTGACGCACGCCGTAATCACGGACACCAAGAGCACCCCGAGAACACCGGCAATCACGATGCTCGGCACGCGCCGCCGCATCGTTCTCGCCGGCTTCACATTCGGGATGCGCGAGGACACGTTCAGCCGTCCTTGTTGATTTGCTCGGTCAGCTCTCCGAGCACGCGTGCAGCATCGTCGTTCTCGACCTGGCAGGTACCGGCGTTTTCGTGTCCGCCCCCGCCATACTTGAGCATCAACTCGCCGACATTAGTTTTCGAGGTCCGGTTGAGGATCGACTTACCCGTTGCAAGCACCGTATTCAGCTTGTTCAGCCCCCACAGCACATGGATCGAGATATTGCAGTCCGGGAACAGCGCATAAATCATAAAGCGGTTCCCGGCATAGATCGTTTCCTCCTCACGCAGGTCGAGAATGACCAGGTTGTCATGCACCGTCGAACAGCGCTTGATCTGGTCCTTGAACTTGCCTTCGTGCTCGAAATACAGATCGACCCGTTCCTTGACGTCAGGAAGCGCGACGATTTCATCGACCGTGTGGTCGCGGCAGTAATCGATCAACTGCATCATGAGCTGATAGTTGGAAACGCGGAATTCGCGGAACCGACCAAGCCCCGTGCGGCTATCCATCAGCATATTCAAAAGATCCCAGCCTTCGGGCTTAAGAACCTCCTGCTCGGAAAACTGTGCGCTGTCGCCCTTATCGACGGCGACCATCATGTCCTCGGCGATTTTGGGGAACGCTTCCTTGCCACCGTAGTAATCATAGACAACGCGTGCCGCGGACGGCGCGTCCGGGTCGATAATGTGGTTGTCGGGCTTTTCGCCGACGCGAATGGTTTCACTGAGGTGGTGGTCAAACGCCAGATGAACACCTTCCACATACGGCAGGTTCGTGGTGATGTCGTTATCGGAGATCAGGATCGTCCCGTCTTGCATGTCTTTCGGGTGCACGAACTTGATGTCGTCGATAATCCCCAAATCCTTCAACAAAACGGCACACACCAAGCCGTCAAAATCGCTTCGTGTGACCAGTCTAAATGTTTTTTCGCCCATCCGAGGCCTCCCTGCCTTTAATTCTGCTTTCAGATGAAATTTGTTCTATTGGATTGTGGTTCGGCGCGGCCCGCTCTGGCAAGTGTCTATTGCACATTCATCGGGTCGGCGCGCCGTTTAACCCATGACGCAGCCAGATTGCGGCGGCAAACAGGGCAACCGCACCGGCCTGGTGTGCAGCGGCCAACGGAATAGGCACCACTAGTAGGAGCGTCGAAATACCCAGGGTCACCTGCAACAGCGCGATGCCCAACAACACATTGGCGCGCGTACGAACATTCGGCATCTCGGCGCGGGACATAAACCAGATCGCGACAACGAAGAGAAACGTGGAAATGGCCAGCCAACGGTGATCGAACTGGACCGTTGGAATGTCTTCAAAGAAATTCAGATACCAGGGGGTCAGCTGAAAGCCTTCGCTCGGAAACACCTCGCCCAGCATCAACGGGAATGTATTGTAGATCAGCCCCGCATTCAGGCCGGCTACCAACGCCCCACTGAAAGCCGTCACAAACACCATCACCAGCGTCAGCGTCGACAACCGCCGCACCCGCGCGGAACACGCCACGCGTCCCGACTTCAGCAGATCGAGCGCGAACCACAAGCCTAGTCCCATTATCAGGAACGCCGTCATCAGATGCACTGCCAACCGGTACTGACTGACGTCCGGATGATCGACCAACCCGCTTTTGACCATCCACCAGCCGACCAGGCCTTGCAGCCCGCCCAGGGCGAATAGCGCACCAAGACGAAGCATAAGCCCTCGGTTCACGCGCCCCTTGATCACGAAGGCCGCAAACGGAACGGCAAATGCCAAACCGATCAGCCGCCCCCACAGCCGATGCAGATATTCCAGCCAGAATATTTCCTTGAACTGCGCAAGGCTCATGCCCGCGTTGACCTTCAGGTACTCCGGCGAGGCCCGGTATCCGTCGAACTGCGCCTGCCAGGCCGCTTCGCTCAACGGCGGCAACCAGCCCGTAATCGGGCGCCAGTCCGTCATCGACAGTCCGGATTCCGTCAGCCGTGTAAAACCGCCCAGTACGACCATCGCGAACACCATCGCACAGATGATCAGAAGCCATACTCCGATGGCTCTGACACCGTCTTGCGTCGATCCGTGGTTTGTTTCGGCAGACACGTTAATCTCCCTTGGTATGCGCTTAAGCTGGTAGTGGATCGGTCCTTGTTTGTCCATGCTTGATCCGCGATAAACGCCACTGTGTAGTTGCAGAAACGTTGGCGATTGAACGAACATGAACACGACCGAAGTCACCATTCATCCGGTTATGCTTGTCGGGGCCGGCCCCGGCGATCCGGATTTGCTGACCGTAAAGGCACACCGCCTGCTGAGCGACGTCGACGTCATTGTCTATGACCGGCTGGTGGCAAAGCCGATCCTCGCCTTGATCCCGGAAACGACGGAACGGGTTTTTGCCGGCAAGCGCGCCTCGAACCATTACATGCCGCAGGAAGACATCAACAATCTGCTGGTGGACCTGGCGCGGGTCGGCAAGAAAGTCATGCGCCTCAAGGGTGGCGACCCGTTCGTGTTCGGACGCGGTGGCGAGGAAGCTCTGCACCTTGTCCGCAACGGCATCCCTTTCGAGGTCGTCCCCGGCATCACCTCATCCGCCGGATGTGCGGCATATGCCGGCATCCCGCTGACGCATCGCGGTCTGGCGCATGGTGTGCGCTTCGTAACAGGCCACAGCAAGGGCGACGAGCCGCTCAACCTTGATTGGCGCAGTCTCGCCGATCCGGATACGACACTCGTTGTCTATATGGGCATGTCCAACGTTGCCGAGATTTCGGACAACTTGATCGCCAACGGCCTGGACACAGATACACCGGTCGCGGTCATCAACATGGGGACGCGCCCGGCGCAAAGAACTTTGATCACGTCGCTATCGGCCCTGCCCGAGCGCGTCGCCGCAGCGGAGATCAAAGGCGCAACGCTGTTCGTGATCGGCCGTGTCGTATCACTCGCGGACGAGCTTTCCTGGTTTGCAGAAACCGCTGCCCTTTAACCCGGCTGCTTACATATCGCGGTCGAGCGCGCGGGCCAGCACCATGTAGACCTTGCCCATGTCGGACGACAGGAAGGTCGCGTGCAGCATGCTGTTCGGGTCGCGTTTGGACGCTTCGTCGAGCAACAACTCGAATTCTTCCAGATAGCGCGTGACATAGTCGCGGAAGGTCGCGTCCTCTTGGTAAGTCTGGCGGATTTGCTGCAGTTTCGCGCGCTCGCGAAAACCCAGCAGCTTGCGGACGAAAATCCCCTTCTCGCCCTTGTTGAAGCGCCGCCAGTCTTCCTCGGAAACCTGCGTTTCCAGCACCCGACTGACATCGACGGCCAGAGACTGCAAACGCTCGGAAATGAACGTCGCCTGACGGGTGAATTCTTCCAGGCTCGCGGTGTCTGTGCGCTCCTTGAGGGTCGCCAGCAATGCCGACGCCTCGTTCGACGCGGTACGCACTTCCTGCGTGCGGGTATCGAGCACCTGGTTGATCTCGTGCGACTTGCGCGCCACGTCGGACGTCGCCTTGGACAGCGCATCGACGTGCGAACGCACGGACTTGTCCCAGGCACCGACCTTGCCGAGCGCGATGTCGGTGGTACTGGACAGTTCCTGCGCCCGGCGCGCCAATGCCTCGCCCAACGCCTCCAGACCGCGTTCGGCCCGGTTGTACGTCGTGGTGAGGTCCTGCAACTGGCGGCGCAGCCCTTCGGTGCCGCCTTCAAGCTGCTCGACGATGGAATCGGTGCGGTCGCCGGATTCGTGAATTTGCGTCCGCAACGTTTCCGAGGCCCGCGTCAGCTTCGACACGTTGAGGTCTGCCGCCATGGACGCTTCGGAGGCGCGCTGGCCGATCACTTCGCCGACCCGCTCCAGACGCTCCACCGCATCCTCGCTGGTGGTCTCGAGAATATTCCCGCGATGCTTGAGCCCGTCCGTTGCCTCCTCCAACTGCGCCGTCGCTTTGCGCGCAACGATACTGACTTCCTGGAACCGCTCGCGCAGCGCCTGACCGACTTCCGCCATTTCCTGCACACCGCGCTGCGATGCATCGCTGAGATCACGTGCGCCCTCGCGGAGTTCCGCATTCACCGTTTCGACCTGGCTCGATGCCCGCTCTGCCGCCTGCTGCACTTCGCCCGTATGGCGTTGCAGGGCATCCGATACCAAGCTCATCAACTGTGATGCGCGGTCCGCGGTCGTGCTCATCTCGTGTGAACGCGACTGCATTTCCTCACCGACCCGGCTAAGCCGCGCCGCCGCTTCGTTCGACGAATTGGTCAATCCCGACGACTGCTGGTTCAGCAGATCGGCGAAGCGCTGTACATGGGTGGTTGCCGACTCGTAAGTGCTGGTCAGGTCCTCGGAACTCTTGTGCAGAAGCTGCCCGACGTCGCCCATCCGTTCGCGGGTCTTTTCCAGGGAACTGTCGAGTTCGATGTGGTTCTGTTTCAACGACCCGGCGATACCGGCAAGGTTTTCCGCCGCGCGGTCGGTCGCACCGGTCGCCGTTTCGACCTCGCGCATCAGGCGACGGCCGACATCTTCCAGACGGCTGAGCGCATCGGACGACGTCTCGCGCATCTGTGACGCGCTTTTCTGCATCGCATTCGCGGTCAATTCGACGCGGCCCGTCGCGTGATCCGCAGCCGACGACAACTCGCCGGTGCCCGCCTGCAGGATTTCTCCGGCGTCGACAAGCCGACGGCGCACTGTGTCGCTGACGGCGTCGACCTGTATGGCACGTTCCTTGATGACGTCGCCGACACCTTCGATCTCCGCATAGGCGCGGCCCGAAATCGTACCCAGGTCTTCCGACTGTTTATGCAGCAGATCGGTAACCAGGTTCAGCAACTGCGCGGCGCGGTCGGAGGCTTGCGCCACCTGTTGTGCCCGCCCTTCCAGAACCTGCCCCACCTTGTCGATGTCCTCGATTGCCAGATCGGAGGTCTTGTCGAGGCGGTTCGCATGCGTATCGAACAACTCGGACACCGCGCCGATTTGCGCCGAAGCCTGATCGGAGGCCGACAAAAGATCACGCAGCCGTTCGCTTAAATCTTCGCCGACAGCAACCAGCCGCGACTTTGCCGTGTTCGCCGAATGATCGATATTCGTTGTTTCGCGGCGGATCACCTCGCCGGCATCGGCCAGCACATTGGCTGACTTCGCCGAGACCAGCGCCAATCTGTCGGCATGGCTCTGCAACGTCTCGCTGACGCGCTCGATGCCTTGCGCGGCTCGTCCGGAAGCGGCGCTCAGTTCCTGCACCTGATCCTTGGCCTGCATGCCAAGATCGCCGATTGAGCGTTGCGCGCTGGTCGTGGTTTCGACGACTTGCGCCAATTCGTCATTGGTGACCCGGGCGACCTCGGCAACGCTCTCGGCGCCGTGCTGGACCGAGGCTGCGCCATGGTTCAGCGCGTGTGCGGCGCGGGTCACATCGGCGACCCCCTTGTCGGTCGATTGCGTCACGGCCGAGACCGTATCGCTCAGCAATTCACTCAGGCGCGACAGGCGTGCGTCAGCTGTATCCGCGACACTTTCGATATCGACGGACCGGCGGCGGAGCGCTTCGCCCGCTTCGTCGAGGCGGAGCACGCTCTGATTGGCGGTCCGCGCCATGTTGCCGGCCTGCTCGCCCAATGCTTCGCCGGCTTCGGCGAAACGTTCGATTGAGCGGTCCGTGGTCTCGTCGACCTGATCCGAGCGGCGGCGCAGTTCCTCGCCGACCCGAGCGACCTCGCCCAGCACACGTTCTGTAATCGTCGACAATTCGTCGGAATCGCGCCGCAGCACATTGCCGACATTCTCGGCCCGTTCGGCAGCGGTATCGGCAGCTTCGGACATTTCCCGCGCCTGCAGACGGAACGCCTCGCCGGTGCCACGCACACGTTCCGTAACCTGTTGCGATGTTGCATCAAGGCGGCGCGCATCTTCGCGCAATGCATCGCCCGCATCTTGCACATCCGCAATGACCTTGTCCGACGTCTTGGACAGGATATGCGTCTGATGCGCGAGGTTATCCTCGATGTCCTTGGTGCGGCTCTGCACCCGATCTGCCGTCGATACCAGATCGGTCGACTGGCGCTGCAGCAGATCGCGCATTCGCTCGATCTGTGTCAACGCATCGGCATTGCGTTTCGACATATCCTCAGCGCTGTCACTCAGCATCTGCGCGCTGGTGCGCATCTGGCGGTCGGCGTCGCCTGAAAGACCGACGAGTTCGGCAACCCGGTCGCGCACCGCCTCGCCGATGGCCTGCAACGCACTGGTGGTATCCTCGGCCCGTGAATTGGCCTCGTTCATGCTGTCTTTCAGCGCATCGGTGCGGTCATCGAACAACGCAGCCGTTTCCTGTGCGCGTTGCGATGCTGTATTTGCTGCCAGATACAACTCCTGCGCCCGCTTGCCGATCACATCGGTCAGGTCTTCCGCCCGCGACGACGCGCGGTCCGACGACACGGTCAGATCGTAGGCATGTTTCTGCAGCACTTCGCCGACACCGCGCGCGCGTTCGGTCGCATTGTCGGCGGCCTGCGCCAGGTCTTCTGTCTGGCGGCGCAGCGCGTCGGCGACCGCATGGGCGCGCAGGTCCGCATCCTCGGACACCCGGGAAAGCTCGAGCGCCCGTTCGCGAACCAGCTTGCTGACCGCTTCGCCACGACGCATTGCTTCCTCGGTAGCACGGTTTAGATCCTTGGTCTGCCGGCGCAGCGAGTCCGTCACGTCGCGCAGACGCGATTCCGCCTGATCACTGGGATAGATCATTTGACGCATCTGCCAGCGCAGCGCCGCCGCCTCGTGCTGGATATTGGCGCCGCGATGATACGAAATGACCACCACCCAGAGCAGCGCAACCGGCGTCGCCACGCCCGCCGCCAATCCGCCAAGTTCATGCGGCAGTAGTGCCGCGAGATTGTTCCAGCCCAGATTCAGCTCGACGAATTGATAGGAAAACCAGAACCATGCGAGCGTTGCCGCGCCGGCCCCCAGCGGCAGCAGCTTCCAGCGGACCCAGAACGGGCTGGGCGGCTCGATGGGAATATCTTCGAGCGCCCCCGAAGACGGCGGCAAGACATCTTGCGCACCGGGAACGATCGCGCCGAGATCGTCGGCGAGCGGGTCGTTCGGCAATCCGCCTGCGCTGTCCGTCCTGTCGGCAGATTTATCCGCCATGCTCCCAACCTCCGGGCGATTGTAGGGTCATCAATGTTAAAGCCCAATATCATGCGCCGTAAACACGATTTTAGCGCATATATTGTGTATTACGTGGATAACTCTGTGATCAGATCGATAATCCGCTCCGCCGTCCGGCCATCCATAGTGTCGCCGAACAGCGCATTCCGGTAACGCGCGCGCAGTTCCGTGCCCGCATCGGGGGTTTTCAATGCCAGATCGACGGCGCGCGCCAGATCCTCGACCCGAGCGATCTCGCGTCCGACTTCGCGCCAGCGCCATTCGATCCCCTGCGGATCGTAACCGCCTTCATCCGCAGTGTGTTCCGGGTTCCGCAGCAGCAGGATCGGTCGGTCGATAGCTAAAAACGCGAAGATCGCGCTGGACACATCGCTGACCAACACGTCAGCGGTCTTGATATACGGCACAAGGTCCGCGTCAGGGTCATCCACGAATACGACCCGTTCATGGTCATGCGCGGCCTTGGCCCATGTCTCGATCCACTTCGGCTGGCGCACGAACGTTTCCGGGTGCGGCTTGATGACCAGCGTGACGTCGTGGCGCGCGCCACGGATAAGATCCACCACGTTTTCGCCCAACACGTCCGCCGACGACATCTGCGGACGATGCCCGGGTGCATAAAGCACGGTCGCCGTGGCGTCCGCGAGCGCGCGCGGCGCGGCGATATGATCTCCCCGGAACACCGGATCCAGGGGCAGATGGCCGACGGTGTGGACCTGCAATGTATCGGCCATGTTCATTTTCACCCACGCATCGCCGACAATCTGTCCCGGGGCACAGACGACATCTGCACCGTCGAACGCCGCGCGGAACCGGTTTTGCGACGTCAGGAACACCGGCGCGGCAACGATCAGCGCATTCGGCACAAGCTCACGGATCTGCGCCGTCTGCGTCCCACCGACGACCACCACATCGGGCTTGAATTCCACCAAATCGCGCCCGTCCGACGTGATCAGGGGCCAGTGCGCCCGTTTTGCCTGCTCGAACAAAGCAGCCAGCGGGTAGAATTGCGATGCCCCATTGAAATGCAGGGCGACGCGGCGCGCGGTGGCGTCCCGCTTAAGCAGCTTGCGGCCGTCACGCTCAATGCCGAGGCTAATTTCACCGGCATGCGCAAACAGGTTTCCCGGCGCCAGTTTCAGAGCATCCTTGAAGGCTTGCACGGATTCAGCTCGGCGTCCGGCGCTCTTACGCGCGTATCCAAGGTGAACCAGTGCCTCGATTCGTTTGGGCTGTAGACGCAAGCTGCGCTCCAACGACTTGACCGCTTCGTCCGCCGCCCCCGCCCGGCGATAGGCGGCGCCTAGCAAATAATGCGCATCGGCATTTTCCGGCGCCAGCGATATAGCTTCCTGCAGATAGGCAATGCCACCTTGCTGATCGCCGCGTAAAAACAGCGCCTTGCCAAGATCAAGACGGGCATCGACCGCCGTCGGATTGCCGGCAACGGCCTTTTCGAAGTAATTGACGGCCTTATCCAGGTCATGGGATTCCGCCATCATCTCGCCCATGTGCTGGTTGGCGAGCGGATCGGACGGGTTCTGCGCCAACGCGCTTTGGAAATATTCGGCGGCTGCCTTGTCGGAGCCCTGACGGCGCGCCGTGATCCCCAGATCGACCATCGACACCCCTGCCGGCGCGGCTTCCGTCTGTACGGTCGTTTCCTTTGGCGCTGGCGTCAGACGGATGACGCCCATTTTCGCCAGCCAGCCCAATGTTCGGGGCAAACGATAACGCCGCCGTTCCGGTAAAAGCTCGGCAAGCTGAATGACCTCAACGGCTTCTCGTTCGGACAAATGCGCCAATACATGATCCTGCTCGTCGGGTTCCAGAAGCGCATGCCCTGCAGTGTCGTTGACCGGGTTGGCGCGAATGCGTGCAAGCCGGTTCGACACCCCTTCGCCACGCTCGATACCGGGCGACAACGATACCCGTGCATGCTCTGAAATCGCGTGGCTGGCATAGCCCTGAAACACTGAGAAAGGATCGTCCAGATGCGGGATCGCCGGGCGTCCGGGGATCGGCGGCGCGATTTCCGCAGCATCGCCGCGGATCCGCCGCAATTCCGACCACAGCGCCTGATGACGGCGGATGACGACCGGCCAGTCGAAGGATTGCAGCGCCGTCTTTCGCGCTGTCGCGCTCATCTGCCGGCGGTGGTCGATATCCCCGGCCAGCGCCTCGAACGTTTCCGCAGCGGCGCGAATATCGATGGCCGTTGTCTGGCTTATGGTCCCGGCCAGAAACATGTCGGCGCGTGCGCCGTCGGCTCCCATGATTTCGTTTTCCGGCGCCAGCGTCAGGTCGCCCCCGCTTTCGGAAAGCGGCAACCATGTCGGCACCAGATAACCGTTTTCTCCGTTGGCGACGACGTCGCGATTACCGCCCCAGTCCGCCGCAACCACCGGCAGACCGGCAGCCATGGCTTCGAGCATCTCGGTATCGGTGCCGTGGCCAATGGCGTCGTCAAAGGCCGCATAGGCATCCGCCGCGAACCAGACCCGGTCGCGAATGTCAGCTTCACGCCCGTCGAGGAAAATCGCATTCACCGCCGGTGCGAATTCTCGGATCGCATCCCGATACGCACGTTCGACTTTTTCGTTGTCGAACCAACCGGCTTGCAACAGATGTATGCGCACGCCGGTGCGCCGCGCCGTCGCTTCCAGGGCCAGATACAGCGGTGTCGGGTGGGCGCGCTGATAGAACGCGAAGTTACCGGTGGTCAACACACAGAAGTCATCCTCGCGGATGCCCAAGCGGCGGCGAACGCCCTCGCGAAGCCCGCGCGTCTCGTCAGTTTCTTCGTATACACCGGCATTGATCCCCGGCGGAATGACGAAACTGACGCCGCCAAAGTCGTGCTCACCGCCCATGCGGAATCCCAAGTATTCGGCCTGCATCTGCAGCAACCGCTCTGCCGCCTGCTTGACGGTCTTCGACGCGTACACAATCGCGTCCCAGTGCTGCGCGGGCGCGATCAGCAGGTCGCACAGCGCTGCCTGGGTCGATGCCGCGCCGAGATTTTCGACCTCGCCGACGATGGAATATTGCTTTTGCCCAAACGTCCGCCGACGCCACATCAGCGGGCTGATCTCAGCACCCGAAAGCCTTAGCACCGGTGCATCCTTGAACCCCTTGCGGTCGCCCGGCGCAACATAGCGGCATTCACGATGTTCCGTGTCCGCCTTGGAGACACGGCTGACGAAGTCGTCGAAGTCATCGGGGTCGTGGGACTGACAGAAAAACGCAGGCACACCGCTGTGCTTGACGAATGCGCCAAGGAACGAACCGGCAGGACGCGGGCGGGCATCGATCTCGCGACGATAGAAATGTACGGCATTTTCAATGCCGTCCGTCGCGGCCTTGCTGATTCTCACGGGTTTAACGTGAACCGCCATGAAGCTCCCCCCGGGTCATGCGGATCAGAACAGATGCTGGCCGCCGGTCACCCATACTTCGGTGCCGGTAACGTACTGGCTGTCTTCGGAACACAGATAATAGATCGTCCCCGCGACGTCGGCGGGCGTGCCCATACGCTGCAACGGGATACGAGGGATCAACAAGTCGTACTCGGGGCCGACCATTTCGGTCTCGATTTCACCCGGCGCCACTGCATTGACACGGACATCCAGCTCGGCAAATTCGTTGGCCATTTCACGCGTCAGGCCCGAAAGCGCCGTCTTCGAAATGGAATATGCAGACCCCGCGAACGGGTGAATGTAGTGTCCGGCAATCGACGTGATATTGACGATTGCGCCCTTCCCCTTGTGCAATTCGGTGGCGAAGCCGCGTGACAACTTCAAAGGCGCGAAGAAATTCAGCTCGAAAACGTCCCGCCAGGCATCCAGATCGCCATTGAGAATTCCCAGCCGCTCCTTATACGGGGTTTTCGGCGACATTCCGGCGTTGTTAACCAGCGCATGCAACGGTGCACCATCGAGCGCCTTTTTTGCCTCGTCGATGAAATTTCTGATGCTGTCGTCGTCACCCAAATCGGTCGGGATATGGCATGTCCACTTCGGCTCGCGCTGGCACGCTTCCGGCGTATCTTCACGTGAGCACGTGATGATATTCCAGCCGCGCTCAAGGAAGAGTCGCGCCGTGTAATGGCCGATGCCGCGACTGGCGCCGGTGATGATGACGGTCTTGCGGTCGTCGGGATGATCGTCGGTTTCATTCATGTGCTGACGGTACTTTAAAGAGGCACCGCTGGCCAGAACTTGAACACGCTCAACGGGCCACAGAAATTCCTCAATCCGGCGGTGACGAAAACCGTTGAATGGTTATGATCGGCACATGTGCTCGAACTATGAACTTCACGGAACGCCGCGAAATGTGATGCTTGCGTTCGGCCTGGACGAAGAACCGCCGATGCCGAACAAGGCGAACCTTCGCCCGACCGATCTTTCGCTGATCGTCGGCGTCGGAAAAGCCGCGCTTTTGCAGCCGTGGGGCCTGAGCGTCGACTGGTCTAAACAGCCGATGATCAACGCCCGGAGCGAGACACTGAGCGAAAAACCGACGTTTCGCGGCTTGCTGGAGCATCGCTGCGTGGTGCCTGCCAGTGCGTATTTTGAATGGCGCAAGACGGACGATGGCAAAAAGCTGAAGAACGTTATTTCCGTCCCCGGACTGGACGTTTTCGGCATGGCCGGCCTGACCGACGGCGAACGCTATACCATCATCACCTGCGCACCTGCCCCAGCGATTGCACATATTCACAACCGGATGCCGGTGATCCTACCGCAAGCCGCGTGCGAGGCGTGGCTGAGCACCGCCTCCTTTGCCTCTGTTGCAGAGGTTCTGACGCCATACGACGGTAAATTGCAGTTCGAAGAAGAGACGCCACCTCCCCCGCTTCAGAGAGATCTTTTTGGATAGTCCCCACCAAGACGTCACCCTGAACTTGATTCTGGGCCGATATACGCATCAAGCAAATGGTGCCGGAATTATGGATCCTGAATTGAATTCAGGATGACGGTCGTGTTTTACCGGGTCTAGCCGCACTGGCCGCGATGGCGCAACAATTGATCGGCCAGCACGCACGCCATCATCGCTTCGCCGATGGGTACGGCGCGGATCCCGACGCACGGATCGTGGCGGCCCTTGGTGACGATATCGGTCTCGTTACCGTTTCGGTCGATGGTCGCGCGCGGCGTCAGGATCGAACTGGTCGGCTTCACGGAAAAGCGCACGACCACATCCTGCCCCGTCGAAATACCGCCCAACACACCGCCGTTGTTGTTCGATGTGAATACCGGCTTGCCGTTCTCGAAGCGCATTTCGTCGGCGTTTTCCTCACCGGTGAGCTTTGCGGCATCCATGCCGGCACCGATCTCGACGCCTTTGACGGCGTTGATGCTCATCATCGCTGACGCAAGTTCGGAATCCAGTTTGCCGTAAACCGGTGCGCCCCAACCGGCGGGCACGCCGGATGCCACGACCTCGATCACCGCACCGACGGACGAGCCGGACTTACGAATGCCATCCAAATATTCCGCAAACACGTCCGCAGTTGCGGCATCCGGGGCAAAGAAAGGATTGTTGTCGACCGCATCCCAATCGCGCACGCCGTCCGGAACCGCCTTGTCACCCATGCGGACAAGCCCGCCCCGTATCGTGACCGCATCGCCGAGAATTTTCCGCGCCACGGCCCCCGCCGCGACGCGCATCGCGGTTTCGCGCGCCGACGAGCGCCCGCCACCGCGATAATCGCGAAAGCCGTACTTCGCATCATAGGTATAATCGGCATGGCCCGGACGGAACTTGTCCTTGATGTCACCATAATCCTTGGAGCGCTGATCGGTGTTTTCTATCAACAACCCGATCGACGTACCGGTGGTCTTTCCTTCAAACGTGCCGGAAAGGATTTTGATCGCATCCGGTTCCTGGCGCTGCGTCGTATATTTCGACTGGCCGGGGCGGCGCTTATCCAGATACGGCTGGATATCGGCCTCGGTCAGTTCCAGGCCCGGCGGACAACCGTCAACGACACAGCCCAGCGCAAGACCATGGCTTTCGCCAAAAGTCGTAACCCGAAACAGATGACCGAAGGTGTTATGCGACATCGCCCCCGTCCAGCGTCAGACGACGGAGATATCGGGCGCATCGACGGCTTTCATGCCGACGATGTTGTAACCGCAATCCACGTGGTGGTTCTCGCCGGTCACGCCACTCGACAGTGACGACAGCAGATACACACCTGCACCGCCGATATCGTCCATATTGACGTTGCGGCGCAGCGGCGAGTTGTATTCGTTCCATTTCAGGATATAGCGGAAATCGCCAATCCCGCTGGCGGCGAGAGTCTTCATCGGCCCGGCGGAAAGCGAGTTCACACGAATGCCGTCCTTGCCGAGATCCTCGGCCAGATAACGCACGCTGGCTTCAAGCGCTGCCTTGGCAACGCCCATGACGTTGTAGTGCGGCATCACACGCTCGGCACCGTAATACGTCAGCGTCAGCAGACTGGCGCCTTCGTTCAGCAGCGGACGCGCGCGCTGACAGACGGCCGTAAACGAATAGCAGCTGACATTCATGGTCAGCTCGAAATTTTCCGGCGAGGTGTCGATATACGCGCCTTTAAGCTCCTCCTTGTTGGAGTAAGCCACCGCATGGACGAGGAAATCGATCCCGCCCCATTTTTCCTTCAGCGCCTCAAACACCGCATCGATGCTGGCCGCATCGGTCACATCACACGGCAACACAAGGTCCGAACCGACGGATTCGGCGAGCGGCAGGACACGTTTCTGTAGTGCTTCGCCCTGAAAGGTGAACGCCAGTTCCGCACCTTGTTCGTGCGCCGCCTTGGCAATTCCCCAGGCAATCGAGCGATCATTCGCGACGCCCATTACCAAGCCGCGCTTGCCGTGCATCAAAGGTGCAGGTTGACCCATTTTTTACGTCCTCGTCTTTTACAAATCTTGGTCCCAAAACGGGAATCCACCCGCTTTGTTATGCTACACGTAAAACTCCGATCAAACCATGACATCGCACAATATGTTTCGCCGGAGAGGCTTTGCCATATAATACGCCGACAAAAGCGTCAATCGGATGGAGCACCGAATGCCGGACAACGCCCCCCCTGACAAGGCCGACGGCAGCGATTACACCGACGATTCGGTGAACATTCTGCGCGATAAGGAAGAAAAGGAACTCGAAGCCGGTATTGAGGTCGTCCTCAATGAAGCCGGGGCTTTCGCGCGCTTTGTCGGTAATCGTTTCGGCGAGGACCGGTGTCTTCGCATGGCTGCGGGCCTTAGCTACACGTCCCTTCTTGCAGTTGTGCCGCTGAGCGCTATCGCGTTCTCCATGCTGGCGGCATTTCCTGTGTTTTCAGGCGTGCGAGAAGCCCTGCAAGAGGCGTTATTCGCGAATCTCCTGCCGCAGACAGCGGATGCGACACAGCACTACTTTAACCGCTTCGTACAAAACACGACGACTCTCAGCGCCGTCGGCATCGTCGCACTGGCGGCTACCGCGATTTTGCTTCTGGCAACCATCGAAGCGGATATGAATGCCATCTTCCGCGTTGCACGGACCCGCGCCGTCGCGCCCCGGATTCTGGTTTTTTGGGCGTTGCTGACACTAGGGCCGCTTTTACTCGGCGCCAGCTTTTCGATGTCGACGTATTTTTTCGCCGCCACGCAGTGGATCGGTATAGACACCGGCGGCGGCCCTGCCGCTCTTTTCGGCACGGTCCTGCCGACCCTGATGATGATCATCATGCTTTCGGTGTTCTATATCATCATCCCGAACCGGTCTGTCAGCCTCACGGCGGGATTGGCGGGTGGGGTTATCGCCGGGATCGGCTTTACCGTACTGCGCAAGCTATTCGGCTGGTACATCATCACATTTCCGACCTATCAGAATATCTATGGCGCCATGTCGGTGGTGCCGATCTTCCTGGTCTGGATGTACTTGTCGTGGCTTGTCGTGCTCGTCGGCGCGGTGCTGACGGCCAGCGTCAGCGAATGGCAGTCCGCCGGCGGCAAACCGCTTTCATCATCGGTCGGCAGCAGCATGCGCTTCGTCATTGCCGTGCAGATTCTCGCCTCGCTGTTCAACGCCAGCCGCAACGGTGAAGGCGCCGTTCATCGTAGCCGCATCCTCAGAACCACAGGCGGCGGCGGCGAAGCGGTCGACCGCATACTGATCCAGCTACGCGCCGGGAACTATATCGAGCGTACGTCGTCCAACCGCTGGATACTGGCCCGCGACCCGGACACCGTCACCTTGTTCGACCTATACCATGCCCTTGGCCTCGGCTTCGCGGAACAAACCGTTCTGCGCGGCGACGAGCCATGGGGCCCCGTGCTTGAACAGCGTATTGGCGACCTGCGCCAATCCAATCGCAGCGTTCTCGGTATTACATTGAAGGATGTTTTCGACGCCGATGCCGATGAACCGGCTGTGCGTGAAGCCGGCGACTAGGCGGCGATTAATCGCGCCGTTCCGAGCGGTTCCGAATGAACTCGGCCAGTGCCGGATCGGCTTTTTTCGGCAAAGTCAGTACCAGCGTCACGAAATGATCGCCGCGTTCCCCGCTTTTACGTCCGCCGTCCGCCAGTCCGCGCCCCTTAAGCCGTAAACGTGTACCGGTGTTGGCGTTTTCCGGCACCGTGACGTTGACCATGCCGTCGATGGTTTCGACCTGAATTTTGCCGCCAAGCACTGCTGTCTCCAGGCTTACAGGCGCTTCGGTGTGGATATTGCGGCCTTCGCATTTGAAGATCGGGTGCTCGGCTACCGCAACGTCGATCAATGCGTCGCCGTCCCGCCCCTTGCCGAAACCGCGCATGCCCTGGCCTTTAAGGCGCAGGACCTGCCCGCTGACCGTGCCGGGCGGCACCGTGACTTTAAGCACCGCACCGTTGGTCGTCTTGATTTCCTTGTTGGCACCCCGCGCCGCATCGAGAAAGTCGACATCCAGCGTGTAATTGACGTCGACGCCGTCGATATCCGGCCCGGCCCGTTCGCGGAAAAAACCCTCGAAACCGGAACGGCGCTTTTTCTCTTTCTTCGGCTCAGCGGCACTATCGGTTTTTGCGCGCCGCTTGCGGCCTTCGTGGCTGATCTCGCCCCGGTCGTACTGGGCGCGGCGCACCGGGTCGGAAAGTATCTGATACGCTGCCGACAATTCCTTGAATTCGTCCTCGGCCCAAGGATTGCCGGGGTCGAGGTCGGGGTGCATCTCGCGCGCCTTGCGGCGATAGGATTTCTTGATCTCCTCGGCGCTGGCATCCGGTGCGACACCCAACACGCGGTATAGATCGCTGCTCTTTTCCTTTGCGGCCATGGCGTCGTCAGGCGGCAAGGCCCGCAGCCTCCGCCTTGGCCCGGGTCCAAAGGTTATTCGGCAAGCGGCCGAGCCGTTCGGAGATGAGCATCCTGGCAACATTGATGCGGTTCGACTTGAGCGCGGAATCGATCAGCACCATTGAAAACAGGTCCCGTTGCGCATGCGAGCCGCCGAGTTTATGCAGGCTGTAGCGGATCGGCAGCAACGTCTCGACAACGGTGCCGTAATCACCGGCACGGTGCGCGACAAGGGCGCGCGCCAGCGGCAACCCAAGAACTTGCGTCACGCGGGCATTGTCGTCGCCCTTGGTTTCCGCATAAGCGTTCATTGCTTCCAGCAATTCCTTTTCGTCGCCATGCCCCGCTGCCGACAGCGAAATCGCATGATGTACGTCAATGAATGCCAATGCCTGATCGGTCGTATGGTTCTTGCATTTTTCGGCCAACGCCTGCCAACGATCACCGACATCGCGTCCGTGCAGTTCAAGCCGCAGCAGCACCGCCGCATCGTTGACGAGATCAAGATATTCCTCGGACTCCGCATCCCACAAATCCTCGTCATACAGGCGTAAGACCTCGTCGTATTCGGCCCGGTCCATATGCATCAGCATGCGGTGCCACCAAACGTGATAACGGAAGTTGTTGGCGGTGATCCAGCCGGGCTGGTTCTTTTTGATCCATTCGATGCCGGGATCGGGCGTATCGCGCATTTCATGCACATGTGCGACGGCATGGATCGCCCACGGATTTTCGGGGATCAGGTCCACGGCTTCCTCGCCAGCCTTGATCGCCGCATCGTAATTGTGGGTCTCCTCGTAGCCGAACGACTGCATGCCCTTCACATAACCGTAGCCCGGCGTATCGGGCGACCAGGCATATAGCCGACGCGTGATGGTATCGCGCAGGTTCTGGCCGTCGCCTTCATAAAAATGCCCGTGGTGGGCAAGACGCAACGCCAAGGCATCGAGTGGGTGCTCTACAAGGATCGCCTCCCACGTCGCAACCGCAGAATGCTTGCGCCCGTTCGCCCAGTGCTCGGCGGCATCGATGTGCATGCGTTCGCGAGGATTGGCTGCTTCGGCACGCGCGCGGGCATCGGCGGCGGCAAGCTGCGCACGCTCCTGCAGGGGCCGGGTCGCCATGAGCATGAAGAAATACGCCTTAAGTGCATGCGCCAGCGGCATATCCGCATCGGCATCGAACGTCGCTTTCAAATTCGGCCCGGCGCTCGGGTTGATCGAAAGATACGAAACGATGGTCGCGTCGAACGCCTTCACGGCCTCTTCGGATGCTGCGGTGATGTCCAACCCACGGCAATCTTGGAACATTGGCTTTCTCCCTGTTGCCAGAAACTCTAAGGCTCCCTAGCTTAGGTGCCAAGTAGCAACAACGTTTGAACGACAGGAAACCAATGCCTTCTGACATGAAATCGGTTGTGGAAATCGATGCCACGACCGCAAAAGCCTGGCTCGACGACGGCAGCGCCGTGCTGCTGGATGTGCGGGAACTCCCGGAACTCGCCGACGCCCGCATCCCCGGTGCCGTTCACAATGCGATGTCGTCGTTCGATTTCGACAACGTCCCCAAGGAGCCAGGCAAGAAGCTCGTCGTCACCTGCGCGCACGGCATGCGTTCGATGCAGGTCGCCGATTACCTTCTGAGTCAGGGCATGGTGGACGAGGTATATTCACTGGCCGGCGGTATCGTCGCCTGGGCGCAAGCGGGACTGCCGTACGATCAGGGCTGATCGCCCTTTCGCGCCACGATCAGGAATTCGACATTGCCTTCCGGACCGGTGATCGGGCTTTCGACAATGCCTTCGACCGACCAATCGTCCATGCCGTCCAGCCACGCGCGAACGTCTTCGCATACCGCCACGTGAACGGCCGGGTCGCGCACTACGCCCCCCTTGCCGACATGTTCGCGGCCGGCCTCGAACTGCGGTTTGATCAAGGCAACCAGCAACGCCGCATCCTTCGTCAACGCCAGCGCTGCAGGCAGCACGGTCCTGAGCCCGATAAAGCTGGCATCGCAGACGACGATATCAGCCGGCTCGGGAATATCCTCGGCGGTGAGATACCGGGCATTGGTCTTTTCGAGCACATGCACCCGTTCATCGGAGCGCAACTTCCACGCCAGCTGTCCATGCCCGACATCGACCGCATAGACCCGGGCCGCGCCGTTCTGCAACAAGACATCGGTGAAGCCGCCGGTCGACGCGCCGACGTCGATGCCGACCATGCCCTTGGGATCGATAGCGAAATGTTCGAGCGCATGGGCAAGCTTTAAACCGCCGCGGCTGACCCACGGGTGATCCTGACCGCGCACATCCAACGCGATATCGGGGGCGACCTGCTGCCCCGCTTTCTCGAGTTTGCGTTCTTTGGAGAAAACCAGCCCGGCCATGATCAGCGCCTGTGCCCGGGAACGGCTTTCGACTAGTCCCCGGTCCACCAGCAATTGATCTAGGCGGACCTTGGCGATCGGATTACGCCCGGACGGGGGAACTCAGCTCGCCTTCGCGGCCAAGCGCGGTCATCACCGTCTCGACAATGGCCGAGGCATCCAGATGCGCCCGCTCGTACTGCTTCACGGGCTTGTCCTGTTCCAGGAATTCGTCCGGCATCATCATGGCGCGCACCTTAAGGCCGTTTTCCAGCAGCCCGTCGTTGGCCATGAACGTCAGCACGTGAGAGCCGAAGCCACCGATTGAACCTTCCTCGATCGTCACGAGGACTTCGTGCTTGCTGGCCAGATCACGAATCAGGTCTTCGTCCAGAGGCTTGGCGAAGCGGGCATCGGCAACCGTCGTCGACAGACCGCGCGACGCCAGCTCTTCCGACGCCTTGATGCATTCCTGCAGGCGTCCGCCGAAGCTGAGGATCGCCGCCGTCTTGCCTTCGCGGACGATGCGCCCCTTACCGATTTCGAGAACTTCACCCCGTTCCGGCAATTCGACACCGACACCTTCACCACGCGGATAACGGAATGCCGACGGGCGGTCGTCAATGGAAAGCGCGGTCCGCGTCATATGCATCAATTCGGCTTCGTCAGCAGCCGCCATGACGACGAAATTCGGCAACATCGCCAGATAGCCGATATCGAACGCACCGCAGTGCGTCGAACCGTCGTCGCCGACATAACCGGCACGGTCGATGGCGAAGCGCACCGGCAACGACTGGATCGCCACATCGTGAACGACCTGATCGTAAGCGCGCTGCAAAAACGTCGAATAGATCGCGGCGAACGGCTTGTAGCCTTCGGTAGCCAGACCGGCGGCGAACGTCACGCCGTGCTGTTCGGCAATACCGACATCGAAGCTGCGTTCTGGATAGACGTCGCCGAACTTGTCGACGCCGGTGCCCGACGGCATAGCGGCGGTGATGGCGACGACCTTGTCGTCGTGCTTCGCTTCCTCGATCAGCGCCTTGGCGAACACGTTGGTGTAGCTGGGCGCGTTCGGTTTCGGCTTGTGCTGCTTGCCAGTGACGACATCGAACTTCGACACGCCATGATACTTGTCGGCGGATTCCTCGGCCGGTTTATAACCGTGGCCTTTTTCGGTCACGATGTGCAGAAGCACCGGCCCGTCCTCGACGTCGTCGCGCAGGTTCTTCAACACCGGAATGAGGTGCTCCATGTTGTGGCCGTCAATCGGACCGACATAGAAGAATCCCAGTTCCTCGAAAAGCGTGCCGCCGGTGACCATGCCACGGGCATATTCCTCGGCGCGTTGTGCCACCGTCTCGATCTGGCGAGGCAGCCGCTTGGAAACGTTCTTGGCGAGATGACGCGCCGAGCGATAGGTCTTTGACGAAATCAGGCGCGACAGGTACGCCGACAGCGCACCGACCGGCGGTGCAATCGACATGTCGTTGTCGTTCAGGACAACAATCAGGCGCGCGTCCATCGACCCGGCGTTGTTCATGGCTTCGTATGCCATGCCCGCCGTCATGGCGCCGTCACCGATCACCGAAATGACATTGTTCTTCTTGCCCGACAGTTCGCTGGCAACAGCCATGCCGAGGCCGGCCGAAATCGACGTCGACGAGTGCGCCGCACCGAACGGGTCATACTCGCTTTCGCTGCGCTTGGTGAAACCGGAGATACCGTCGCCCTGGCGGAGCGTATTCATCTGCTCGCGGCGACCGGTCAATATTTTGTGCGGATAGCACTGGTGGCCGACATCCCAGATCAGCCGGTCTTCCGGCGTGTTGAATACATGATGAACAGCCACGGTCAATTCGACGACACCCAACGATGCCCCCAGATGGCCGCCGGTAATGGATACATTGCGAATCGTGTCGCGACGCAGTTCGTCGGCAAGCTGGCGCAACTCGTCCATCGACAGGTCACGGGTGTCCGCCGGATAGCGGATCGTGTCGAGAAGCGGCGTTTCGTTAATCTTGTCCAACGGGCAGTCCCTTTGTGTCTTCGTCATCCGTCGATCAAATAAGATTCACAGATAAATCAATATAAAGCACACGAATTCACCGTGTTTCGGTGATTATTTCCGCCGAGTCACGATAAAATTCGCAAGCTGTTTTAAATGCTCGCCTTTTTCATCGAACATTTCAAGGTGAGCGGCGGCCTGATCAGCCAGCAAATGCGCCTGTTCACGCGCCCGTTCAACCCCGAGAAGCGAAACAAACGTCGCCTTTCCTGCGGCTTCGTCCTTGCCGGTACGCTTGCCGACTTCGGCGGCGTCCCCTTCGACATCCAAAAGATCGTCGGCGATCTGGAACGCCAGCCCGACATCGTGCGCATAATGATGCAATGCCTGACGTGCGTTGCCGGATGCCCGGCCCATGACCGCCCCCATTTCGCAGGCGACCGCGATCAGCGCGCCGGTCTTCATACGCTGTAGGCGGGTGATTTCCGGAATATCCAGCGCCGACTGCTCTGCAACCAGATCCAGCATCTGCCCACCGACCATGCCGTGATCGCCCGAGGCCTTGGCCAGCATCAGACAAAGATCGGCACGTACCGTAGCGTTATCGTGCGTTTCCGGTTCGGCGAGAATTTCAAACGCCTTGGTCAGCAACGCGTCGCCGGCAAGGATCGCTGTGGCTTCGTCGAATTCCTTGTGCACCGTCGGACGGCCGCGGCGCATGTCGTCGTCGTCCATGGCCGGCAGATCGTCATGTACCAGCGAATAGCAGTGCACCATCTCGAGTGCGCACGCAGCACGGTACGCCCGGCTCTCGGAGACCCCGAACAGCGCCGCCGCCTGCGTCAACAGAAACGGTCGCACCCGCTTGCCGCCGCCGAGCGCCGCATAGCGCATGGCGTCGATGACACGCGCTTCGGGCATGTCCGATTTCGGCAGCAGGTTGTCGAGGTATTTTTCGACGGTCTCAGCACACGCGGAAAGCGCGCTGTTCAGATCGGTCATAGCCAGGGGTCCTTCAGGCGTCGTCGAGAGGTTCCGTGCCGACCGCACCGCCGGTGCCGACGACAATCTTGTCAATCCGCGCTTCCGCTTCCTTGAGCTTCGCTTCGCAATGGCGTTTCAGGAATACGCCGCGCGTGTAACCATTGATGGAGGTGTCGAGATCCCCCTCACCGGTTTCCAGTTCGCGCACGATATCCTCCAGCTCTTCGAGGGCCGCCTCGAAGCTCATTTGCGCAATATCGTCAGGAATTTTTTCCTGCTCGGCGGTCTTGTCCTTGGCCATACGGACAACCTCTGTTCGGGGATACTAAAACGGCGCGCAGTCTAGGCGCCATGCCCCGTGCGGGCAAGCCGTCAATGCTCCAGCAACGACTGCACGTGCTCGACGACGCTGTCGCGGAGCGCGTTCAGATCATAGCCCCCTTCGAGCATCGAAACGACGCGGCCGTCGCAGACCTCGTCGGCAAGATCGAGCAGCTTGTCGGTGACCCAGCGGTAATCTGCCGTCTCAAGTTCCAGCTGCGCCAACGGGTCGTTCTTGTGCGCATCGAAACCCGCGGAAATGATTAGCAATTCCGGCTTGAAGGCACGGAGCGCCGGCAGCATCACCTCCTCGTAGCCGTCACGGAACCCGGCCGAACCCGTGCCCGGCGCCAGCGGCACGTTGCAGACGTTGGCGAACTTGCCCTTTTCGGACGTCGCCCCGGTCCCTGGATAGGCCGGAAACTGGTGCGACGAACCATAGAACATGCCTTCCACAAGCTCGAAGCTGTGCTGCGTGCCATTGCCGTGGTGAACGTCGAAATCAAGAACGGCGACCCGTTCCATGCCGTGTTTGGCGCGCGCGTGAAACGCCGCAGCGGCGGCGGAATTGAACAGACAAAACCCCATCGCCTGCGAGGATTCGGCATGGTGCCCCGGCGGGCGGACGGCACAGAACGCATTTTTTGCTTCCTTGGCGACGACAGCATCGACGGCAGCGACGCCGGCCCCGGCGGCGCGTTGAGAAGCCTCGCCGGATTTCGGTGACATCGCCGTGTCGGGATCAAGGCGCACGCGCCCCTCGCTCGGGACGTTGTCCATGATCATGTCGACGTACTCGGCGTCGTGCACGCGCTTGACCTCGGCCAGGTCGACAATCGGCGCTTCAACGCGGTGCAGGTGCTGGAATTTCTCGTCTTCGAGCCCCGCCATCACGGCGCGAAGCCGGTCCGGACGTTCGGGATGATATTCACCCGGGTCATGCTCGATGCAGGCGGGATGAGAATACAAAAACGTCGTCATGGAGCGTGCCCTTTCAGGGTCAGTCGCCGGTCGAAGTGAGAACGCGCAGATAGTCGACCAGATCGGAAAGTTGTTTGTTATCGGTTACGCGCTGCACAGGCATCTTGGTTCCGGGTAGCATCTTGTCCGGGCCTTCGTCAAAAAGCCGGAACAGATTTTTCTCGTCCCAGCGAAACTGTACGCCGGTCAACGCCGCCGAATAGCGATAATTTTCAATCGAGCCGGCCTTGCGATTGAACAGCCGCGCGAAGTGCGGCCCGGATCGCGACGGACCGTCGGCGTTCAACGCGTGGCACTTGGCGCACTTGGTGAACAGCCTGGCGCCCGGGTGGTCGCTTTCCAGCCAAGGCTGCGGGCCGCTATCGGCGATCTGTGTCTGACCGATACGGTCCCCGGTTTCAATGTGCCAGATGCGCGCCTGTTCGTCGGAACTCGCCGATACGGCAAAACGGCCGTCAGGGGTATAACGCACCGCCCAGGCGATGCGCTCGTGCGCCGCAATCTCGTGCACCGGCATTCCGTTGGCGAGGTTCCATTCCACCACATAGCCGTCCTTGCCTGCCGTCAACGCACGCTTGCCGTCCGGCGAAAACTGCACATCATAGACCTGACCGTCGCGGGCATCGATTTTGCGCAACTCGATATTCTCCTGCAGGTCCCAGAGCCGGATCGACTTGTCGATACTGGCGGACAGCAGCATTTTCCCGTCAGGCGACAGGCTGAGCGCCGTAATCCCCATCAGGTGCCCCTCGAGTTTTCTGGCAATCTCGCCGCTATCCACGCGCCATATTTGCATGAGTGGATGATGACCGCCGCTGATCAATGTTTTCCCATCCCGTGAAAAAACCAGGGCGTTGACCGGGCTGTTCGCGGCAATGGTGCGCAGCTCCTTACCGCTCCGCAAATCCCAGATCTTGATCGTTTTATCCCAAGATCCCGTTGCCGCGATCTTGCCCGACGGCGCGAACGCCGCGGTCATGACCTTGTGCTTGTGACCGACCAGGCGGTGGATCGGCTTGAACGTCGATAGATCCCAATAAATTGCCTGGTAATCGTCACTGGTGGTCAGTGCGTGATCGCCCGACGGGTCGAAGGCGACGTTGGTCACGGGGCCTTCATGCAGGTCGAGCACGGCAATTTCACTCTGGTCGCCGAAATTCCAAACGCGCGCCGTATAATCGAAGCTGCCGGTAATCACGCGCATACCATCGGGCGAAACATCGACGCTGCGGACCATGCCACCGTGGCCGATCAAATCCGCATTCGCGCCGAATGTGAGAAGCATCAGCGCCACGGTTACGGCAATCAGTCGTTTCAGGCTTCGCATGAAGGATATTTTGGCCACACAAATGCGTTTTTCAATGCAATTACGCGACAACCGCATACAAAGATTTCCGGCCTAATCGCCAGCCGGAGCCACCTGATGCGCGCGGATAAAGGCCGCGGAAACCATGCGCGCTTCCCTGGCAATCTCTTCGTCGTCGGGCGTTTCGCGGAGTGCCAGAATACACTGCAGGTAAAGATTTCCGCGCAGCATCGCGAAAAATAACCCGGCGGCGCTTTTCGGATCATCAATCTGAAGCGCCCCGCGCGTCGCCATGTTGCCAAGATAGCCGGCCAGACGCTCCGAGGCCCGTTTCGGTCCGGCGCGGTAAAACGCCTCGGCAAGTTCCGGGAACCGCCCGCATTCGGCCAGTATCGTCCGGTAAAGGGTGATGCTTTCCCGATGCAACACGACTTCAAGGAACACCCGGGCGGATTCGAAAAGCACGACTTCCGGACTGTCGTCCTGCGACCAATTCATGCCGTCAGCACCCAACAGGGTTTCGCACTTCGAACTGACGATCTCTTCGAATAGCGCATCCTTGGCGCCAAAGTGGCTATAGACGGTCTGCTTGGACACCCCGGCTTCGGACGCGATCTGGTCCATACTTGCAGCGCCGTACCCGGACGCCATGAAAACCTGCGCCGCCGCACGGACGATGGCATGGTGTTTCGCAGCCGACGCCGGTGGCAACTGATCCGCTGATTTGGCTGGAGAAGCGTTCACTATTGAAAGGTCTCCCAATCGCGCAGATATCAAGGCGCAAAGGCACAAAGAAATTGCCTAAAAATACAAACTAAATTAATTTAGACTGGACCGTCCAGTCTAATATTACAATCCAAGTTTGGGTTGTTCTGTTTGCGATGTCTGGAATGCCGCCCGCTATGCATGTCGGCGTCGTGGGTCTGTGTTTTATCTTGAGCGTTTGGCCGTCTGGGAATTGAAACGATGAAGTTATTCATGCACACGATCTTCGGCGCCGGGCTGATCACGCTATCGCTGGTTGCCCCTTTGCACGCACAGGACGCCAAGAAGGCGGTTGAGCCGGCTAAGGCCGGCCAGACGCAACCAAAAGCCAAAGCCGTCGGCATGGACACGGTCCGCGTCGAACCGCTGCGCCAGACGGTGCCCGTGATCGGTCGTTTCGTACCGCGCCAGACCGGCGTGGTTGCCGCACGCGTCGCCGGCCCCGTGGAAAAATACCTGGTCGAGGTCGGCGACCGGATCGAAGCCGGAGACATCATCGCCGTTCTTGTCGACAGTTCGTTCGTATGGGAACGCAACCGCCGCCGCGCCGATGTCGCACGTGCCCGCGCCGCCCTGCAAACCAGCCGCGCCAGCCTGCAACTTCTGGAGCAGGAACTAAAACGCCTTGAAGGCCTGAAGGACTCGCCGGCGTTCTCGCCCGCACGGCTCAACGACAAGACCCAGGAAACCATCCGCGCTAAGAGCGAGGTCGGCGAAGCGTCGGCCAACCTGAAATCCGCCGAAGCAAATCTCGAACTCGGCGAAATCGAGCTCGCTGACACGGTCATCCACGCCCCTTATGCCGGCGTTATTATCGAACGCCATTCCGAGGCCGGCGCGTATCTGCGCGAAGGCGAACCGGTGGCAACCCTGCTCGATGACCATAATCTGGAGATTGAAGCCGATGTGCCCGCCAACCGGATCGGCGGGCTGGATCAGGGGCGCAAGCTGATTGCCCGGATGGAAGACGGCACCGAACTGACGGCCATCGTTCGCGCGGTTATCCCGGATGAAAATCCGCGCACGCGCACGCGGCGGGTTCGCTTTGTCTCCGAATTTTCCGGTGCCGTGATGTCCACGGCGGCGAACCAGACCGTGACCGTCAACGTCCCGGCAGGTGAAATCCGCAATGTCGTAACCGTCAGCAAAGACGCCATTCTGAACCGTGGCGGCGCGCAGCTCGTCGTGCTCAATGCTGACGGCAAAGCGGCATTCAGGCCGGTCCAACTCGGTCAGGCGATCGGCCCGCGGTTCGTCGTCGAAGACGGCCTTAAGGAAGGTGACGTGGTCGTCATCCGCGGCAACGAACGCCTTTTCCCGGGCGAGCCGATCAAAGACAGCGACCCGGCGGCAAAGGATAAAGCGTCATGAATGGGCTGATCCGCCTATCGATCGAACGCCCTATTGCGGTCCTCGCGGCGGTCTTGATGGTGGTCATGTTCGGCGCCGTGGCTTTGGCTAAAATACCGATCCAGCTGACACCCGACGTACGCAAACCGATCATCAGCCTGGAAACGATCTGGCCCGGCGCGGCGCCCGCCGAAGTCGAGCGCGAGATCACCAACGAACAGGAAGAGGTACTCAAGGGGATCGAAGGCCTTGAGGAGATCTCGTCGGAAAGCCAGGATGGCCGTTCGCGCATCACGATGGAATTCGCCGTCGGTCAGGACATGAGTCGCGCGCTTTTGCTGACGGCCAACCGGCTCGACCGGGTCAGCGACTATCCGGACGAAGCCGACCAGCCGTCGATCCGCACCGCAAGTTCCGAAGACAACCCGATTGCCTGGTTCGTGCTGACACGCACCGGTGACAACGACCAGCTCATTCACAAATACGGCGACTTTGCCGAGGACGTCATTCAGGACCGGCTGGAGCGCGTCAGGGGCGTTTCGCGCGTCAACATGTATGGCGCCGCCAACCGCGAAATGGTCGTGCGTGTCGACCCCAACGCCATGGCACGGTATCGCCTGACCGTCAGCGACGTCGTCGATACCATGCGCGCCGCAAATTCATCCGTATCGGCGGGTGACGTGGACGAAGGAAAGCGCCGCTATATCGTCCGTACCGAAGGTGAATTCTCGTCCGTCGAAGATGTTGAGAAAGTGGTCATCCGTTCGCAAAGCGATTCCGAAGGTGGCGGCGTTGCGCGCGTGACGGTCGGCGATATTGCCACGGTTCTTTATGATTATTCGGACCCGACGGCACGTATTCGCGTCAACGGCCGCCCGGCGATCGCGCTGAACACCGTTCGCGAGACAGGCGCGAACGTGATCGAAACGATGGAAGGCATCCGCGAAGCCATCAAAGAACTGAACGACGTTCACCTGCCCTCGAAGCAACTCAAATTAACGCAGGTGTATGACGAAACGGTTTATATCGACTCGTCCATTAACCTCGTGCAGCAGAACATCCTCATCGGCGGCCTGTTGGCCGCGTTCGTTCTGCTGATCTTCCTGCGCTCCGGCGGTGCGACGCTGATCGTCTCCATGGCGATCCCGGTGTCGGTGATCGGCGCATTCGTCGCTATGGCGTTCCTCGGACGCTCGCTGAACGTGATCTCCATGGCCGGCATTGCATTTGCCGTCGGCATGGTCGTCGATGCGGCCATCGTCGTGCTCGAGAACATTTTCAGGCTGCGCGAGAAAGGCCATAGCCGCGTCGAGGCGGCCTATCTCGGTGCCAAGCAGGTCTGGGTCGCCGTTCTCGTGTCGGCGTTGACCACGGTCATGGTGTTTATCCCGATCCTCGTCATGGAACTCGAAGTCGGGCAGCTTTTCCGCGACATCGCTGTTGCACTCTCGGTCTCCGTCATGCTGTCGCTGCTGGTTGCGATTACCGTGATCCCGGCGCTTTCCAAGAAACTGCTCGGCAATGCCGACGAGACCAGTATCACGCGTCGCCGCATTCCCGGTATTGATCATCTGGCCGACGGTTTCCATAAGTTGGTCATGGCGATCACACGCCGCGTAATTGCCAGCAAGCTGTTGTCCATCGGTATGGTTCTAATGCTGTGCGGTACCGGCGCTTTCGTCACGTACGCGCTGCTGCCAAAGCTCGAATACCTGCCGGACGGGAACCGCAACCTGATCTTCGGCGTCGTCGCCCCGCCCCCCGGCTACAACCTCGACACAACCGAAGGGATCGCCTCGCAGTTCGAGGCCGAGATGATTCCGCTTCTCGCCGAAAACAATCCGGACGGTGTGCGCGCCGACGGCAAACCGCTGGTCGACCGCTTCTTTTTTGTCGCGACACGCGGCATCACCTTCCTGGGGGCGGCGGCGTACGATCCGAACCGGGTTAAGGAACTAATACCCGTTCTGCAGAAAGCCGCGCTGAAAGAGCCGGGGACGTTCGCGCTCATTTCACAGCGCTCGCTGTTCGGGCGCGGCATCGGCGGATCGCGCTCCATCGAGTTGAACGTGATGGGCGAAGACCTCGAAACGATCCTCGGCACCGCCGTGAAAGCCGTCGGCA
>Ga0209578_10000251_pt1 | contig 84931 bp, 76 predicted proteins | sample tdAd472_FD_187127 | JGI IMG/M metagenome (GOLD analysis project Ga0209578, IMG submission 187127) | Marine sediment microbial communities from the Atlantic coast under amendment with organic carbon and nitrate - tdAd47.2 (SPAdes)... | ecosystem: Environmental > Aquatic > Marine > Coastal >...
GTTGCTGCCGATGTCTTCAAAGTCCCACATCGGGCGGGTCTGGCCGACCATCAGGGCGATGACCTTGGCGCAGTCCATGGCGCTGCCGCCGCCCCATGCGATGATGCCGTCGTGGCCGCCCGCGCGGTAGGCTTCCAGCCCGGCCTCGACGTTGGCGCTGACCGGGTTGCCCTGAACCTCGGAGAACACCGCGCCCGGGATGCCGGCGGCTTCAAGCTCGGACAACGCCGCCGGGATCATCGGCAATCCGACGAGGCCGGGATCGGTGACCAGAAGCGGGCGCGTCATGCCCTGTGCCTTGCAGACCTTGCCGATTTCGGAGATGCGTCCGGCGCCGAAGCGAACCGTGGTCGGATAGTTCCAGTTGCCGGAAAGCTGCATGTGGTCGTTGCTCATGAAAGTATACTCCTCGTCGGGGACTTTCCGAATATAGGAAGCGTCACCGTTTCACAATGCACAAAAATCGTGGTTTCCGCCCCGATGAAAACGCAGTTCAGCCTATTTGGAAAACGCGACGGTCGCACCGGCACGGTCGAGCTTTTCCTTGCCCCATGCAACGGGGGCGGACGGCGCTGCGCCCTTGCCGGAAATGGTCGTGCCATCGCCGATTTTGGTCAATTCGGTAATGCCGGCCCTGGTTTCGACGTACACACCCTTGCCGTCGATCAGCGCGACCTCGAAATCGCTGTCCAGCACACCGCCCCAGAACGTGGTGCCACGAATGCCGATGGTCGCGGTTTCGGTTTCGACGACCATCGAGGCATCGGCGAGTTGCAGCATGGAGCCGCTGGTCACCGCGAATGCCCCCTGGATCATGCGCATGACGGCGTTGCCGCCGTTCTGTTCGACGACGAACTCGACGACGGAAAACTGTGCGCGTTCACCGAGCCGCACGGTCGTGCCGTCCGAAAACGTCAGTTCCAGTCGCGCCCCCTTGCCGGTGGAGACGATATCGCCGAGTTGCACCTCGCTGCCGACCTCAAGCGGGCGCGGAAACGCGTCCTGCAGCGCGACGGCGGCTTTTTCGATACGCGTCACCGTGGCGACCACGTCGGAGTTCTGTTGCTGCGCCGCCAGTGGCGCCGTGAACAGGAAAAGAACAGTCAGGAAAATGGACAAACGGCGCATGACAAATCCTTTGCTAAACGGTTGCTCGCCCTTGCCCTCAAGCCTTTGATTTTTATTGTTGTTCGTCGCACAAACTATCGGGAGCATGGCAAATGCGCCCCGGTTGTTCCAGTAACTTCTTAGTGTAATCCGGCCACTTAGATGATCTCGAAGTAACGTTCCATTTCCCAATCGGTGATGGCGCGGCGGAATTCCCGTTCTTCCCATTCGCGCGAAGCCGCATAATGATCGACGAACACGTCGCCGAACATGTCGCGGGCGACCTTGGACGCTTTCAGCCGTCCCGCCGCCTCGAAAAGGGTCGTCGGCAGCGCCAGCTTCTTCGGGAACTTCTGTTCATAGGCATTGCCTTCGATCTTCGGTTCCGGCGTCAGACCGGCCTCGATCCCGTGCAGACCGGATGCAATGGCCGCTGCCAATGCCAGGTACGGATTGCAATCCGCCGCCGCGACCCGGTATTCGACGCGTTGGGATTTTTCCGATCCCTTGACGACGCGCAGCGCACAGGTGCGGTTGTCGACGCCCCACGTCGCATCGGTCGGCGCCCAGAAGCCGGGGATCAGGCGTGTATAGCTGTTCACCGTCGGCGCGATCATCGCCAGGAACTCGGGCATCAGTTTTTGCTGACCGGCGACGAACTGGGTCATCGTCTTGCTCATGCCGTCCGGGTCCTTGGCGTCGTAAAAGACCGGCTTGCCGCCGGCGCGGCCCGATCCCTTTTTGGTCAGGGAAATATGGATATGCCCCGATTGACCCGGCCAGTCGGGCGACCATTTCGCCATGAAGGTCGCCATAAGCCCGTGCTTTTGCGCCATGATCTTGGCGAAGGTCTTGAACAGGGCGGCCTTGTCGGCGGCGGCCATTGCCGTATCGACGGTAATGGCGGCTTCCAGCACACCGGGGCCGGTTTCCTCGTGCAGGCCTTCGAGCGGGATGTCCATCGCCAGACAGCCGTCGAGAAGTTCTCGGTACAGATCGCTTTCAACGGTGTTGCGCAGCACGGAATAACCGAAGTAGCCGGGCTGTAGCGGCTTCATGTCGCGATAGTTTTTCTCGCGGACACTGTGCGGCGTTTCCTCGAAAACGAAGAACTCGAACTCGAACCCGGCCTTGACCGCATAGCCGAGCTTGTCGGCGCGTTCCAGCACCCGGCGCAGCGTGCCGCGCGGGCAGACGTCTTCGTACTTGCCGGAAAACTCTCCGAGGAAAAACAGCATGTCGTCTTCCCAGGCGATCTCGCGGCACGATTCCGGCAGCAACTTGACCTCGGCATCCGGATAGCCGGTATGCCAGCCGGTGACGGATACATTGTCATAGAGCTGATCGTATGAATCCCAGCCGACGACCACGTCACAAAAGCCGAAGCCGTTGTCGAGCGAGGACAGGAACTTGTCCTTGCTCATGTACTTGCCCCGCATGATGCCGTCGATGTCGAACACGCCAACCTTGACGTAGTCCAGCTTGCGTTGCTGGATAATCGCCTTGGCGTCGGCGACGGATTTCACTTTGCGCGCATTCATGCGGAACTCCTCGAACAAACCCTGTGATGAAGCCATTGTATTTCGTGCTATTTTAAGAGGCACTCGGCCTCAACGCCAAGGATAGCTTTGCCTTCGGCCAGATAAAACGTCAGCACCGACCGGGACCGCCGCGAACGTATGGAAATCGATCTTTCGGAAACTCTGAGACAAGGCATTACCCGTCATCAGGCGGGTGATCTGGATGCGGCGGAAAGTCTTTATAAACAGATACTTGATGTGGCGCCGGGGCATGCCGACGCATTGCATCTGGCGGGCCTCGTCGCGCACCAGCGGGGCGATAACATGCGTGCCGTCGAAATGATTGCGCGGGCCATCGACGCCGACGCGGGGGTCGCGTTGTATCACGCCAACCTGGGCCGCGTGCGAAAGGCCATGGGTGATGATTCTGCCGCTGTCGATGCGTTCCGTGCCGCGGTAAAATTGCAACCGGACAGCGCGCCGCTGCATGCCGACCTGTCTTCGGCATTATTGGGAGCGGGCGATGCGGACGCGGCGCGGGCGCGGGCAAATCTGGCGTTGGAACTCGATCCCAATTCGGCTGCGGCACATATCAATCTCGGCCTGGCGCTGCAGGAATTGCACGGACCGGCGCACGACGATGCCGTCAATGCGTTTCGCCGTGCCATCGACCTGGCGCCGGAACTGGCCGGGGCATATCTGGGGCTGGGCGTTGCGTTGCATGAAACGGGGCAACTCGCGGCGGCGAAACAGGCCTATGCCGAAGCCATTGCCCGCAATCCGGCGTTTGTCGAAGCGCACTGTAATCTCGGCAATCTGGCGCGCGACGATCTGGATTTCGACACGGCAATCACGCATTACCGACGTGCACTGGAGATCGATCCCGAGCAACCGGTGGTCTGGGGCAATCTGGCAGTTGCATTGCAGGAGGCCGGCAGGATCGATGACGCCTTGCAGGCCTATGACCGTGCGGTGGCGATTGCGCCTGACGACCCCGATATCCGACGCAATCGCGGTATGGCGCTGCTGACCAAGGGGCATTACATCGAAGGCTGGCGGGACTACGAATACCGCTGGCGGACGGCGCGGTTCCGCCCGTTGCAGCGTGATCGGGGGGCGCCGCTTTGGGACGGCAGCGACCCGGCGGGCAAGCGCATCCTTGTGCATGCCGAGCAGGGGCTGGGCGATACGCTACAGTTTTGCCGCTACCTGCCGATGCTGGCGCGTCTCGGCGCCGAGGTCATCTTCGAATGCGCGGACAGCCTGAAGCCTTTGCTGTCGGGGATGCAGGGCGTGGACAGCATTGTGGCGCCCGGCGCGTCTGCGCCGCCGAAGTTGGATGCACATATTCCGCTGCTGAGTCTGCCGGACCGGTTCGCGACAACCTTGGAAAGCGTGCCCGCCGACGTGCCGTATCTGACGGCACCAGTAGCAAGGCGCGACAAATGGGCGAAAATTGCCGACGGGTGGGCAGGGCGATTGAAAGTTGGTATTGCCTGGCGCGGCAGCCCGGATCATCCGCGCGATGCGGTCCGTTCGCCGGGGCTTTCGCCGTTCATGGCTCTCGGCGAACTGGACCGTGTTACGCTGGTCTCGCTGCAGAAACAGGGGGCGGCGGAGGAACTGGCAACCGTTCCCGGGGCGGCGGGGATCATTGATCCGACCACTGACATTGAAGACTTCGCCGACAGCGCAGCGCTGGTGGGGGAACTGGACGCCGTCGTGTCATGCGACAGCGCGCCGCTGCACCTGGCGGGCGCGCTCGGCATCAGGGCCTATGCGGTGTTGCCGTATGTCGCCGAATGGCGTTGGGGGCAGGCGGGCGAAACCACGCCCTGGTATCCGGCGATGACGCTGGTGCGCCAGCCGCAGCCGGGCGATTGGGGAAGTGCCTTCAAGGCGGTCATTCAGCAACTGAATGACACCGACCCGTCACCCTGAACGCGATTCGGGGGCCATATCAATAAATTCCGACCGTGCCGGGATTGCATGGGGCCTGAATCACGTTCAGGACGACGGTTTCTTTGCCGGGATGACGGCAGCCCTTGCGCATGAAAAAAGCCCGGGTAATCGCCCGGGCTTTTGTCGCGAAAGTCTTCGCTGTGCCTTACTGCCAAGGCATCGAGAAGGTTTTGACGTTGGTGAAGCTCTTCATTGCTTCGATCACACCTTCCTTGTAGCCGAGACCGGAATCCTTGATTCCGCCGAACGGCGACATTTCGATGCGGTAGCCCGGCACTTCCCAGATGTTCACGGTGCCGTGCTGCAGTTCGTTGATGAAGCGCGTCATGTAGTCGAGCCGGTTCGTGGCGACACCCGACGACAGACCGAAGTTGGTGCCGTTGGCGACACGGATCGCATCGTCGATGTCCTTGATACGGATGATCGGGATGGCCGGGCCGAAAGTTTCTTCGGTCACCAATTCCATGTCCGGGGTCACGTGGTCGACGACGGTCGGCGGGAAGATCGCGCCTTCGCGGTCGTTGCCGTGCAAAAGCTTGGCGCCGGCCTCTACAGCATCAACGACGCGTTGCTGAAACGTCATGGCGGCTTTTTCGGTGATGACGCAGCCGACATCGGTTTCCGGATCGGTCGGGTTGCCGGCCTTGAGCTTTTTCGCTTTCTCGACGCAAGCGGCGGCGAATGCATCGGCAACGCTCTCGTGCACAAGAATACGCTTCACGGCGGTGCAGCGCTGACCGGAGTTCTTGGTGGCGCCGGCGACGGCCATGGTCGCGGCGCGATCGATGTCTGCGTCTTCCATGATGATGAACGGCGCGTTGCCGCCAAGCTCAAGAACCGTGCGGCGATAGCCGGCTTTTTCGGCAATCATCTTGCCGACCGGCACACCGCCGGTGAACGTGATCAGGTCGATGTTCGGATCGGTGATCATGGCATCGCCGATTTTCGCCGGCATACCGGTGACGACGTTGAACATTTCCGGCGGCAGACCGGCTTCGTACAGCACATCGGCCAGCAACAGCGCGGTCAGCGGCGTTAATTCGGTCGGCTTGCAGACCATGCGGTTGTTGGTGGCGATGGACGGCGCAATCTTGTGCGCGACCATGTTGAGCGGGTGGTTGAACGGCGTGATGGCGGAAATCACACCCAGCAGCGGTTCGCGCTGCGTGAAGATCTTGCGGCGCTGGCCATGCGGCGTCAGGTCGCACGAGAAAATCTCGCCGTCGTCCTTGATAACCATCTGGCCGGTCAGCGTGAACACATCGAACGCACGGCCGACTTCGTACAGGCTGTCTTTCTTCGACAGGCCGCATTCCGCCGTGATGACGTCTGAAATCTCGTCCTTGCGCGCGACCAGCAATTCCGCCGTTTTCTGGAGAATCTGCTGGCGTTCATAGCGGGTCAGGTTCGGCTTGTAGGCGGCTGCCTTGTTGAACGCATCGGCGATCTGAGACGGATCAGCGTTCGGCACCGTGCCGACGAGCGAGCCGTCGTAGGGATTGAAGACCTCGATCCGTTCGTCGCAATCGACTTTCTGACCGGCGATCCGCATGGTCTCGTGACGGGGGGCTGTGGTTTGGTCGGAATGCGCGTCCATGATCAAATACTCCGAAATTCAGGAAACGTGATTGAGGGCGACATCGAAGATGTCGAAGTTGCGAAGCTGGCGTCCGCCCGGCAGTTCCTGCACCGGCTTGGTGACGATCAGCGGCACGGTCTGTTCCGTGACGCCGCCGTGCGAGCGCAGCGGTTCTTTCAATTGCGAAAGGTCGTGGCGGTCGGCGCTGGTGCCGAGCACCTTGGATTTTTCCGACACGACGATCAGGTCGCCCAGGCGGTCCTCGGGAAGGCCGAAGATACGGCAGCCTTCGGCGCGGGGATAAACCCGCTCGATCCCGTCGATGTTGCGCAGGGCTTCGGCCACGGTATCGGGGTCCAGTTCGTCATTCAGATACACCGTCGCGAACGACCCGAGTGCGCCGTGGTGCACGACGTACGGATCCGTGATCGGCAGGATCACGCGGGCATCGCCGGCGTCGAGCATGCCATCGAGCACTTCTTGCAGGTAGATGACGTCGGGCGCGCCGTCGCTGGTGTGTTTTGCATTCATGCCGTGATCGGCGGTCAGCGCCAGCGTTGCGCCCAGCGCATCGAGCTTTTCGAAATAGCCGTCCATCATCGCATAGAACTGGTTGGCGACTGGCGTGCCCGGCGCGTGCTTGTGCTGGATATAATCCGTGGTCGACAGATACATCAGGTCCGGACGCATGCTTTCCATGAGCTTGACGCCGGCGTCGAAGATGAACTCGCTCAGCTCGGCTGAATAAACCGACGGGATTTCCCGGCCGACCATCGCCTGGGCATTGTCGATACCGTTTTCCGCCATGGTCGTTTCGTCGGCTTTTTCCGACGAGAAGCTAACGGCGCGGCCACTGGTAAAGTCGAGCCCGTTGCCGAGCAGGCGGCGCAGCTTGTCCTTGGCGGTGATGACGCACACCTTGGCGCCGGCATCGTGGAACGCCTTGAAGATGGTATCGACCCGCAGGAACTTGGGGTCGTTCATCATGACTTCCTCGCCGCTGTCCGGATCGAGGAAGAAGTTTCCGGAGATCCCGTGAACCGCGGGCGGCTGTCCGGTAACGATGGACAGGTTGTTCGGGTTGGTAAAGCTCGGTACGACGCAGTGCGCGCGCATATCGGCACCGTTCTTCAACGCCTTTTCCAGAAACGGCATATGCCCACCGGCAATGGCCTGTTCGATATAATCGGGTTCGGAACCGTCGATACAGACAACAACAACCGGTGCTTTGGGCCATGCGTATGTGCGGCCATTGACGGATACGGTCTTGTCGATGCTGTTCATGGTTCCTCTGCTTTCTCTTTATGCGGCCGCCGGGCGGCCGTTTTTCACGCCCATTTCAGCCAGGACGCTTTCAATGACGGCGAGCGCGCCGCGGATTTCGTCGGTACCGAGTGCGCCGATGCAGCCGATGCGGAACGATGGTGCAACGGTCAGCTTGCCCGGATAGATGATGTAGCCCTGATCCTTGAGGCGGTCATAGAACGCCTCGAAATCGAATTGCGGGTCTTCGGGCATTTTGAAGGTGACGATGATCGGTGCCTGCAGGTTATCGGGCAGCAACGTCTCGAAGCCGAGACGGCGCATGCCTTCGATCAACACATCGCGGTTCTCGCTGTAGCGCTTGAAGCGCCCGGCGACACCGCCGGCGTCACGGAACTGCCGGATGGCGGCATCGAATGCGACGATGACGTGCGTCGGCGGGGTAAAGCGCCATTGCGCGTTCTTTTCCATCGCCACCCACTGGTCATGCAGATCGAGGCTCAGCGCATGGGCATTGCCCTTGCAGCCTTCGAGCACGGATTTCCGGATCAGCGCGAAGCCCATGCCGGGCACACCTTCGAGACATTTGTTGGAAGACGCCATGACGGCGTCGAAAGTGACCTTGGTGGCGTCCAGGTCGATGGCGCCGAATGCGCTCATGGCATCGATGATCAGGCTTTTAGCGTGGCGCGCGCAGACATCGGCGATCTCGGCGATCGGGTTGAGAATCCCCGACGTGGTCTCGCAGTGCACGGCCAGAACATGTGTAATGGCGTCGTCTTCGGAGAGCATCTTGTCGAGGTGCGCCGGATCGGGCGGCGTGTCTTCGGCGGTTTCATATGTGGTGCAGGCGCGCCCGGCATAATCGAGGATTTTCACCATCCGCTGACCATAGGCGCCGTTGATAAGGATCAACGCCTTGCCGTCGCGAGGGATCAACGTGCCGAGCGTGGCTTCGACGGCGAATGTGCCGCTGCCCTGTACCGGGACGCACACGTGGGTGTCGGTCGCGTTGGCAATTTCAAGCAGACTGCGGCGCATCCGCGCGTTGGTCTCGATGAAGGTCGCGTCGCGCGATCCCCAGTCGTGCAACATCGCCTGTTTGGTTTCGGCACTAGTGGTCAGGGGGCCGGGGGTGAGTAGCCATGGGTCACGGTCAGCAGTCGTCATCAGTCTCTCCGCGAGGTCTGCAGTTCGCAATACGGACTATATCGGTCAAAAACGGTCAAAAGTCCACAATTAAAAAATAAACGAATTTACATCAGCGTTTGCGCCAGGCCTGTGTCCGACGCTGGATGCCGCGTGTTAGCAACATATGCAAAAGCCGCACACCGGCGGCGGTGCCGACGATCATCATGCCCATCGCTGCCGCCGGGGATTGGTCGCCGGCGTCGTCCATATTGAGGACGGCAACGGATGCCAGCGTGGTATCCGATGAATACAGAAACACGACGGCGGATACGGTGGTCATGGCGTTGACGAACAGATACATCGAAATATCGAGCACGGCCGGTGTGCAGACCGGCACCGTGACGCGCCAGAAGGTTCTGTAGAACGGCGCTTTCAGCGATTGCGACACGGCTTCGAATTCCGGGTCCATCTGTTTCAATGCGGTCACCGCGGACAGATGCGACACCGTATAGAAGTGCGTGATGGTGCAGATCACAAGGATCGGCATGGTGTGATACAGGAAGCCGAGCGGATTGTCCGGGTGGTTGAAGAAAAACACATAGGCAAGGCCCAACACCAGGCCCGGCACCGCCATCGGCACCATGCAGAGCGCCTGCATCGCCGTGCGGCCGGATTTGAAGCCGCGGCTCTTTTCCACCAGATAGGCACCGAAAAAGACAATTGCGGTCCCGAAGATCGCCGTCCACGTCGCCAACTCGATGGAGTTGAAATACGACGCCCAGCCGCCGCCGTCCATCAGGTCGAAATTATAGTGTTTGGTGGTCAGCGCCAGATTGTACGGCCAGAAGGTGACGACCGATGAAAACAGCGCCATCGCCAGCACGGAAACGATGATGAAGCCGATCAGCCCGCAAAATGCCAGCATGATCATGTCGAAGGTGGCGTTCGGTTTCGGCTGGAACGGCACCGCGCGGGCCGACAGCAGTGCGACTTGCTTGCGCTGCACGATTCGGTCGGCGATGAAGGCAAAGGCGGCGGGGATCAAAAGGGCCATCGACACGACGGCGCCCATCTGGAAATCGTGGCGGCCGACGACCTGTTTATAGACGTCCGTCGCCAGCACATTGTATTGCCCGCCGACAACCTTGGGTACGCCGAAGTCGGTGATGATCAGTGTGAAGGCGACAAAAAACGCTGAGACAAGGCCGTAACGCATGCTGGGCAGCGTCACCGTGAAAAAGGTCTTTATCTTGCTGGCGCCGAGCACTTCCGATGCCTCGTATAGTCGGGCATCGCTGAGCGACATGCCGATCAGCATGATCGTCATCACGTGCGGAAAGACATAGAACACCTCACCCATGACGATGCCGATGGGGCCGTAAAGCTCGGCACCGAACAGCCATTCCTTGATGATCCCCTGATTGCCGAAAAAGAATACCAGCGAGATCGCTGGTAACAGTGACGGCATCAGGATGGGGATCAGCGCCACGCCCTTGAAGACGCTTTTGAAGGGCATGCAGGACCGCGTCAGCGCGTAGGCATAGATAAAGGCGATCACCATGACGATGACGCTCGCCAGAAGCGTCACCTTGAAGCTGTTGCCGATCGACCACGATAGCGCCGGAGTTGTCAGATACGTGATGTAATTGGCAAGGCCGACAAATTCGCCGTGTGCGTTCTGGAAGCTCTTTTCCAGCAGCGCATAGAGCGGAAAGGCGATGCCGATGATCAGGTAAAGGGCGATCATTAACATCGCGAGGCGCATGACGACGTCGTCGCGACTGATTTTCGGTTTGATCTTAGCGGCGGTGCTGACGGCGGCCTGGCTCATGGTTCGATATCAATTCCCGGACGGATAAATGTTGGCGTGGGCGGCAGGCAGGGCGAGTTCGATCTTGCCGCCGACGCTCAGGTCGATTTCGCGGGCGCGGGCGACGGAAACATCGACCATCAGCTCCGTGCCGGGCCCGTCGATCGGCGCCGTGTGGACGCGATGGAACGAACCCAGGAATTCGACACGATCAATCGGCAATGCCAGCTTGTTCGCGGCGTCGACGGTGCGGCTGCCGGTCAGCACATCTTCGGGCCGGATGCAGACGACGACCTTTGATCCCGTCGGCAGCGCCGAGGCTGCGTCCGGCAACGATATATCGATGTTGCCGACCCGCGCCGACGTCGGCGACTGCAAGATGCCTTCGATGAAATTGGTGGTGCCGATGAAATCGGCGACGAACGGTGAAGCGGGCTCGCTGTAAATCTCGTAGGGCGTGCCGACCTGTTCAATCACGCCGTTGTTCATGACGACGATTCGGTCCGCCATGGTCAGTGCTTCTTCCTGATCGTGCGTCACCATGATCGTGGTGATGCCGATATTGTGTTGCAGTTCCTTGATTTCATGGCGCAGGTGGGTGCGCACCTTGGCGTCGAGCGCCGACAGCGGTTCGTCGAGGAGAAGAAGCCCCGGTTCCGTCGCCAGTGCGCGGGCAAGGGCGACGCGCTGCTGCTGTCCGCCTGACAGTTGCGCCGGGAACTTGTCTTCCTGTTCCGGCAGGCCGACCAGTTGCAAAAGCTCGGTGACCCGTTTCTCGGACTGCTGTTTGGATACTTTTTGATTTTCGAGCCCGTACGCCACGTTGCGTCGTACCGTCAGGTTCGGAAACAGAGCGTACGACTGGAACACGATGCCGAAATCGCGCGACGATGGCGGCAGATCGGAAATGTCGCGGCCTTTCTGAAAAATCTGGCCGCTGGTCTGAATGTCCAACCCGGCAATGGCGCGCAGCAACGTGGTCTTACCGCACCCGGACGGACCGAGAAAGCAGACGAATTCCTTTTCGAAGACGTCCAGGGAAATATCCTTGAGCGCCGTGAAGTCACCGAAATTCTTGGTGACGTTTCTGATTTTCAGGTACGGCTCGACGGTTTCCGATGCCATTTTTTGCTACCCCCTGCGCGACGCAGAACACAATAACTTAAAGATGTGACAAATTAAATGGATTGCCCCGGGCGCTTGCACGTCCGGGGCTCTCCAAAATCAGGTGTCTGATCCGATTACTTCGGGTCGGACTTGCTGTCGTAGCGCTTGCGCCATTCATCCAGAATGCGGATGCGGTTGGCGGCGGCCCAGGCAAAGTCGTTGTTGATCATTTTGCCTTCGATCCCGGCCGGGAAGTTCGGTACCGGCTTGGATTTGCCTTTCATGGAAACAACGGCGTACGACTCGTTGTACATCGCCATCGCTTTTTCGCTCACCGACCAGTCGGCCAGCTTCTTCGCGGCGTCCAGCTTCTTGGTGTTGTGAACGATCGCGAAAGCTTCGAGGTCCCAGCCAACGCCCGGCGTCGGGGCGACGACTTCCAAAGGCGCACCTTCGGATTTCGACTTGGCACCACGATAAGCGAACGAAACGCCGATCGGGGTTTCACCACGGGCCGCCAGCTTACACGGGGCGGAACCGGAGTGCGTGTAGCGCGAGATGTTCTCGTGCAGCGCATCCATGTATTTCCACGCGGCGTCTTCGCCCATCATCTGCATCCAGCTCGAAACGTCGAGGAAGCCGGTGCCGGACGAGTTCGGGTTCGGCATGATGACATGGCCTTTGTAGACAGGCTTGGTCAGATCGTTCCAATCCGTCGGGATCGGCAGCTTGTATTTGGCGCCTTCGACGGTGTTGTAGCAAACCGACGCAATCCACGCGCGCTGGCCGACCCATTGCGGGGCCTTGTTAACCTGGTCATAGAATTTCGGCTCCAACTTATCCAGGCCCTTTGGGGCATACCCCTGGAAGTAGCCTTCGTTGCCGAGCAGCATCAGGCTGGTGGCGGCGAGGCCCCAGACGACATCCGCCTGCGGGTTGTCTTTTTCGGCCATCAGCTTGGACGTCACGATCCCGGTGGAATCGCGGATCCAGTTGATGGTGATGCCCGGGTTGTCACTTTCGAAGGCTTTCTTGAACCCGGCCAGCTCGTCGGCTTCAACAGCCGTATAGACTGTCAGGTCCACGGCTTTTGCCGGCGATGCGGCGAAAAGGCCGAGGGCGGCCGCGCCGAAGGTCACGGTTTTTAGGAATTTCGAAAATCCTGCATTCATTATTGGTACTCCTAGCTCCCTGGTTGCAGCAGTGATCACATGATCAAACAGGCAAAAAGCCAACATTGTCAACAAAACCGGGCATCGAGGTGATGCGCGATCCAATACGCACCGATTCAGGGCGCGTAGTTGATCGTATATTTTGTACGCTGTTTGTCATCGTGCTTAAACACTAACCAAACATGTCGGCGACGGGTAGGGCAAAGTGCGCTTGCAAAGAAAGTTTGATGTTCATTGGTGCGTTCGGTTATCAACGGGCTAATGTCATTATGAAATGACGTTGATCAGACGCAGATCATGCAACGAGGGCGGGAACCATGCTGGCAGAAGAACGACGCGCGCTTATTCTCGAGTTCGTCAACGAGCGAGGGTCGGTTTCGGTCAGTGATCTGCACCGGCGCCTGAAAGTCTCGCAGGAAACGATCCGTCGTGACATCACCAAGCTTGCACAGGACGCACGCTTACGTAAAACCCACGGCGGCGCACTGGCGCTCGACCATTCCGAGCCGGTCTTTGACGAGCGCATGGCCGTCAATATCGAAGGCAAGCGCGCCATCGGCCGGGTTGCCGCGGAAATGGTCACCGACGATTCCACGCTGCTGATTGATTCCGGAACGACGACCCTGTGCCTTGCGGAATGCCTTATGGAGCGCCGCCGCCTTACGGTTTACACCAACGACATTCATATCGCGCAACGGCTGGGCGGGCGGAACGACAACAACGTCTTCCTGACTGGTGGTGAGTTGTTGGCCAGCGAAGGGGCGCTGGTCGGTCGCGATGCGACGGCGATGCTGGCCAACTATTATCCGGATTTCTCCTTCGTCGGCGCGGCGGCGTTCGCGACGCACCCGTTTCTGATGGACTACACCCGCGAGGCTGCCGAGCTGCGCACGCAAATGCTGTCGCAGGCGCGGACCAAGGTCGTGCTCGTCGATCACACGAAATTCGGCCGCACCGCGCCGGTCAAGGTATCCGGTCTCGAAGATGTCGATATCATCATCACCGATATCGCGCTTAGCGGCGAGATCAAGGTGGGGCTGGCCAAGCTTCCGGCGGAAATCGTCATCGCCGACGAGGTCTGAGCGGTTTCAGTCTGGCAAGCATCCTTCGAGACGGCCTCACGGCCTCCTCAGGATGAGGTATTCTATGCTTAAAAATTAGTCGGTCTCATGCTGAGGAGGACGCGGCGCGTCCGTCTCGAAGCATGAATGTGCCGCGTGCAAAGTGCGCTATTCGGCCTCGGCCGTGATCATCTCACCGTGCAATGTGCAGCCGGCTTCGCCCAGCTTGACGAATTCATGCGCAATGCTTTCCGGCGTCTTCAGGGTTTCCGGATCCTCGCCCGGCATGGCGGCGGCGCGCATGCCGGTCCGGGTCGGCCCCGGATTGACGAGGTTGACGCGAATATTGGTTTTCCGGGTTTCCTCGGCATAGACGCGGACCATCATGTCGAGCCCGGCCTTGGACACCGCATAGGCGCTCCAGAACGCGCGCGGTTCATGGCCGACCGTCGACGTCACATAGATCGCCCGGCCGCTGTCCGACGCACGAAGCAGCGGGTCCATCGAGCGCATCAAGCGATAGCACGCCGTCAGGTTGACGCTCATGACCTGGTCCCAGGTTTTCGGGTCCAACTGGTGCATCGGGGTGAGCACGCCCAGCAGGCCGGCGTTGGCGACGAGGATATCAAGGCGCCCAAAGCGCTCGTACATTGCGGCACCGACCTTGTCGATGGCGTCGAAGTCGCGGAGATCGAGCGGCACCAGCGTCGATTCCACGCCGGTCGTCTGGCGGATTTCGTCGTCCAGTTCCTCAAGCGCGCCTTGCGTGCGGGCCACCAAAATGGGGTGTGCGCCTTCTTCGGCATAGCGTTTGGCAACGGCGCGGCCGATGCCGCGCGATGCACCCGTGATCAGGGCGATACGTCCGTCCAGTCGTTTGGTCATTGAGGAATTTCCCGTCTAGTCCCGTTCGGCGAGGAGGGACAACTGTTTCGGAAGCCCGCCGCCTTCACGGTCAACAAGCGCAATCGGATATTCACCGGTAAAGCAGGCATCGCAGTACTGTGGCTGCTCGACGTCACGCCCGGCTTCGCCGACGGCGCGGTACAGGCCGTCAATGGAGATAAAGGCGAGACTGTCGACGCCGATAATATCGGCCATCTGCTGCACGTTGTGCTGCGACGCCATCAACTGATCGCGTTCGGGGGTGTCGATCCCGTAAAAACACGAATGTGTCGTCGGCGGCGAGGAAATCCGCATGTGTACCTCGGTGGCGCCGGCGGCACGCACCATTTCGACGATCTTCGTCGACGTGGTGCCGCGAACAATGGAATCGTCGACCAGAATGACGCGCTTGCCCTTGATCGAGCCGATGTTGGCGTTGTGCTTGAGCCGCACGCCAAGGTTCCGAATCTGTGCGGTCGGCTCGATGAACGTCCGCCCGACATAATGGTTGCGGATGATGCCCAGTTCGAACGGAATGTCGGATTCCTGTGCATAGCCGATCGCCGACGGTACGCCGCTGTCCGGCACCGGAACGATGACATCGGCATCGACATGGCTTTCTCGGGCTAGTTCCTTGCCGATGTTTTTGCGTACGGCATACACGTGGCGGCCTTCGATGATGCTGTCGGGACGCGCGAAGTAGATGTATTCGAAAATGCAGAAACGGCGCGGCTTCTTGGAGAACGGTTTCAGCGAATGCAGACCGTTCTCGTCGACGATGACGATTTCGCCGGGATCGATGTCGCGGACGAACTTGGCCCCGAGGATGTCCAGCGCGCAGGTTTCCGACGTGATGATATACGCTTCGCCGAGGCGGCCGATGACGAGCGGCCGCACCCCGTGTGGATCGCGTACGCCGATCAGCTTCTTGCCGGTCATGGCGACGAGGGAAAACGCCCCTTCGAGCTGGCTGATCGCGTCGGTCAGCCGGTCGACGACGCGGCCGTATTCGCTGCGCGCAATGAGGTGGATGATGGTTTCGGTGTCGCTGGTCGACTGGAAGATGCTGCCGCGTTCGATCAACGCACGGCGCACTGCATATGAATTGGTCAGGTTGCCGTTGTGCGCCACAGCCAGACCGCCGAATTTGAACTCGGCGAACAGCGGCTGCACGTTACGGATGACGGTATCGCCGGTCGTCGAATAGCGGACATGGCCGATGGCGACGTTGCCGGGCAATTGCGAGATGACTTCCTCGGAGGAAAAGTTATCGCCGACCAGCCCTAGCGCGCGGTGGCTGTGAAACTGTTCGCCGTCATAGGACACGATCCCGACGGCTTCTTGGCCACGGTGCTGCAGGGCGTGCAATCCAAGCGCGGTGTGTGCGGCGGCGTCGATATGACCGTAGACACCGAATAATCCGCATTCCTCGTGCGGATGGTCGTCGTCGAGGAAGGGGTTTGTTGAAGTCGTCATGGCGGGCATTATAGCGTTTCCGTTCACTTGGTGGAACCTGTGCCGTCGAGCAATCGCTCGAGGTTTTTGCGCTGGTCGGCATTGTAACCGTCTTGCGCCGGGGCGTCTTGCTGTTTCGGCGCGGGCGACAGCAATCCCTTGACGTCGATGTTGGTTTTCCCGCCCGTCGCCGATTTTCCGGTGATCTGGTCGGGTACAAGCGTCTTAAGTAATTCGGCGCCGGGTTTTATCAACTGCATTGTGCGGGCGTCGCGGATCATGGCGGGCTGGTCTTCTTCGGGCATGATCAGTTCAAGGCCGATGTAGGCGACGCAGACCAGCACCGCGCCGCGTGCGAGGCCGAACAGAAATCCGAGCGAACGGTCGAGGACGTTGAGCGCGCTGGCTTGCACTTTCTTGGCGATACCGCGCGTGATCAGCGACAAAAACACCAGCGTGACGATGAAAATAACAGTGCCTGCGGCCAGGTCCGCCGCCAGATCCAGCGGAATATACTTGCGGGCGAAGGGCTTGGCATAAGGAAAGCCGTAAAAGGTCGCGAAAATCGCCCCGACCCAGCCGCCCACCGACAGCACTTCGTGGACGAAGCCGCGCGCATAGGCCAGCACGGCGGAAACAAGCAGGATAAGCAGGACACCGACGTCGACGACATTGATCGGCAGGTCGTTGATGGCGTCCATGCCCGATCCTCAGCCCAGCGCCCGATGCGTGCCCGACGTCGGCATAATGGCGTCGGCCAGTTCGCGCAGGTGCGAGATTTCGATCATTTCGAGATTGTGGTCGGTATTCTTGGCCCGTTTGGACGAGCGCACGCGCGGTACGATGGCACGGGTGAATCCCAACTTTGCAGCCTCCTTCAGGCGCGCGTCGATCCGCGAAACGGGGCGGATCTCTCCGGACAAGCCGATTTCGCCGAAAATCACCGTGGGGCCGGAGATGGCATCGCCGCTTTCCGATGAGAGCAGCGCCGCCGCGACGGCGAGATCGGCGGCGGGTTCGGAAATTTTCAACCCACCGGCGACGTTCAGGTACACATCCAGCGGCCCCAATGCAAGCCCGCAACGTGCATCCAGCACCGCCATGACCATAGCCAGCCGGCCGCTGTCCCAGCCGATGACGGCGCGCCGGGGCGTAGCCAGGGCGCTGGGGGCGACCAATGCCTGTATTTCGACGAGAACCGGACGCGTGCCTTCGATCCCGGCGAACACGGCCGCGCCCGAGACATCGCCCTCGCGCTCGCCCAAAAACAGCTCTGATGGGTTCTCGACCTCGACCAGGCCGCCGTCCGACATTTCGAAGACGCCGATCTCGTCGGCGGGGCCGAAGCGGTTCTTGACGGCACGCAGAATACGGAACTGGTGCGAACGTTCGCCTTCAAAGTGCAGCACCGTGTCGACCATGTGTTCGAGCACACGCGGCCCGGCGATGGTGCCTTCCTTGGTGACGTGGCCAACCAGCAGCAAAGCGAAGCCACGCCGCTTGGCGAGGCGGATCAGCTCCTGCGCCGAGGCGCGGACCTGCGACACCGTGCCGGGCGCGGATTCCAGATTGTCCAGGAACATGGTCTGGATGGAATCGATGACGACGACGTCGACATGATCGGGCGTGTCGAGGGTCGAAACGATGTCGCGGACGCTGGTCGCGGCGGCAAGCGACACCGGCGCTTTGTCCAGCCCGAGACGCCGTGCGCGGAGCCGAAGCTGGGCAATGGCTTCCTCGCCGGAGATGTAGACGGTCTTGCCGCCGGCCGCCAATTGCGCCGTGACCTGCATCAAAAGCGTGGATTTGCCGATGCCGGGGTCGCCGCCGACCAGAACGGCGGAGCCAGGGACCAGGCCGCCGCCCAGCACGCGGTCGAACTCGGCAATGCCGGCGACACGGCGGGGCGGGTCCTTTTCATGGCCGTCGAGGCCGACGAATTCGATTTTCTTGCCGCGTTTGTTGCCGAGCCCCTTGGGCGCGCTTTCGCTGCCGGCTTCCTCGGTCAGGCTGTTCCACGCACCGCAGGCATCGCAACGGCCCATCCATTTCGGATGTTTGGCGCCGCATTCCTGGCAGACGTAAACGGATTTTGCTTTGGCCAAGCCTCGCTCCCTCAGCCCAGAGAGATTGAGGCTTAAGGCAATCCGGGCGTCGCCGCAAGCGGCCTCGTTTTTTGCCGGTCAGTTGGATAGACTTTGCGCCGCCGACGTAGAGGAACCACGGACATGTATACGCTTTATTGGGGTAAAAGAACCGCTGCCATCGCCCCGGACGCGGTGCTCAGCGAGGCCGGGGCCGATTTCAGCCGGAAGCTGGTAAACAGAACCGGCGGCCGGGTCGACGACCCGGCGTTCGAGAAAATCTCGCCGATGAAACAGATCCCGGCGTTGGTGATGCCGGACGGGACGGTTTTATGCGAATCGGTCGCCATCGCCCTGACACTCGCTGAACGTCATCCCGAAGCAGGGATGCTGCCCGCCGAAGGCAGTATCGAACGGGCGCAGGTGTACCGCTGGCTGATGCATATCATCTGCAACATTTACGAATGCGATCTTCGCTACAGCTATGCCGACCGCTATACAGGCGACCCCAACGGCATCGACGGCGTGCGCGCTGCCGCAGTCGAGCGCTGGGACCGGGCCTTCGGCGTAGTTGATGCCGAGATCGGCGACGGCACCTGGTTTTTGGGCGAGACATATACGTTGGTGGATATCTATCTGGCGGCAACGGTGTGCTGGCATTACGACACGTCGGCTTTGCTGGCGCGCGTGCCGAATATCGCCCGGGTTTGCGCCAATGTCAGAAAACGTCCCGCCTTGGCGCCGCTGTTCGAGTTGTACGAAATGCACGAGCTGGACGGGGTGGTGTGACTGCCCGCTTATCCTTCGAGACGCTCACGACGTTCGCTCCTCAGGATGAGGTGGGTATGGGGGCCTCATCCTGAGGAGCAGCCTTGCTGCGTCTCGAAGGATGAGCAGACCTGGTCTAGCCCCGGACCGCCATCTTGATCGGGCCGTCGGCGCGACCGTGGATGAACTGATCGACGTATTCGTTGTCGGAATGATCAATCGCATCGGTCGGCCCGGCCCAGATGATCCGGCCTTCGTACAGCATGGCGATGCGGTCGCCGATCTTGCGCGCCGACGCCATGTCGTGGGTGATGGTGACGGCAGTTGCCCCGACGGTCTGGTTGACGTGTACGATCAGGTTATTGATGACGTCCGCCATGATCGGGTCGAGACCGGTCGTCGGTTCGTCGAAGAAGATGATTTCCGGCTCGGTGGCAATGGCGCGCGCCAGACCGACACGTTTTTGCATGCCGCCCGACAGCTCCGAAGGCGACAGGTCCAGCACATCCGGCGAAAGCCCGACAAGGCGCAGCTTTTCCGCGGCGATGTCGCGGGCATCTGCGCGTTTGCATTGCTTGCGCGCCAGCAAGCCGAAGGCGACGTTTTCCCATACCGGCAATGAATCGAACAGCGCCGCCGCCTGAAACAGCATGCCGACCTGTTGGTTGATGTCCTCGCGCTCACCGGGGGACATGGTCGTTACTTCGCGCCCGTCGATGGTGATCGAGCCGCTGTCGGGCTTCAAAAGCCCCAGCATGCATTTGATGGTGACCGACTTGCCGGTGCCCGAGCCGCCGATGATAACGACGCTTTCGCCTTTGCCGATGTCGAGGTCGACATGATCCAGCACGACTTTCTTGCCGCCCGCAAATGTCTTGCGAACGCCCGAAAGCCGTATCTTGGCGAGATTATCCTGCGACATCTTTGGTGAAGAACAGCAGGGTCAGGATGTAGTTGAGGCACAGAATAAGGATCGATGCCGAAACCACCGCGTTGGTTGTCGCCTTGCCGACGCCTTGCGCGCCGCCGGCTGAATAAAAGCCGTGGTAGCAGCCCATCAACGTCGTGATGAAGCCGAACACCGAAGCTTTGACGAGGCCGGAAATCACGTCCATCGGCTCCAGGAATTCCCACGTGTTCTGCAGGTAATTCGACGGGTTAAAGCCGAGCTTGTAGACCGATACCAGATAGCCGCCGAATACGCCGATGATGTCGGCAATGAAAATCACCAGCGGCAGCATCAAGGTGCCGGCGATCAGGCGCGGCGCGACCAGATACTTCATCGGGTTCGTCGACAGGGTCGTCAGCGCGTCGACCTGTTCGGTGACGCGCATGGTGCCGATCTCGGCGGCCATGGCAGCGCCGATGCGGCCGGCGATCATCAGCCCGCCCAGCACCGGGCCAAGCTCGCGCGTGATGGAAAGCACGACGACATTGGCAATCGCACCCTCTGCGGAGAACCGCGCGAAGCCGGTATAGCTCTGCAGCGCCAGCACCATCCCGGCGAAGATCGCCGTCAGGCCGACCACGGGCAGGGTGAAGAAACCGATTTCGATGACCTGGCGCAGCAACTGGCGGCCATAAAACGGCGGGCGCAGACAATGCGATACGCCGTCGACGGTAAACATCGCCAGTCTGCCGGCGGTGGCGAGGAAAGCGAGGAACCCCTTACCGATCGGCCGCAACGGATTAATCATGCACCAGTCCCTTTATAAGTGCGGGCGTAACGCCGCCCGAGACCGGTTAATACTTCATAGGGGATGGTCTGCCAATCCTTTGCCAGATCGTCGGGCGTTCGGTGCGCGCCCATAAACTCGGCCATGGCGCCGGGCTGCGCCAGATGATCCGGCACGTCGGTGACGTCGAGGGTGATCAAATCCATGGACACCCGCCCGGCAATGGGCGCCTTGTGGCCGTCGATGGTGGCGAAGCCGGTGTCCGATCCTATGCGGTGAAAGCCGTCCGCATAGCCGACCGGCACCGTGGCGATCCTGCGTTTTGCATGCACCGGATGTGTCGCGCCGTAGCCGACGGTTTCCGGCGGCGCGACGTTGCGCACCTGCAGCACGCGGGCCTGCAGGCACACCGGATTGGCCATCGGGTTCGCCAGGTGCGGGGTCGGGTTGCCGCCGTACAGCGCGACACCGGGCCGGGCCACGGCGAAATGATAATCCTCGCCGAGGAAAATGCCGGACGAGTTGCAGAGCGACGGCGTGCCGCGTCCGAGACGGGCAAAGGCATGCCGGAACAAATCCAACTGCCGTGCGCTTTGATCGCTGTCGACGTCGTCGGCGCTGGCGAGGTGGCTCATCACCAGGCCGAGATCAATGCCGTCCAGCAGCGCATCGGCATCCGCCAGAAACGTCTCGGTCTCCGCGAGGTCGAGGCCGAGACGGCACATGCCGGTATCGATGTGGACGTTGGCTTTCAGCGCCTTGCCGCGTGCCTTTGCAGCATCACGCCACAATGCGATATCGCCGAGCGAGTTCAGCACCGGCGTCAGGCCGTAATGTAGATAGTCGTCGATGGCGTCGGGCAGGGGGCCGTTGAGAACATGGACGCCGACGTCGGGCAATGCCTCGCGAACGACGACGCCTTCGTGCGGATGGGCAACGAAGAAATCGCGACAACCCGCATGGGCAAGGGCGCGCACGACCGGACGCGCACCCAGGCCATAACCGTCCGCCTTGACGGCGGCTCCGGCCTTGGCGTCGGCGGCGTCGAGCTTACCTTGCAATAGGCGATAGTTCGCCGCGACCGTATCGAGGTCGATGGTCAGGCGCGCGGCGTAAAGCTGGTCTGGATGCAAATCTGGCACTCGTCGAACCCGTGGTCGTCAACTCGAACTGCCAGTCTGATGGGACGGCGAACGAAGTCAATAATCGTCGTGATGTTCTTCCAGGTTGCCGAAGCGGGTGAACTCGCCGATGAAGGCCAGTTTGACGCTGCCGACGGGACCGTGACGCTGCTTGGCGACGATGACTTCGGCCTTGCCGCGCGCCCGTTCGATGCGTTCTTCCCATCCTGCCTGACGCTGGGCGAATTTTTCGCCGCTCTCGTCGGGGCGCTGCATGGGTTCCGCCTTATCCAGGTAATATTCGTCACGATAGATGAACATGACGACGTCCGCGTCCTGTTCGATTGACCCCGATTCGCGAAGGTCGGCCAGTTGCGGACGCTTGTCTTCGCGGCTTTCGACCTGACGCGACAACTGCGACAGCGCCAGCACCGGCACGTCCAGTTCCTTGGCCAGCGTCTTCAGCCCTCGGGTGATTTCCGAGACCTCCTGCACGCGGCCGTCGGAGCGCGACTTGGCGCTGCCGGAAATCAGCTGCAGGTAATCGACGACGATCATGCCAAGGTTGTTTTGCCGCTTGAGCCGCCGTGCCCGTGTGCGGAGCGCACTGACGGTCAGCGCCGGGGTGTCGTCGATAAAGATCGGCACTTCGTGTAGCGCGTTCGACGCCTGTGCGAGGCGCGAGAATTCCTCGTTGGTCAGCTCGCCCTTGCGCATCTTGTCCGACGACACGTTGGATTGTTCGGACAAAATACGTGCGGCCAGCTGTTCCGCCGACATTTCCAGCGAGAAGAAGCCGACGACAGCGCCTTCGCCGCCCTTGGTGTCGAGAAAGTTCTTGGCCGCGTTATAGGCGATGTTCGTCGCCAGCGCGGTTTTCCCCATGGCCGGACGTCCGGCAAGGATCAAAAGGTCGGAACGGTGCAAGCCGCCGAGCAGCTTGTCGAGGTCGATCAGGTCGGTACCGACCCCGGCCAGCCCGCCCTGACGTGCATGCGCCGCGTCGGCGACCTTGATCGCTTCCATGACGGCATTTTTGAACGGCTGGAAGCCACCGTCGAAATCGCCGGTCGTCGCCAGATCGTAGAGCGCTTGTTCGGCTTCCTCGATCTGCGTCGTCGCTTCCTGGTCGATGTCGTTGTCGTAGGCGTCGTTGACGACCCGTTCGCCCAGCGAGATCAGTTCGCGGCGCAGGTGCATGTCATAGATGATGCGGCCGTATTCGCGCGCGTTGATGACGTTGATGGCGCTGGCTGCCAGATGCGCCAGATACTGCGCGCCGCCGATATCGTCGAGCGAGTTGTCGGTCTCGAAGTAGGGGCGCAGCGTCGTCGGGTCGGCAATCTGGCCACGGTCGATCAGCTTCATCATCGCTTCGAAGATGCGCGCGTGCGCTGTCAGCGCGAAATGTTCCGCCTGCAGGAATTCGGCAACCTGTTCGATGGCCCGGTTGTCGACGAAGATCGCGCCCAGAAGGCCGCGCTCGGCCTCGATATTGCGCGGCAACTGACGGTACGACGGCGAATCGATTTCGCCCGCATCGTCGTCCGGGATCAGGTCATGTGGGGCATTTGCGGTGTTTGTAACCATGGGCGGACCTTACTCGCCTCACGAAATATGTGCGCATTTTTCTTCTGTGGATATGTGTGGATAACGAGGAAAAAAAGGAAATAAAAATCTCAAAAACCCTATTTGCCATGTTGACTTTGGCAATAGCGGATTTTGAAGCGTTATGTACCCATCAATCAAAAAGGGCGCTCCCGACTGGGAACGCCCCTTCTGAATATATCAGGTACGCGGAAGTTTATTCGGGCTTGTCTTCGTCCGAAACTAGTTCCTCGTCGGCTGCCTGTACCGGATGCACGGCTTCGACGACCGGCGCGGCGGCGGCTTCAGCTTCAGCCTCGGCAGCCGCTTCGGCATCAGCAACGGCGTCTTCGGCCGCACCTTCTTCGAACACGGCACCGGCCTGTTCGGCGACGGCAACGGCGGCTTCGGCGGCGGCTTCCGCTTCGGCTTCGATTTCAGCCTGTTCCTGCTGTGCCAGGGAAAGCACGGCGGCGCCGGTCTTTTCCTGGGTTTCGGCTTCGTCTTTCGAGCGCGCGACGTTGGCGGTCACGACGACGGAGACTTCACCGTGCAGTTCGATGCGAACCTCATGCATGCCGATGGTTTTGATCGGCTTGTCGAGAATCACCTGACCGCGGCGAACGGTAACACCCGCTTCGCTGACGGCGTCGGCGATATCGCGACCCGAGACCGAACCGTAAAGCTGACCGGCGTCGCCGGCCTGACGGATCAGGACGACCGTGAGGCCTTCCATTTTCGCCGCAACGGATTCGGCTTCGGATTTCCGTTTCAGGTTGTCGGCTTCGAGCTGCGCGCGCTGCGCTTCGAAGTGCGACTTGTTCTGATCGGTGGCCCGCAGGGCCTTACCTTGGGGGAGCAGAAAATTACGGGCAAAGCCGGGCTTTACGGAAACGATGTCGCCCATTTGACCGAGTTTTTCGATACGCTCCAACAGAATGACTTCCATTATTCACTCTCCTGGTCATTGACCGGCTGCATTCTGTTACGCAGACCGATCCACTGTTCCAAAACACCGGCGCCGGCGACCAAGAACGTGGTCCATCCGAGCGCCATGAGAAGTACGTAAAACGCGACAAGCATCATCGTGCCGTTCGAGACCCTGCGCGCGAAGGTATGCACGACGGCAAGCCCCAGCAGGAAGAACGGCACTAGTGCCACGATCACCAGATTGCGCCCAAGATAGCTCCAGTCTCCCGGAACCACGAGGGCGACAACGCCTGCGCCGACCAACAGCCACGAACACCAGTCCGGCAGCGTGATATCGGCATAAGCGATTTTCGGCCGCAGATTGCGTCCGGACATCACCATGGCAGCCTGACCGGCGGCGGCGTTCACCAAATGCATGACGACCCAGCTTGCGACCGCCATGCCGGGGAAAAACGGCGCCAGGTTCCCGGCCAGCGTGGCACGGGCATCGGCGGGGATATTGGCTCCCGTCCGTTCCAGTGCTGTGCCGATCAGGCTTGCGACGGTTTCCTGCAACGGTCCCGAGTTCTCGTCCATGATTGACATAATGGCAAAGAATGCGAGGCCCGTGGCTCCGATGACGGTCAATGTCCCGATAAGATTTCCGGCCGGATACCAAACGGGGTTTCCGGCGGCGTCGGGTTGGGTGCGTAATGCCATTTGGCAAATCATCATTGCCGGTACGGCATAGGCGAATGCGAACGGAAGCGCCGTAAAGGCGTGGCCGATCAGCCCGACGGTGAAAACAGCCGTCAGGCCAGCCGTAATCACGCCCTTCGATCCGATCCCGAACCCTGCCAGGTACAGCGGCAGAGGCGCGAGATAGAACAGCGGCAAGGCCAGAATAGAGCCGAACACGATGGAGAACACCGCGACCGCACTGCAAATTCCGGCGCTGAACGCCATGATGGGGGTGAAGGGCATAACCGGTCCGTCCGTTAGGGCGCGTCTGCGCCTACGCCTTACTTAAGGACGTAGGGAAGAAGACCGAGGAAGCGGGCGCGCTTGATGGCGCGGGCCAGTTCCCGTTGCTTCTTCGCAGAAACAGCCGTGATGCGGCTGGGGACGATCTTGCCGCGCTCGGAGACGTAACGGCCGAGCAGCTTCAGATCCTTGTAGTCGATCTTCGGCGCGTTGGCGCCGGAAAACGGACACGTTTTGCGGCGGCGAAAGAAACCACGTCTCATTATTCGTCTCCCTCTTTGCTGGCAGCCTCGGCGGGGGCGGCAGGCTTGTCGCCTTCGTCGGAGCGCGACGGACGGTCGCCACGATCACCACGATCACCACGGTCGCCGCGGCGCGGACGGTCGTCACGATCCTTGTTGCGGAGCATGGCCGACGGGCCTTCTTCGAAGCCGTCAACGCGGATCGTCATATAACGCAGCACGTCTTCGTGGATGCGCATCTGGCGTTCCATTTCATGCAGCGCCGGCGCCGGAGCGTCGATGTTCATGAGAACGTAGTGGCCTTTGCGGTTTTTCTTGATGCGGTAGGCAATCGAACGCAAACCCCAGCTTTCGGTGCTGACGACGTTGCCGCCGTTGCTCGAAATGATTTGCGAGAAAGTCTCTGTAAGGCCTTCGGCCTGGGTAGCAGAGATGTCTTGGCGTGCGATGAACACGCTTTCGTAACAGGGCATATTTTGCTCCCTTCGGATTATCTCATCCCGGCTTTCGGCCGGGCATAGCCGGGACAATCCCGGCAAGGAGTAACGAAGCGGCGCAATATACAGAGTTTCCGGGGCGCTGCAAGGCTTTGCTTGGCGACCGAGTTGCTTGAATTTTCTCCTTAAAATCAATGCCAAGCCGCGATCTTGAACGTGATTCACGATCCATACTTTTCGCCGCCGTCGTTCATGGTGGCTGAATCATCTTCGGAACGGCGAAAATGGCGCCCGGAAACGGTTTCCTCTTGGCGGAAATCGCATTATTAAAACCGCATGAGCAATTCTTCGCATTCATTTGACCTTTCCGGCCGCCACGCCCTTGTCACGGGCGGCGTCCGGGGATTGGGGCTGGAAATCGCCCGTGGGCTGGCCGAAGCCGGGGCGTCGGTCGCGATTACCGGTCGTGTCGCCGAAACCGTTGAGCAAAGTGCCGCAACGCTCAGGGCCGACGGGTTCGATGCCGAGGGCATCGCCCTCGACATGATTGATGACGCCGCAGTGACGGCCTGGTTTGACGGTTATGGCAGGGATATCGATATTCTCGTCAACAATGTCGGCATGCGCGACCGCCGAGGCACGCCCGACCTGCCGCCGGATGCTTTCGCGCGGCTTTTGGATTTCGGTATCACGTCGGCGTACCGCATGACCCGGCTGGTACAGCCCGGTATGACGGCGCGCGGCAAAGGGGCTGTTATCAACGTGGTTTCGGTCGCGGGACCGCTGGCCCGGCCTGGCGATCCCGGCTACACGGCGGCGAAGGGCGGCATGGACGCGCTGACCCGCTCGCAGGCCGTGGAATTTGCACCGATGGGCATTCGCGTGAACGCCATCGCGCCGGGCTTTTTCGCCACCGAGGCCAATCAGGAGTGGGTCGACGATCCGGTCGTGAACGATTACGTCGACCGCCGCATTCCCATGCAGCGCTGGGGGCAGCCGTCGGAAGTATCAGGGGCGGTGGTGTTTCTGGCGTCCGATGCGGCGAGCTATATTACTGGTCACACGCTGACCATCGATGCCGGCCTGTCTGTGCGGATGTAACGTCAGCGTTCGATGAATTTCACCAGATCGCGTCGGTGCAGAACGCCGATGACGCTGCCGTGTTCGGCGACGCCGATACGGTCCCAGCCTTCGCTGCGCATGCTCTCCAGAACCACATAAGGACTGTCGGTGATGCTGCAGACGGGACGGTTGCGCTGCACCGCTTCGATGATCGGATAGTCGAGCGCACGCACGCCGTCGCGCTTGATCAACGCCATGACATCCTCGTCTACGGCGATGCCGATGAATTGCTGGTTGTCATCGAGAACCGCGACCGACGCGCCGGGGTTCTCGGATAGGCAATCGGCGATGTAGCCGACCGTCGCCGACGCATTCACATTGCGCGGACGGATGTTGTGGGCACGGATGAAATCGCGAATCATCACCGGCGGCCAGGGACGGACGGGAAGCGAATCGTTTACCGGCACGACTGCGGCGCTCAGTACCGCGTCGACGTCTTTTTTGACGATATCGTCCCAGGCATTCATATCCATTGTTTCCCCCGAATAAGCATTGCCGCTTAGCCGAAGGTAAGGGGGGAACGTAATCGGCGTATGTACGCATTGTAATAAAGTGTTACGCCCGGGGAGGTGCCGAGCTTGACAGCCATGGGGCCTGCGGCCAATTTGCGATGAAACCAAGAACACCGCTACCGCTATTGGGAGGGCGCTTTAATGTCCCGTGCTTTTGTATTTCCCGGCCAGGGCTCGCAGGCTGTCGGCATGGGGAAGGAACTTTCCGATGCTTTTCCTGCCGCCCGTGAGATTTTCGAAGAAATTGACGACGCGCTGAACCAGAAGTTGTCGGCCCTCATGTTCGGCGGCCCGGAAGAGGAGCTGACGTTGACCGAAAACGCCCAGCCGGCGTTGATGGCGGTCAGTCTGGCGGCGATGGCGGTGCTGAAATCCGAAGGCGGTGTCGAACTGCCGGCGGTCGCCGATTTTGTCGCCGGTCACTCGCTCGGTGAATATTCTGCGTTGGCGGCGGCGGGCGCGTTCTCGGTTGCCGATACGGCCCGGCTTTTGAAAACCCGCGGTCAGGCCATGCAACAAGCGGTCCCGGTCGGCGAAGGTGCGATGGCGGCTTTGCTGGGTCTCGATCTCGATCAAGCCCGCGAAGTCGTCGAAGAGGCGGCGGGCGATGAAGTACTGGCGACGGCCAACGACAATGCCCCGGGGCAGGTCGTTATCAGCGGCAAGCGTGAAGCGGTCGAACGCGCTGTCGATGTCGCCAAGGAAAAAGGTGCGAAACGGGCGATGTTGCTGCAAGTCAGCGCACCGTTCCATTGCCCGATGATGGCCCCGGCGGCGGACGTCATGGCTGATGCGCTGGCGGTGGTGAACATCGAAGCCCCCATCGTGCCGCTGATCGCCAACGTGACGGCGGCCCCGGTGGAAGACCCGGCGGAAATTCGTGAGCTGCTGGTCGAGCAGGTCACCGGCATGGTGCGCTGGCGGGAAAGCTGCATGACAATGCGTGAAAAAGGTGTCGAGACACTGGTCGAAGTCGGCTCGGGCAAGGTCCTGTCCGGACTGGCGCGGCGAATCGACAAGGAACTTTCGGCGGTGAATATCGGATCGCCGGCCGATGTCGAGGCGTTTTTGGGCGCTCTTTGAGAGCGGACAAGCGAAAGGAAAATCCATGTTTGATCTTACGGGGAAACGGGCACTGGTCACCGGCGCGTCCGGCGGTATCGGCGGTGCGATCGCCAAGGCACTGCATACGCAGGGCGCGGACGTCGCGCTTTCCGGAACGCGCGTAGAGGCGTTGCAGGCGGTGGCCGACGAACTTGGCACACGGGCGCATGTGACGCCGGCAGATCTTTCCAGCGCCGAGGGCGCGGCGAAATTGATCGAAGATGCCGAGGCGGCCATGGGCGGCGTCGATATTCTGGTCAACAACGCCGGCCTGACGCGCGATCAACTGGCGATGCGAATGAAGGACGAAGACTGGCAGATGGTGCTGGATGTCAATCTGACAGCGGCTTTTCGGCTTTCGCGCGCGTGTCTTCGCGGCATGATGAAGGCGCGTACGGGCCGTATCATCGGCATCACCTCGGTGGTCGGCGCGACCGGTAACGCCGGACAGACCAACTATGCCGCATCCAAGGCAGGAATGATCGGCATGTCGAAATCGTTGGCGCAGGAAGTCGCATCGCGCGGGATTACCGTGAACTGCGTCGCGCCCGGCTTTATCGAAACGGCGATGACCGACGTGCTGTCGGATGACATCAAAACCAAGCTTCTGGCGGGGATTCCCGCCGGGCGGCTCGGCAATGTCGATGATATTGCCGGCGCGTGTGTTTATCTGGCCAGTGACGAAGCGTCATATATCACCGGACAGACCTTGCATGTGAACGGCGGCATGGCGATGATATAAGGGCTTTCGAAGCCCGGAAGATTTTCCGTGCCAACGTTCTGGTAAAGGCGAAAAGAGTATGTTACGTACCCCGACCTTTCGGGGATTATAGACGGGCAACCGTTGTTTCATGGGGTCTTCGGACCCGGGAGCGAAGCTCCAGAGTTTAAACCGTAAAGATCGGGGAAAATCGACAATGAGTGATGTTGCAGATCGCGTAAAAAAGATCGTTCTTGAGCATCTTGGCGTGGACGAAGACAAAGTCGTCGAAGGCGCCAGCTTCATCGACGACCTGGGCGCGGACAGCCTTGATACCGTTGAACTGGTAATGGCGTTCGAAGAAGAATTCGGGATTGAAATTCCCGACGATGCGGCCGAAAAAATCCTTACCATTAAGGACGCGGTCGACTTCATCGAGTCGCAAAGTAAATGACCTGATTTGCGGTCGTGCCCACATTGGGTGGGCGTGGCTGCAATCATCTCTAACGACGGACGCTATCAATGAGACGTGTTGTCATCACCGGGATAGGCGCAGTTACGTCGCTTGGTGTCGGTGCCGAGCTCAACTGGAAGAACCTTCTCGAATCCCGTTCCGGGATTCGCGCCATTGATAGATTCGACGTGTCGGATCTGCCGGCAAAAATCGCCGGCAGCGTGCAGCCAGGCGACGGCAGCGGTAATACGTTCAATGCTGACGACTGGGTGCCTGCCAAGGACCGCCGCCGTATGGACGATTTCATCGTCTATGGATTATGCGCGGCGGAACAGGCCATTCAGGATTCAGGCTGGGAACCGAAAACAGACGAAGACGCCTGGAAGACGGGTGTTTTGATCGGTTCTGGGATCGGCGGTCTGCCGGAAATCGCACGCGGCGCGATCAAGGTCGATGCCGAAATGAACCCGCGTCGCCTGAGCCCGTTCTTCATCCCGGCCAGCCTCATCAACCTCGTTTCCGGCCATGTCTCTATCATGCATGGCTACAAGGGGCCGAACCATGCCGTCGTGACCGCATGTTCGACCGGCGCGCACGCCATCGGTGATGCCGCACGGATCATCATGTGGGAAGACGCCGACGTGATGGTCGCGGGCGGGGCCGAAGCGGCGATCTGCCGCGTTGGGATTGCCGGTTTCTGCGCTGCCAGGGCGCTGTCGACCGGATTCAACGACACCCCGGAAAAAGGTTCGCGGCCCTATGACGTCGACCGTGACGGTTTCGTCATGGGCGAGGGTGCAGGGGTCGTGGTTCTGGAAGAATACGAACACGCCAAGGCGCGCGGCGCGAAAATCTATGCCGAAGTTGTCGGCTACGGCATGTCCGGCGATGCCTATCACATCACCGCCCCGGCGGAATCCGGCGACGGTGCGTACCGCTGCATGAAAGCGGCGCTCAAGCGTGCCGGCATGGACCCCAGCGATATCGACTATGTGAACGCGCACGGCACCTCGACGCCGCTTGGCGATGAAATCGAATTACGTGCTGTCGAGCGTTTGTTCGACGGCCACACGCAGGGTATGTCGATGTCGTCGACGAAATCGGCCATCGGCCATTTGCTGGGCGCTGCGGGTGCGGTCGAGGCGATCTATTCTATTCTTGCGATCCGTGACAATGTTGCGCCGCCGACGCTGAACCTCGATAACCCGTCGGTCGAGACGCCTATCGACCTGGTGCCCAAGCAACCGCGCGAGCGGCCGATCCGCGCCGCGCTTTCGAACTCGTTCGGGTTCGGCGGCACCAACGCGTCGCTGATTTTCCGCGAGGTCGATTAAAGGCCGGCGGCATGATGCGCCGTCTCCTCACATTGTTCGTGATCCTTGTTGTCCTGGCCGGCATGGCCGGGGTGGGCGCGGGTTTGTGGTTGAAATCCTCATTTGAGGCCCCGACGCAAACGCAATCCGATAAAGTCATCGTCATTGAGCGCGGCAGCTCAGTTGCGTCGATTGCCCGCCAGCTTCAAGCCGACGGTCTGATCCGTTATGCGCGCGTGTTTCGCTTCGGGGTCCGTTTTCTGACCGATCCGAAACCGCTACAGGCCGGCGAATACCGCATTCCGGAAAATGCCAGCGCCGCAGATATCGCGGCGATCCTGAAATCAGGCATTCAGGTCGTACACAAAACCACGATTGCCGAAGGACTGACCAGTATCGAAATCGTCGATCTGTTGCGTGACGAGCCGTTGCTCAGCGGCGACATCGAAGGTGTCCCGCCGGAAGGTTCGTTGCTGCCGGAGACGTATCATTACCACCGGGGCGAAACGCGGGCCGAAGTCCTGCGCCGCATGCAGGTTGCTCAAGAAGAACTGCTAGACGACCTGTGGGATGCGCGGGCCGATGATTTGCCGATATCCTCTCCGCAGGAAGCCCTGATCCTGGCGTCCATCGTCGAAAAGGAAACGTCGGTACATGCCGAACGCGGTCTCGTTGCCGGGGTCTTCGTCAACAGACTGAAAAAAGGCATGCGTCTGCAGTCTGACCCGACCGTCGTTTACGGCATCACCAACGGGGCAGGGCCGCTTGGACGGCCGCTCCGGCGCAGCGAACTGGACGCCAAGACGGCGTACAACACCTATCAGATCGATGCGCTGCCGCCGACGCCCATCGCCAATCCCGGCCGTGCCTCGATTGCGGCGGTGTTGAACCCGACCGCGACCGATGCGCTTTACTTCGTGGCTGACGGGACCGGCGGTCACGCATTCGCCAAGACGCTGGACGAGCACAACCGCAACGTCCGGGCCTGGCGGAAGCTGCAACGCGCGAACTGATTCGTTCAGGTTTTCTTCTTCGGTGCGCGGCCGAGGATCGCGTTGAAAATCGGCCCCGGAAGGGTACACAAAAGCCTGGTCATCCATACCATCTGCCATGGAAAGGCGATGGTCTTATTCCCCCGTTGCAACCCACGTACGATAATTTTGGCGGCTTTTTCAGCGGGCATCAGGAAAGGCATCGGAAAATCGTTCGCATCGGTGATCCGGCTTTCGACGAAGCCGGGATAAATCATGCTAAGCTCAATGCCGTCCCGCGTGAGTTGCGGACGGATCGCATCGCCCCATGCCTTCAGTGCGACCTTGCTGGCGGAATAAGCGGGTGCGCTCGGCATGCCACGGAATCCGGCGATGGAGCTGACAATGGCGATCTGTCCCGCGCCGCGCGGGCGCATCGCCGTAAGGGCCGGCAAGACCGTGTTCAACACGCCCGCCAGATTGACGGCAAATACATCGCGCGTGGTTTCTTCCTCGCCGGCGGCGGCCCCGGCACTACTGGAAATGCCGGCATTGGCGACAACCAGGTCCAGCGGCCGACGCTCTTCGATATCGGCAACCAGCGCCGACATGGCGGCCCGGTCGGTGACGTCGCAAAGCCGTGCAATGGTGTCCGCGCCCTTGTTTCTCAAGGCAGCTTCGAGCGTACTGAGCCGCACCTGATCCCGCCCCGTGACGGCGATCAGCACGCCGGGTGCGGCCAGTTCCAAGGCCACGGCGGCACCGATTCCGCTGCTGGCGCCGGTGATCAGGATCGAACGGTAGTCGCGGTTTTGCATCAACCGGTTATATACATTCGGTGCTGTAAAGGCGATGCCGATTGCCGGAGTTGGTGCTGCTTGTCGGCTTCGAAAGGGGCCGTTAAAGTCTCGCCAACCAACGGATAACGAGCCAACAGATAAGGAAGTGCGTTGACGATTCATTCGATGACCGGCTTTTCACGGGCGACCGGCACCCATACGGCATGGTCGTGGACGTGGGAACTCAAAAGCGTCAATGCCAAGGGCCTTGATGTGCGTATGCGCCTGCCGATGGGGTTCGACAGCTTCGAGCCCCCGGCACGTGCGCTGTTGTCCAAGGTTTTCAGCCGCGGCAACGTCAGCGTCGGATTGATGTTGAAGCAGACGGAAACCGGGTCCGGCTATCGTATCAACGAAGAACATTTGCAGACATTGCTGGGCGCCTCGGCGCGATTGCAAAAGGATTTGCCTGACGCGGCGCCTCCCAGCATCGATGGACTTTTGGGATTGCGCGGTGTGATCGAACCGGTCGAGGAAGATGTCGACGAAGGCGCACGCGCAGCCCTTGAAAAAGCGCTTATGGCGTCGCTGGAAAAGGCCGCTGCCGATCTGGCATCGGTGCGTCGCGAAGAGGGCGCACGGCTGGCGTCGGTTCTCGAAGGGTTTATATCGACGCTCGCCGATTTATGTACGCAGGCGCAAAGCGCGGCGGAAACGCAGGAAGATGCGATCCGTACCCGGATGCAGGAACAGCTCGCGGTTATTCTCGACGATGCATCGACGCTCGATGCCGGGCGGCTCGAACAGGAAGTGGCGCTGCTGATGACCAAGGCGGATATCCGCGAGGAGCTGGATCGTCTGGCGGCGCACGTGGCGTCGGTGCGCGAGCTGATGGCAGCCGGCGGCGCGGTTGGGCGGCGGCTCGACTTTCTCTGTCAGGAGTTGAACCGCGAAGCGAATACCATATGCTCGAAGGCACAGAAAACGGCGCTGACGCGTGTCGGTCTGGACATGAAGGCGACCATCGAACAATTCCGCGAACAGGTGCAGAATATTGAGTGACGAAACCGACAAGAAAATTCATATCTCCCGGCGCGGCCTGATGTTGGTGCTGTCGTCGCCGTCCGGTGCAGGCAAGTCGACCATTTCGCGCGCGCTGCTGGAAAAGCACCCCGACCTGACCATGTCGGTATCGGCGACGACACGCCCGATGCGCCCCGGCGAAGTCGACGGTAAGGATTACTACTTCATCGACACCGCTAAATTCGAACAGATGGTCGCTGACGGCGAATTTCTGGAGCATGCCAAGGTCTTCGATAACTATTACGGCACGCCGCGCGGTCCGGTGAACGATGCGCTGAAAAGCGGCAAGGACGTGTTGTTCGATGTGGATTGGCAAGGCACACAGCAGCTCCGCCAGAATGCCCGCGATGATCTCGTGAGCATTTTTATTCTGCCACCCTCCGTTGATGAACTGGAACGGCGTCTTTACGCCCGCGCGCAAGATCCGGAAGACGTGGTGAAGCGCCGCATGGCCAAGGCGACGTCGGAAATGAGCCACTGGGCCGAGTACGACTATATCGTCGTCAACGAGGCGATCCCGGAAAGTGTCGCCGAGGCCGAGGCGATCCTGGCGGCAGAACGGCTGAAACGTGAACGCCGGGTCGGTCTTGCCGAATGGCTGCGTGGGATGGGCGTCGGCCAGTAACGTCTAGGCCTGTTTTTCGACAAGCCGCGCCAACGCGCAAAATTGCTCTATCGTCAGCTGCTCGGCGCGCAATTGCGGGTCGATGCCGGCTTCCGCCGGGTCGATCCCGAGCGATTTCAGCGAACTGCGCAGCATCTTGCGGCGCTGGCCAAAGGCGGCGCGCGTCACGCTTTCCAAAGCCGTCAGGTCGGCTTCGCCGTCAGGCTTTTCGCGGGGCACGATTTCGATGACCGCGGACATCACTTTTGGCGGCGGTGTGAAGGCGCGTTTGTCGACATTGAACAAAAGATGCGTTTCGCAAAGCCATTGCGTGACAATGGCGAGCCGCCCGTACGCGGACGTGCCGGGCTGTGCGGCAATCCGCTCGGCAACTTCCTTCTGGAACATCAGGATCATGCGCTCGATGCCATCTAGGTCGTTCAGCCATTTGATCAGCAATGCGGTGCCGACGTTATAGGGAAGGTTCGAGATGATGACCGACGGGCGCGGCGTAAGCTCGGACAGTGTCGTCTTCATGGCGTCCGCTTCGACGATCCGCAGCACATCCGGGTAGACAGCTTGCAGGCCACGCAGCGCATCGATGCAACGTTGATCGCGTTCGATGACGCAAAGAGACGCCGGCTCGCAGGCCAGAATGGATCTCGTGAGGCCGCCCGGTCCCGGGCCGATTTCGACGACATGTTTCCCTGTGAGCGATCCGGCGGACCGCGCAATGCGGTCGGTCAGATTGGCATCCAACAGAAAATGCTGCCCCAACGATTTCTTGGCGCCGAGGCCGTAGGCTTTGATGATGTCGCGGAGCGGCGGCAGGGCGTCGTGCGCGCTCATCCGCTCATGCAGCCTTGTGGGCGAGGCGGCTGGCGGAAATATCGGCGGCCATTTGCATGGCGCAGACAAGGCTCGACGGATCGGCAATGCCTTTGCCGGCGATATCCAGCGCCGTACCGTGGTCCGGCGAGGTGCGGACGATCGGCAGGCCGAGCGTGACGTTGACCGCGCGGTCGAAATCCAGTGCCTTGATCGGAATCAGCGCCTGATCGTGATACATGCACAGCGCGGCGTCGTATTTCTGACGTGCGCGCGGCGTGAACAAGGCATCCGGCGGCACCGGGCCGAAGACATCGACGTCCGGCGCATTCAATGCTTCGACTGCCGGGGCGATAACGTCTTTGTCCTCGCGGCCGAGTTTGCCGTTCTCTCCGGCGTGCGGGTTAAGCCCGGCAACCGCGAGCCGAGGCCGGGCGATGCCGAAATCACGGTGCAGCGCATCGATGACCAGTTTTCCCTGGGCAATGATGGCATCCGTGGTCAATTCATCTAGAGCGTTTCTCAGGGGTGTGTGCACGGTCACCGGCACGACCCGGAGCGACGGCGACGCCAGCATCATGACCGGCCGCATACCGCCACCGACAAGCGCGGCCAGATATTCGGTATGCCCGGGGAAGCCGAAGCCCGCGTCGTACAGCGTTTCTTTCTGGATCGGATTGGTGACCAGTGCGCGGGCTTGGCCGCTGGACGTATATTGCACGGCGCGTTCGATGGATTCCAGAACGGCCTGCGCTGTATCCGTTCCGGGCGATCCCGGTGTGGCGTCCGCGAATGCCGCGAGCGGGATGACGGGCAGGGCACGATTGAATTGTGCGGCTGCTTCATGCGGCTCGTCGATGACGGCGATGGGAATGTCCCAGCCGGCGGCCTCGGCGATGCGGCGGAGCCGCGCCGGATCGTCCAGTGTGAAGAACGGCGCAAGTTGATGACGATGTTCGGCCCAGGCGCGCAAGGTCAACTCGCCGCCGATCCCCGCGGGTTCGCCCATTGTCAGGACACTTGGCGGCTGTGTGCTCATGGTAATGCTCAGAGTCTGACGTCGATAAAGGCCTGCCGGCGGAGCTTTTCTTCGTGCTGCGCCGCCATACGCGAAAGACGGCGGTTCAGAATACGGGCCTCAATGTTCGCGCGTGCCGCGGCAATCGGATCCTGTGCACCTTGCGATTCGCGCGAGCAGACCATTAAAACGATGACGCCATCGGCGGTCCGCAGGGGCTGACTTATCTCGTTAGCGTTCAGTGTTTCGACCATGCTGCGGAACTGCGGGTTGAGTTGGTCGAGCTTGAACTTGCCCAGAAAACCGGATTTTTTGCTGCCGGCGGACGATGCAATGCTGGCGAACGCCTTGCAGGTGTCAGCGCTGGCTGCAAGCTCGCGCGCTTTCGCGGTGATTCCGGCAATTGTTTGCGGATCGGCATTTTGCGGGATCGGCAGGTGCAGCTGGTGAATGCCGAGGGTCAGGTCGTCATCGTTGATTTCGATCCCTTTGGCGACCCGCTTGTCGCGCACCAACATCAGGTAAATCCCGTCGTCTGTGCTGATCGGCGACGACATCTGTCCTGGTTGCAGGCGCGAAACCACGCCGCCCAGAACCGGTCCCAGGTCTTCCGCCAGGTTCCAGCCCATATCGCCACCGCGTTCCGCGCTCGCGCTCTCGGAAAAGTTCTGCGCGATTTCGGGCCAGCTTGCCCCGGCACCGAGTTGCGCGTGAAGACGCTGGGCGACCTGTTCGACTTCACTGCGCGGCTTTTCGTCGTATGCGAGGAAAATCTCCCCGAGCAGGTACTCGGGCTTGCCGGCGTTCTGGCGCATTCTTTCCATCACGTCGTCGACTTCCTGTTCGGACACCGTCACGAGCCGGCGGAACAGGGCACGGACAATGTCGATCCAGGCAAGTTCGGCCAACACCTGTTGATGCAGTGTTTCCGGGTCGATTCCCTTCTGCAACAACGCGGCATCCATCTTGCCGGGCGGAATGTTCCGTTGTTTCTCCATGTCCGCGATAGAACGCTTGATGGCCGCTTCCGGGACCTCGATCTCAAGGCGCTTGGCTTCCTGCAAGCGCAGCCTTTCGATGATCAGTCGGCGGAGCACTTCCGGTGCGATGCGCTGCTGGTTTTGCGGCGTGTTTGGAAGGTTGGAAAAGGCAATGACGAGCAGAATACGTTGCGATAGGTCGTAGACGGAGACGATCTCGTCGTTGACGACCGCAGCGATTTTCAAGGTCCCCTGACTATGTGCCGGTCGGGGGGGCATGACTGTGGCACAAACCGCAACGCATGCGATCAGGCAAAGCAGTCGAAATACTTTTGCGCTGAATATTTTCTGCATGGAAATCATCTAATCATACAACGTGCTTTACTGCGAACGCGAAAGGCCAGAATGCACTTCGCCTAGCGTCTTGAGTACTAAAATAAATGTTACGGCATCGGACGGTTTCAAGTCTCTGTCTTCGAAGAACGAGCGTGTCAGCTGCGTTGTAAACTTTACGCATTCGTCTTCGTAAACCAGGCCCAGTCCGAGAGAGCGCAGGTCCGAAGCCAGAATATCATTTCTGACACGGAAATCAGCGGACCAGTTGCGGTTTACCTGGGACGACAACGTCGCATTGATTTCCTCTCGGCCGCTGAACTCGCTGCCTTGTTGTTGGTCGAGGAAGATATAGTCGGTCTTCAACTTGAACGCAGGCACACCGACCGTCGCGGAGACTTCGTTGCGCTGCGGTGAAAAATTATCGGGGCTGAATTGGGTTCGGTATAGCAAGTCCAGGTATTCGACAGGTGTAATCTGTACCCGGCCAACGACATCGGAGAAATTATCTTCGAGGCCCGATGCCTGATTGAACGAATCGTCGATTCTCGGTCGGTAGGATTGGCCGAGGAACACGGATGAATAGCCGCCACGGCGTTCCGTGAGCACCCAGTTCAGTCCATAGTTTATGCGTGTGCCGCCGTCGATGCGGTCGAAACCATCGTAACGGTTTTCCTGGAACAGGTTGGTCTCGTCGAACTCGATTTCCTGACTGTCCTCGTTGGGGATCTTGTCGGGGTTGCCGCCATTCGGCGCGAGGACAATCGATGCGAGCGGCTCGATCGTTTGGCTGAAATTGGTGCCGGGACGGATCAGCGGCAACCGCCACGATAGCGCTGCTCGCGGCATGATGCGGCCGCTTGCGCCGGTATACGATGTCCCGTCATCGCGTGTGACCCCCGACGCATGATATGCATCGGCGGCAAGCGAGACCGATGCATTATAGATTTCGCCGAAAGGACCGTTAAAGGGGCGGTCCCAGCGAGGCCGGAAAGCCAGGCGACGCGTATCGGTGCCGGAATCGCGGACGATATTCAGCGCATTGAAGTCGAACGAGGCAAATCCGCCCATCCTGTCGCGCTTGCCGTTGTAATTGAAATCGTACATGGGCAGCACAATCGGGGAATCGCTTGAATTGGAGTCTGCCCGCAGATCATTGAATGCATATGTATTCAGAACCTGATAGTTCTGCCCGCGGAAACCTTCGAGGTAGCCCCGCGAAACCAACACCGGTTCCGTGTTGAACCCGTATCGCCTTGTGTAAGTGTCGTCGGAAGCCGTTTCGATGTTTAGACCGGTTCGCCATGTCGGGTCGATATGGTACTCCGCTTCGAGGTCCATATAACCGCGGAGTCCCCGGTCCGGGTCGTCTCCGACAAAACTGCCGTCGGCATTGATGATGCCTTTTTTGAACTTTCGCCGGTATTGCCCAATGGCACCCTGGCCGCCGTCGGTGGACAGCATGGGCGTGAAGGTGGCGTCCTGATTGTCGTCGATCGCCCAGAAGTATGGTGCTTGCAGGCGAAAACCCAAATCGCTGGAGTTGGAAATGCTCGGTGCCAGAAAGCCTGTCCGTCGTTTGACCGTCGGGTCCGGGTGGCTGAGATACGGGGTATAGGCGACGGGGATACCATATAGCTCAAGCCAGGCGTTGCGGTACGAGACCTGTTTCGCCTCGGCATCATGTGTGACCCTGACGGCCTTGATCTGCCACAACGGTGGCGCACTGGGATCGTCCTTGCACAGGTTGCAGGGAGAATAAACAGCATGGCTTACTTCGGTGAGCGTCGCATCATATCGGCGTGCACCGGCACCGGCGACGCGGGACTTGTCCTCGAGAATCAGGCCGATGTTGTAGATAACACCGTCTTTCAAATCGCCCGTGATTTCCATCTTGTCGCCGAACAGAACCTTGCCGGTCTCATCGGTCATGGACACGTTGCCTTCGGCGATGACGACATCGGTTTTCTGGTTGTAGGAAACCTTGTCGGCCAGCAACGACCGGCCGCTATAGCCGACGGCGACGTTGCCGGTGGCGGTAATCAGGCCCAGATCCCGGTCGTATGTCATGGAATCGGCGCTCAATTCGGCGCGCGGTGCGTCCGGATCGCTCGCCGTGCCGGGAGCAGGGGACGATGCGCCAGTCCCGCTTGCAACAGGTGAGACGGCGGGGGACACGCGGCCCGGCGGCGTGGCAACGGTGCCCCGATCACTCTGCGGTTGGCTGCCGAAAAGGACGCCGAGCGGCTTGGCGGCTGTTGCATTGCTGGACGGTGCGGCGAATACGCGGTGGGCAGGGCGGATTTCGCGTGCCTGAACACGCGGCGCCGTCGCGGTTGCGCCTGACGTCGACGGCTTCGCCTGTGGAATGTTGATCAGCGTCCCGAGCGGTCGATCGGCAGAGGTCGGGGCGGTGCCGCCGGTCGTGTTGTTTGCGGGCGCCGCGCGTGTGGACGCGGCCCAGTTCGGCGGCAGGACGGAGCTGGTCGGTTGCGCCGTCTGCGGGATCGTCTTGATCAGACTGCCAAGCGGGCGATCATTCGGCGAATAGGCGGGGGCCGGCTGTGCGGCGGTTCCGGACCGGCCAGATGTCGGTTGCTGCGTGGGGATCGCAATCGGCGAGCGGACCTGCGGCGCCGGTTGCTGGACGCCGGGCAGCAGAATGCCAAGCGGTCGTTCCGCATCCTGCGCCGAAACTGTTGGTGCGAAGCCGAAAAAGGCAACCGTCAGCAGAACACGGCTCGTGCGAACGGCCACAGGCGTCGAATATTTAGATTGCCGCGTCACGTCAGCCGTCCTCCAGGTGTAACAGCATGCCGAGACCCAGTAGCGTGGCGACACCGGAAGGCGCCCATGCGGCGAGGGTCACGGGAATGCTGTCCGACAAGCCCAGCGCATAGACGACATCGGAAAAGAAATACAACAGGAAGCCGGTCAGCACGCCCATCGAAATGATAAAGGTCGTGCCACCCCGGCGCGAGCTTTGGCGGAGCGTGAATGTCGCCGCGATCAGCACCATCGCACACATCAAAAGCGGCGACGCCAACAGCGCGTTCATGTGCAACCTGTGGCGGACTGCGGAAAATCCGGCCGCTTCCAAGGTTTCGATAAAGTCCGATAACGCCCAAAAGGACATGGTTTCGGGCGGCGCGAAGCTGTCTTGAATTTTGGTCAACGTCAGATCGGTTTCCAGCCAGTATTCGTCATAATGCGACGTGCCTTCCTCCGGCCTTTGAATGTTCACGTTGCGCATGTACCAAAAGCCGTCTTCGAGGCGGGCATGCTCGGCGTCGATCCGCTCCAGGAACTTGCTGGTGCCTTCGTAAACAAAGACGACCACGTTATCCAACTCAACATCGATGCCCTGCTGCAGGACGGCATTGGAGTGAATAACGGATTGTCCCTTGGCATTCGCCTGTCTGAGCCAAAGACCGGACTTCGACACCGCGAGGAAGTTATCCTGGCCGCGCAGATGCGTTGCTTCGAGGCGTTCATAGCGGGTCAGCAGGGTAGAGGCGAGCGGATTGAAGATGGTGATATGGAAAACGCCGAGCAGCGCCGACAACAAAAGAACCGGGAAAAGAAACTGCCATGCGGATACCCCGGCGGCGCGGGTGATGACCAGTTCATGGGTTCTGGCCAGCCGCCAGAATGCGGACATGCCGCCGAACAGAACGGCGAAGGGGAATGTTTCCTGCCCCATGTGCGGCAGCCGGAAGAACGACATTTCGATCACGTCGGTGAAGGAAATATCGGGATGCGATGCGGCACGGCGCAGAAGCTCGATGCTGTCGAACAGCATCACGACCAGAAGGAATATCGAGAAACACGCCAGAAAACTGACGAGAAAGTGCCGCCCGATGTAAAACGAAAGTGTGGTCGATACCCGCATTTCCGCCTCACGCCGTCTTCAAATTCTGGCGCTGACGGCGTTTCTTTGCCTTCGGCGCTTTCGGGTGGCGGATCAGCATCGTTGTCCCGGCGATCATCGGAACGATCGCGAGGACATACAGGAGCGGGGTAAGGGCCAGGTTCTTGGCGATGATGTTTTCGAGGCTCAGCGCTGCGCCCTGCAGAGCGATCATGATGCTGACGGCGGTAACGATGCGCATTGTCTGGCTGCGGCGCGTGATTGGCCCGTAAAGCAGGCATGCCAGCCCGACCATGGCGTATCCGACACCGAGCAGCGGCGAAACGAAACGCTTGTGCAATTCGACCTTGTATTTGCCCCAGTCGCGATCGGTGACGCCCTCGGCATCCTCCAGATTGATCAATTCGCTCATCGACCGTTCTCGGGGTTCGCGGAACCGGTCATTGATGCTTTCGGTACTGGTCGGCACTTCGAAGACGTAGCGGTCGAAGTACAGGATCGACAGCTTGGCATTGGCGCCGACGGTCTGGCGGTTGCCGTTGTACATGACGACGCGCGGCCCCTTACCGGTGTCGACAAGCGCGCCGCGCTCGGCCATCAACGTCACCGGCGCCGCTTTATCGCGTTCATCGTGAACGAGAATCCCCAGAAGCTGCCCGTCCGGTGCCCGTTCGCGCACATACACCGTGACGTCGCCCGAAATCGCGTTGAACGCGCCCTCCTTGAGCAGGACGTGCGAGTAGGTATTGCGGATTTCCCACTGCAACAGGCGGAACGCGCGATACGATTCCGGCAGCAGGTACAAATTCAGCACGTACCCGAAGATCAGCGTCAGAAAAGTGATGATCAACGCCGGTTTCGACAGCCCGAACTGTCCGACGCCGGCGGCGCGCATCACCACAAGCTCCCGGTCCGTCACCATTTTCGAGTACGTGAAGACGATGACCGTAAACAACGCGATAGGTAGAATGACGGTGAGAAAGTTCGGCAGCAAAAGCATCGTCATATAGACGAAAGTTCCGGCGCTCAGGCCCCGGTTGACGATCATTTCGACGAACCTGAGAGATTGCGAGAGCCAGATAATGCACGTCAGTCCGGCGCTCACCAGCAGCATACCGGCGAAGAGCTGGCGCAGCACGTATCGTGTGTAGCTGTTCATGCGCTCGGACCTATCCTCGAAGACCGCCCAAATTGTGGTATCGGCGGCAAAAAATCAAGGAATCTCCGTAAATTAGCGCATGTTATGGTTAATAAATCAGACTGCTTCCGGGGGCGTGTCGGCAATCACCGAACTGCCGTCCAGAACCGCATCCGCCAACCCGCTTGCCTGCGTCAGAATGTGCCGCGCATAGAAGCTCACGGATGCCTGGCGGCGCTGCGAAAGCAGTGGGTTTTCGTCGGCTTTTGCCTTTGCCGCCTCGTAGGTGCGGACCATCAGCCAGCCGCCGATGGCGATTCCGGCCAGGCGCAGGTAAGGCACGGCCCCGGCGAGCGCCGTCACCGGCGTTTCGGCAAAGCTCTGCACGATCCAGTCCGTGGCGCGTTCCAATTCATCGATGGCCCGGGTCAGACGCGCATGCGGATGCCCCATCGCATCGATGGACGCGCGCATTTCGGCGATCAGCGCGGTCATGGTCTCGCCGCCTTCACGGGCGATCTTGCGACCCGCCAGGTCGATGGCCTGAATGCCGTTGGTGCCTTCGTAAATCGGCGCGATGCGGGCGTCACGCAGATGCTGGGCGGCGCCGGTTTCCTCGATGAAGCCCATGCCGCCATGGACCTGTACGCCGGTATTCGCGACCTCGACGCCGATATCGGTGCTCCATGCCTTGACGATCGGCGTCAGAAGATCGACGTAAGACTGCGCTTTTTTCGCCGTTTCGGCGTCCGGGTGCCGGTGCGCGATATCGAGCCGCGATGAGACCCAATACGCCAGTGCGCGCACAGCCTCGGTCTGGCTGCGCATCGACAACAACATGCGTCGGACGTCCGGGTGCTGGATGATGGCAACCGGCTCCTTGCTGCCCGCTACGCTGTCACGGCCCTGCACACGTTCTTCGGCAAAGGCGCGGGCGCGCTGATAGGCGCGTTCGGCAATCGCAACGCCTTCGAGACCGACCGCCAGACGGGCATTGTTCATCATCGTGAACATGTACTCGATGCCGCGGTTTTCCTCGCCGACAAGATAGCCGACGGCGCCGTCGTTTTCGCCGAACAGCATCACCGCCGTCGGGCTGGCATTGATGCCGAGCTTGTGTTCCAAAGACCCGCACCGCAGATCGTTGCGTTCGCCGAGCGAGCCGTCTTCGTTGACCAGGAACTTCGGCACCACGAACAGGGAAATCCCCTTGATGCCGTCCGGTGCATCCGGGGTGCGCGCCAGCACCATGTGGACGATATTGTCGGTGAAATCGTGCTCGCCATAAGTGATGAAAATCTTTTGCCCGGAAATCCGATAGCTATCGCCGTCGCGAACGGCTTTGGCTCGCACGCGCGCCAGGTCCGATCCGGCCTGCGGCTCGGTCAGGTTCATCGTGCCGGTCCACTCGCCGCTGATCATCTTTTCCAGATACACGCCCTTGAGCGCATCCGATCCGTGGATCGACAACAATTCCGCCGCACCACCGGTCAGCAATGGGCACAGGCCAAACGACATGTTGGCACCGTGCCAGATCTCGGAAACGCCGGTGGATACAAGCCACGGCAGACCCTGGCCGCCGTATGCGGGATCAAAGGGCATGGAATTCCAGCCGGCCGCAATGAACTGTTCGTAGGCTTCCTTGAATCCCGCCGGTGTGCGCACGACGCCGTTTTCGAGGACGCAGCCTTCGCGGTCGCCGCTGGCGTTGATCGGATCAAGGACGTCGGTGCCGAGCTTGCCCGCTTCGTCGAGAATTGCCGCGACCAGATCCGGTGTGGCGTCTTCGTATCCCGGCAGGGCGGCGATACCGTCCAATTCGCCGATCTCGTTCATGACGAACAACATTTCCTCAATGGGGGCGCGATACGCGGTCATGCGGTCCTCCTATTCAGGCTTCAAAAGCCCGCTCAGATTCACATCCGGCGCGGTAACGCCGGCTTTTTCCGAAAGTGCCTTGATGTCGATCCGCCGGGATGCGCGTTCCGATGCGACGATCAGAAGCTTCGTCACCTCATCGATCACGTCGGCGGGCAATGCGCCGTCCGGGGCTTTGCCGACATGCCGTATTCGGCTGTCGGGTAGCGGGACTTCGGTCTCGGTGCCTTCAAGAAAGTCGGCGCGAAACAGCATGGTGCCGTTCTGCAGCACGATTTCCTCGACGATCAACCGTTGTCCGGCGGCGGCAGCCTCGGTGTCGTTCTTTGAACGGGTGAGCCAGGCCCGCGTGCTTTCCTTGAGCCGCATCAGATTGGCGCGGCCGTTGTTGATTTCGAGAATGATCGTTGGCCGGTCGATAACGACACGGCCGAGCGCGATGGCCTTGTCGGCGATGTGGTCGGTGTCGACGTTCAACTCGATCCGCGGGATATGCACGGCATCGCCTTCGGAAAAGCCCGGCGGGTTCTGGATGTGCAATCCGACGATCTGGCCGTTGCCGGATTTCAGCGACATGGTCGCTTCGGTGACGGTCACGGGCACCTTGTAGGCGCGCGATGCGGTCGCCTCGATGGTGTCCTTGATCAGCGCGTCGATGTTGAACAGCACGTAAGTGACGGAGCCGAGCACGAGAATGATCGTGGCCGTTATTGCCAAGCCGCTGAATAAAAAGGCTTTTCTCATAAACTCGAAGTTCCCGCCGCGCATTATATTGTTTCCCGGACGATATCCGTCGACAGGCCCTGCGGCAAGCGATAGTGGGCTTGCCGGATTTGCCGGACCCGGCAGATATTCCACGTTTTCGCCCGGGGATATTGCCGAACGTCGACGGCTTCAGCAGGTTGCTACGCGAGTTTTGATTACGGCTGCGGGCGTGTGAAGACCCAGGTCGCCTCGTCGGACTGGTCGGGCTGGAACGTATAGCCGCCGTCGTTGAAGGCCTTCAGTTTCTTTTCGGTCTCGACCCGGTTGACGATCATGTAGCGCGCCATCATGCCGCGCGCGCGTTTGGCGAACAGGCCGAGCACGCGGGCCTGACCGTCCTTGATCTCCTTGAACACGGGCGTGACGATGCCGCCTTCGAGCGCTTTCGGCTGCACCACCTTTGCGTATTCGTTCGACGCCAGATTGATCACGCGGCGATCCTTGTGTGACGCCGTCGCTGCATTCAATTGATCGGTCACGCGCGTATCCCAGAAATCGTACAAGGTTTCCTTGCCGTCGATCGCAAACTTGGTGCCCATTTCCAGACGGTACGGCTGAATCAGGTCGAGCGGGCGCAGCACGCCATAGAGGCCCGACAGAATACGCAGGTGATCCTGGGCGTATTCCAGATCCTTCTTTTTCAGCGACGGCGCATCCAGCCCGACATAGGTGTCGCCGGCGAAGCTGAGCGCCGCTTGGCGCGCATTGGCGAGATTGAACGGCGGTTTGAAGTCCTGAAACCGGCGATGGTTCAAATCGGCGAGCTTGTCGGAAATCCCCATCATGGATTTGAGGTCACTGCGCGTCAGTGTCTTGGCTTTTTTCGCCAAAACCTTGGCTTCCTTCAACAGGACCGGCTGCGTGTGCGCCTCGGTGATCGGGTCGCTTTCGAAGTCGAGCTTTTTCGCGGGCGAAATTATCGCGAGCATGAAGGGTGTTCCTCTTTTGACCGGTTCTAAACTTACCCTTACATATAGACCGCGACCTTCAACCTTCAAACCCCGAGAGTTTCTTTATGCTCAAGATGTACGGTCTGAAAAACTGCGATACCTGCCGCAAAGCCATGAAATGGCTGGATAGCGAGGGAATTGCCTACACTTTTGTCGACGTTCGCAAGGACGGCGTTACCGAGGCCGATGTCGCCGGATGGGCGAACGACGTCGGCACCGATTCGCTGTTGAACCGGCGCGGCACGACGTGGCGCGGGCTTGGCGATGCGGACAAGGCAAAAGGCGAGGGCGACGGCGCGGTCGCGCTGATGGCCGAATACCCGGCATTGATCAAGCGGCCCGTCTTCGACAAGGTGGGCGATATCCGCGTCGGTTTTAAGGACGCGGAACAAAGCTGGCTCAAGGGCTGAGCGCTAAAGGGCAAGCGGGCCGCTTCGCGCCTGCCAGGCTTCGAAGCCGCCCTGCAGGTAATATGCCGTTACGTCTGCTTCGCGCAGCGCCGCCGTCGCGCTCTGGCTGACGGCGTGGCCGTGAACGCAGTAGCAAATGACCGGCGCGCCGGAATTTACCGTAGCCGACCATGACGGGACGGCCTGAAAGTCCTGCCACACCGCGCCCCGGATCATCGCCGGGTCTTTCTCGACGGCGGGTTTCTTGCGGACATCAACGATGTGGACGGGGGCTGCGAACTTGATCAGGGTTTCGAGTTCGTTTTGGGAAATCATGTGCATGACGAGACTCCTTGCGTATGCATGGCGCAAAAAAGCGGGGATTTTCAGATAAAGGCGGTGACGAGGCCGAAAGCGGCGCCCAATGCGACCAAAAGCGGAATGCCGATCTTGTTCGTTACCAACAGGACCAATGCCACCGCGGCAGCGGCAACGGCGACCCACTGCACATCGCTTTGTTCGAAGAACGCGGCCCGACCGAGGAAAATCGCCAGGCTGAGGATGACTCCGACGACGGCGGCGGTGATCGCGGAAAGCGCGTTTCTGGCCCACGCAAAGCGCTGAATGCTTTCTACATAAGGCGCACCGGCGATGATCAGATAGAACGACGGCAGGAACGTCACATAGGTGGTCAGCAAGGCGCTGACGATGCCGCTTGCCAGGCCGCCGTTATTCCAGCCGGCAAAAAAACCGACATAGGTGGTGACGAGAATCAACGGCCCGGGCGTGGTTTCCGCCAGTGCCAACCCGTTCAGCATGTCGTCACCGGAAAGCCACTGGTACGTGTTGACGCCCGCGTCGGCGACGAACGGCAGCACGGCATATGCGCCGCCGAAGGTGACAAAGGCGGCGGTCGTAAACAACTTGATCACATCCACGAACGGCTCGGTCCCGAATGCGGCAACCGTCAACGCCGACGGCACGACCAGCGCGACGGTAAAAACTACGGTGATGCGGGCAAGGCGGCGGATCGCCGATGGGCGCGTGTGCGCCGCGCCGTTGTCGTCCGTGGGCGGGGTGCCGTGCCCTTGCGTCAGGGCGTTCGGCGCGATCCGGGCGATGGCGATGCCGAGTACACCGGCGGCGAGGACGACGACGGGGAAGGGGGTGGCGGTGAACTGCAATGCCGCGAACGCCGCCAGCGCCAGTACGAGCGGCACGGGCCCATGGCAGGTTTTGCGGCCGATACGGTAAACGGCGGCAATGACGATGGCGACCACGACCGGCTTGATGCCGTCGAAGATCGCCGCCACGGCACCTTCACCCCCGTACGCCGCCGCGACCCAGGCCAGCACGATCATCAGCGCACAGCCCGGGATGAAAAATGCGGCGCCGGCGAACAGGGCGCCAGCGGTGCCATGCAGCCGCCAGCCGATATAGGCGGCCAATTGCTGTGCCTCGGGACCGGGCAGCAGCATCGAATAGTTAAGTCCGCGCAGGAACGCGCCTTGATTGATCCAGCCGCGCTTGTCGACGCATTCGGTTTGCATCATGGCGATCTGTCCGGCGGGGCCGCCGAAGCTCATGAAGCCGAGCTTGATCCAATAGCGTGCCGCTTCGGCGAAAGTCGGTTCCGCCGTGCCGGTGTCGGTTTGTACGTGGTGTGTGTCGTTCATATCGTCCATATCCCCTCACATTCGGGATGTCCCGAAGTTCTTCAGCGAGGGCAGTTCTTGGACGATCGCTCGTCTGGTGAGACCGGGCGACTGCCTGTTGCCCGACGCGGAATTGATAGCGGAACCCGCTCACGTTTGAAAGTGAATTTCTCACAAGAACGTGACAAGGCGTTAGGCCAACGTGACACCAATCTACAAATTCCTTTGCTAGTATCCACGCGTCGGATGGATGCCGACAGGGGATTTTTATAACACTACAGGAGAAGATTTTATGTCCGTTCAAAAGAAAACCGTTGGTACGACGCTCGCCACTGCCGCTGCCGCGATGTTCATCGCCGGCGCCGCGCTGACCGGTGCGCCGACCGCCGCCAAAGCCGATGTTAAATGCGCTGGCATCAACGCGTGCAAGGGCCATGGCGCCTGCGCCTCGGCGACCAATGCCTGCAAAGGTCACAACGCGTGCAAAGGCCAGGGCTGGGTTTCTTCGGCGAGCGAAGCCGAGTGCACCAGCAAAGGCGGTAAAGTCGTCAAAGGCTGACGCAGACTTCCGATTGCGATACGTTGGGACGGAGGGGACGCATGCGCGCTCCCTCCGTTTCATTTTGACGGGTACGAAACATGACGCTTGAAGGTTTTGGCCTTGGGCTGCGGCCACAGCATTTCCCGGACATCCTTGGCGATGACCCGGCTGCGACGGCAGGCATCGACTGGTTTGAGATCATTTCCGAAAATTTTATCGGTGCTGGCGGACCACCGTTGCGCAACATGCTTTCCGTGCGCGAACGCTTTCCGATGGCCATGCACGGTGTCTCGCTTTCCATCGGCTCGACCGATCCGCTCGACATGGATTACCTGAGGGGCCTCAAGGCGCTGGCCGATCTGGTCGAGCCGGCGTTGATTTCCGATCATTTGTGCTGGACCGGTGTGCACGGGCTGAACATGCACGATCTTTTGCCGTTGCCGATGACCGAGGAAACGGTCGAGCACGTTGCCGGGCGGATTCGTCAGGTTCAGGATTTTCTCGGCCGCCGCTTCACGCTCGAAAACGCATCGACGTATGTCGCCTTCGAGGAAGACGAGATGACCGAGTGGGCGTTCCTGTCGGAAATCTGTGCGCGCGCCGACTGCGACATTCTGCTGGATGTGAACAATATTTATGTGTCTGCCTTCAACCACGGGTTTTCGAAAGACGATTATCTGGCCGGGGTGCCGGGCGCGCGGATCAAGCAAATTCACCTTGCCGGACACGAGCACAACGGCGATTACATCGTCGATACCCATGACGAGCCGGTGCCGGATTATGTGCTGGACCTGTATGCCAAGACCATCGCGCGTTTCGGTGCGGTCCCGACGATGATCGAACGCGACGCCAATATTCCTCCGTTTGCGGAGCTGGTGCGCGAGTTGCAGGGCGTGCGGCGGATCTGCGAAGCGGCGCAGGAGAAAGTTCCGGCATGACCGATACACTGGCCAGTTTGCAAGACAAGTTCCAGGCGCGCCTGATGACGGGCGATACGGCAATCGACGCGCACCTGAACAAAGGCGGGCCGTATATGAAGGCCTATGACCATGCTTATCGGGCGCGGCTGATCGAAATTCTCAGCGAAGATTACGAAGCCCTGCACACGTTGCTGGGCGACGTGCAGTTTTTCGACGCGATCACGGCATATATCGATGCGCATCCGTCGACGACGCGTTCCGTGCGCTGGCTTGGACGCCATCTGCCGCACTGGCTGGCGGAGCACGAAAGCTGGGCGGCGCATCCGGAGGTCGCGTCCATGGCAGCTTTTGAATGGATGATCGGTCTTGCCTTCGATGCCCCCGACGCGGCGCGGATCGACGTTGCGGCTATCGGCACCGTGCCGCCCGAAGCGTGGCCGATGCTGACTTTCACATTTCATCCGGCGTTGCAGACGGCAGTGCTGCAAAGCGACGTCGCCGGGTTCTATCAGGCCGTCAAAGCCGAGGTGGATCCCGATGCAGCTCCGGTACCTTACGACGTGCCGGTGACGTGGGCGGCGTGGCGCGATCCGGAAAGCCTGATGGTGACGTACCGATCATTGGATACGGACGAGGCATTTGCACTGGAGGCCGCGCAGGCGGGGCGGACATTCGACGGAATCTGCGAGATTGTCGCGGACCATACCGATGCCGATGAGGCAGCGGTGCGCGCCGCAGGATTGCTCAGAAACTGGGTCGAAAGCGGCTGGATGATCGGCCTTGATGCCGAAGGTATGAGCTGGTGACGGTTACAGCACCTTGCCGGGGTTCATGATCCCGACGGGATCGAGCACCGCCTTGATCTTGCGCATCAAATCGATTTCGACCGGCGGGCTGTAACGCACAAGTTCCTCGCGCTTCATCCGTCCGACCCCGTGTTCCGCCGAGAAGCTGCCGTTCATTTCCTCGACCAGATCGTTCAGCGGATCGGTGACGTCGTGCCACTTGTCCAGAAACGCCTGCTGGTCCATGCCCTTGGGCTGCGTCAGGTTATAGTGCAGGTTGCCGTCGCCGATGTGGCCGAAGGTCACGGGGCGGATGCCGGGCACCACGCTTTCGACGATGGCGTCCCCCTTGGTCATGAATTCCGTCATGCGCGAAATCGGGATCGACAGATCGTTTTTGATCGAACCGCCTTCGAATTTCTGTGCGTCCGGAATCGCTTCGCGGATGTGCCAAAGATCATGGCGCTGCTGGCCGCTTTCGGCGATCACGGCATCGACGACGTAGCCGTCCTCGAACGCCTCGCCAAGCAGGTTCTCCAGTGCCTCGCGAAGTTCGCCGCCGGGCCGGGGCGTGGTCAGTTCCATCAGCACATAGGCGTCGTGCACCTCGGCGAACGGATCCCTGAGGCCTTCGGTATATTCGCATGCAACCCACAGGCTCTCGCGGTTCATGTATTCGAACGCCGTCAGGGTATCGCCGACGACATCCGTCGCGCGGGCGAACAATTTCATCACGTCGCCCGCGTTGCCAAGCGCGATCAGCGCTGTCTCGGTCTGTTGCGGCTTCGGGAACAGCTTGAGCACCGCTGCTGTGATGATGCCCAGCGTACCTTCGGCACCCATGAACAGGTGCTTCATTTCATAACCGGTATTGTCCTTGCGCAGTCCCTTGAGACCATTCCAGATCTCACCGGACGGCAGCACGACTTCCAGTCCCAGCACCAGGTCGCGGGCGTTGCCGTAGCGTAGCACGTTGGTGCCGCCGGCATTGGTCGAGAGATTGCCGCCGATCCGGCAACTGCCTTCGGCGGCGAGGCTGAGCGGGAACAGCTTGCCCGCGTCTTCGGCGGCTTTCTGGATATCCGCCAGAATGCAACCGGCGCCGACCGTCATGGTGCCGTTCAGCGTGTCGATCTCGAACATCTTGTTCAGCCGCTCGGTGGAAACGATGATTTCCTTGTCGGCGATGCCGCCCCCGACCAGCCCTGTGTGACCGCCAAGCGGCACGATGGGCGCACCGGCTTCGGCGCAGGTCTTGACGACGAACGCGACTTCCTCGGTGGAACCGGGGCGGGCGACGAAATTCGCCGATCCGCGATAAATCCCGCGCGCCTCAATGTTATAGGCATCCATTGCGCTGGGATCGTCGACGTATCCCTGTGGGCCGAGTTCGGTTTTGATTTTTTCGATAGCGGATTGTCTGTCAGTCATGTTCGGATATTGGCGTCGGCTTCACGGTTGATCAAGGGCGAACGGCACGTCGGAGCCGATCATTTATGGCGAGGCCGAGACCGGCTTCGGGAATGGGGGCGACGGCGATGGCGTTGACGTCTGCATCGTCGAATGCATGCAGAATGCGGAAAAGATTGGCCGCAGCCTCCGTCAGATCGCCGGTGGGGCTAAGGTTTTCGCCGCCCGGCGCGTGAATATGTCCGAATCCCAGAAAAACCTCGTCCGGTCCGGGCGCGTCGGCATTCATCCGCAGCCGGGCGTTCGGGGCGTAATGGCGGCTCAGCATACCTGGCGATTTCGGCGCGTGGTCATCGCTGCCGGCGATGGCCAGCGGGCCGGTTATGCGTTCGATATCCTCGCGTCCGATTCCCCCCGGCCGCAGCAGCGTTGCCTGCGTGGTCGACAGATCGACGACGGTGGATTCCACGCCGACGTCGCAGGGACCGTCATCCAATATCAGCGCCGGACCACCGTCGTCGGGACCGGGCAGGGACGCCGCGACATGTGCCGCCGCCGTCGGGCTTACGCCGCCCGACGCGTTGGCGCTGGGCGCTGCGACCGGCACGCCGCACGCCGCCAGAAATGCCCGTGCACGTGGGCGCGCGGGAATACGCACGGCGACGGTCGAAAGGCCCGCAGTGGTAAGCTCGGACACCCGGCACGCCTCGCTTTTATTCATGACGAGCGTCAGCGGCCCCGGCCAGAATGCATCCGCCAGCGCTTGCGCGCGGTCATCCATCACGGCGATTTCCTCGACCGCGGCGATATCGGCGACGTGCGAGATCAGTGGGTTGAAGCTGGGGCGGCCCTTGGCGGCATAGATGCGCGCCACGGCTTCCGCGTTCGTCGCATCACCGCCCAACCCGTAAACGGTTTCCGTGGCGAACGCGACAAGGCCGCCGTTCCGGATAATCCCGGCGGCGTCACGGATCGCCGCGTCATCCATCGGGCGGATCGGCGTCTTGGCGCTCATGGCGTCAAGTGGGGTCGGGGACGCCCGGTCCCCGGGCGATAAAGAACGGATTGCGGAAATCCGCCTTGCCATAGGAGAGCGGTCGGCCGTCTTCGGTGATGATCTCGCCGCCCGCGTACATCAGCACCGCGTGCCCGGCGGCGGTGTCCCATTCCATGGTCGGACCGAAGCGGGGATAGACATCGGCCTTGCCCTCGGCAACGCGGCAGAACTTGAGGCTCGACCCGGCACTGATGCGTTCGCGCACCGGCAGTCCTGCGAGATAATTTTCCGTCTCTTCGGTCAGATGGCTTTTCGACGCAATCGCGGTCAGCCCTTCCTTGGGCGCGAGGCGGCACGAAATCTGCATCGCCTTGCCTTCGCCGCCGTATTGCACGAAGGCCCCGGCGCGGGTTGCGATGAACGTGTCGTCGCTGACCGGAAGATGCACGACGCCAAGTACCGGGATGCCGTTTTCGATCAGCGCGATATTCACGGTGAACTCGCCGTTGCGCGAAATGAATTCCTTGGTCCCGTCGAGAGGGTCGATCAGCCAGAACGGCTTGTCGCCGATGTCCGGCTTGTGTCCGGCGGAAACGGCTTCCTCGCCGACCAGCGGGAACTCGCCGGTTATGCCTTCGCGGATCATCCGAAAGATCATCTCCTCGGCTTCCTTGTCGGCCTGCGTCACGGGGGATGCATCGCCCTTTGCCTCGACGTCGAAATCGGTCTTGTAGATGTCCATGATGATGCGGCCGGCGCGGCGCGAAACCTCGCCGATCTGTTCGGCAAGACCCAACGTGACATTGAGAACCATATCGAGAAATCTCCGGCAAAGTTGACCTGTGGCGACAATTGCCCCGGCGAGGCCGATAGTCAACCGGCGCGCATGCCGGCCAATTCAGGGTTTGGCGTGGATTTCCTCGGCGATGAAGCGGCTGGCGCGGAAATCGGCGGACCAGTGTTCGACGCTCATGCCCGCCTTGCGCTTCAGGTGCGCCAGGAACAGCCGCGGATCCGGCAATTGCTCCCAAACAGACGGCAGGAACAGGGCACGGCGCGGGCCGTCGGCAATGACCAGGCCGTCGATGCCGGGCCGCAATTGGGCCAGCAGATCCGCCTCGTCCTTGATTCGCATCGGTGCTTGCGGGCTGAGCACGGATATCGACAGGCGAAGGGTTTCGTACTCGTCGGCGCCGACCGCCTTGAAACGGGGATCTTTGAAGGCCGCCTTATAGGCGTTCTGTGTCACATCGCGGGCCAGGGGCTGATGCGCGACCGGCGAGCCGATGCAGCCGCGCAACTGTTTTTCGGCCGTTTTCAGCGTCACGAACGATGCGCCGTTGGCCTGTAGCGGCACTGGTTCGGCGGCCAGATCGACGACGGTGGGCTTGCCGTGCGCGAGGCCATGACGGATCGAGGTATCGGCAAGCACCAGCAAGTGGGGGCCGTGGTCGGCGAGAAGCTGTTTCGTCTGCCGTTCGAACTTCGTCGCCGTGTTGTTCGCCGGTGCCGTGCCTTCGGAGGGCTTGCGGACAAGTTTGATGTTCACCGGGACGGCGCGCTTTTTCACGGGCGGATCGTAAAATGCCCAGGCGCCGTAACCGACGACCCGGTCCTTCGATCCCGCCGTATCACCGGAGTTTTTCAGATCGATGGTCTCGGCTTTCATGCCGCGCTGCTTTGCGAGCTGCAGCATGCCGCCGACGGGAAACCGGCCGCACGCGCCGTTGCGTTCGATTTTGGCCGGGTCGAGCGCGGTAATCGCGTCACACGTGCGCTGGTCGATTTCGCGCGCCGCGTCGTAGTCGAGGAAATGGCTGAGATCCGATGAAATGACGATCAGCGTTTCCGGCCCGCCCCAAAGCGCTTCAAGCACCTCGGCGACTTTTGCGGGCGGCGTTTCACCGACGACGATGGGAACCAGTTTGAAATCGCCGAGCACTTCCTGCAGGAACGGCAGGTGCACTTCCAGCGCATGCTCCGCCTGATGCGTCGGCGGGAAAACGCCGACCTGCGGCAGGTCCGCGATCCGTGCTTCGGCGTCCTTGTCGATGGCGATGCGACCCAACGGCGTTTCGAAATAATCCGCGCCGGACAGCGCCAGACCCTTCACCGCGACCCGGTGGCACGGCCCCAAAAGGACGACGCGTTTGATCTTTCCGGCGGCGGGTTTCAACAGCGCATAGGCTTTCGCGGCGATCGCGCCCGAATAGCGGTATCCCGCGTGCGGCGCGATGATCGCCTTCGGCGCCGGCCCGTCGGGCGTGCCGGCATCGTCTAAAAAGCCCCGAACCTCGGTGCTCAGTGCGTGCGCATCGCTCGGGTAAAATGCTCCGGCGACGGCGGGTTTGCGGATGGCGGTCATTGCGTGTTCGCCTCGGCTTCTCAACAACGATCCGTAATTATAGCACCGGCAGCCGGATCGCAAAACGTCAGGAGAAAGTATAAGAAAATCCACCTTGAATAGAAAAATAGTGTATAGTTTGCAAACTACGATTGAGTGCAACTTATTCGTTATGCGTAATCAGAGCGGGGGTGGGCAATGTTTGCGTTGAAAAGACTGATACTGAAAATTGTAGCTCTATGTGCGGTCCTGCTTTCGGGGGCATGTACATATACGTCGGGGATCGATATCCCAACGGATACAGAAGATCGGTTTTTAGCTTGCCTAAGTCCCGGTTCAAAAGGCGCTTGTCCGAAACCGAAAGCTGATTGGGATGTCTTCGGAAAGTCGAAAACGTGCCCCAACGAGTTTATCTCCATCAAGGATGTGATGACGGCCTACGACGATGCCCGCATCAAGGTTGCCCAAATGGATGCCGAGACGTTGGCTAAGGTAACCGAGGACTTCGAAAAGACAGTTAAAGGAACAAATAAAGGTACAAATCCGGATCCGGTTGAATTTTTTCAATACGGGTTGATGGCGGCGCATTTGAGCGCCCTAGGGACGTCGACCAATTTTTCGTCGGTTCTTACCGAACTAGACGGCGGCAGGAAATCTGACCAGATAAGCGCACTCACAACTTCGATCGGTAGCCTTGCGCAGCAATATGCAGGACGGTCGCGAAATTTTGCGGACGAGCGCGGGCTTATAGCGCCAAGAGCTGCAGCGCGAATGGGCCTGTACGGGGACAAAGCCTTCAATAAAGTCGAACGCATGGCCTATGACCTGCAATGCAATACGAAAGATACGGTCGACGACGACTTGAGCTTTGATCTCGAAATTGGTGATGCGCGCGGTATCCGCGATATGGTACGTGCCGCAAACCAAGTGAATGCGTTTGAGATCCACCCGGCAACACTTACCTTACAAAAATATGCGATGGCTTTGGCGGGCGACGAAGACAAGCTCAAGGTCTTGAACGCGTGGGAGCGGGTCGGGAAATTCCAGAAGGCGTATTTCAAGGGCTATTTCCGCAACGGCAAGTTCATCAAGGTCAATTTGTTCTATGACGAACGGCGGCACCTCCGGCAGGCCTATGACGATCTGGTGCGCCGCGTCGCGAACCTTGACGATTTACCGGACGAGGTAATCGAGGAAATCAAGCAGTACGTCGAAGGTAGATTTGACGACTCTACACGCTTAAGAAAATTCAAGGAATGGCTGGAGCGGAAGCCAGAAGACATCGTTGCGTCACTCGAAGGAAAACTGGAAAAGACGCAAGGAAATATCTTTAAAAAACTGAAAGACATAGCCGGCAAAAAGCTTGGTGAATTGGATGACAGTCAGCGCAAGGAAGTCCTCAAGCATGTCGAGCAGGTTCTGTTTACGTTGTCGAAACCGCTTCGAGATTTTCTGAAAACGGATGTATGGGACGAAGGTAAGGGATGCGGGTTCCTGGACCCGAAGAACAAGGACAAAAAAGTCTCAGAAATCATCAAGGCCTGTTTCGACTTTGATAAGGCCGTATTTGACAAGCTGAAATCACGCTTAGCCGGTCTGGTGGAACGTTTTCAAACGCGTGTTAAGGGAATGCTCAACCGGTTGGCTGTTCCATTGCGAAGGTTGGACGAGATTGCCGTTCTCGGCGATATCGGCGAGGGAGGTTACGTCAACCGGAATGGTGTCGCGATGAGCGTCACGCCGATTGAGATTCAAGCCAGTCCTTTGAGCCAGGAACGGCTTGAGATGAACGATTTCGATTATCTCGCAACGACAACCGATCTGGTCAGGATATTCGTTGAAGCGACGTTCGACGGCATGTTCCAGCTTCCTGGTGCGTCAAAATCCACGGGTGTTTTGGTCGGTAAGGACAACGGCAAGGTCAACGGATTGTACGATCTTGATTGCCTTTTTGCGGCTAGGGAAAAGGAAAAGTCCGATGAGCTCCCTGGAGACTGTGGCAACTCCGGAGACTATACCGGGTACAAGGAAATTGAACCGGCCGACGTCATCAATGTTGAAGCCAGCGCGACCAGCTTCGAGGCCTATACCAGTGTTGCGGTGTCGACGGCGATCAGGGGGTTCTCCGTTTTCAATACGGAGAACGAGGCTATCGAGCAACTGCTGGAGACGTTCGTCGGCACCGTCGCTCGAAAGAGCGCGGAACTATATCAGTGGTGCGTTTATGCGTGTGGCGTGGACAGTAGTAGCGATGGAAAATCGAATGTGTTCAATACGCAGATATCCGGGGCAAGCGGTTCCGCCAGCGGAAAAACGCGTAAGCTGAAAATATCGGTTTCGACAGGTCTTGTGTCAGCCTGGTAGGTTTGTCGCTCTATTGTCTGGTTATGCGTCGGCAGCCCTTACTCAGGTGGGCTGACACGACTATATTATAATTATGAACGAAGGCGCCCCCATCGTAGACGAAACCTTTGCCGACGCTGTGCCGGGCCGCTACTGGCATGCGCTCGACGATGGCCGGGTGCAGTGCGACCTGTGTCCGCGCTTTTGCCGATTGCACGAAGGCCAGCGCGGACTTTGCTTCGTGCGCGGGCGGCAGGACGACCGGATCGTGCTGACGACCTATGGCCGCTCGTCGGGTTTTTGCGTCGATCCCATTGAAAAGAAACCGCTCAACCATTTCCTGCCGGGCACGCCGGTGCTCAGCTTTGGGACCGCCGGGTGCAATCTGACGTGCACGTTTTGTCAGAACTGGGACATTTCGAAATCGCGGGAATTCGACAAACTGCAATCCCAGGCGACACCGGAAATGATTGCCGCTGCGGCGATCAAGACCGGATCGCGCTCCGTTGCCTATACCTACAACGATCCGGTGATCTTTCTCGAATACGCGGTGGACGTGGCCGAAGCCTGTCATGCCAGGGGCATCAAGAACGTCGCCGTGTCGGCGGGCTATATCTGCGAGGAGCCGCGCGCGGAATTCTTCCGCCACATGGATGCGGCGAATATCGACCTCAAGGCGTTCACGCAGGAGTTCTATCGCAAGCTCTGCACCGCCGACCTGCAGCCGGTGCTGGAGACGCTGAAATACCTCAAACATGAAACCGACGTCTGGTTCGAGATCACCGACCTGCTGATCCCGGGCGAGAACGACTCCGAGCACGAAATCGAGGAAATGACCCAGTGGATCATGGAAAACCTTGGTCCCGACGTGCCGCTGCACTTTACCGCGTTTCATCCGGACTGGAAGATGCGCGACAAGGAGCGCACGCCGAAGAGTACACTGCTTCGCGCCCGGTCCATCGCGCGGAAGAACGGTATTCGCTATGTCTATTCCGGCAACATCCACGACAAGCCGACGCAAAGCACGTACTGCCATAACTGCGGCGAGCTGTTGATCGGCCGCGACTGGCACCAGTTGTCGGACTGGAATCTGGTGTTCGGCGGCAATCATATCTGTGACTGCGCGAACTGCGGTACGCAGCTCTCCGGCGTCTTCGAGGAGAAGCCCGGCGAATGGGGCCGTAAACGGGTGCCGCTCCGCTTCACCAAATAAGATATTCTTGCCTTTTCCCGCCTATCCCTCGCGGCGTGACTTTCCACGTTCGACCTGCTAAACGCGCGGGCAACGTGTCTCGAAAAGGCCGCCGTTTTATGACGAAGAAACAGCTTTTGATTGTCCTGAAGGTTGTCGTGTCCGTCGGACTGATGAGCATGCTCATCGGCGGCATTGATCTCGGCGCCGAAAAAGACCGCATCCTGTCGGCTGATTTGTCCTTGATGGCGGCAGCGGCCGGGATTTTGATCTTTCAGATGGGCGTCGCCGGCGCGCGATGGTGGGCGGTGATGCGCGCTATCGAGCACCCGTTGCCGTGGGTGGAGTTGACGCGGCTATTCTGGATCGGCGGCTTTTTCTCGCAGGCATTGCCGTCCTCGGTGGGCGGCGATCCGATCCGCATCTATATGGCCTATAAGGACGGTTTGCCGCTCGGCAAGGCGATCAACGGCGTCATGCTGGAACGGGTCGTGACCATCGTCGGTCTAGTCGTGCTGGTCAGCGCCGTGCAGCCGGCGTTTCTGCCGAAGCTCGATGAACAGTCCCAGATGGTGACGCTTTGGGCGTTGCTGATGCTGGGCGCGGGGACCCTTGCCGGCCTCACGGTGCTGATGTGCCTCGACCGTCTGCCCAAAGCGCTGGACCGATTCCGCTTCGTACGCGGTCTGCACGCGCTGGCGGGCGATACGCGGAAACTGTTTCTGCATCCGGGCCACGCAGCCTTGTCGCTTGTATTCGGCGTGGTTACCCACGTGAACATCTCATTTTGCGTGTTCCTGCTGGCGCAGGGGCTTGCCGTCGACGTGACGTGGCTGGACTGCATGGTGCTGATGCCGCCGGTCATTCTGGTGACGACCCTGCCGATTTCGATTGCCGGATGGGGCGTGCGCGAAGGCGCGATGACCGTCGCGTTCGCGCTGGTCGGTGTGTCGCAGGGCGGCGCCGTCGTGCTGTCACTGTCGATGGGACTGTTGGCGATCATCATCACGCTGCCGGCGGGTATCGTGTGGTTGCTCGGCCGCAAGAAAGGCGAATCCGTTTCCGCCGCCGAAGCGGAAGCCGCGGTCGAGGAAGAGCTTGAGCACGCCGCCGAGGAAACTCCCGAAAAGGCCTGAACGGGCAAAGCGCGGTCTTGAACCGTGGACGCTGGTCTATACACTCGCTGAAACCGTTCTTTACAGCGAGGTTCTCCATGAAGGTCACGTTCGCCAATCCCGCCCAGCCCGCCAAGGGTAATGCCGTCGTATTTGCCGCCGAGGGCGGTAAGTGGACGGCTTCGGCTGCGGCTCTCGACAAAAAACTCAAAGGTGCGCTCAAACGGGCCGCCAAGGCCGCCAGCTTCGACGGCAAGAAGAAACAGACCATGACGGTGCTGGCACCCTCGGGATCGAGTCTCGATCGCGTGCTGTGTGTCGGCGTCGGCAAGCCTGCGGATATTTCCACCGAAAGCATGGCGGACATCGGCGGTGTGATCTTCGCCGCGCTCAAGGGGGCCGGGAAAGCGGCGTCGGTGTATGTCGACGATATTCCGAGCAGCAAACTGAACGCGGCGGATTGCGCCGCCAGCATTGCTTATGGCGCGAACCTTCGCAGCTACAAATTCGAAAAATACAAAGGCAAGGAAAAGCAGGATAAGAATCCGGGCTTCGATCAACTCTCCGTTTTCTGCAGCGGCTCGGCTGCGGCGCGGACGGGTTACGGCAAGCTCGCCAAGATCGCGGACGGTGTGCACTTCACCCGTGATCTTGTGTCAGAGCCGCCGAACGTTCTCTATCCTGCCGAATTCGCCAAGCGCCTGAAAAGCGAACTGACCAAGCTCGGGGTCAAGGTCACCATTCTCAACGAAGCGCAGATGAAAAAGCTCGGTATGGGCTCGCTACTGTCTGTCGGCAACGGCAGTTCGCGCGAAAGCCAGATGGTGGTCATGGAATGGAACGGCCTGCCGGCATCCAAGCGTAAAAGCTCGAAACCGATTTCCTTCATCGGCAAGGGCGTGTGTTTCGATACCGGCGGTATTTCCCTGAAACCGTCCGCCGGCATGGACGACATGAAATGGGATATGGGTGGCGCCGGCGTCGTGTCGGGGCTGATGAAAGCGCTGGCCGGGCGCAAGGCGAAGTGCCATGTGATCGGTGCGGTCGGGCTGGTCGAAAACATGCCGGACGGCAATGCAACGCGCCCCGGCGATATCGTCACATCGATGTCGGGCAAGACCATCGAAATCCTCAACACCGACGCCGAAGGCCGTTTGGTGCTGTGCGATGTGCTGCATTACGTAAACACCAAATACAAACCCGAGTTCATGGTTGATCTGGCGACGCTGACCGGTGCCATCATCATTTCGCTGGGTGCCGAACGTGCCGGGATGTTCGCCAATGACGACAAGCTGGCGGATCGTATCTTTGCTGCCGGCGAAACCATCGGCGAGCGTGTCTGGCGCTTCCCGCTGGGCGAGGAATACGACAAGGATCTGGATACGATGGCGGCGGATATGCGCAACATCGGCTCCGGACGCGGCGCGGGATCGATCACCGCGGCGCAGTTCCTGCAACGTTTTGTCGGCGATACGCCGTGGGCGCACCTGGATATTGCTGGGGTGACGTGGTCCAAGAAAGACACCGCCGTGGTGCCCAAGGGCGGCACCGCTTTTGGTGTCCGGCTTCTGGAACGCTTCGTCGCCGATCATTACGAGTAACAATCCTTCGAGACGCGGCGTGCCGCTCCTCGGGATGAGGAACCATATGCATCCCTCATGCTGAGGAGGCCCCGATAAGGCAGTCTCGAAGCATGAGGGAGCATTTGTGACCGACGTCGGCTTTTATCATCTGACCCGTTCCGGCCTTGACCGGGCGCTGCCGCAGCTTCTGCAAAAGACGCTGGCCGCTGACAAGCGTGCGTTGGTCGTGCTTGGGTCCGAAGAGCGCGTGAAGTGGTTCGATGATTTTCTGTGGACGTACGATGCCGCGTCATGGATGCCGCACGGATCGAGCCGCGACGGCGAGCCGGAAATGCAGCCGGTGTGGCTCGACGTGACGGACGCCAATCCCAACAAAGCGGAATTTCTGTTTCTGGCCGACGGCGGCACGTCGGACCGCGTCGGCGAGTTCGAACGTTGCTTCGATCTGTTCGACGGACATGACGACGATGCCGTCGCGGATGCCCGTGCGCGCTGGAAGGCGCTGAAGGACGCCGGGCACGAGCTGACGTACTGGCAGCAAGGTGAGCGCGGCTGGGAAAAGAAAGCCTGAACACGACAAAAACATACATTGGGAGAGAGCAATGACGAAACGCTGGGTGAACCGGCCCGAAGGATCGACGTGGGGCGATTGGGGCGACGATGACGAGTGGGGGCGCAAGAACCTTCTGACGCCGGAAAAGGTCAAGGCCGCCGTCGCCGAGGTCCAGGACGGTCTGACGTTCTGTTTGTCCATGCCGCTCGACATGCCGGGTGGCAACGGCGTCAATCCGAAGCGGTTCCCGCCCAAGTTCGGCCCGGTGTTTCATCCGCCGGGTGGCGATGCGGTCTATTACAACATGGAATGGCGCAAGTGGCAGGACGGCAACATGGATGTGTCGTCGGACGAATGCACCACGTTCTGGAACCAGTACTCGACCCAGTGGGACAGCTTCGCGCACGTCGGCAGCATGTTCGATGCCGACGGCGACGGCGAACCGGAACGCGTCTATTACAACGGCTATCGCGCCGATGTCGAAGTGCTTGGCCCGGACCATCCGGACGGCATGGGCGCACGCGCGCTATCGGTTGCCGGCATGGCCGAGGCCTGTATGCAGGGACGCGGCGTGATGCTGGATATGGTCGCACACCATGGCCGCGAACGGGTCGTTGTCGGCTACGACGAGCTGATGCGCATGTTCGATGCCGATAATATCGAGGTCGAGGAGGGGGATTTCTTCCTGTTCCACACCGGTTGGGACGACATGATCTTTGAAATGGGCGGCAATCCGGACGCCAAGAAACTGCATTCCAGCGGTGCCGTGCTCGACGGTTACGACGAGAAACTTTTGCAGTGGATCACCGACAGCGGTGTCGTCGCGCTGATTTCGGACAACATGGCGGTTGAGGATTCCAACGGTTACGGCGAAACGCAGGGCGGTTGTTCGCGGCTGCCGTTGCACCGTCATTGTTTGTTCCGGCTCGGCGTGCATCTGGGTGAAATCTGGCACCTGTCGGCACTGGCGAAGGCGCTGCGTGAGCGGGACCGCTCGCGGTTCCTTTTGACGGCGCCACCACTGCGGCTGCCGGGGGCGGTGGGTTCGCCGTCGACACCGGTTGCCACGATCTGAACACCGCGCCGCGACAGCAATTTAAGTGCTGTCGCGTCTACGGCGGATGCTCCACGCGAGGATCATGCCGATGCCGCCCATCGCCGCCATGGCGAGGTAGGCGTCCCCTTGCCATGCGCCGTAAATGTGCCCGGACAGATAGCTGGTCAGGCCAATGCCGAGGCCGGAGACGATGAGGGCATAGAGCGTTTGTGCCGTCGCCGAGACCTCGTCGGGCATGCGGTCGGCGATGAAGTGGATTGCCCCCAGATGCGCCGCGCCAAAGGTAAAGGCGTGCAGCAACTGCAGGACGGCGATCAGCGGCAGAGCCTCGGCGTAGGCTGTTAGTGACCAGCGGATCAGACAGGCAAGGCCGCCAAGCGCGATCAGCCGTGCCGGACCGATGCGGCCGATGGCCTTGGCGGCGAAGACGAACAGGATGATCTCGGCGACAACGCCTTCTGCCCACAGCAAACCGATCACGCCTTCGCCCAGGCCCATGCGCAGCCAATTCAAGGTGCCGAAGCCGTAATACAGCGCGTGCGAGCCTTGAATGCACGCGGTCGCGGCGACGAAGACCAGAAACGTCCGGTCGCTCAGCACGCGGGTCAGCGGTGCCGAGTCCTTTGCGGCGGCGGGGGTGCGGAAATCGGGCAGGGTCAGGCTGCACAGTACGGCGACGAAAATGGCCACGGCAATGGCGCTCCAGATCATGTCCGGCGGCGCGCCTTTGAGAAAAAAGCCGACACCCGACGCGCCGACGATGAACGTCAGCGATCCCCAAAGGCGGACCCGGCCGTAATCGATGCCGTGGTTGCGCACACCGATCATCGACAGGCTATCGCTGAGCGGCATCAGCGGGCCGAGAATCCCGGCAAAGCATGCCTGTAACAAGAGGATCGGCAGGAATTCATCTAACAGGGCAAAAGGCAGGAACAGCAAAAACGCAGTGACGGACAATCCGACAATCGGGCGTTTGCGTTCGCCGAGGCGGTCGCACAGCCGGGCAATGGCCGGGCTGACGAACACACGAACGACGCTGCCCGCCGCCAGCACCATGCCGATCTCCGACGAACTCAATCCCTTGGCCGACAGCCACACTGGCCAGAACGGCATCATGATGCCGATCACCAGAAACATGCCGCCGAAGTGCAATGACAGCCGGAATGCGGCGCTCATGCCGGTATTCCTTTTGCGAAGCGGCGCAGATAATCCAGTCCGTGAACGGCGCGCGAGCCGTACCAAGACGTCATTTCACCGTCGATCAGCCGCGCCTTGGCCGCATGGTGGGGGAATGTACTTTGGAACGTCGCGATATCTGCATCGCCAAAGGCATAAGGTTCCGATGAAAACAGCACCAGGTCGATATGCTGTAACGTGGCGTCGTTGATCTCGACTTCGGGATAACGCGCGGCATCGCCCGTGGCCGCTGGGGCGTCGCCGGGCGTCACCGGCTGCCAGTTCACGAGCGCCAGCATATTGCCGATGTAAGTGTCGGCACGGACGGCGATCCACGGGTCTTTCCAGATCAGATAAAGGACCCGGCGCGCAGGCTGCGCAGGCGGGTCACCAAGCGTCGCGCGTGTGGTGCGATACCGTTCTGCCAGATCGGCGGCAGCCTCGTCCGCGCCGAACACGCCGCCAAGCAGACGGTACAAATCGATGTTGTCGTCTGGGTGCATGGGATGGGTGACGATGACGTTGATGCCGTCTTCGCGGAGTGCGTCGGCCATGTCCTTCGGGTTCTCGTCGACGTTGAGCAGGGCATGGGTGGGGGCAAGTGCGCGAACCCGGTCCATCTTGATCTTCTTGGTGCCGCCGACCGACGGAATGTCGCCGATCCCGTCCTTGGGATGGATGCAGTAATGCGTGCGCCCGACCAGTCGGTCTGCGAGACCGAGATCGAACAGGAGTTCCGTCAGGCTTGGGACAAGGGAAAGGATGCGCGCGTCGGGCGCCGGTTCAAACGTCTGCCCCAGATAATCGCCAAGACGTTCCGTGAGCGGGTTTTGCATGGCCGCTCACGCCGCGCCCTCGAGCGCTTCCTGCGCTTCGAGCCATGCCGCCTCGGCGGCGTCGAGTTCTTCCTTGAGCGCCGCATGCTTGAGCTGCAGGTCCATCAGATCGCGTGTCGAGCCGTTGTAAACTTCGGGATCGGCGAGGCGCGCTTCGAGCGTGGTTTTCTGTGCTTCAAGCTTGGCGATGCGCGTTTCCGCGTTCTTGATGGTCTTGCGCAGTTCCGCCGTCGCCTGACGCTGCTCGGCGCGCTCTTTACGGGCCTGCTTGCGGTTGTCGCGGCTGTGCTCGCCGTCGGTGGCCGGTTTGTCGGTCTGGCGTTTTGCCCGGCGCGCCGCCTGCAGTTCCGCGGCGTAGTCGTCGAGGTTGCCGTCGAACGGTTTGCATGCACCGTCGGCAACCAGCCAGAACCGGTCGGCCACCAGTTCGATCAGGTGCGCATCGTGGCTGACGAGGATCACCGCGCCTTCGAAGGCGTTGAGCGCCTGCACCAGCGCTTCTCGGGCGTCGACATCCAGGTGGTTGGTCGGTTCATCGAGCAAAAGGATATTCGGTTTGCCGCAGCTCATCAGCGAAAACAGCAACCGGGCTTTCTCGCCACCGGAGAGGTTCTCGACCTTGGTGTCTGCCTTGTCGGATGAAAACCCGAATCGGCCAAGGTGCCCGCGCACCTGGCTTTCCTTGCGGTCGCCCAGCGCCCGCGCGAGGTGCTGGTACGGCGTTTCGTCCATGTGCAGTTCGTCGGTCTGGTGCTGCGCGAAATAGCCGATTTCCAGCTTCGACGCCTTGACGATGGTGCCGTCCTGCGGCTTCAGGCGGTCGCTGAGCATTTTGACCAGCGTCGATTTACCGTTGCCGTTCGCGCCGATGAGTGCAATCCGGTCGTCGGGATCGATACGCAGATCGAGGTTGCGAAGGATCGGCTTGCCGGGTTCGTAACCGACACTAACGTCCTGGATCGCCATCAGCGGCGGTGGCGGCGGATCGGTCTCGGGGAACGAAAAAGCGATGGACTTGTCTTCCATCGCCGCCGCGATGGGTTCCATGCGTTCGAGCATCTTGAGCCGGCTCTGTGCCTGACGGGCCTTCGTTGCCTTGGCGCGAAAACGGTCGACGAAACCCTGAATGCGCGCACGCTCGGCTTCTTGCTTTTCGCGCTGTTTACTTTCATGCAAAAGCCGTTCGCGGCGGGTGCGTTCGAAGCGGTCATAGTTGCCGACATAACGGGTCAGCTTGAGTTCCGCCAAATGCACGATGCCGCCGACGATTTCGTTGAGGAACCGGCGATCGTGCGAAATCACCAGAAGCGTGCCGTTCCACGCCTTCAGATATTGCTCAAGCCACAAAGCGGCCTCGAGATCGAGGTGGTTCGTCGGCTCGTCGAGCAAAAGGAAATCGGGACGTGCGAACAGTACCGCCGCCAACGCGACGCGCATTCGCCAGCCGCCGGAAAAATCCGAGCAGGGGCGTTGTTGTGCAATCTCGTCGAAGCCCAGCCCGGCAAGAATGCGTGCGGCGCGTGCGGGTGCGCGCTCGGCATCGATATCGGCAAGGCGGGTATGAATTTCGGCAATCCGCATCGGATCGGTTGCGATTTCGGCTTCGCGGAGCAGGTCCGCTCGCTCCGTATCGGCGGCGAGGACCGTATCGAGAAGGCTTTCCGCGCCGGCCGGTGCTTCCTGGGCGACTTCGCCCATCCGGACGCCCTTCTGCATCTGGATGGCCCCGCCGTCGGCCTGCAGGTCGCCGGTGATAAGCCGGAACAGGGTCGTCTTGCCGGTGCCGTTGCGCCCGACCAGACCCAGTTTCTGGCCACGTTCGATGCTTAGCGTTGCCCCTTCAAGGAGCGTGCGCCCGGCGATCCGGTAGGTGATGTCCTGTATGCTCAACATGGCGCGGGTCTTAGCATGCGCCACGATGCTTCAAAAGGGCGTTTCCCGCTCATTTCGACGTTTAAGTCGCAACGGGCCGGTAATTGCAACTATACGCCATAGTCTTGCGGTTTAATTCGCGGCTGTTCGGCAAGTGTATTACCGAAGTGTGACATTTAGCGTTACTAGTAGTCAGGTTGCGGATAATCTTAAGTGATATTTTTTACATTACGTGCCGGGTTCTATTGAAAACACGTCGCAAATCACAACTTCGGGCACTGTATGGGGCGCCATTTCCTATTATGGCGGCAGTTTTGTCGCTGTTGTTCCTTACGCTGTCGATCGGTGCCGTATCGTATTTCCTTAACGTTTCGGCGACCAGGGAGAACGAAGTGGCGTTCCGGGAATCCCGGCACATCGTAGAGTCGGCATTCTCGCTGGTGAAGCGCGACCTCAGTAACTGGACCAAGGACTATGCCTGGTGGGACGATACGCTCGACCGCGCGACCGGGGACGTCGATATTGCCTGGGCCGAAGATAACATCGGCAAGTATTTGCAAGACGCATTCAACGTAAGCGGCTCGTTCGTTGTTTCACCTGAGCTCGAGACCAGGTTTTATTCGCCCCGTGACGAAGACGCAAAAACGGATGCGCTTCAATTCCTCGGCCCGAAGGGAGCGTTGTTCCTGCATCGGGTGCAAGCGACGAAAATGGGGACCAGCATCCCCCACACTTCCTATGCGCGCAGCGGCAATGACCTTTATGCGATCAGCGCCGCGCCGATCACTGCCGAGCATCCGACCGAAGAACAAATGGTGCCACATCCGCGCCCGCTGCTGATTCTATACAAAAAACTGGACGACGCGGTTATCGACGAAATTGCCGAGCAATTCCTGTTGCGGGATTTGCGGGTGACGATTGCGCCGCCGGATGGGGCGTCAGCATGCATTCCGCTGGAAGACGAAAACGGCGATACGATCGCCTTCATATCGTGGTCACCGGCAAAGCCGGGTGATCATTTGTTCGCCGAATTGCTGCCCAAGATATCCTTCGTTTCAATAATGCTGTTCACGACGGCGCTGATGATATTCTTTGCCTGGTGGCGGACGGCATCGCAGGCAAACGCCGAGAAATCGAGGTTTCTGGCGAAGATGAGCCATGAACTCAGGACACCATTGAATCCGATTGTCGGTTTTTCGAGCATGATGACAAACGAAGTGCTTGGGCCTATTCCGAATACTTACAAAGGGTATGCAGCGGATATTCATCAGTGCGGCCTGCATCTTTCGGCAATCATCGAAGATATACTTGATGTGTCGCGGATCGAGGCCGGCGAGATGATGCTGCACGAAACCGAATTCGAGGTTTCCGATCTGATCGAAAATCTTCCGGCGTTTTCAAGCCGAGTGCCGGATCTCGATATGTCCGTGCCGCGCACGATGAGCATTCGCCACGAAATTGAGGACGGACTGCCGAAGTTGAAGGCTGACCGGCTGCGTGTGCAGCAGGTGCTGCTGAATATCCTTTCCAATGCGATCAAGTTTTCCGATGGCGCGGAAATCGTTGTACGTGCACGCCGTGTGGATCGCCAGATACTGATCGATGTCGAGGATCAGGGGGTCGGCATATCCGAAGACGATCTAGAGTTGCTCTTTCAGCCCTTCGTGCAGGTCGGCGCGCAGTCTATCGAGAACCGCTCTCATGGCAGTGGGCTTGGTTTAATAGTGTCGCGCGAGCTGATGCGCCTGCATGACGGCGATCTTACGTTGAAAAGTAAACTCGACGTTGGCACCACGGCGACGATGCATTTTCCTGCAAACAGATCCGTTTGAATGGGATGCCCGCTACGGGCGTTCACTCGTCTTTTGTCGGTCGCCATGCCCGAATTTGCGTCTTGGCGCGCTCTAGCTCATCCGCGTTCATGGTGGCTTTGATCCGCGCCTTTTCGCGCACAAGGTCGGCGCGGGTTGCGGCTGGCCACGACCGTTCCGCGAGAGATATCCACTTGAAGGCCGTGACGGTGTCTCGGGTGACGCCTTGGGCGTTGAAGTGGATCGCCGCGAGGCGGCGCTGCGCCGGGGCGTAGCCGCTTTCGGCGGCCTGTATCAGATAGGTGAGACCGATGCCGCGCTGTTGCGTGGTGCCGTCCAGCATAAGACGCGCGAGGTCGTATCTGGCGGGGGCATGGCCGCGTGCGGCGGCCTTGCTGAACCAGTCACGTGCAGTGACGAGATCGCGGGGCACGGCGATGCCCTCGCGGTATAGCTGACCCAGGTCGTGTTCGGCAGGCGCAAAATCCCGCGCCGCGGCGTCGCGAAGCCACTCGATCGCCTTGGCATAGTCGCGCCGGACGCCGTCGCCGAGACGGTAAATGGTGCCCATCGTATATGCGGCGGCGGATGAACCCCGCTTCGCCGCTGTCGTGTACCATTCCAGTGCTGCGTCGATATCCTGCGGCGTTCCCAGCCCAAGCCGGTAAGCATTGGCGAGATTATACGCGGCATCGCCATGCCCGGCGTCGGCGGCGCGGCGGAACCATCCTGCCGCCATTGCCGTATTTCGCTCGACGCCATCGCCGTTCAGGTAAAGTGTGCCAAGTATATACGCCGCTTCGCGGTCGCCGGCGCGGGCATCGGTCTGTAGTAGCGGCAGCGCAGCCCCGACATCTCCGCCACGATAAAGGGCCAAACCCTCGGAGAATTGGCGCGGCAGACCAATATCGGCAAAATGCAGCACGGCGGGCAGCATGGCGGCGACGGCACATGACGCCAGCCGGACAGATCGCCAGCGCCTTCGGCGAATCCCGCGCGCATCGGAGTGCAATACCGGCGCCGCAGCAAAAGTCCGTGCCGCATCGCGTATGACCTTTCGGACGTCGTCGGCGCGAAGTGGCCAGGTCATGCCGATGTCGACGGCGACGGCGGCTTGCGGTGTGTCGCCGAATAACCTGCGCAGTTTCGCCGATTGCCAGTCGACGCTTTGCGGGTGTTTGAAATGGAACACGATCCGGTCATGGACGTCCCCGGTCGTGCCGCGCCGCGTCGTTGCCTGAATCTTGCCGATATCCGCCCAGCGCAACGGCGTCGCCAGTAACTTGGGGATGGCGATGCCTTCCGGTCCGATCCGCATCAACGGTTCGGGACTGAAAAGCCGAAAAGCCAGCAGGCAAAAAGCAATGGCGATGAGGGTGCCGAGCACAATCCAGGTCGGTTCGCCCATCCAGATGACGGTGTCGCGGCGGAGTGCGAGAAGCCCGCCGAGCGGCAGCGCCAGCAAGGCAGCGGCAGCAATCGCCGGCAGCTTGCGCGGGCGAATGATCGTCACGGTGGGCGGGTCGCGATCATGGCGCATGATGGGCAAAACATACCACGCACGGTTGGTCGCCACAGCCGGACACTATAGGCTACCGCAGTCGGTGTTAGTGTGAACGGCGGAAACACTTGCTCAGCCGGGGATTGAGCGTGCCGCCGATAAAGCGGTAAGCTGGGCGAAACGGCAATATCCGAGGTATGAAACCGTATGATGATCCTGGTCGGACAACTCGATTCGCCATTCGTGCGCCGTGTCGCGGCGACGTTGACCCACTATGACCTGCCGTTTGAACGGCATGTCCTGTCGGTTTTCGGCGACCGCGATGAGGTTGCGCGACTGAACCCGCTCGGGAAAGTGCCGGCGCTGATCATCGACGAGGGCGAGACTCTCGTCGACAGCGCCGTCATCATTGATCATCTGGATCAGTGTGTGGCGCCGGAAGCCCGGCTGACACCGTCGTCGGGGCCTTTGCGGCGCCAAGTGCTGCGGCTGGCAACGATTGCCATGGGGATATCCGAGCGCGCGGTGCAGTTGCGTGTCGAGACGGTACGCCGTCCGCCGCATCTGCAAAGCGACGAGTTTATCGATACGTACCGCCGTTCGATCCGCGACAGTCTGGATTTTCTCGAACGAGAATGTGCGCAGCCGTGGGCCGTCGGTGAAACAATGAGCCAGGCGGATTTTTCCGCGACGGCGGCGCTGACCCACCTGTCGGGCAGGGTCGACGAATTTTCCGACCTGCAAGCGTGGCCGAAACTGGCATCGATCCGCGCCGCCGGGGAAGAGCTTCATGCCTTCAAGAACAATCCTTTCATGGAAGGGTGACAAAGCGGTTTCGAGACCGCGCCGTGTCGTGTAACGTCCGCTTCATGTCTGATGTGATTACCGATACGGAAACCCTTCGCGCTTTCTGTGAGTCCCTGGCCGACGAGTCCTATGTGACCGTCGATACGGAATTCATACGCGAAAGCACGTTCTGGCCGGAGCTTTGCCTCGTTCAACTGGGCGGCACCGAAGTTGCGCGGGCGGTGGATACGCTGGCGAACGGCATTGATCTGCAACCGATGTTCGATCTCATGGCGAACACCAAAGTGTTGAAGGTCTTTCATGCCGCGCGCCAGGACCTCGAAATCTTTCTGCATTTGGCCGGGGCGCTGCCGCATCCGATATTCGATACCCAGGTCGCGGCGATGGTTTGCGGCTTCGGCGATTCCGTCGGCTACGAGAACCTTATCGCCAAGCTGACCAACGCCCGGATCGACAAGGGCTCGCGCTTCACAGACTGGAAGCTGCGTCCGCTCAGCGACAAACAGATCAAATACGCGCTGGCCGATGTTACGCATTTGCGCCCGGCCTATGAAATCCTTGCCGGTAAGCTCGAACTTTCCGGACGTCAGTCGTGGGTCACGGCGGAGATGGAAATTCTCGAAGACCCGAAGACCTACATTGTCGACCCCGATGAGGCCTACAAGCGGATCAAGACGCGCGGCGCCAAGGGACGGCAGTTGTCGGTATTGCGCGCCGTTGCCGCTTGGCGTGAGCGCGAGGCACAGGGACGGAACCTGCCGCGTAATCGCGTGCTGCGGGACGAGGCGCTTTTGGAAATCGCCCACCGCGCCCCGAAGTCCGTGGATGAACTGGCGAAAACGCGCGGCCTCGGTCGGCGTCTGGCGGAAGGCTCGTCGGGAAGCGCGTTGCTGAAGGCGATCCAAAGCGGTGTCGACACACCCCGATCGGAGTGGCCGACCCCGCCGGCAAAACCCGACCTGCCAGCGTGGACGGCGGCGGCCGCCGATTTGCTCAAGGTGCTGTTGAAGATGAAGTGCGCCGATGCGGATGTGGCGACGAAGCTGGTCGCCAGCGCCGCAGATGTCGAACTGATAGCGGCTTTCGGTGAAGATGCCGACGTGCCGGCGATCAAGGGCTGGCGGCGCGGCGTTTTCGGTGAGGATGCATTGCGTCTGCGCCGGGGTGAAATCTGTCTCGAACTCGCCGGTGATCGCGTTGCGGTGGTCGAGAAAAAGGACCTGTCCGAAGCGTCCGATTAGCGCCTCGAAATCGAGCCGGTAATGCCGAGGCTTTTACACAGGCCGCGGAACCGTCGGTCGACGGTTTCGGACTGGAAGACACGGCTGCCACCCGGCAGGTGCAGGATTAATTTCTTGCCGTCGCGCTCGAGGCTGGTTTGTGACAACAGCCCGGGTGCCGACCCCGATAGCGTATGCGCAAGACGGATAGCACGCCCGATCCCGTCGACTTTGTTGAGCTGTTCCGGGTCGAGCAGGCTGCGCACATCGTTGACCACTCCGGCATTGGAATCGCCGTTGTACCGTACAAACACGGTTGCCGCGATAAACACCCGGTCGGCGTGCGACAACCCGGCATATGGGAGCCGCAGCGCGCGGAAAAATGAATGTTCGGCGCGGTAATCCGGGTGCTCGTTCCAGCCGATGTCCGATAACAGGCACGAAGCGAGGATACGGCGCCGGTCTTCGTCGCTGATTTTCGGAAACAGAGGGGCGACCCAGTCGGCGACTTCATAGCCGTTCAGCGAGAAACGTCCGGTCCGTTCGGCCAGTGTCTGCGCGCCGGCGATCAGTGGATCCTGATGGCGCATATCCTCGGGCAGGTGCTGCAGCATCTGGCCTTCGCGCATGCCGAAACCGGAAAAGACAATGGTTTCCGGCGCCGCGATTTCGATCAGGCTGCCCAATACCTCGGTCGCGTACGGCACGCTCTTGACCCGTGATGGGGACAGCGACGAAATCTTGCGCAGCGTGCCCGGACTCAAACCCGCCATCAGCCGCGACAAACCAAGCGCGTCATCGGCGCGGATCGTAAAGTTGTCGACGACGTGCAGCGGGTAATTCGTCTGTTCGATGAATACGCGGGCAATGGCGCGCATGATGCCGCCGGTAAGATAAAGGCTTTTACCCTTCGCCTGTTTCAGCCATTTGGCCTTGGCGAAATGCGTGTCGATGATGTTGCGCGCATTGGCGATATCGTCGCCCGACATTTCCTGTAATCGGAGGTGGCCAAGCGGCATCGTGCCGTACGTCTCGCACGCGCCCTTGACGAGGCGGACAAGGTCGAGCGACCCACCTCCGAGATCGCCCATAATGCCGTCAGCCTGCGGTACGCCGACGATCAATCCGAGCGCCGATAGTTCGGCTTCCTCGGAGCCGCTGAGCACCGAGACCGAAATTTTAAACTCGCTTTCGATCTTGTCGACGAAGGCATCGCCGTCCGATGCGTCGCGGACTGCTGCGGTGGCGACCAAATCGAGTTTTTCGACGCCCATGGCCTCGGCCAGACGGACGAAACGGCGCAGCGAGTAAATGGCTTTCTTGACGCCGACCGAGGACAGCTGTCCGGTTTTCGACATGCCTTCGACAAGGCGGCATTCAGCCTTTTCGTTGAACATCGGCACGGGCATGCGTTCGGGCACGTCATAGACAACGAGGCGCACCGTGTTCGAGCCGATGTCGACGATGCCGATACGGCCCGTCACGGTCGATAAATCCGGATATAGTCGAATTGCTTCGTCGGTCACAAAGCCGATCCTAAGTCATGTGACGTCATCGTCAATATTTGCAGGATTGTCCCGAGCGGCGGGAGTTAGCCTTTGTCGTCTTGCCGCGATATTTCCTGACCGACATTAAGCGCCGAGCCGCGCCCGGACAAGCTTGGGTTGGTCATGAAGTATTCCTGCGCGGAGAGCCCTTCGCCCGTGGCGACGCGTTGGAAAGAGCCGTCAGGTTGCATGATCCAGCTTTGCGCCTGATCGCGCAGGTTGGCGACCATAATTTCTTCCAGGACCTGCTTGTGGACGGTCGGGTTTTCGATGGGCACCAGCGTTTCGACCCGGCGGTTGAGATTGCGCGGCATCAGATCGGCGGAGGCAATGAATATCCGCGCCGCCGGCGACGGCAGTTCCTCGCCGTTGGCAAAGCAATAGATGCGCGAATGCTCAAGGAAGCGCCCGACAATGCTTTTAACGCGGATGTTCTCGCTTAGGCCCTTGATACCGGGACGCAAACAGCAAATGCCGCGAATGACGAATTCGAGGCGCACGCCGGCCTGCGAGGCTTCGTAGAATTTCTCGATCAATTCCGGATCGACGAGGGAGTTCATCTTCATCCATATGCCGGCGGGCTTGCGGGCCTCGGCGTTTTTGATCTCGATATCGGTCAGGCGCTCGAGCGTCTGGCGCAATGTCAGCGGCGAGAATGAAAGTTTCTCCATCTGCGCCGGCTGGGCATAACCGGTCATGTAGTTCAGCAAGCGCGCGGCGTCGCGGCACAGCGCCTGGTCGCAGGTAAAGAACGACAGATCGGTATAGATCTTTGCAGTGATCGGGTGATAGTTGCCGGTGCCGAAATGCACGTACGATTTGAGCGTCTGCCCTTCGCGGCGGACGATGAGATTGACCTTGGCGTGGATTTTCTTGTCGACGAAACCGTATACGACCTGCGCGCCGGCGCGTTCCAGATCGCGCGCCCAACGGATGTTGGCTTCTTCGTCGAAGCGCGCTTTCAACTCGACCATGGCGGTCACGGATTTCCCGGCTTCGGCGGCTTCGATCAGTGCGGCAACGATCGGTGAGTCGTTCGATGTGCGGTACAGCGTCTGCTTGATGGCGACCACGTCCGGGTCGCGCGCCGCCTGACGCACGAACTGCACCACCACGTCGAAGCTTTCGTACGGGTGGTGGACGATAATGTCTTTCTTGGAGATCGCGGCGAACACGTCGCCGCCGAAATCGCGGATACGTTCGGGGAAGCGGGCGTTGAACGGCGTGAACAGCAGGTCCGGTCGTTCGCTCAGGATTAGCTGCTTGGTGTCGGCAAGGCCGAGTGGTCCGCGCATGGCCATTGCAACACCGGATTCCGCGCCCATCTCGCCGATGATGAGATCCTGCAACTGCTGCGGCATATCGGCATTGAAGGTCAGGCGGATCACGGAACCCCGGCGGCGGCGTTTCAGCGCGCTTTCGAAGGTTCGGACCAGGTCTTCGGCTTCTTCGTCGATTTCCATTTCGCTGTCGCGGATCACGCGGAACGACCCGTTCTCGACAAGTTTGAAATCCGGGAACATTTTGTCGATGAACAGCAAAACCCAGTCTTCGAGCGCCAGGAAACGGATTTCCGGGCCCGGCAAGCGCACATAGCGTTCAAGCTGCGACGGAATCGGCAACAATGCGCGCAGATGCTCGTCGAAATCACGATGCTCCAGAAGCAGGACAAGCGAGAAGCCGAAGTTCGGGATGAACGGGAAGGGATGCGCCGGATCGACGGCCAACGGCGTCAACACCGGGAAGACATGCTCCATGAACTGCTGCTCGAGCCAGACCAGGTCGTCCTTCGACACTTCGTCGCGGCCGAGAACGAAAATGTCACGTGTCCGCAGTTCCTGGCGCAAGCGGTCCCAGATCGCATGCTGTTGGTGCATCAGCGTCTGCGCGTGCTGCTGAATGGCTTCGATCTGTTGGGCGGGCGTCATGCCGTCATCGCTGGCCTGTGTCACGCCGGCGCGGATCTGACCGCGCAGACCGGCGACGCGGACCATGAAAAACTCGTCCAGGTTCGCCGCCGAAATTGACAGAAAACGGAGCCGTTCAAGCAACGGATGCGCGGTGTTTTCCGCTTCCTCAAGAACCCGGGTGTTGAAAGCCAGCCATGACAGTTCACGGTTTAAAAGATGCGGCTCGTCCGAGGCACGTAGCCGTGGTTTTCTGTTTGCGCGGGTCGCGCTTTCAGGCGCGCGTCCTTCCTGTCCTGAATTCGCTGGCGTCGTTTCGTCCATTTGGCTCACCAATGGGTTGCTTTCAATGGGTTGAATAATACCAGCCGCATGCCGGGGATGTCACTGAGCGGAATTATGACAGTTTTAAAACCCGAATTTGCGTCGTCCGTCTGGCAAAGTGGGGGCTCATCGTGCTGTAATCGTGGCCTGAACAAGTGCTGGAAAGGCGTGTCCGCGTGCGGAAAAATCGACTGATAGCAGGATTTGCAATGGCACTGTGCCTGTGGCTCGTGACGAGCGGGCCGGCAAGCGCCAACATTTCGCTGGGCGAATACATGGCGCTCCGTGCCGCGGCCAAGACCGGGAACAAGGGCGCGGAGGCGCGCTGGCGGTACTACATCATCGGATTGATGGACGGCATCCAGTCGGTCCAGGCACCGGCATCGGCGCTTGGCACCAAGTTGCATTTCTGCATGTCCGACGATCTGCCGTTATCGCCCCGGTTCCTCGACGCATTCATTCAGAAAGCGATTGAGCGGCTCAGCGCCAAAGGCGTGCTCAAGGACCGCATCAAAAAACCGATGGCGGTCCTTGTCGCACTTGAGCTGAAGAACGCGTTTCCCTGTAACTAGCGGCTTAGAGCGTACCCGGATAGTTGCCGCCATCGATCAGGCAGTTCTGCCCGGTGATATATCCGGCCTGCGCTGAACACAGGAACGCGCAGTATTCGCCGAATTCGGCAGCGTCTCCCAGGCGTCCTGCGGGAATGCTCGCGGCACGTTGCGCGGCGGCTTCCTCCATCGAAATGCCGTCCTTGTCGGCATGTACCTTCAGGTTCGACTTCAGCCGATCGGTATAGAAAGCACCCGGCAGCAAGCCGTTGATGGTGACGTTGTGTTTCGCCGTCTTGCGGGCGAGACCTGCGATGAAACCCGTCAACCCGGCGCGTGCGCCATTGGACAGGCCGAGGATTTCAATCGGTGCCTTGACCGAGCTGGACGTGATGTTGACGACGCGGCCGAACTTGCGCTCGATCATGCCGTCGACGGTGGCCTTGATCAGGAAGATCGGCGTCAGCATGTTGGCGTCGACCGCCTTGATCCAGTCGTCGCGGTCCCAATCACGGAAATCGCCCGGCGGCGGGCCGCCCGCGTTGTTGACCAGAATATCCGGGTTCGGGCAGGCATCGAGCACGGCGGCGCGGCCTTCATCGGACGTGATGTCGCAGGCGACCGTCTGCACGCTGCCGCCGCCGAGAGCGCGAATTTCATCCGCGGTCGCATTCAGCGTTTCTTCGGTACGTGCGCAGATCGTCACATCGACGCCTTCGCGGGCCAGCGATTCAGCACAGGCTTTGCCCAGTCCTTTCGATGCCGCGCAGACAATGGCTTTCTTGCCGGCGATTCCCAAATCCATTCGATCCTCCCGTTGAAATAGTGAACGTGTGACTACTCTATGGCGTCAAAAAGCCCGGTCAAGCAGGCCTTTCCCGCGTCATTTTATTGTCACTTGAGTTTGCATGTAGTGACGCGAAAGTCGTTTTACATCAACTGTGAAGGCAAAAATGTGCTGATCGCGATTGCCACCGATGCATGGTATCCGCAGCCGAACGGGGTGGTCCGCGTCGTCGGGACGGTGCGCGATCAATTGGTGGCCCGTGGGCACGATGTCCGGGTGATGTCGCCGGATCAGTTCCGCACCGTTCCTTGCCCGACCTATTCGGAAATTCGCCTTGCCGTACTGCCTGCTCGCAAAGTGGCGCGCTGGTTGGACGAACTGCAGCCCGATTGCGTGCACATCGCCACCGAGGGGCCGATTGGCAGCGCCGCGAAGGCTTATTGCGTGAAACACGGTTGGCCGTTTTCGTCGGCATTCCATACCAAGTTCCCCGAGTACCTGCAGGCCCGGACGGGACTGCCGCTAGATTGGCTTTACAAGGGGGCGCGGCGCTTTCATGCCCCTTCAGGGGCGGTGATGGTGCCGGCGCCGGCGGTTTACCGTGAACTGGAAGCGCGCGGCTTTGCCAACCTCAAGCTTTGGTCGCACGGCGTCGATACGAATGTTTTCCGGCCAATGGCGAAAGATTATCTGGATCTGCCGCGACCGCTTTTCATGTTTATCGGTCGTGTCACGGTCGACAAGAACCTGCCGGCGTTTCTCGATCTCGACCTGCCGGGCTCAAAAGCTGTGGTCGGCAGCGGACCGGCACGAGATCAATTGATCAAGAAATACCCGGAAACACCGTTCTTCATCGCCGAAAACGATGCCGAACTGGCGCGTTATTATAACGCCGCCGATGTGTTCGTGTTCCCGTCACGCACCGACACGTTCGGACTGGTTATGTTGGAAGCGCTGGCTTGTGGTGTGCCCGTGGCGGCATTTCCGGTGACCGGCCCGCTCGACGTGATCGGCCCCGACGGTCCGGGCGTGCTGGACGAGGACCTGGCGAGCGCAGCCGTTCGCGCACTGGATATTGCGCCGGAAAAATGCCGTGAGTGGGCGCTCGGCTTTTCGTGGGATCAGGTCACGGACCAGTTCCTGGAATTTCTTCAGCCGATCAATCGGGGAGAGGCAGTTCCTGCTGACGGCCCAGAACCTCGCGTGCAAGCGGTACGGTGATCCGGCGCTTACCCTCAAGCGCGGTCCTGTCCATCTGCGTGACGAATGCCTGTACAGCGCCGAATGACCGTTCGATGCGGGGCACCACATAATCCAGGACAGCCTGATCGATTGCGATCTGCCGGTCGGCGAACAGCTTTACCAGTAAGGCTGTCAAAAGCGCGTCGTCGGGTGCGGAAATCTGCGCCGATGGGGCGGCGCGCAACCTGGATGCCAGATCGGGCAGGGCGATGCCCCAGCGTGACGCCGGGGTGCGCGCCGTCAGCAGCATGGCCCGGTTTGCCTCGCGCGCCTGATTGTACAAATGAAACAGCGCTTCTTCGGCGGTCTCATCGCCGGCGATGGTGTCGCAATCCTCGATGACCAGGGCTGCGCATTCGGGCAGTTCCGGCGTCGGGGACATCAACAGATCGGCGATAGACAATTCGATGGCGTCGGTGGCGGCCATGAACACGCGGGCCAGGTGGGTCTTGCCGGAGCCGGTCTCGCCGCTCAGCACCAATGCCGGTGCGGGCCAGTCCGGAAACCGGTCAATCCAGGCGACGGCTTCGGCGTTGGATTGCGTGACCAGAAAATCCTCGACGCCGAGCGCCGGGCGAAGCTCCAGATCGAAAGCAAGCTGCTTGGGACTCACGCGTCCTCCGACTTGCCGGTGTTCTCACCGTGATAAAGTTCGCTCTGCAGGTATTGGTCGATGCCGAAACGCACCAGTACGCCGCTGACCGCCGCGACGGGCAGTGCGATCAACACGCCGGTCAGGCCGAACAGCGAGCCACCCGCGAGCATCGCGAATATGATCCAGATCGGCGACAGGCCGACCCGCCCGCCGACCAACTTCGGCGTCAGGAAATAGCTTTCAAGGGTCTGCCCGGTGATGAACACGGCGGCGACGATCAGGATCGACACCCAATCCTGCTGGAACTGCGCAATCGCCAGGCCGACGCCGATGATGAAGCTGACCGCGGCCCCAATGTAAGGAATCACGGCAAGTGCGCCGGCGGCGATGCCGATCAAAAGTCCGGCCTTAAGCCCGGCGAGGCTCAGTCCCACTGCATAGAATACGGCGAGCACAAGGCATACGCTGGCCTGCCCGCGTACGAATCCGGCAAGCGTCGCGTCGATGATGCGGACCTGCTCGCGGATCGTGTCCGCGGATTTGCGCGGCAGCCAGCTATCGGCCTTGGCGACGATGTCGTCCCAGTCGCGGAGCAAATAGAACGCCACCAGCGGCGTGATCAGGATCAGCGATAACAGATTGAGCACGGCCAGGCCGCCGCTCCAGACCTTGGCGATCAGACCAGAAAGCCACTTGAAGACGGTGCCCGCGTAGTTGCCTGCCGCTTCCTTGATGTTGTTGACCGCATCCGCGGTGAAATCGGCGCGAAGCTGCTCCATCAGGGGCGTCAATAGCGCCTGTATTTGATCGACCATCGCCGGGACCAGCTTGACGGCGGCGGCGATCTGTTTTTGCAGCGCCGGGAAAATCAGCACGACGATGCCCGTGGCGGCGACGAAGAAACCCAGAAGAATGAGCGAGGTCGCCAGCGTGCGCGAAAGCCCCATGCGTTCCAGCCGGTCGGCGGCGGGATCGAAGAAATAAGCGATGGTGATGCCGATGACGAAGGGTAAAAGCACGTCATTCAGCAGATGCAGCACGAACCCGGCACAGATCAGGGCGGCAATCCAGATCAACAGGCGTTGTTCACGGCTCACGGTTGCGTCCTTCGTTATCTGCACCGGATGTGCGCTCGAATACATGCGCGCGTCGGGTCCAAATGTAAACATATGCGCCACCCGAAACCATCGTCGTGACGAGCACGGCGGCGCTGAGCAACGTTACGACGTGCGCTTCCGGGTATGCAAACACGCTCGGCAGCATCGCGGCGATGACCAGCAGTATCTGCATCAACGTATTGATTTTGCTGATTAACAGGGGCTCCATGTTTAGTGCGCCGGTCAGCTTTTCAAAGACCAGCGCGCCACCGACGATCAGCACGTCACGCGATACCACGGCAATGACGATCCACGCCGGCAACAGGCCCATGCTGCCCAGCACGATATAAGCGGTGACCAGCAGCGTTTTATCGGCAATCGGATCCAGATAGGCGCCGAGATCGGTTTTCAGGTGGAACTGTTCGGCGATGATCCCGTCGACGGCATCGCTGATGGCGGCAAGCAAGAAAAGCCAGAACGCCGCTGCCGTTGCCCCGTCCAGAATCAGCCAGACAAAGACCGGCACCGACAGCAATCGCGCCAGCGATATCAGATTTGGAACGTTCATTCGTTTTCCCGCGTTGCGGGGTCAGGTTTTCGGCGGCTGAAACACGCCGATCGGCATGATGATCCATTCACCACTTTCCTGCATCATCGACAGATTGGCCTGTTCGAGCGCAGTGATGAGTTGTTCCGCGCCGCCGACGAAATGCACGTTTACACGGACCTGATCACGCGACATCAGAACGATCTCGGACTGGCGGATGATGCCGACCTCGGCCAACTGAGTGCGGATCGTCAGCCAGTCTCTGAGACCGGTGATCGGCACGGTGACGGCGAGCACCCCTGTCCCGGTTTGGGAGATCAGGTTGCGGCGTTTCCAGATGTTTTCGATTCTGCGCGCCGTCGCTTCGGTGACGCGCGCCATCATGGCATCTATCGGCTCGCTCTCGTTCTGCAGATAGCTCACCGTGCGGTATTCGACCGCAATAGGCTCGTTCGGGCGCAGCAAAGTTACGGTCATCGTCTGCCGCCCCGTGGCTTGGTCAACGGTCAGGTTGTTGTGCGCGACGACGGTGTTAACCGCGCCGTACCGTTCGGCAATGACGCTCAACCGGTTGGGATCGCCGGCCATGGCTTCGGTGACGCCGACCGTGGAAATATCAGACAGATCGCCGATGGGGACCACCAGCGGCACCAGCCCGGCGGGTTTATCACGGCTGCTCCACGTTTGGCGCCATGGGTTCGGCTCGTCCCACAGAACCGCGCTCGCGCCCACTTCATAGACCGGCAGAACAGCCACGGGTTTGGACGGCGTTTCCGCGAACGGTACGTTGTAGGAGCGAAGCAGGCTGCGGATTTCATCGGGTTTGAAGCGATAGTTCAGCCGCGCAATATAGCGGACGCTGGACGCTTTTTCCCGGGCGACGGAAAAATCGCGGACATACGGGGCAATCTCGGCGTTGGAGAATTCCGGGATTCGTTCCTCGTCCTCGCTTAGCGTCAGTCGGGAGAGTAGCGTATAAAACGCCCGTCGTTCTGCCTGCGCCAACGCCTGCTTGCGCGCATCGGCAGCGGTGGCGGCCTTGACGTCGACGCTGATGTTCTGAACCTCGAAAACGTCGGCCCGCGCAGATTGCGCTGGCAACAAAGCGCCGGCGGCGATAAACACCGCTGCCAGAAGGGTGGCCAACGGGCGGATCGAAGGGGTAAAGCGTATATCTGCCAAAGGCGCCATGGTTACTTCTTTCCGGACGGGGTGGTCGCTCTTTAACCCTGTTATGCCTTGTTGGCGCAGGGGACGCCGCGTAATTTAGCACACTAACGCCAAGGAGAAAGACCATTACCGAGCCGACCGACAAGCAGAACGGCGCTGCGCCGAATTCCCTCAGCTACAAGGATGCGGGCGTCGATATCGATGCCGGGAACGAACTGGTGCGCCGGATCGGCCCGATCGCCGCGAAAACCATGCGCCCGGGCGTGGTCGCCGACCTGGGCGGCTTTGGGGCGCTGTTCGATGTGGCCAAGGCCGGCTACAAGGACCCGGTTCTGGTTTCCGGCACCGACGGCGTCGGGACCAAGCTTTTGGCGGCCATCGAAAGCGGTGTGCACGACACTGTCGGTATTGATCTGGTCGCGATGTGCGCCAACGATCTGGTGGTGCAGGGGGCGGAACCGCTGTTCTTTCTGGATTATTTTGCTTCCGGCAAGCTCGATGTCGGTGTCGCGGCAAGCGTCGTCGCCGGGATTGCCGAAGGTTGCACCCAGGCGGGTGCGGCGCTGATCGGCGGCGAGACGGCGGAAATGCCGGGTATGTACGAAGATGGGCACTATGATCTGGCGGGGTTCTGTGTCGGTGCCGTCGAACGTGCCGACGTACTGCCGAAGCCGGATGTGGCGGTCGGCGATGTGATTCTCGGCCTGTCGTCGAGTGGTGTGCATTCCAATGGATTTTCTTTGGTGCGAAAGGTGATCGCGCGTGCCGGTCTCGGCTGGACCGACCCGTCGCCGTTTGCCGACGGCCAAAGTGTCGCCGAATCGTTTCTGACGCCGACGCGGATGTACGTAAAGCCGTGTCTGGCGGCGATTAAGGCAGGTGGCGTTAAGGCGCTGGCACATATCACCGGCGGCGGCCTGGTGGAAAACCTGCCGCGCGTCCTGCCCGAAGGCATGGGGGCCGAAATCGACGCCGCGTCGTGGCGCGGCTTGCCGGTCTTCGAGTGGCTTAAGGAAACCGGTAATATCGACACTGCGGAAATGTTTCGTGCCTTCAATGCCGGGATCGGCATGGTCATCGTGTGTACGCACACTGACGCGACGAAGATCGCGGATGCGTTGCACGGGGCCGGTGAGACGGTTCAGGTCATCGGCCAGATTACCGAGGCCGGTGCCGGCGAAGCGGTGCACATCGAAAACGGCGATGCGTTATGGCGCGGATGAAGATCGCGATCCTTGTTTCGGGCCGTGGCTCGAACATGCAGGCGATACTCGATGCCTGCGCCGATCCGACTTTCCCCGCCGAAGCCGCGGTCGTCATTTCCAACATTGCCGGTGCCCCTGCGCTCGATCGCGCCGCGGAGGCAGGCGTTGCTGCGGTGACCATCGCGCACAAGGACTTCCCTGACCGCGTCAGCTTCGATCAACGCGTCACCGAGGAAATCAAGGCCGCCGGGTGCGAGCTTGTCGTGCTGGCCGGTTTCATGCGGCTGCTGAGCGAGGAATTCTGCGAAACCTGGCGCGACCGGCTGATCAATATCCACCCGTCGTTGCTGCCGTCGTTCAAGGGGCTGGACGTGCATGCGCGGATGATTGCCGCCGGGGTGCGATTTGGCGGCTGCACGGTTCATTTCGTACGTCCCGAGATGGATACAGGCCCGATCATCGCCCAGGCGGCGGTGCCGGTGCATCCGGGCGACGACGCGGATGCGCTGGCGGCACGGATTCTCGAACAGGAACACGTTATCTATCCGTTGGCAGTGAAGTGGATCGCCGAAGGACGGGTCCGGATATCGGGTGAAACGGTAAAGGTTTCCAGTGCACGTGCGCCGGAAAATGCGCTGATCAACTTTCAGGACTGACGCGGCTCCGCCGCAAGGCGACCTACCGCGCCAGCAATATCCGTGCGGCTGCGGAGGCCATACCCGCGTTGCTGTGCCCGACACCCGGTACCGTCACCAATTGCCATTGCAACTTCACGCCGTTTTCCGCCGCCGCGCCTTCGGCGGCCTCGAAATAGAAATGACCGCGTGAAAAACGGTGCGGTCCCTGCATCAACGCTTCAGGGGTACGGCGTAGCCAGCGCGAACCGGTATCGGTGTCTTCTTCGCCGAGCAGGATGGTCAGGGGCGTCGTAAAGGCTTGGCGCAGCGTTTCGGCGGTGATCCGGACACCTCCGAGGCCATAGGGAAACGCCGTGTCATCCTGCGGCAACGTGTACCATCCCGCATTGGCCGCGACAGCTTGTTCGACACGGGGCGCGCCGGTGAAGGTGACGAATCGATGCACGAACTGCGCCCCGGCGGAATGACCGTAAAGACTGTAACCGGTGCGCCGGCTGCCCGTCGCGGCAACGGCGGCATCAAAGGCTCTTTCAAGCGCCGTGAAGCTCCAGTTTTCGCGTGGAATGGGCGCGCCCGCCGATGAGCGGATATTGCCGAGGTTATAGCCCCACGACTTCGGCCACATGACCGACGTAAATTCCGGCACGATCAGCAGGGCGTCGTGTTCGTCGGCGATATCCCGCCAGTTATCACGGTAGCGCTCGGCATCGCGTTTGACGCCATGGATGACGATCAATACCGGACTTTCGGGGGTGAATCGGCCGGGCTTATGCAAAAGCACGCGCATCTTGCCTTGCGGAACATCCAGCAGAATCTCGCTGTCGCCGCGTGTTGCCGCTTCGGCGGGCGCGGGCAGCAACAATGCGAGCACCATCAGCACGCAGAGGCATTTCCCTAAGGCTTGCAGTAAAGACGTCGGAGTTTTCAAGGGTTCACCATAGGGCCGCAATA
>Ga0209578_10000254_pt1 | contig 84487 bp, 81 predicted proteins | sample tdAd472_FD_187127 | JGI IMG/M metagenome (GOLD analysis project Ga0209578, IMG submission 187127) | Marine sediment microbial communities from the Atlantic coast under amendment with organic carbon and nitrate - tdAd47.2 (SPAdes)... | ecosystem: Environmental > Aquatic > Marine > Coastal >...
GGCGACCGTCGTCGAGCAAATCGTCGCCACCAGGGTTGTCGGCAGGATACCGGCCGGGTCCGTCGACCCTGCCGCCGCCCGGAGCGCGATGACCCCGGTGGGAAGCAGCGTGACGCTGGACGTGTTGATGGCGAGAAAAAGCGCCATTGCGTTTGTCGCCGTGCCCTTGTGGGGGTTGAGCTTGTCCAGCTCCTGCATGGCGCGGATGCCAAAGGGGGTGGCGGCGTTGCCAAGGCCCAACGCGTTTGCCGACATGTTCAGGATCATTGCCCCCATTGCCGGGTGGTGGGCCGGCACGTCGGGAAAAAGGCGGATCATCAGGGGCCGCACCGTGCGCGCGATGATGGTAAGCAGCCCCCCTTCCTCGGCGACCTTCATCAGGCCGAGGAAAAGGGCCATGACGCCGACAAGACCAAGGGAAAGGGTCACCGCGCCGGCGGCCTTTTCGACCATGCCGGCGGCAAGGCCGGCCATGGGAGATAGCGCATCCGCCGACGCGGGCAGCCAGTGCACTTCCTGCCAGGCGGCAACCAGAAAGGACAGGAGGACGATGGCGAAGAAGAAGATGTTCATCGGCGTTTCGGCATTCCCGCGCAGTCACAGCGTGTCGCCCGTTACTCTAAGGGAAGGAGCGCGCAGGGGCCATGGTGGGCTTGCATCCCCGTCTCCCCGGGACCATAAACGAGGTAGGGTTCCACGCTTCGGAGGCATCCGATGGAGAATTTTACGCCCCTTTCGGCCTTTGCCGGAGGGCTCATGATCGGCGCCGCCGCGGCGCTGTTGCTTTGGCTGAACGGCAAAATTGCCGGCGTCAGCGGCATTCTTGGCCGCCTGCTGCCGCCAACGAAAGGGGACGCGGATTGGCGCGTGCTTTTTCTTGGCGGGCTGGTGCTTGGCGCCGCGCTTTTCCACTGGCTTGGGCCGGAGGGGCAGGGCATCGCCATCGATGCCAGCCTCCCCATCCTGGTTCTTGGCGGCCTGCTGGTCGGAATCGGGACCTGGCTTGGCAGCGGCTGCACCAGCGGCCATGGCGTTTGCGGGATCGGCCGTTTGAGCCCGCGCTCGATCGTGGCGACGGCGGCGTTCTTCGGGACGGCGGTCCTGACCGTCACCTTCGTCCGTCACGTGTTGGGAGGGTAAAATGGAAAAACGTTTTGCCGCCCTTCTTGCGGGTGTGGTTTTCGGTTTTGGGCTTGCGCTTTCCCAGATGGTCAACCCGGCGAAGGTGCTGGCCTTCCTCGACATTACCGGCAATTGGGACCCAAGCCTGGCCTTCGTGCTCTTTGGTGCCGTTCTGGTTTCGCTGATAAGCTTTCGTTTCATCCTGAAACTGCCGCACCCGGTTTTTGAAGGCACGTTCGCGGTTTCCAGCCTGCGGACGATCGATCGGCGCCTCGTTCTTGGCGCCGTGCTTTTTGGCGTGGGCTGGGGGCTTGTCGGGTTCTGTCCCGGCCCGGCCATCGCGGCCTTGGCCTATGGGGCGCCGAAGGCGGTTCTTTTCCTGGTGGCGCTGGTGGCGGGTATGGCGATTGCTCGCCACCTGTCGGCAGGGAAGCCATCTTCCTAAAAACAGATTCCTAAAAACAGAACGAGGTTTCCAAAGATGGACGTGATCGAAGCAATTTTGAGCCGGCGTTCTGCCCGCGCCTTTCTTTCGACGCCGGTTGCAAAGGAAACGATCGCCGAGATTTTGGATCTTTCGGCCCGTGCGCCGAGTGGGACGAACATGCAGCCCTGGAAAGTCTATGTGGTGACCGGCGGCGTAAAAGAAGCGCTGACGCAGGAAACGCTTCATTGCCGCGAAACCGAGAACGAAGCCCATGTGCCGGAATACAAATATTATCCGGACGAATGGGACGAGCCCTATCTTTCGCGGCGGAAGAAAATTGGGCTCGACCTATATAGTATTCTCGGATTAACCCGGGAAAACAGGGAAGGTATGCGGGCCCAGCAGGGGCGCAACTACGAATTTTTCGGGGCGCCCGTGGGGCTGTTCTTTACGATCGACAAACATCTCGAGATCGGCAGTTGGCTCGATTACGGCATGTTCATCGAGAACGTCATGCTGGTGGCGCGGGCAAAGGGGCTGCATTCCTGTCCGCAGGCGGCATGGCCCTCCTATCACCGGATCGTTCGCAAGCATCTGCACATTTCGCAAGACGAGGCCATCATTTGCGGGATGTCGCTAGGCTATCTGGATGAGGATGCGCCCGAGAACCGGCTGGAGACGGAGCGTGCGCCAGCTTCCGAATTCACAAAATTTATTGGTTTTTAAAGGCGGGAAAATGGCGGCGAAAACCCCGCCACCCGGTGGGGTGGCGGGGCTTCGCTGGAAGGAGTTCAAACCTTAAGGCGATTAAAACTCCTTGGAATTAAAACTCTTTGGAGATTGTCCCAACGACTTTCGTGTCGCAGACGTCGTTGCATTCTCCGGTCGAAAGATCGGTGTCGATGTAGGCAAGGCTGAAGCCAAAGCCTTCAAACTCTTTCGAGATCGACACGCTCCAGTCCAAATAATCCGGCGTACCGAAATTGGCATTCTTGTCGATGCTCTGATGTCCGATGTGAAGGCCAAGTCCAAAGCCTTCCGGCAGGGGCACATCCACACCGCCCGACACGTAAACGGCATCGCCGCTGTCACCGAAATATTCCGGCGAATAATTCAGGCCGGCGGAAACCGCATAGGGGCCGAAATCGTAGCCGAGGCTGAATGCGCCTTCGATGAAGTCATAGTCCAAGTTGCTGTCGGCGCCGGGATAGGTGTACCAGATAAAGCCCGCGTCCCAGGAGACGCCTTTGACTTCGCCGGTCACGCCGCCATAGATGTCAAACTCGGTTGTGGCGTCGTCGCCCGCGGTCGGCCCTTGGAAGTTCACGCCGGAGCCCCAGACGCCGAGATACAGATCGACCGGACCATCCAGATCATAGCCTGCATCGAAGCCGCCTTGAATCGTCGGCGAGCCGTCGGTCTGGGAAAGGCCGCGGAAGAAATATTCCGAGGTGAGGGCAACGTTCGCGGAGAGACTGTAGGCTTTCGTCTCTTCCATGGCTGCGGGGGTTGCGTCTTCCTGCGCGATGGCGGCGCCAGAAGCGGTCGCCATGCAGAGAGCCGTCAATGCGATAAGATTTTTTTTGTTCATGTTTCCAATTCCTTCCAAGCGATGTCGTCAAACGTGATCGGCGCGCAAACGTTTGCCTGGCGGCGTTCGCTTGCACAGTCGCAAAACCCATGCCATTTGGCCCGGGCCGTGCTATCCAGAAAAAAGATTAAGGAAATTAATCCGTTAGCCTTTTTTTCCGGGTGGAGGCCAGTGGCTGGCGCTCCGGTTCCCCCCGAAATTGTGTCTAAAAATTAGGCACAAAAATATTTTCGTTTATTGATTCAGCAAAGTTGCGCAGTAAGTACGGCAATTCTTCGCGTCTGCCAAGTCTTTTCTCTTTGAATTCCAAATAGATCACCCTTGTGGAGACTTTCTTTCGTCACGCCCCATAAGGGCCAAAAGGGGCGGAATGATCGCCAGCGTCAGCACGGCCGAAAGCGAAAGGCCGCCCAGCACGACCGAGCCCAGGCCGCGGTAAAGCTCCGAGCCCGCGCCCGGGAAAAGCACCAGCGGCAGCATTCCGAAAACGGAGGTCAGCGTCGACATGAAGATAGGCCGAATGCGGTTTCGGGTTGCGTGCAAGATGGCGTGGTTCCGGCGCATCCCCTCTACGCGCTGGTGGTGCAGCGTTTGATGGACCAGCAGGATCGCGTTGTTGACGACGATGCCGATTAAAATAACGAAGCCAAGCAATGTCAGCATGTCGAGCGCTTGATAGGTAAAGAGATTGAGAAAAGCGAGACCCAACACGCCCCCCGCCGTCGCCAGCGGCACCGAGAAGATAATCAGGAGCGGGTATAGGAAGCTTTCGAACAAAACCGCCATCACCAGATAAACGATCGCCACGGCAAGCAGCAGATCCCACGACATGGCCTCCCAGGTTTGCGTCAATTCGTCTGCCGTACCGGAGAGGCCAAGTTTGATACCTTTCGGCAAGCCTTGTGTGTGTAATTTGTCGATGACCTTTTCTTGCAGGATTTCCAATGCGGCCTCAAGCGGCAGGTAAGGCGTCGGCCGGATTTCCAGGGTGATCGTGCGGTTGCGTTCCAGGTGGCGAATTTCGGTTGGGCCGGACGTGATCTCGATATTGGCGAGCGAATTCGCCGGTAAAATCAAGCCCGACGCTGTTACGACCGGCAAATTTCGAATGCCCTGGGTCTGGGAAACGATGTTCTCTGGGCCTTTCAACATAAGGTCGATGCGCCGGCCCTCGACGGTTACCTCGGCGATGCGCAATCCGTCGTTGAAGGCGTCGATCGTCATGCCAAGGTCGCGCGTGGTCAGGCCGCTATCGGCAAGGGGCACGGCGTCTGGGTAGAGGCGCACTTCCGGCGCGCCTTGCTCGAGGCCTGGGATGGGGCGGAATTGATTGCCCTCATGCATCGGCAGGGCCTGCAGGACGAGGCCGGCGGCCTGGCTGGCGACGGCAAGAATTTGGTCGAGGTCCGGTCCGGAAATATCGAGATTGATGGACCGCCCGCCGCTGATGCCGCGGCCAAACAGGGAAGGCTGGGTAACCAGCCCGAAGGTGCCCGGTTCCATAAACATCGGCCGTTGCAGCACCGGCATCAATTCGCGCACCCGGCTCGGCTCCTCGCTAATGACGGCGAGGAAGGTCTGCGCCCGCATGGCAACGAAGAAGAAGTCCCGCATCAGGGGCAAATCGTCGGCCTCTTTTGCCCCAGGCGAGGCGCCGGGTGGCGCTTCCGGCGGTGTGGCCGGTGTTTTTCCGGCCGTCTTTTCAGGCGCCGCGTCCGGTGCTTCCGTGGGCAAGGCCGCGGGGGTTTTCTCTGGCATTTTTGCCGAGGGCCGCTCGTTTGCCCGGCGCGTGCTCCAAAGCGGGCGCGTCAGCGTTTCGATGCGCGCCGCAATCTCCGTCATGGTGTCGAGGTTGTAGCCTGGCGGCGGCAGCATGATGCCAAAAAGCAAATTGCGGTTGCCCTCGGGCAAATATTCCAATTTCGGCAGCAAAAGGAAGGTGGCCATGAGCGCAAATCCGCAAAGGCCGGCCACGAGACCGATGGCCCGGCCCTTGCGGTGCAGCACACGCCGCGCCGCCTTGACGAAAACGGCGACAAAACGCCGCGCAAAAATATCCAGCGGCGGGATGCGCCGGCTTTCAGGGTCTGGAATCGTTTTTAGCAGCCAATTGGCAAGCGCCGGGATCAAGGTGACCGCAACCAACAGCGACAGCAATACGGCGACGGAAATTGCAACGGCGATGTCGCGGAAAAGCTGACCGACTTCCAGCTCCATAACGAGAATGGGCATGAAGACGAGAACGGTCGTCAGCGCGGAAACAAAAATGGCACCCCACACTTGTTGCGCGCCGTTATAGGCGGCTTCTTTCGGCGGCATGCCTTGCTGGCGCAGCCGGAAAATGTTCTCAAGCACGACGATCGCCGCGTCCACGACCATGCCGACGGCAAAGGCGATGCCGGCGAGGGAAACAACGTTGATCGTCCGTCCCATCGCCGCCATGGCCACAAAGGCGCCAATGACGGAAACCGGAATGGAAAGGGCGACGACCAGCGTCGCCATGCCCGAACGCAGGAACAGCATTAAAATGATGATGGCCAGGGTGCCGCCGATATAAATGTTCTGGGTGACCAGCTTGATGGCCGAATCGATGTAGACGGTTTCGTCATAGACCTGGGTCAGGGTGAGTTGGCGTTCCGGCAGCACGTCCCGTTTCAATTCGGCGACGACTTCGCGGATCCCATCCATCGTTTCGATAACGTTGGCACCCTTTTCGCGAATGGCGTTGATTGCCGTGGCGGGTTCGCCCATGTGGCGGATGTAGGCCGCAGGTTCGCGATAAGAAAAAATCACGTCGCCGATGTCGCCGACCGTTACACGGCCAAGCCGGCCCGAGCGCAGGTCGGATTCCGAGCGCAGCACGACTTCGCGGATGCGCTCGGCCGAGGTGAGTTCGCCTTCCGTGCGGACGACGTAGCGGCGCTTGCCTTCGTCGATATCGCCAGCGGAAATCGAGGCGTTTTCCTGACGAAGTTTGTTCGCGATTTCCGGAACGGTCAGCCCATACCGCGCCATTTTTTCCGGATCGACGACGATTTGCAGCTCGCGTTCGCTGCCGCCAAAGACGTTCGCGCGGGAAACGCCCGGCACGCGCTCCAGCCTGTCCTGGATAAAGTCCTCAATGAAATTGCCGTAGCTTTCGATGGGCGTGGTGTTGCCGGGAAGACGGCCGAGGATAAACCAGGCGATCGGATTGTCTTCGGCGGAAGACGTTTGCAAGATCGGCTCGTCCACTTCATCCGGATAGGCTTCCACCCGGTCGAGCCGGTTTGCAACCAGAAGAAGGGCCAGGTCCATGTCTTGGCTGACGTGAAATTCGAGGGTGATCTCGCCTTTGCTGTCCTCGGATTTGCTGATCATTTCCTCGAGACCCTCGAGGCCCTTCAGCTTCTCTTCCTGCTGGATGATGACCTCGCGTTCGACCTCGGCCGGGGCGGCGCCCGGCCAGACGGTCGTGATGGTGATGGTGGGTTTGCGAAGGTCGGGGATCAACTGAATGGGGATCAGCTGCAGCGACACGAAGCCGAACAGCACAACCATCAGCACCGCCGCAACGACGGCGGTTGGACGGTCCAGGGCGAGGCGGATCAAATCCATCTTTAGGGTTTCCCTTGGGGCAGAACTTTCTGGCCCGGCGTGAGCCGCTCGTTGCCGCGGATAACGACAAGTTCACCGGGCTTTAGACCGCTCAAGACCTGGAAGCGATTGCCGACGGCATCTCCAAGAGCGACGGGGCGGATCTGGGCAGCTCCATCGGCGACCACGTAGACGAGCGAGGCGCCGCCGCGTTTCACGATGGCGTCCTTATGTACGGTCACCACCTGGCGCGATTGATCGATGGGAAGTTGGATGACGGCGCTTTGGTTCGCAGCCAGATTTTCTTTTTCTGCATCGAAATCCGGAACGAAACGCACCCGGCGCGTCCGCGTCAGCGGGTTTTCCTCCGGCACGACGGCGCGGACCGCTGCAAAATGACTCGTTTGTTTGTTGAGCTCGATTTTGACGACAATACCCGGTTTGATCCCTGTCAAACGTTGGGCCGGAACGTCGGCTTCGATTTCCAGATTTTTATCGTTCACCATCGAGACAACCGCGTCGCCCTGCTTTACATACGCGCCGATCTCCGTATGGCGCACGGTGATGACGCCATCATAGGGGGCGAGAATTTTTGCGTCGGCAAGGTCGACCTCGGCAAGCTGAAGCATGGCGCTTGTGTTTTCCAAGATGGCCTCGGCCTGGGTTACCCGCGTGCGGGCGCGCAACACTTCTTTTTGTTTGTCCTCGTAGCGCGCCTTTGGAAAAACGGCTGATTTGCGCAAGGATTCGAGGCGGCGAAGCTCCTGTTCGTCAATGGCAAGGGAGGCCTTCTCGCTTTCCAGCGCCGCCTTGCTTTCCGCGACGGAAGCAAGGCTGCGCGCACGCTCGCGCTGCAAGCGGTCGCTATCGAGAATGGCAAGCACGTCGCCCTTCTTGACGCGATTGCCGACTTCGATGCGAAAATTGCCGACACGCCCGTCAATGCGGGTGGCGACGTCGCCGGCGCGAAGGGCGACAAGCCGGCCGATGACCGGCATCGTCTGCGCCATTTTCTCACTGCGGACGGCGTCCACGGTGACCGGGCTGGGCGGGCGCTCCTGGGCCGAGACTGCCGTCGTCCATCCAAGAAAGAAAAGGAAGAAGGCCCATAGCAAACCGGACGGAAGCGATGGGTGCTTGCCAAATTTCCCCTTTAGGCGCGGTTTGCGATTTTGTCGGTCCATGGTTCCTCCGGTGCCTAGTGGCCCTTTTGGGCGCTTGATGGCCCGCCCGACGGATCTGCCGGGCTGATCTTCAGAATGTTCGCCTTGATTGCGAGCAATTGATTTATCAGATGTTCGCGGCTTTCGCCTTCAATTCCGACAAGGGCTTCTTCCCGCAGGGCGGCGGCGATGGCGCGCAGGTCCTGGGCGGCAGGGCGGGCCTTTGCCGTCAGATGGACGCGCTTGACCCGCCGGTCTTTTGGATCCGGGCTTCGGCTTATCCAGCCCGAGGCTTCCATGCGGTCCAGCAGGCGCCCGATGGTCGGTCGTTCGACTTCCAGCAGCTTGGCCAAATCCGACTGACTTAGGCCGTCCATGCGATAAAGATGCGCAAGAACGGACCATTGCGCGCGCGTCAATCCCATCGTCCGGACACGGCGATCGAAGATCGCGCGCAGCATGCGGGCAATGTCGGTGACGAGAAAGCCAAAGGCGCGTTCGATTTCCTGCTCTTCGGGCATCACTTCTCAAAGTCATGGGGGCCGTTCGGTAGCTTGCTAACAATAAAGAAGTTCAATGCAAAACTAAATGTTTTTTTGCCTTTACATTTTAACTCGGCGGCCCCGCTTGCCTTTCGGGAGGGGCCTGGGCTAGTTTGGAAACTCCTTAAAAAGTGCGGATTTCATGGCAAAACAGGAAGTTTCCAAGGACATTCAGGCGATGAGCTTCGAGCAAGCCTTGGCGGCCCTTGAGGAAATCGTCGAAACGCTCGAATCCGGCAAGGGCAAGCTGGATGAGGCGATCGGCTCCTATGAGCGCGGCGCGGCCCTGAAGCGGCATTGCGAGGCGAAATTGCGCGAGGCGCAGGCAAAGGTAAGCCAGATCCAACTTGGCGCCGATGGCCCAGCCGGATTGAAAGACGTCGAGATTGAATAAGCTCGATACGCGTACCCTGGAAACGGCCTTGGCAGAAACGGCCGACGCGGTGGCGGAGTTGCTCGACCGGCTGCTTCCGTCCAGCGACGGGCCGGACATGCGCGTTTGCGACGCGATGCGTTACGCCGTGTTGAACGGCGGCAAGCGTTTCCGTCCTTTTCTTGCCGTCACCAGCGCCGAGCTTTTCGACGTGCCCCGGATGCGGGCGCTTCGTGTGGCCGCCGCGGTCGAACTCGTGCATTGTTATTCGCTCGTTCACGATGATTTGCCGGCCATGGACGACGACGCGCTTCGCCGTGGAAAGCCCACCACCCATGTGCGTTATGACGAGGCGACGGCCATTCTGGCCGGCGACGCCCTGCAAAGCCTGGCCTTTGAGATCCTCGCCGAGGAGGAGACGCATCCGACGCCGCGCGTTGGGTGCGAGCTTGTCCGTTCTTTGGCCAAGGCCGCCGGCGCGGTCGGCATGGTCGGGGGGCAGATGGTGGATTTGCAGGCCGAACAGATGACGATGGACATTGGCACGATTACCCGGCTGCAGCAGATGAAGACGGGCGCGCTGATTGCCTTTGCCTGCGAGGCGGGTGCGATCCTGGGCGAGGCGCCGAAGGCCGAACGGCACGCGCTTCACGCCTATGCCCATGACATGGGGCTTGCCTTCCAGATCCAGGACGACCTCCTAGATATTGAGGGCGACGCGGCCACTACGGGAAAGGCCGTTCAAAAGGACCAAGCCGCTGGAAAAGCTACGTTTGTTTCCATTCTCGGAGTCGAACGCGCCCGCGAACAAGCGAAGATTTTAGCGGATCAAGCCATTGCGCACCTTGATCTTTTTGGCGAAAAGGCGGAACTATTGGCTCTTGCTGCCCATTTTGTCATCATGCGGCGCCACTAACCAGGAACCGTGAGAGCGGGAAGCAGGAAAGAAGTAGGAAAAGTGTCGGAAAAAACCGAATTGAATCCAGGCAGCAAGACGCCGCTTCTCGATACGATCGCCATCTCGGCGGACGTTCGCAAGCTGAAGGAAAAACAGCTTCGTCAGCTGGCGGACGAATTGCGTCTCGAGACGATCGACGCGGTTTCCAGCACTGGCGGTCATCTTGGCGCGGGGCTTGGCGTGGTCGAGCTGAGCGTGGCCATCCACTACGTCTTCAACACGCCGGACGACCGGTTGGTGTGGGACGTTGGCCATCAATGCTACCCTCACAAAATTCTTACGGGCCGGCGCGACCGCATTCGCACGCTGCGTCAAGGCGACGGCCTTTCCGGTTTTACGAAACGTTCCGAAAGCGAATACGACCCCTTTGGGGCCGCGCATAGTTCAACGTCGATTTCCTCCGCGCTTGGCATGGCCGTTGCCCGCGATCTCGACGGACGCACAAGTCAGGCGATTGCCGTGATCGGCGACGGCGCCATGAGCGCCGGCATGGCCTATGAAGCGATGAACAACGCCGGTTCGATGGACAGCCGCCTCATCGTCATCCTGAACGACAACGACATGTCGATCGCGCCGCCGGTAGGCGCCATGAGCGCCTATCTTTCGAAGCTGATTTCTTCGAAGCCCTATCGGTCGATCCGCCACCTGGCCAGCATGGTCGCCAAGAAATTTCCCCGCCCGATCGAGGTAACGGCGCGCCGCGCCGAAGAATTTGCGCGCGGCCTTGTCACCGGCGGCACCCTCTTCGAGGAACTGGGTTTTTATTACGTTGGGCCGATCGACGGGCACAATCTCGATCATTTGCTGCCGGTGCTTAAGAACGTCCGCGACGATCCTGAGAAGGGCCCGGTGCTTGTGCATGTGGTGACCAAAAAAGGGCATGGCTATGCGCCGGCGGAAGCCTCGGCCGATAAATACCATGGCGTAAGCAAGTTTGACGTGGTCACCGGCGCCCAGCAGAAATCCAAGCCCAAGGCGCCGAACTACACGAAAACCTTCGCCAAGGCGTTGGTGCAGGAGGCGGAGAAGGACGACAAGATTATCGCCGTCACCGCGGCCATGCCATCCGGAACGGGCCTCGATCTTTTCGAGAAACATTTTCCGAAGCGCTTTTTCGACGTCGGCATTGCCGAACAGCACGCCGTTACGTTCTGTGCCGGCATGGCGACGGAAGGCTACAAACCCTTTGCTGCGATCTACTCCACCTTTCTTCAGCGCGCTTACGATCAAGTCGTGCACGACGTGGCAATCCAGAAACTGCCGATCCGCTTTGCCATTGACCGCGCCGGTCTTGTTGGCGCCGACGGGGCGACCCATGCCGGTGCTTTTGACGTTGCCTATTTGGGGTGTTTGCCCAATTTCATCGTAATGGCGGCGGCAGATGAGGCCGAACTCGTGCATATGGTCGCGACGGCCGTGGCCATCGACGACCAGCCTTGCGCATTTCGTTATCCGCGTGGCGAGGGCCTCGGCGTTCCCATGCCGGCATGTGGCGTGCCGCTTGAGATCGGCCGCGGCCGCGTGCTGCGCGAAGGCACGAAAGTGGCGCTGCTTTCTTTTGGCGGGCGCTTGCAAGAAGCGTTGACCGCGGCAGACGAATTGGGCGCCAAAGGTCTCTCCACCACGGTGGCGGATGCCCGTTTTGCGAAGCCCCTCGATGAAGAATTGGTGCGCCGTCTCGCGCTTGAGCATGAGGTGTTGATCACCATTGAGGAAGGCTCGATCGGCGGGTTTGCTACCCAGGTCCTGCATTCGCTGGCAACCAGCGGCCTTTTGGATGCGGGCTTGAAAATTCGTCCGATGACCTTGCCGGACGTCTTTCTCGATCACGATTCGCCGGCCAAGCAATATGAGCGCGCCGGCCTCGATGCCCGGCATATTGTGGACACCGCGCTCGCCGCCCTGGGCCACAACACCGTTTCCGTCCGCGCCTGATCCCATGACGAAGAAGGCGGCGAAGCTCCGCCTGGACCAATTGCTGGTTCAGGCCGGGTTGGCCGAAAACCGAAGCCGCGCCCAGGCGATCGTTCTGGCGGGCCGCGTCTTCAGCGGCGAGCGCCGCCTCGACAAACCCGGCATGGCCCTCGATCCCGACACCCCCCTTGAAGTCCGTGGGCCCGTACATCCCTGGGTTTCCCGTGGCGGTGTGAAATTGGCCGCTGCCCTCGATCGTTTTGACATCGACCCGGCGGGCAAGACGGCCCTCGACATCGGCGCCGCCCATGGCGGCTTTACGGACGTGCTGCGCCAGGGGGGCGCGCGCCGGATTTACGCGGTCGACGTCGGCCATGGCCAGCTCGACTGGGCGCTTCGCAACGATCCCGCCATCGTCGTCCTGGAGCGGACGAATGCGCGCTTCCTGACCGAAGCGGAGGTGCCGGAACCGATCGATCTAATGGTCTGCGATGCAAGCTTCATCGGCCTGGAAACGCTTCTTCCGCAACCGTTGCGTCTGGCGGCGCCGGGGGCGGTTTTGGTTGCGCTTATCAAGCCGCAATTCGAAGTCGGCAAGGGAAGGGTGGGCAAGAAGGGGGTTGTGCGCGATTCGGCGCTGCATGAAGAAGTCTGCGAACGGATTGCGGCCTGGCTTGCGGCGCTTCCCGGCTGGACGGTGATCGGGCAGGTGGAAAGCCCAATCCTGGGCCCCGAAGGCAACAAGGAATTTTTGATCGCGGCCCGATTGCGGGGCTAAACGAAAGGCCCTATCCGCATTGCGCTTTATGGCGCAGCAGGTGATCGGCAAGCACGTTTGCCATCATGGCTTCGCCCACCGGCACGGCGCGAATGCCAACGCAAGGGTCGTGCCGCCCCTTTGTGGCGATATCGACGTCGTTGCCGGAACGGTTCACGGATTTTCTGGCGATGGCGATTGAGCTTGTCGGCTTTACGGCAAAGCGCGCGACGATCGGTTGCCCTGTCGCAAGGCCGCCCAGAACACCACCGGCGTGGTTGGAAAGGAACGTCGCGTTGCCGTTCTCCATGCGCATTTCGTCGGCGTTCGCGTCGCCCAAAAGCGCCGCCGCCTCAAAGCCGGCACCGATTTCCACGCCCTTGGCGGCGTTGATGCTCATCAAGGCTTTGGCAAGGTCCGCGTCCAGCCGGTCATAGACGGGTTCCCCAAGGCCGGCCGGCACGCCTTCGGCCTCGATCTGAATCACGGCGCCAACGGAATTGCCCGATTTGCGGATTGCGTCGAGATAGCTTTCCCATTCCTTGGCCATGACGGGGTCGGGGCAGAAGAAGGGGTTCGCTGCGACCGCATCCCAGTCCCAACGGGCCGGGGCCACCTTGTGGGGGCCGATCTGGACGAGGGCGCCGCGGATCGCAATGCTTTCGCCAAGAATCTTGCGGGCAATGCCGCTGGCTGCGACCCGAGCCGCGGTTTCCCGCGCCGAGGCGCGCCCGCCGCCGCGGTGATCGCGGATGCCGTATTTCTTGAAATAGGTGTAGTCCGCGTGGCCCGGCCGAAAGGCATCTTCGATCGCGTCGTAATCCTTCGAGCGCACATCCGTGTTCTCGATCATCAGGCTGATGGGGGTGCCCGTCGTCTTTCCTTCAAAGGTGCCGGAAAGAATCTTTACCTGATCCGTCTCGCGGCGCTGGGTCGTGAAGCGCGAGCTTCCCGGCCGGCGCTTGTCGAGCCAGGTCTGAATGTCCGCTTCGTCTAACGCCAGCCCCGGAGGCACGCCATCGACGACGACGCCAATGGCAGGGCCATGGCTTTCTCCCCAGGTCGTGTAGCGAAAGAGAGTTCCAAAGGTGTTTCCAGCCATGGCCTGTCCTAGACGACGGAGATGTCGGGGGCGTCCACTGCCTTCATGCCCACGACGTGATAGCCGCCATCGACGTGATGGATTTCACCGGTGACCCCGGAGGAAAGGTCGCTCAACAAATAAACGGCGGCGCCACCGACATCCTCGATCGTGACGTTGCGGTGCAGCGGCGAGTTGTACTGGTTCCATTTGAGGATGTAGCGGAAATCGCCAATGCCGGACGCCGCCAGGGTTTTGATGGGGCCTGCGGAAATGGCGTTCACGCGAATGTTCTGGGGCCCCAGATCGGCGGCGAGGTAGCGCACGCTTGATTCAAGGGCCGCCTTTGCAACGCCCATGACGTTGTAGTGGGGCATCACGCGTTCGGCGCCGGTATAGCTCAACGTCAGCATGCTTCCGCCATCGGACATCAACGGAACGGCGCGTTGGCAAAGGGCCGTGAAGGAGTAGCACGAGATGGCCATCGTCATGGCGAAATTGTCCGGCGTCGTATCTAGGTACCGGCCCTTCAGCTGCTCCTTGTCGGAATAGGCGATCGCATGGACGAGAAAATCCAATTTTCCCCAACGCGATTTGATCTCGGCAAAGACCGTGTCGATGCTGGCGTCGTCCGTCACGTCGCAGGGCAGGACAAAATCCGAACCGATGGAATGGGCAAGGGGCTCGACGCGTTTTGCCAGCGGCTCGCCCTGATAGGTAAAGGCCAGCTCTGCGCCACCGGCGGCGGCGGCCTTGGCGATGCCCCAGGCAAGCGAGCGGTCGTTTGCAACACCGAGGACAAGCCCCTTCTTGCCAGCCATGACTTGCGTTTTGTCCTGCATGTGGTGTCCCGTTGCTTCCTTGGGTTCAGGGTTGGCCCGGATTGGGCCGGGAGCCTTCGATGGGCGGCATCCTACACGAAAGCCGAAGGGGGTCCAAGCGGGGGCAGGGTACCCTTCGGCTTCCCCGGACAGGGGAAGCGGCTTATGCTTAGGGGATGCAACGCTTCGCGCAACTGAAGGGGGCGGTCCGACCGTTCCTGGCCTTCGTACTACGCCGGTTTTCGGAAGACCGCTGCGTACAGGCGGCGGCCGCGCTCAGCTATACGTCGTTGCTGGCCTTCGTTCCGGTCACGGCGATCGCTTTTTCCGCCTTTGCCATTTTCCCAGGCCTGGACGAATCGCGAGAGGCCGCCATGGGCGTTCTCTTCGACAATTTTGCCCCGCATATGGAAGGCGCTATCAAGGATGAGCTTTCCAGCTTGGCTGAAAACGCACGCAAGATGACGACGCTTGGGCTGCTGGTTCTGTTTGCGATGGGCATCATGTTGCTGGCGACGATTGAGAGGACGTTCAACCAGATTTGGCGGATCGCAACGCCGCGAAAGCTGGTGCCGCGCCTGCTCGCTTATTGGGCGGCGATGACGCTGGGCCCGGTGCTTGTCGGCGCGGGCCTTTCCGTTTCCGGTTATCTCTATACGGCGACGGAATGGCTTGGAAACGCACGTGCCGCGGAATTGCAGCCTTTCTTGCGTTTCTTGCCATTCCTGTTTGAAGCCATGGCGCTTGCGCTTCTCTATATCGTTATTCCGAATCGCGACGTTCATTGGCGGGACGCGCTTGCCGGCGGCGTCGTCGCGGCCGTTCTCTTCGAGATGGCCAAAAAGGGTTTTGGCATCTACTTGTCGACCTTTGCGAATTATGAGGCCATTTACGGTGCCCTTGCCGCGATCCCGGTCTTCCTCATCTGGATGTACATTTCCTGGCTGGCCGTGTTGGTGGGGGGGCTTTTTGCGGCGGCGCTCGGCGATTGGCGAGAGAAGGCGGGCGGGGCCTCTTGACGGATGGGTGCGATCGCTCTTTAACCTGCGCAAAGCCATTTGCCGCAAAGAGAAACCATGTTTGAAACTCCGGAAAAGGATCCGATCGCGCTTTTCGGGCGATGGTTTGCCGAAGCAAAGGACGCCGAGGCGAAAAACCCCGATGCCGTGGCGTTGGCCACCGTTGGCGCCGACGGCATGCCATCCAACCGGATGGTGTTGCTGAAGGGCGTGAACGACAAGGGATTCGTTTTCTTCACGAATCTGGAAAGCGTGAAGGCGCGGGAGATCGAGGAAAATTCAAAGGCGGCGCTTTGTTTCTATTGGAAGACGCTTGACCGTCAGGTGCGGGTTGCCGGTACGGTTCGGCCCGTCGGCGATGCCGAGGCCGATGCCTATTTTGCGACACGCGATCGCATGAGCCAGATCGGCGCATGGGCATCGCAGCAATCGCAGCCTTTGGAAGGCCGTTTCGCGCTTGAGAAGCGCGTTGCCGAATTCACGATGAAGTTTGGCGTCGGCCCGGTGCCGCGGCCCCCTTTCTGGTCCGGTTATCGCGTCCTGCCCGAGCGGATCGAGTTTTGGAGCCAGGCCGCATTCCGTCTGCATGACCGGTTGGTGTATTATCGGGATCGAGACGCATGGCGCGTGCAACGCCTCTACCCTTGATCGCTAGGAAAAATTCGTGACGGCAATTCCTGAAAAACCAACGCCCCTCCCTGAGGAGAGCGCACGCCTGATGCGGCGTGCGACGATTGCGGCCGTCGCGGTGGCGCTGGTGCTGGTCCTCGTCAAGGTGGGGGCCTGGTTGGTGACGGATTCGGTGAGTTTGCTTTCCTCTCTTATTGATTCTCTGCTCGACGTCGGGGCATCGTTCATAAACCTGCTGGCCGTTCATCATGCGCTTCAGCCTGCCGATTACGAGCATCGCTTCGGCCACGGCAAGGCCGAGCATTTGGCCGGCCTCGCGCAGGCGGCTTTTGTGGCCGGCTCGGCGGTCTTTCTGCTGATCGAGGCTGCCTACCGGCTGGCACACCCCCGTGTGATCGAACATGGCGAGGTTGGGATCTTCGTCATGCTGTTTGCGATCGTCACGACCATCGCCTTGGTGCATTACCAGCGTTATGTCGTGCGTAAAACGGGTTCCGTTGCCATTGATGCCGATTCTCTGCACTACACCGGCGACGTCTTAATCAATGCCAGTGTGATCCTGGCGTTGATTTTGGGGGCAAATATTGGCTGGGGCTTTGTGGACCCGTTGTTTGGTATCGCGATCGCCCTTTACCTGCTGCGTACCGCTGGCAAAATTGCCTTTCTCTCGTTGGATCCCTTGATGGACCGCGAGCTTCCGGAGGAAGACCGCGATCGCATTCGCGAGATCGTCCGCGCCCATCCGGAGGCGGGGGATCTTCACGATCTGCGCACGCGAAAATCCGGCAACACCATCTTTATTCAGTTTCATCTCGAACTCGACGACAAGATCACCTTGCGCCACGCCCATAAGGTGGCGGACGAAGTGGAAAAGAAGCTCGCCGTTTCTTTCCCGGCGGCCGAAATCCTCATTCATGAGGACCCGGAAGGCGTGGTCGAATACCGGCCTTACTACCCGCCGCCCCGTGGGGCGCCGGGAAAATGGCTGCGCATTTTGCTAGGCCTGCCGAGGGAGTGGGGTTGAGGCGTATCCTGGCGGCCGGGAAGGCTTTACTTCTGTCCGGGGCTTCGTCAGAATTTGCACAAGTTGAAAAGAACAAAATTTTTCCCAGGGGAGAAGAAATGTTCAAGCGTCGTTTTCCTAACCTTTTCATGCCCGTCTTTGCGGCGTTTCTTGCCGTGGGCCTTCTGGCTCAATTTGGGGCGGGGCGAACGGCTCTTGCCGCCGGGGCGCCGATGCCGGAAGACGACCCGGCAAAAATCGTCAAGACGGCCATGGAGAGCTGGTCCATTGGCTGGAACACGGGCAATTTTGACTTGATCGTCGCGGCCGTAGGCAATGGCTCCTATTGGGATGCGTCGCTGCCGCCGGAGGGGATTAAAGGCAAGGCGCTTCGCGACTATGCGGGCGTTTTGTTCAAGGCCTTTCCGGACAGCAAGTTTTCGTACAATCACGTGAAGTACACGAAAAAGGCGGTCTATTGGGAGTGGACGTGGAAGGCGACCCATACCGGCGCTTTCGCTGGCAAGGAGCCGACGAACAACTCGATTGAGCTGCACGGGATTGACGTAATCCGTGCCCGCAAAGACGGGACCGTCAGCATCAAAAGTTACTGGAACGAAAACTCGCTGCTGAAAGGGATTGGCGCGGCGGAATAGAGCGTCGCCTAAGCGGCGCGGCGCAATTCCAGTCGTTTCCATACGTCCAGCAGGGACTCGACCAAGCGATCCATCATTGCGTCCGTGTGGAGCGGCGACGGCGTGATGCGCAGCCGCTCGGTGCCTTTTGGCACGGTCGGGTAATTGATCGGTTGGATGTAGATGCCGTGATGCTCCAGCAGCAGGTCGCTGGCTTGCTTGCAAAGCCGCGCATCGCCAACGATTAGCGGCACGATGTGGCTTTCCGAGGGCAGCACGGGCAGGCCCGCTTCGGCAAGCAGGCGTTTGCAGGTGGCGGCGCGCTCCTGATGGCGCTGGCGCTCAAGGTCGCTGGCCTTTAGGTGGCGTACGCTTGCAAGGGCGCCGGCGGTGATCACCGGGGGCAAGGCCGTCGTGAAAATAAAGCCGGGCGCGAAACTGCGAACGGCGTCGACGAGTTGCTCGGAAGCGGCAATGTAGCCGCCCATGACGCCATAGGCTTTTGCCAGCGTTCCTTCAAGAATCGAGACGCGATCCATCACGCCTTCGCGTTCGGCAATGCCGCCGCCGCGCGGCCCGTACATGCCGACGGCATGGACTTCATCCAGATAGGTCATCGCGCCATATTTTTCGGCAAGATCGCAAATTTTGGCGACGGGGGCGATGTCCGCGTCCATGGAATAAACGGATTCAAAGGCAATCAATTTTGGCTTGGCTGGGTCCGTCTCGCGAAGCAATTCCTCGAGATGCGCGACGTCGTTGTGGCGAAAGATTTTTCGCGCCGCGCCGCTGTTGCGGATGCCTTGAATCATCGAGGCATGGTTGAGGGAGTCGGAAAAGACGACGCAATTGGGCAGCAGCCTGGCAATCGTGCTTAGCGCGGCCTCGTTCGATATGTAACCGGAGGTGAACAGAAGCGCGGCTTCCTTCCCGTGAAGGTCCGCAAGCTCTTGCTCAAGCAGAACGTGGTAGTGATTCGTGCCCGAGATGTTGCGCGTGCCGCCGGCGCCGGCGCCGTGGGTTTCCAGGGCGCCTTGCATGGCCTCGCGCACCTGCGGGTGCTGCCCCATGCCTAGGTAATCGTTGCTGCACCAAACGGTGACTTCTTGCGCATCGCTGCCCTTCTGCCGCTTGAACGCCAACGGGAAGGAGCCCGATTTGCGTTCAAGATCCGCAAAGACCCGATAGCGGCCTTCCGCCCTCAGGCCAGCAATGGCTTCCGCAAAATACCGATTGTAGTCCATCGAAACGCTTCTCCCGGGATTCCTGCGCTCTTGCGGCGCCTTGGATTAACTATTCTAACACGAAGGCATTGCTTCGTTGCAATCGCATCCCCGTGGCTGCTTATGATTTCAGGTCACCCTTAACAAAACCTTGCAACCCTTCGGCTGGGCCAAAGAGGGGCCTTTTTTGACGTTCAAACGTGCCGCCGGGAACTTTGAGGGGCCCACCCCGCCGGGGCATTCGCATCCGGACAGCGGATGGGGAGGCCACCCTCGGCCCGCGGCTACAGCGATTGTTTTTACAGGGTTTCCAAGGGGTTGCCCAGAAATCCGGGGCCCGAATGAGGGTTTTCCATATTTATCAACATATGGTAGCCTAAACGGTTGAAGCGTATAGATCTTGTATACGCTTCGCCCATCCTACGAATTAAGTCGCATAAGCGACGGGGGAGATACTTCGATGGATGCACTTAGAACTGTTGCAAAATGGGTTGGTCAAGTTACGGAAGTTGGGCTTGCCCTTATCGCGCTTGGGATCGTCATTCAAATTCTCTTCGGAGAGAATGCGACCTTCCTTACCGGCGACATCGTCGGCAATCTGATTAATCTGATTCGTGCCTTGGGTGAAAATGGCCTCGTTGGCTTGATCGCGTTGGGCATTATTCTCTACCTCTACAACAAGAGCCGCGATTAGGCTTTGTTTGCAGGACGATTGGCGGCAGCCGGGGCTCCGGTTGCCGCCTTTCGTTTGCCCGCGCACCCGTTTCTTTTTTTCCCCAGGAAAAGCGTGAGATATCCACAGCTTTCTCCCCAAGAAATTGCGTTTTTCAAGCTTAGGCCCCTTTGTTTTCAACCGCCGAAATGGGATGATTTGCGCCGTGAAAACACCGTGCGGCGCGGCCCCACACGCCGTTTCGAGCAAGGCCTGAAATGGACAGCAAAATTGATTTTGAACGCGTGATCACGGACCCCGCCTATCGGCGTCGGGTCATCGCCCGCCTAAACGGGGGGGCGGCAGACGAAAAGCTTCCCGATGAGGCAAGGCCGATTGCGAGCCCGGAAGTACGGCCACGGGCGCTTTCCGGCGCACGTTAATTTCGGCGCATTTTTGTAGGCTTCCATGGCGCTTTTGCACACGCCCATCTGCGATTTTGGCTGGAAGGCGGTAGATTTCGCCCTTCCGGGCGTGGATGGCAAAATCTATCGACTGGCCGATATTGCCGGGACGAAGGCGACCCTGGTTATGTTTCTTTGCAACCATTGTCCCTATGTGAAAGGGGCGATTTCGCGGATCGTGCGCGACGCCCGGGACCTGGCGGCGCTTGGCGTTGGTACGGTTGCCATCATGGCGAATGATACGGAAGCCTATCCGGAGGATTCCTTCGAGAACATGCAGCGCTTCGCCGAGCAGCATGCGTTCCCCTTTCCCTATTTGCTCGACGCGACCCAGGCCACGGCCCGGGCCTACGGGGCCGTCTGTACGCCGGATTTCTTTGGCTTCAATCGGGCGCTGGCGCTCCAATATCGGGGCCGCCTCGACGCGGGCGGCCGCGAGGAAGTGGTTGCTGCACGGCGCGAGCTGTTCGAAGCGATGGCGGCCATTGCCGAAACCGGCCAGGGGCCATCCGAACAGGCCGCGAGCATGGGCTGTTCCATCAAATGGCGGGATGACGACTAGGCCGTGTGGGTTTTGCCCGCATGCCCTCTTCTTTCTGGATTGCCGCGTTTTTCAAGGGTTTGCCTTCGCTCGCGGCGCGGTTTATGTTACCCGCCCGGCCGGCCGAGGGTGCCAGAGGACCATTCGTGAACGACAACGTTTTCCGTGAAATCGACGAGGAGCTACGACGCGATCGCCTTCTCGCCCTGTGGAAGCAATATGGGCGATTTGCGATCGGGGGTGTGGTTGCGCTTGTAGCCATCGTGGCGATGAAGGTTGGCTGGGGCGAATACAGCCAGCATCAAGCGTTGAAGGCCGGCATGCGTTACCACGCGGCGACGGAACTGCTGCGGCAGGGAAACGAGGAGGCCGCCCGCGCGGCGTTTGCCTTTCTTGCCGAGGATGGCGGGGAAGGCTATGCCGTTCTCGCCCGGTTGCACGAGGCGGCACTCGCTTCCTCGGGAGGCGACATTGCCGGCGCCATTCGCCTCTATGGTGAAATTGCCGATGACGATGATGTTCCAGCGGCTTTTCGCGACCTTGCGCGCATCCTGGGGGCCTTTCGCCGGGTTGACCGGGAGGATCCGGAAACCCTGGTCGAGGAACTTGCGCCCTTGACCGCGGCGGAAAACCCCTGGCGGCATTCCGCCCTCGAAATTACGGCGCTCGTTGCCATCCGAACGGGCGAAACCGCCAAAGCGCGGGAGATATATGAAAACCTTGCGGCCGATCCCAAGGCGCCGGAAATGCTGGGCCAACGCGCCAAGGAAATGGCAACGGCACTTGGAGAAAAGTCGTGACGCGTCCCGCCGTTAGGGCACTCCTTTTTCTCACCGCGGCCATCTTCTTGACGGCGTGCGAGACGTCGGTTTTCGATCCGGAAGAACAAAGCATCCCGGGCGAGCGCATTCCAATTCTCCTGCTCGATCAGCAATTGAAGCCGGACGTGGAAGAAGTTGCCATTCGTCTGCCGCGTCCGCAGGCGAATCCGGCCTGGCCGCAGGCAGGCGGGTATCCGAACCATGCCATGCACCATTTGGTGATGTCGGCCTCGCCGAAAGAAGTGTGGTCCGCAGGCGTTGGCAGTGGCGCGGATGCGGAAAGCCGATTGATTTCCCAGCCGGTTGTCGCGGGCAACCGGGTTTACGTCGCGGACGTAGACGGGCGCATCACGGCCATTGAGGTGGAGAGTGGCGAACGCCTATGGCGCACGGATTTGACGCCGGAGGACGAGGACGACGTTACTTTCAGCGGCGGAATCGCTTACGCCTATGGGTATCTGTTTATCAGCACGGGCTTTGCAGAGGTGGTTGTGCTGAACGCGGAGAGCGGAGAAACCGTCTGGCGGCGCGCCATGCCGTCGCCAATGCGGGCGGCGCCGACCATTAGCGATGGCCGGTTGTTCGTAACGACTTTTGACAATCAGCTTTTTGTCCTCGATGTGCGCAACGGCGAAACCTTGTGGAAGCACAAGGGCTTTGAGGAATCGGCCGGCATCCTGGGTGGGGCCAGCCCCGCAGTCGAAGGGGATATAGTCGTCGTGCCTTATTCCTCCGGCGAGCTTTTTGCCATTTTGACAAACAACGGACGGATCATGTGGTCCTACTCGCTTGCGTCTTCGCGGCGAAGCGACGTGATTTCCTCGATCGCCGACATTCGTGGCCAGCCCGTCATCGACCGCGGCTGGGTGTTTGCCGTCAGCCATAGCGGCCGGGTCGTCGCGCTGAATATGCGATCGGGAGAGAGGATCTGGGAAAAAGAGCTTGGCGGCATTCAAACGCCGTGGGTAGCTGGGGATTACATCTATTTGCTGACGACGAACAATGAATTGCTCTGCCTGACGCGGGAGAAGGGCGAAATTCTCTGGGTCCTGCAGCTTCCCCTATATCAGAACCCGATCGAGAAAGAAGAGCCGATCGTGTGGCACGGGCCGGTATTGGCCAGCGATCGCCTTCTTCTTGCAGGCTCGCATGGCAGGGTGCTTGCCGTTTCTCCCTATCGGGGAGACGTTATTGGCCAAATCACGCTCGACGACGGCGTGTCGGTTCCACCGGTTGTGGCCCAGGGCACGATGTACCTTCTAACCACGGACGCCGATCTCATCGCGTTCCGCTAGGTTTCAGGAAAGAATCATGGGGAAGACGGTCGTCATTGTCGGCCGACCAAATGTCGGAAAATCGACGTTGTTTAACCGGCTGGTTCATGAGCGCCTGGCGCTGACACATGACACGCCGGGGGTTACGCGCGACTGGCAGGAGGGAACGGCGGAACTGGGCCCCCTTCGGTTTCGCGTTATCGATACGGCCGGTTTCGAAGAGGGCACCGGGAAAGACCTGGAAGCAAAAATGCTTGCCCAGACGGAGCGCGTGTTGGAGGAGGCCGACGTTGCGCTTTTTTTGATGGATGCGCGGGAAGGGCCGACCCCGCTGGACAAATATTTCGCCAAATGGCTGCGCAAACGGAGCACGCCCGTTCTTCTGGTGGCGAACAAATGCGAAGGCTCGGGCAGCGAGCAGGGCTATTACGAGGCGTTTAAGCTCGGCTTTGGCGAACCGATCGCCATTTCCGCCGAACACAAGGAGGGCATGGCCGACCTCTATGCGCACCTTCTCCCCTTTATAGAGGCGGAAGAGGAAGCCGCGCCGGAAGAGGAAGGCAATGGCCTTGGGCTTGCCATTGTGGGGCGCCCAAATGTCGGCAAGTCAACGCTGGCCAACCGCCTGATCGGCGAAGAACGGCTTTTGACGGGGCCGGAAGCCGGCATTACGCGCGATGCTATCCCCGTCGCCTGGGAACATGAGGGGCAGCGCTTCTTTCTTGTGGATACGGCTGGCTATCGCCGCGAGGCGCGTATCGAAGCCAAGGTCGAACAGCTTTCCATTGAGGCGACGAAGAAGGCCATCCGCCGGGCCCATCTGGTCTTGCTGGTGCTGGATTCGGAAAACATGTTGGAAAAGCAAGACCTTAACATCGCGGGCCAGGCGATCGAGGAGGGGCGGGCGCTGCTCATCGTCGTCAACAAATGGGACCGTGTGCCGAACCCGGCGGCGGCACGAACCAAGCTTGCCGAACGGTTGGAGCGTTCCCTGCCTCAGGTTCGCGGGCTTCCCTGGGTCGTGCTTTCTGCCAAGACGGGCGAAAACGTCCCACAATTGATGCCGGCGGTGTTGAAGGCGTATGAAATATGGAACCGGCGCGTGCCGACGGCGAAGCTAAACCAATGGCTTGCCGATGCGGTCGAGCGGCACCCGCCGCCCGCCATTCGAGGAAGGCCGCTGCGCCTGCGTTACCTTACGCAAATCAAGACGCGGCCGCCGACCTTTGCGCTGTTTGTTTCCCGTCCGGAAAAATTGCCGGAAGCGTATATTCGCTACCTCGTGAACAGCCTTCGCGAAACCTTTGGCCTGGAGGGAACGCCGGTGCGCTTTCGTCTGCGCAAGGGAAGCAACCCCTACGCGTAAATCAAACGCGAACCGTCTCTCCGTGGCTGGAGACGGTTGCTTGCGCCAGGCGCACAAACGTCTCGGTTACCGATTCCGGCGGCGGCAAACCAGCCGGATCTTCGCCGGGAAAGGCCAGGGCCCGCATGTCCGTTCGGACAATTCCCGGGTCCACCAGATTTACCTTTAATTTCGTTTTTTGCACTTCGGCGGCATAGGTCTGCACCATTCTTTCAAGGGCGGCTTTGCTTGCCCCATATGCCCCGTAATAGGGGGTGGCGCTGCTGCCGACGCCGGAGGTCACAAATATTGCGCGGCCGGCATCGGAAGCCTTTAGCAGCGGCTCAAAGGCGCGAATCAGGCGCCAATTGGCCGTGACGTTCAGTGCGAAGGTGTGTTCCCATACCTCTGGGTCGATATGCGCCGTTGGCGAAAGCATGCCAAGGGTGGCGGCGTTTCCCACCAGCACGTCGAGCCGGCCGAAACGTTTGGCAAGGGCGCCGGCCATCTGGTCGATGGCGGCCCATTCCGTTAGGTCGAGCGGCACCAGGGTAGCGGGTGCGCCGCCCGCCGCCTGAATGGCATCGTCGACTGCCTCGAGGCCGGCCGTGCTGCGGGCGACCAGAATGACATGGGCGCCTTCGCGGGCGAAGTCTTTGGCAAGGGCGGCGCCAATGCCGCGCGAAGCGCCGGTGATTAGCGCAATGCGGCCTTCAAGGCGTGGAGAAGAGGCGGTCACAGGCGTTTAACCGAGTTCGGCAAGCAACGAAAGTTGCGAGGACGCATCGCCACCATCCCGGTCGGTGAGCTGAATGGGGTACTCGCCGGTGAAGCAGGCGTCGCAATATTGCGGGGCGCTTGCGTCACGCCCCCGTTCGCCCATTGCCCGATAGAGTCCGTCGATGGAGATATAGGCGAGGCTATCCACCTTAATCTGCGCCGCCATTTCATCAATGCTGTGTTGGGCGGCGAGGAGTTGCTCGCGTTCCGGTGTATCGACGCCGTAAAAACAAGAATTGGTCGTTGGCGGACTTGCAATCCGCATATGCACTTCGCGGGCGCCGGCCTGGCGCACCATTTCAACGATTTTCATCGAGGTGGTGCCGCGGACAATGCTGTCATCGATCAGCACAACCCGCTTGCCGTCGATCTGGCGGGCATTCGCGTTGTGCTTCAGCCTTACACCAAGGTGGCGGATTTGATCCCGGGGCTCGATGAAGGTGCGCCCGATATAATGATTTCGGATAATCCCCAGCTCAAAGGGGATGCCGCCTTCAGCCGCATAGCCGATGGCCGCCGGCACGCCTGAATCGGGCACCGGAATGACGACGTCCGCATCGATATGGTTTTCACGGGAAAGTTCGGCGCCAATGCGCTTGCGAATCTCGTAAACGTCCGTTCCTTCGACAACGCTGTCCGGCCTGGAAAAGTAAATGAATTCGAAAATGCAAAAGCGGCGTTTCTGTTTGACGAACGGCTTGATGCTTTGCAGCCCGTCCTCATTGATGATGACGATTTCGCCGGCCTCGATATCGCGGACAAGTTCGGCGCCGATGATGTCAAGGGCGCAGCTTTCCGATGCCAAAATATAGGCGCCGTCCAGCTTGCCCAGGATCAATGGCCGCACGCCATGGGGGTCGCGCACGCCAATTAGCGAATCATTCGTCAAGGCGACGATGGAATAGGCTCCCTCGACTTGTTTCAGCGCGTCGATCAGCCGGTCCACGACGGTGGAGTAGAGGCTGGTCGCGATGAGGTGGACGATGACTTCCGTGTCCGTCGTCGATTGAAAAAGGCAGCCGCGGCGGACAAGCTGGCGGCGAAGGGTGCGCGCATTTGTAAGGTTGCCATTGTGGCCGATGGCAAAGCCACCCGATTCGAAATCGGCGAAAAGCGGTTGCACGTTCCGAAGCACCGTTTCGCCGGTCGTCGAATAACGGTTGTGGCCGATGGCGGTAAAGCCGGAAAGGCCTTCAATAGCGGCGCCGGCGCCAAAATTGTCGCTGACCTGGCCAAGGGCGCGGTGGTTATGGAAGTGGTGACCGTCGAAGGTGACGATGCCGGCCGCTTCCTGGCCGCGGTGTTGCAGCGCGTGCAAGCCCAGCGCCGTGTGTGCGGCGGCGTCCATATGGCCGTAAATACCAAAGACCCCGCACTCTTCGTGGAGGTGGTCGTCTTCGAAAGGGTGGGTGCTATGCATTCCGTTCGCCTGTCGCGCTATTGGTGACGTTCGATCAGTCGCTCCATGGCTCCGCGCTCGTCCTCGTTATAGCCCGATTTCTTCGCGTCGGCAGCCGATTTCGGACCCTGGAACCGTTGAATGAGGCGGCCTATGGAAAGGAGCTCCCAGGCACGGGCCTTAACGTCGCGGATTGCTTGTACGCCTTCCTTCTCGTCCTCGTCCGGAACGACCCCGGAAAGAAGGCTGGCGCCGACGGCCACGAATGGCATCAGCATCGAATCCTGCACCCAGCCCGGCTGGCCGCGCGAGGGCATCGTCCATGCGAACATCAGATAAAAGAGCGAAAGCAGCAGGGCGCCCCGCATCAGGCCAAAGAAAAGGCCCAGCCCGCGATCGACCGGCTTGAGCTTGCTTTCTTTCACGCGTGCGGCGATGACGCGGGCAATCAAGGAAAAGACGAGCATGGAGGTGATAAAGAGCGCAATTGCCAGCATGATATCAGCCAAAAGGGGCACGGCAACGATTTCATATGCGTAAGGCCGCGCCGCGCTAAAGCCGTAAATCGTCACCAGCGCCGAACCGGCCCAGGCCCCAAGCGAGAGAAGCTCGCGCACGAAACCGCGGCTTAAAGCCAAAATGGCGGAGAGCAAAAGTACGCCCAGAATAATCAGATCGGCCGTGTTCAAGGGGAAGTCGGTCATCGTCTCTCCGTTTAGGAAGGCTGTTTTTCCATTTCGGTGGCGGATTTCTGTTTGCGGTGAAGCAGCGCCGAAAGCTCGGTCAGGTGGCGGACCGTCTCCAGCGAAAGCGCGCTGCTCCCCTTTTTCGATTTGCGGGCCTGGGGCACAATGGCTTCGGCGAAGCCGAGTTTGGCGGCCTCTTTCAACCGGGCGTCGCGTTGGCTGACGGCCCGCACCTCGCCGGAAAGGCCGATCTCGCCGAAGATGACGGCGTCTTGGGGAAAGGGGATGTCGCGGAAAGCGGAGACCAGCGCCGCCGCGACGGCCAGATCGGCGGCGGGCTCGGTGATCCGCAAGCCTCCCGCAACGTTCAGATAGACGTCCTGGCCGCCAAGGGCGAGGCCGCAGCGCGTTTCCAGCACGGCAAGAATCATCGCCAGTCTTCCCCCGTCCCAGCCGACGACGGCGCGGCGCGGCGTGCCGAAGGACGACGGCGCGACCAGGGCCTGAATTTCGACCAGCATGGGGCGGGTGCCTTCTACGCCGGCGAACACGACCGTGCCGCTGACATTGCCGGGGCGCTCGGAAAGGAAGAGGGCGGAGGGGTTCGAGACCTGCATCAGGCCGCTATCGGTCATCTCGAAGACGCCAATCTCGTTCGTGGGGCCAAAACGGTTCTTTACGGAACGCAGAATGCGGAATTGGTGGCCACGCTCGCCCTCGAAATAAAGGACGGTGTCGACCATGTGTTCCAACACCCGGGGGCCGGCGATCATCCCTTCCTTCGTGACGTGGCCCACCAGAAGGATGGTGATCTGGCGGCGTTTGGCGAGGCGGATAAGCTCTTGGGCGCTGGCGCGCACCTGGGCGACCGTGCCGGGGGCCGAATCGAGGCTGTCCACATACATCGTCTGAATGGAATCAATGACCACCAAATCCGGGCCATCGGCGACGTCGAGGCTTGCCAGGATGTCGCGAAGGTTGGTGGCCGTGGCAAGGCCGACCTCGGCCGTGTCCAGCCCCAGCCGCGCGGCCCGGAGCCGTACTTGGTCGATGGCCTCCTCGCCGGAGATGTAGACGGTGCGGGCCTGATCGGCGACGGCGGCGACCACTTGAAGGAGAAGGGTGGATTTGCCGATGCCGGGATCGCCGCCCACGAGAAGGGCGGAACCGGCCACGAGGCCGCCGCCGCACACGCGGTCGAATTCCTCAAGCTTCGTTTCCAGACGGGGGAGCGGCGGCTCGTTCCCTTTCAGGCCGACGAAATCGACACGCGCGGCGCGCCCTTTACGCGCGCCGCCTTTTCCCAGCCCGCCCGGGGCGGACTCGCGTGCCGCTTCTTCGATGATGGCGTTCCATGCGCCGCAATCGTCGCAACGCCCGCTCCATTTCGGGTGGCTTGCGCCACAGGCCTGGCAGACATAATGCGCCGTATTTCGGGCCAAAGTTCCAGGGTTCCCCGGTTTGAGGGCTTGGCAGGCCTTGTCTTAAGGCTTGCGCACTTGCATCTGGATGGGTCCCTCCGCCTTCCCATGAATGAACTGGTCGACGTGGGGGTTGTCCGCGTGGTCAATTTCGGCGACGGAGCCGTCCCAGATGATTTCGCCATTATAAAGCATGGCCACGCGGTCGGCGATGCGCCTGGCGCTGGCCATGTCATGGGTGATGGAAAGGGCGGTCACCTGCATTTGCTTGACGCTGTGGACGATCAGCCGGTCGATGATGCTGCCCATGATCGGGTCCAGCCCGGTCGTCGGCTCATCGAAGAAAATCACCTTTGGGCTGGTGGCGATGGCGCGGGCCAGGCCCACGCGTTTGCGCATGCCGCCCGAAAGCTCCGCCGGGGCCAGCTCGGCCACGCGCGCGTCCAGTCCGACGCTGGCAAGCATCTCAAGCGCCACGCCCTTTGCCTGCTTGCGGGGCATGCCATGGGCCTGGATTAGGCCGAAGGCGACGTTTTCCCAGACCTTGAGGCTGTCGAAGAGGGCGCCGCTTTGAAAAAGCATGCCAAATTGCTTGAGAAGCTCTTCGCGATCGCGCTCGCTGATGTGAACGACTTCCTTGCCGTCGATCTGGATGCTGCCTTCTTCCGGCGTAACCAGGCCAAGAATGCATTTCAGCAGGACGGATTTGCCGCTGCCGGAACCGCCAATTATAACGACGGATTCGCCAACCCCGATGTCGAGGTTCAGCCCCCTTAGGACCTGGTTCGACCCGAAGGATTTGTGCAGATTGCGAATCCGGATTTTTGGCTGGCCGTTTGTCATACGCCGAACATCAATGCAGACAGGAAATAGTCGGCAACGAGAATCAGGATGGAAGCGGAAACGACGGCATTCGTGGTTGCCCGGCCGACGCCCTCGGCGCCGCCACGGGAATAATATCCCTGGTAGCAGCCCATCAGCGTCACGATGAAGCCGAAAACGGAGGATTTCACCAGCCCGTCGAAGATGTCATCCCACACCAGATAATCCCAGACCTTGTTGATAAAGTTCGCCGGGTTGAATTCGAACGTCTGTACGCTGACCACGAACCCTCCGAAGATGCCGATGACATCGGCGACCAGGACCAGCAGAGGAAGGGTGATCAGGCCGGCAAGCAGACGCGGGAAGACAAGGTAACGGAAAGGGTCCGTCGCCAGGGTGACCAGGGCATCGATTTGTTCCGTGACCCGCATCGTGCCGATCTCGGCCGCCATGGAGGCGCCGATCCGTCCCGCCACCATCAGCCCGGCCAAAACCGGGCCCAATTCCCGCGTAATCGAGAAAGCGACGATTTCCGGGATCTGCGTTTCCGCTTCGAAGCGGGCAAGGCCGATGTTGCTTTGGAGCGCCAGTACCATGCCGGCGAAAATGGCGGTCAGGCCGACAATGGGCAGGGAGTAATAGCCGATGTCGATCATCTGCTGGCCGACGGCACGGAAATAGAAAGGCGGCCGCCAGGCGCGCGAGAAGGCGTTCCAGACGAAAACGGCAAGCCGTCCCGTTGCCTCGAGAAATTTCAGGAAAGTGCGTCCGAGTAGGGCGAGGGCGTCAAGGGCTGCCATGCTCAGGCCTCTCCAAGATAGGTGCGTTGGCTTCGCTGGCCGAGGGACGTCAAAATTTCATAGCCGATCGTGCCGGCCTCGGCCGCAAGATCGTCTACCGAATGATGCGGTCCGATGAGTTCCACGAAGCTACCAGGTAAAATCTGTTGCGAAGGGATTCCCGTGACGTCGATCGTGATCAGATCCATAGAAACGCGTCCAATGACTGGCACCTGCCTGTCACCGACGAAACAACTGCCACGATTGCCAAGAGTGCGCAGATAACCGTCGGCATATCCCACTGCCACCGTGGCGATTCGGCTCGGCCCATCGACACGATAGGTCGCACCATAGCCAACGGTCTGGGGGCTGTCAACGTCACGCACTTGCAGGATTTTCCCTTGTAACGTAAGCACTTGGGCCATTGGATTCGGGTCATGCGGGGTTGGATTCAGGCCGTAGATTGCCGCCCCGGTGCGGGCAAAATCAAAGTGGTATTCCGGCCCCAAAAATACGCCGCTCGAATTTGCGAGGCTTAAACGCGCGGCGGGAAGTTTTCGGATTTGCGTACGAAAGCAGGCGAGCTGAGCGGCATTTTTCGGATGGGCCGGCGTATCCGCGCAGGCAAGATGGGAAAGGATGGCATGAAGCTTTGCGCCGCGAAGGGGACGCGTGTCCGAGGCCAGGCGCTCCACCTCGTCCGCGGTCAGGCCAAGCCGCGCCATGCCGGTGTCGATCTGCAGCCCGGCGGCCGGCACCGCCGTTTGCGCCGCAAATTGTTCGACCTGGTGCAAATCGTTCAGATAGGGAATGAGCCGGTGGGCCCCATAGGCCGTCGCCTCGTCCGGCAGAAAGCCATCGAAAACGCCGATCTCGACATCGGGCAAAAGGGCCCGCAACGCCACGCCCTCGTCGAGGGTGGCGACAAAAAAGTGCTGGCAGCCAAGCTTGGCGAGAAACGGTGCCACCTGGGCCATGCCAAGGCCATAGGCGTCCGCTTTGACGACGACGTGCAGATCGGCGTTGCGAAGCCGTTCCCGAAGCCGCCGGTAATTCGTCGCAATCGCGTTGAGATCGACCGTAAGAAGCGTGCAGGCGCGATCAGAAGGGGGCATCCGAAGGCCGCTCGTCTCTATCCAGATTGGCGAACTTCGTAAAGCGTCCGTCGAAGAACAGGCTCAATTTTCCGGTTGGGCCGTGACGTTGCTTGGAGATCAGAACTTCCGCGACGTTGTGGACCTGATCCATCTTTTCCTGCCATTCGATGTGCTTGTCCGTTCCCTCCGGCGGTTGCTGGCGCGAGAGGTAATATTCCTCGCGGTAGATAAACAGCACCACGTCTGCGTCCTGCTCGATGGACCCGGATTCGCGAAGATCGGAAAGCTGCGGGCGTTTGTCCTCGCGTTGTTCGACGGCGCGCGAGAGTTGGGAAAGGGCCAGCACCGGCACGCTGAGCTCTTTGGCGAGAGTCTTGAGGCCGCGCGTGATTTCCGAAATCTCCAGCACACGGTTGTCGTAGCGCGACCCGGAAGCGCCCAGGAGTTGCAAATAGTCGACGACGATTAGGGAAAGACCATGTTGACGCTTTAGGCGGCGTGCCCGGGTGCGCAACGCGCCGATCGTCAGCGCCGGCGTATCGTCGATATAAAAGGGGACGCTCGCCAAATTCTGGGCGGCGAGGGCGACTTTCTCGAAATCGCCATGGCTAAGCTCGCCGCGCCGGATTTTTTCGGAGGCCACCTGGGACTCTTCCGCCAGAATACGTGTGGCGAGTTGTTCCGATGACATTTCGAGCGAGAAAAAACCGATCACGGCACCGTCAAGCGGTTCGGCGCGGCTATCCTGGGCGCGCGATTTGGCGGCATGGAAGGCGATGTTTGTCGCAAGCGCCGTTTTCCCCATGGAAGGCCGGCCCGCCAGCACAATCAAATCGGAAGCGTGCAAGCCGCCAAGCTGTTTGTCGAGATCGAGAAAGCCAGTGGAAACCCCGGTCAGCGTTCCTTCGCGCTTAAAGGCGGTTTCGGCTGCCGTGATGGCTTCGTGGAGCGAGTCCTTGAAGGGGCGAAAATCGCCGCCGACCTGTCCAGCCGTTGCCAAATCGTAAAGCTGCTGTTCCGCCCGTTCGATCTGATGGATCGCCGTTACTTCGATTTCCGGATGCTGCGCTTCTTCGGCCATCTCCTCGCCAAGGGTGATCAATTGGCGGCAGAGATAGAGATCGTGGATGGTGCGGCCATAATCCTCGGCGTTGAAGGTGGTGACGGCGGCGCTGGCCAGCTGGGCAAGGTAGGACGTGCCGCCGATGCCATCGAGGGCGTCGTCCTGCTCGAAATAGGCCTTGAGCGTCATCGGGTCGGCCAGCTGGCCGCGTTCGATCAGAAGGCTAACCGCCGTATAAATCCGGCCGTGAACGGGATTGGCGAAATGTTCCTGCTGCAGAAAATCCGAGACCTTCATATAGGCCTGGTTCTCCATGAGGATGGCACCAAGCAAGGCCTGCTCGACTTCGAGATTGCGTGGCGGGACCCGAAGCTTCGTAAGCTCGTGATTCTCCCTTAAAGGGGTTACTTTTGTGTCGGTTCCGGGAACTTCCATGACCGCACCTTAGCAAAGCGCTGCGATGAATCGTAGGCAATTCCGCTGTGGATTAGGTGCAAGGCGGGGACAAAATTTCCTCTTATCCGACGGCGGATTGCGGCACGTTCGCAGGCGCGTGTTCCCAATCCGTTATGTAGTCCCGGGTAAGGGGCACGGCATCTTGCCGGCGGGCGAGCTGCATCTGAAAAACCATATGGCCCTGATGGCGGAAGGCGGCTTCCGAGCCGGCAAGGTAGAACTCCCACATTCTGCAGAAGCGTTCGTCGTAAATTTTTGCGATACGGACGCGGTTTGCCTGAAAGCGCTCGTACCAGGCTTTTAAGGTTTCGGCATAATGCAGGCGGAGAATTTCGACGTCTGTGATCCAAAGGCCGGTCTTCTCGACCGCGGTGACGACTTCGGAAAGGGCGGGGCTGTAGCCGCCCGGAAAGATGTATTTTCGTATCCAGGGATTCGTGGCGCCGGGGGGCTCCATGCGGCCGATCGAATGCAAAAGCGCAATGCCATCCTCCAACAGCAGGCCTTCGACCTTGGTAAAGAAAGCTTTGTAGTAGTTGGCGCCGACATGTTCGAACATGCCGACCGAGACAATGCGGTCATAGCTGCCATCTTCTTCCCGGTAATCTTTCAGGAGGAAGCGCACCCGGTTTTCCAGACCCAATTTCATCGCCCGCTTGCTTGCAACCCGGTGCTGTTCCTTGGATAGGGTAATGCCTGTCACGTCGGCGCCGCAGGTTTGGGCAAGATAGAGGGCGAGGCCGCCCCAGCCGGAGCCGATGTCCAGCACCCGCATGCCGGGTTCAATCCGAATTTTTGCGGCAATGTGACGCATCTTGTTTTTCTGGGCCGTTTCCAAATCCTGATTCTCGCCGGTGAAATAGGCGCAGGAATATTGCCGGTCGCTGTCCAGGAAAAGATCGTAGAGCGCGCCTGATAAATCGTAATGGTGGGCGATATGCCGTTGGGCCAGGGAAATGGGATTGTATTGCTGGCATGCACGAAAGGTTTGACGGAACGCGCGATACACATGGTCAAGCAAACGGGGGGGCGTGCGCTTCAAATTCAGGGCATAGAGATGGATCAAGTCCCGGACCGTCCCATCCTCAATCGTAAGGTTTCCCTCCACATAGGCTTCGCCCGTATAGAGGCCGGGGTTCAGGAAAACCTTAAAAGCCGTGCGCCGGTCGTGTAGCCGTAGCGTCACGCGTGGACCTGGGGCGCCGCCGAACGTTTGCGAGCGTCCGCTGGCGTCGATAATACGCAGCGTGCCGATTTGAATGAGCGGTTCGAGAAGAAAACGAAGCGGCATGACCGGCCCTCTCGTTCGTTCCTTCTGATCGTCCCTGGGCCTCCCGACGCGTCAGGATCCCTAGGTTCCGGTCCAGTTTAACCGGAAACGCTCGGATTTTGTAAAGGGGCGTGTTGCGCGCGGCAGGCGTGCCGGCCTTGGCCGGCCATGCCGCGGCGTTTTGGTCAGGATTCCGCTGGTTTTTCTTCCGCGGGCGTTTCGGTGGCCTCGGCGGCCGTTTCTTCGGCGGCCAATTCTTCAAGCACGCTTTCCTCGAAGAATTCTTCGGCCTTCTGGGCCGCCATCTCCGGCGTGAGGGGGGCGGAGGCTTTTGCGTCCTTGCCCTGTACCCGCAGCTTCGCCTCTTCTTCCGAGCGCGAAACATTGACCGTGACGTCCACGATGACTTCCGGGTGAAGGGCGATGCGGGCCATGTGCAGGCCAAGCGTCTTCAACGGATGGTCGAGCAGAACCTGCTTGCGCTGGATGGTGAAGCCGGCCTCGGAAATCGCTGTGGCAATGTCGCGGATGCTTACGGAGCCATAGAGTTGATCCGATTCGCTTGCTTGGCGAACGAGGATGACGCTCAGGCCGTCCATCTTCTTTGCAACGGTCTCGGCCTCTTTGCGCTGCTCTAGGTTTTCGGCTTCAAGCTGCTGCTTTTGGGCTTCAAACTGGTGCAGGTTCTCCTTTGTCGCGCGCAAGGCTTTCTTTTGCGGCAACAAGAAGTTTCTTGCATAGCCGGGCTTGACGTTAACAACCTCGCCCATCTGGCCGAGTTTTTCGATCCGCTCCAATAGGATCACTTGCATGACGAACCCTCCTAGTAGCCTGCCAGATTGGCGAGGCGGCGTCGGATTCCAACGGTTTGTTCAACGAATCCGAAACCGGTTACCACCATTGCGGCAAAACCACCGAACAAAATTAGCAGCATGTAAAACGGGACCAACACCCAACCGGGCTTGGGAGATGTCTGGGCAAGCGCATGTACCACGGCAAGCCCAAGAAGAAAGAACGGAACGCACAGGATCAGCACGAGGTTGCGGCTGAAGAATTCCAGGGTTCCCGGCCCGGCCGCGAAAAAGACAAGGGCGGCCGCGGCGATCATGTAGATCAGCCAGCTTGGCAACGCCATCTTTGCGAAGTCGGGGGAAGGGCGGACATTTTTCTTAAAGCGGGCCAGCAAGGCTTGCGCCATGGCACCGTTTAAAACCAGCATGAAAAGCCAGCCGCCGATAAGGAAGGCCGGGAAGAACGGGGCAATCCACTCCACCGCCTGGGCTGCGGCTGGGTCGGCGGTTTCCGAGAACGCGGTCATGGCCTCAGAAAGAAAGAGGCGGATGGTCGTTTCAACCCCTTGTTCGCTGGCGGAAAGCGCGAAGAAAAGCATGAGGAACAGCGAAATCGCGACGGCGGAGACCCAGCCGATAAGATGCCCAAGGGGGTACCATTCTTTTTTGCCATCGGCGGCCTCTCGGTTGAGAAGCGCCTGCCGGACGAACAAAACGATCGGACCTGCGTTCAGCAACAGAAAGGCGAGGCCGTAATAAGCGCCGCCCAGCACGAGGCCGGTGCCGACGCCGACGGCCGCCGCGATCTTGACCGCCGGATAGCCGATCCCAAGCCCTGCCAGGAAAAGCGGCAACTGCGTGAAAAAGGTTAGAAAGATCGCCTCTTGCCGACCCGTTACGATGGCTACGTAAAAAAGGGCCGAAAACAGGCCTGCGCAGATGGCGAGGGGAATGGATTTCGACATCGTTATCGACGGCTTGTGGCCGTCATCGCCCTATTTGATCAGAAATGGCAAAAGCGCCAGATTTCGCGCCCGCTTGATGGCGCGGGCAAGTTCCCGCTGCTTTTTGGCGGAGACCGTCGTAATCCGGCTTGGCACGATCTTTCCGCGTTCGGAAACGAAGCGCATCAAGAGTTTTACGTCCTTGTAGTCGATCTTCTGGGCGTCCCGTCCGGAAAAAGGACAGCTTTTCTTCCGGCGAAAGAACGGCCGGCGGGCTTCCCCATCGTTTGATCCGAATGCCATCCTTATTCTCCCGTCGCTTCGGTTTTCTCTTCAGAGGCGCTCTCGGATGGCGCGGCGGCTTCCGCAGGCGCGGCCTTCTCAGGCGCAGACTCTACCGGGGCGGGTTTTGCCTTGGGCGCTGCGCCCCGATCGTCGTCGCGGTTGAATTTACGTTCCCTTGGATGGTCGTCCCGGTCGGCCCGGCTGCGCATTATCGCGGACGGCCCTTCCTCCAATTCCTCGACGCGGATGGTCAGGTAACGAAGGATGTCTTCGTTCAGACGCAAGTTCCGCTCAAGTTCGAGGACGGCTTCCGCTGGCGCATCCAGATTGAAAAGAACGTAATGGCCCTTCCGGTTCTTCTTGATCCGGTAGGCAAGCGTGCGCAGGCCCCAATATTCGGTTTTTTCGACCTTGCCGCCAAGTTTGTCCACGATGGCGGAGAAGTTCTCCGTCAAACCGTCGACTTGCGCCGAAGAAATATCTTGGCGCGCGATAAAGACATGCTCGTAAAGAGGCATTGGACGTCAGACTCCTTCTGGCTGTTGGTGGTCCGGCGCTGGAACCCTTCCAGCCGCCCGAACCTAGCCGGCAATTTGCCGACAAGGAGTTGGAAAGCGCCGCACTATACACGAAAGAAGAAGCCCCGCAAGCCTGCTTGACAGGAGGCGGAGAGAGGCTATCACTGGCTTCATCTAAGCCTTAGGAGGAGTTTCCGTATGACAACGGCCTTTGTTTTTCCCGGCCAGGGGTCCCAGGCCGTCGGCATGGGAAAGGCGCTGGCGGAGGCCTTCCCCGCGGCGCGTGAGACCTTTGCCGAAATCGACGACGCCCTCGACCAGCATCTGAGCTGCCTCATGTTCGAGGGGCCGGAGGAAACGCTGGTTTTGACGGAAAATGCCCAGCCCGCCCTGATGGCGGCCAGCCTTGCCGCCCTTCGCGTGTTGGAGAAGGAGGGAGGGCTCGTCCTTGGCCAGGCGGCGGCATGCGTGGCCGGCCATTCGCTTGGGGAATATTCGGCCTTGGCGGCGGCCGGGGCGTTGGAGCTTGGCGTGACGGCCCGGCTGCTGAAGACGCGCGGGGAAGCGATGCAGAAGGCCGTTCCCGTCGGCGAAGGGGCGATGGCGGCCTTTCTCGGCCTCGATTTTGCCGCGGCTTCCGAGATCGCCGCGCAGGCAGCCAGGGAAACCGGCGGCGTCTGCGCCGGCGCAAACGACAACGCACCCGGCCAAGCCGTCGTCAGCGGCAGCAAGGCCGCGGTGGACCAGGCGATCGCCCTTGCCACCGAGCGGGGCGCGAAAAAAAGCGTTTTGCTGCCTGTCAGCGCGCCCTTTCACTGCCCTTTGATGCAGCCTGCCGCCGAGGCAATGGCCGCGGCGCTGGCCGAGGTCGCAATCGTGCCGCCGGTGGTGCCGTTGATCGCAAACGTGACCGCCAAACCCGTCAGCGATCCGGAAACCATCCGGCGTCTGCTGGTGGATCAGGTAACGGGGATGGTACGCTGGCGTGAATCCGTTCTCGAAATGAAGGGGATGGGGATCAGCCGTCTTGTCGAGTTGGGGACGGGGAAGGTGTTAAGCGGTCTTGCCCGGCGCATCGACCGCGAACTTTCCGCCACGGCAATCGGCGCACCGGCCGACGTCGAAGCCTTTCTGGCAAGTTAAGGGAGAAGGAGAAAGCCATGTTCGACCTTACCGGGAAATCCGCACTGGTAACCGGCGCTTCGGGCGGCATCGGTGGGGCCATTGCCCGCGCGCTTCACGGCGCCGGGGCGGCGGTCGCCCTTACTGGCACCCGCAAGGAGGCCCTGGAGGCGCTTGCGGGAGAGCTTGGCGATCGCGCCCATCCTTTTCCTGCCGACCTTTCGGACCCGGCCGCCCCGGATGCGCTGGTCGCGGCCGCGGGCGACAAGCTGGGCCAGGTCGATATCCTGGTCAACAATGCCGGCCTCACCTGCGACGGCTTGGCCTTGCGGATGAAGGATGAGGATTGGCAAAAGGTACTCGACGTGAATCTCACGGCGGCTTTCCGGCTTACCCGCGCCTGCCTTCGCGGCATGATGAAAGTGCGCTGGGGGCGGGTCGTCAACGTGACATCCGTTGTGGGCGTCACCGGCAATCCCGGCCAGGCGAATTATGCGGCCTCGAAGGCCGGGCTGATCGGCATGTCGAAATCTCTGGCGGCGGAGGTCGCCTCCCGGGGGGTTACCGTCAACTGCCTGGCACCCGGTTTTATCATGACGGCCATGACCGAAGGGCTTTCAGAAGCGCAGAAAGAACAGCTGCTCGGGCGCATTCCGAACGGCCGGTTTGGAAATCCGGAAGACGTTGCCGCAGGCGCCGTGTTTTTGGCTGCCGAGGAGGCCGGGTATGTCACCGGCCAGACCTTGCACATCAATGGCGGGATGGCCATGATATAGCCCGGATGGGGCCTGGGCATCGGTGTTGGCAAAGGCTGGAAAAGTGTGTTACGAACGACGCATTCTCCAGCGATAACAAGGCGTCGAGCCGGTTTAGCGGGGACAATAAAAACAGCGTTTCAATATCCAAATCCAAACAAACCTTCCAAAGGAAAAGTCGATATGAGTGACGTCGCGGAACGCGTGAAGAAAATCGTTGTTGAACATCTTGGTATTGATGAGGCGAAGGTCGTCAGCAACGCAAGCTTCATTGATGATCTTGGTGCGGACAGCCTTGATACGGTCGAGCTGGTCATGGCCTTTGAAGAAGAATTTGGCATTGAGATCCCGGACGACGTGGCCGAGAAAATTGTCACCATCAAGGATGCGGTCGACTTTATCGAGAATACGAGTTCGTAAGGACTTCGAATTTCGACGGGTTACCGTGACTCCGAATCGATTGCTGCTCTCGTCGAAACGGAAGGGTCGCTCAACATGAGGCGGGTTGTCGTTACTGGAATTGGGTTGCTTACTCCCCTTGCTTGCGGGGTGGAGGCAACGTGGGCGCGTTTGATTGGCGGTGCCAGCGGCATTCGCAAAATCGATACGTTCGACGTCTCGGATATTTCCTCGAAAATCGCCGGGTTGATCCCTCTTGGCACCGGGCCGGGGGACTTCAATCCCGATGACTGGCTTGCGCCGAAAGAGCAGCGCAAAGTCGACAAATTCATCGTTTATGGCATTGCGGCAGCCGTCCAGGCGGTGGAGGATTCGGGCTGGAAGCCGGAAGGCGAGGAAGACCGCGAGCGCACCGGTGTCTTGATCGGTTCCGGCATTGGCGGACTTCCCGGAATTTACGACACGTCCGTCACCCTTCATGAGAAGGGTGCGCGACGGGTCAGCCCCTTCTTTATTCCCGCCTCGCTTATCAACCTTGTCTCGGGCCACGTTTCCATTCGCTATGGCTTTACCGGGCCGAACCATGCCGTCGTCACCGCCTGTTCAACGGGCGCCCATGCCATCGGCGACGCGGCGCGCATGATCCAGCGCCATGACGCGGACGTTATGGTGGCCGGCGGCTCTGAAGGGGCCGTGTGCCGCCTTGCCGTGGCCGGGTTCGCCGCGGCGCGGGCGCTATCGACGCATTTCAACGACACGCCGGAAAAGGCGTCCCGGCCCTGGGACCAAGACCGGGATGGCTTTGTCATTGGCGAAGGCGCGGGCATCGTCGTATTGGAAGAATACGAACACGCGAAAAAGCGTGGGGCGAAGATTTATGGGGAATTCAAGGGCTATGGCATGTCCGGCGATGCCCATCACGTGACGGCACCGGCCGAAGATGGCAATGGTGCTTTTCGCGCGATGCGGAACGCCCTCCGCAGTGCCGAGATGAACCCGGAAGACATCGATTACATCAATGCCCATGGTACCTCCACGCCGCTTGGGGACGAAATCGAGCACGGCGCGGTCAAGCGGCTTTTCGCAAGCGCGGCCGACAAGGTTTCCATGTCTTCGACAAAAGCCTCGATCGGGCATTTGTTGGGTGCCGCAGGCAGCACGGAAGCCATCTTCTCGCTTCTTGCGATGCAAAACGGCGTCCTGCCGCCGACCCTGAACCTGGACAACCCATCGGAAGGATGCGACATGGATCTCGTGCCGCATCAGGCGAAGGAGCGGAACGTGCGCGCCGTGCTCTCGAATTCCTTTGGCTTCGGCGGAACGAATGCGTCGCTTGTCTTTACGGCGGCGCCCTAAACGGGCGCAAGGCCCGTGGGGCGGTCCATGCTCCGGCTAGGGCTTGTTTTTCTTATTCTGATGATGGCGCTGGGCGGCATTGCCGCTTACGGCGTCGATCGTTTTCACCAACCCGGCCTTCAAGGCGCATCGGTCACGCTTGTGATGCCCCGCGGCGAGGGGGTAGGGACCATGACGCGGCGCCTCGAGGCGGCGGGGGTGCTTGAAAACGGATTTCTTTTTCGTCTCGGCGTCCGGCTAAGCGGCAACGACCGCGCGCTGAAGGCGGGCGAATATGTCTTCCCACCCTTCGCCTCGCCCGCCGAGGTGATGGCGATCCTCATCGAAGGCGCCACGGTGCAGCGCAGGCTTACGGTGGCGGAGGGGCTGACGACGGCCCAGGTGCTGGCGCTTTTGAAAACGGCGGAGGGGCTGGAAGGCGAGGTAGCGGAGGTGCCGCCAGAGGGAGGGCTCTTACCGGAAACCTACGCCTTTAGCTGGGGGGATACGAAGGCCGCCCTGATCGCGCGCATGCGCGGCGCCATGGCGGCAACCCTTGCGGCGCTCTGGAGCAGGCGGGCGGCCGGGCTGCCGCTTGCCACGCCCGAGGACGCGCTGGTCCTGGCCTCGTTGGTTGAGAAGGAGACGGCGCTGGCCGAGGAACGCCCGCGTGTTGCGGCGGTTTTTCTCAACCGGCTGAAACGCGGCATGCGCTTGCAATCGGATCCCACCGTCGTTTACGCGCTGGCGCGGCGGGAAGGAAATCTTGAGCAGCCTCTGGACCGGCTGTTGACGCGGGCGGATCTCAAAATCGAGGATCCCTATAACACCTACCACGCGCGTGGTTTGCCGCCCGGCCCGATCGCCAATCCCGGCCGCGCCGCCATCGAAGCCGTGCTGCAGCCCCTGGTAACGGACGAACTGTATTTTGTCGCTGATGGCAGCGGTGGCCACGCATTTGCACGCAGTTTGAAAGAGCACCGGCGAAACGTTCGCCGCTTGCGCCGCCTTCGCAAGAAATAGGCATAAAAAACGGCCATGAAGGAACCCTTCATGGCCGTTTGTTCGTTCGGAACGGAAATCCGTCTTACGACATGACGAGGATCGGCTTGATCGCCGTGCCTTTCTCCGAATCCGCTACCGCTTCGTTGATATCGGCAAGTTTGTATTTCTTCATCAATTTGTCGATCGGGAAGCGCCCCTGCATGAAAAGATCGACCATTCTGGGAATGAAAATATCGGGCACGCTGTCGCCTTCGATGATGCCGCGAATGGAACGTCCGAACATGATGCTGTTCATGTCGAGGGAGGCTTCCGTGCCAAGCGGCGCGGCGCCGATCAGGCCGCAGACGCCGCGAAGGGTCAAGCAATCAACGGCTTGGCGAAGCACCGCCGGCAAGGCCGTCGTTTCAAGCGAGTAATTGGTGCCGGAGCCCGTGATTTTCTGGATTTCCTCGACCGGGTTGCCGCTGGACGCGTCAATCGTATGGGTTGCGCCCAATTCCTTCGCAAGTTTCAGCCGGCCTGGTTTGACGTCGACGGCGATGATCGTCGTGCAGCCAACGACGACGGCTGCCATGATCGCGCTGAGGCCGACGCCACCGGCGCCGAAGACGGCAATGCTGGAGCCCGCGCGCGGATGGAGCGAATTCATCACGCCACCGGCGCCCGTCTGGATGCCGCAGCCAAGAGGCCCAAGCAGTTCCAAGGGTGCGTCTTTCCGGACTTTCACGACGTTGCGTTCCGTCGCAATGGCATGATCGCCAAAAGAGGATTGGCTGAAGAAATAGCCGTGGATGAGCTCGTCCCCTTTTTTCATGGTGCCGGACCCATCGCCTGGACGGGCGCCGCCGAAATTGTAGCCGAAGAGTTCGTGACAATAGCCGGGCTCGCCTTCCTGGCAGCTTGGGCAGGCGCCACAAAAATTGAAAGTCAGGACGACGTGGTCGCCGGGGGCAACCTTGGTAACGTTCTTGCCCACTTTTTCGACGACGCCGGCGCCTTCATGGCCGGGAACGAAGGGCAGGGGCACCGGGTAATACTGATCGCGGCACACGATGTCCGTGTGGCACATGCCGACTGCGACGACCCGTACAAGGACCTCGTGGTCCTGGATATTCTCGTCGAGCTGGATTTTTTCAACCGCGAAGGGTTTGTTGGCTTCGCGTGCAATGGCGGCGGTAATTTCCATCGGATTTCCTCTCCTGAACGGCAATTTTCTTTGGACGGGCCATTCACCGGCGCATCCATTTCTTTGATGCCAGGCTGTCCCTTGAAAGCAATCATGCGTCTTCCTGTCAGGGTCTGCAACCGGAAAATCGGCAGAATTTCAACCTATTCTTGCCCTTCGACCCAGGATGGCGGCGGGTCTCACGAATTCCTTGCCGACGCGCGGGATAGCGGATATGTAGCCGGCATGCCGAAGCTTGAAATCGCTCGCCGCGGATTGATGCTTGTGCTTTCGTCGCCTTCCGGGGCGGGAAAGACAACCATTGCGCGTGCCCTGCTTGAACGCGATTCCAATATTGCTATGTCCGTTTCCTATACGACGCGGCCGAAACGCCCAGGCGAGACGGAAGGCAAGGATTACCATTTCGTCGATGCGGCGGCTTTTGCGGAAATGGTGAAGGCGGGCGCCTTTCTCGAGCATGCGGAAGTTTTCGGCAACGCGTATGGCACGCCGAAGGCCGAAGTGGCGGCAAGCCTGAATGCGGGTCGCGATCTTCTGTTCGATATCGATTGGCAGGGGCATCGCGAATTGAAGCAAATGGCCGATGGCGATCTTGTCAGCGTTTTTATTCTTCCGCCCTCGACGGAAGAACTGGCGCGCAGGTTGCATATCCGTGCTCAGGACAGCGAAGAAGTGGTGCAAAGACGCATGGGGAAGGCGGAGGGAGAAATCCGTCACTGGGACGAATTTGGCTACGTCGTCATCAACGACGACCTCGAAGAAAGCATCGCCGCAATTCTTTCGATTTTACGCGCGGAACGGCTTCGCCGCGAGCGCCGCACCGGGCTTCGGGACTTCGTTCGCCAGGGGCTCGGGGTTTAGGCTGCCGCTTTTGAAAGCGCCCGTGCCAAGGCGCAGAATTCCTCGATCGAGAGATCTTCGGCGCGGGCCGTTGGCAAAATACCGGTTTCTTCGAAAAGGGGCTCCACCGGCACGCCAAGGGTTTTCAGGCTGGCCCGCAACATCTTGCGGCGTTGCCCGAAGGCGGATTGCGTTACGCGGCTAAGCAGCGTGATGTCCGCTTCGGCAAGGGGTTGAGGGCGTGTGCGGAAATGCAGGACGCTGGACGAAACCTTCGGCGGTGGGACGAAAGCCTTCGGGCCAATGTCGAAAAGCGACGTGATCTCCATGCGCCATTGGGCAATGATGGAAAGCCGCCCATAGGTTTTGGACCCGGGTTTTGCGCAGAGCCGTTCCCCCACTTCTTTTTGGAACATAAGGACCATTTCCTCGACTTGTTCCGCTTCGTGCAACCATTTCAACAGCAGCGGCGTTGCGACGTTGTAGGGCAAATTGGCAACGATGCGCCGCGGGGGTGGTGCGATGTCGGTAAGTGCGACTGTTAGAGCGTCGTCCTCTAAAATTTTAAGACGGCCACCGCTTTCCTGAGCCAGGCTTTCAAGGGCGGCGACGCAGCGCGGATCCAATTCGATGGCAACCACGCGCTGGGCCTGGGCATCCAGCAATGCGCGCGTCAGGCCGCCGGGGCCTGGGCCGATTTCGATCACCGAGCAATCGCGAAGGTTGCCTGCTGCGTTTGCGATCTTTTGCGTCAAATTCGAATCGAGCAGGAAATGCTGGCCAAAGCGCCGTTTGGCGTTGAGGCCGAAAGTCTCGATCGCCTCGCGCAAAGGCGGGCGCGCCGGGCCTTCCCCGTTGCTCATGGGGACGTTCGGGCGTGGCGGCGGCGTTCGGCGACCTCGAAGGCCAATCGAAGGGCTGCCACGAGGCTGGTTTCGTCCGCAATGCCCTGACCCGCGATGTCGAAGGCGGTGCCATGATCTGGCGACGTGCGGACGAAGGGGAGGCCAAGGGTGGCATTGACCCCGCCTGAGAAGTCGATCGTTTTCAGCGGGATCAGCGCCTGGTCGTGATACATGCAAAGAACGGCGTCATGGGCCTCGCGTGCCTTGGCGTGAAACAGGCTGTCGGCAGGAAGCGGCCCTTGCGCCGCGATGCCGGCTTTCTGAAGGGCGGCGACGGCAGGGGCGATGATTTTGGCTTCTTCCTGGCCAAGCACGCCTGCTTCACCGCCATGGGGGTTGAGGGCGGCGACGGCGAGGCGGGGGCGGGCGATGCCGAAATCCTGGCGCAGCCCATCCGCCACGATCTTGCCGCAAGCGACAATCCGGGCCGTCGTGAGGCTTTCGGCGACGGCGCGAAGGGGCATGTGAATCGTCACCGGCGCCACCCGAAGCCCCTTGGTCACCAGCAGCATGGCGGCTTCGGTGCCCTCGCCTGCGAGATCGGCCAGAAGTTCCGTATGGCCGGGAAAAGGGACGCCGGCCTCCGCCAGGCTTTGCTTGTGGATCGGGCCCGTAACAAGGGCGCTGGCCGTGCCGGCACGCACATAGGCCACGGCCCGGCGTATGGCATTAAGAATGGCGGGCACGTTTTCCGCCTCCGGTTTTCCAGGCTGGGGAGGCTTTGCAAGGGGTTGCGCCAGAACCGGCAGGCCCTTTGGAAAGGCGCTTGCCGCTTCGGCGGGGTTTTCGATGGGCGTCGTCACGGCGTCCAGGCCGAGATCGGTGGCCAGGCGGCGCAACCGCGCGACGTCGTCGAGAAGAAAAAAAGGCGGCAGGCGGTCCCGATGATTTGCCCAGGCTTTTAAAGCAATCTCGCCACCGATGCCCGCCGGTTCACCCATGGTGAGTGCCAGTGGCAGGCAGTCGGAGCGGGGCGTCATAATCGAACGTCTACGAAAGCCGTGCGGCGAAGATCAAGAAGGTAGCGACGCGAAAGAAGCTCCAGCTTTTCCAGCATGAGATTCAATCGAACCTGCTGGCGGTCGTCGGTAGGGCCAGCGGCGTTCGGGCGATCGCAAACCATAAGAAGATGGATTCCGGCTTCGCTTTGAACCGGTTCGCTCGGCATGCCTACGGGAAGGGTTTTCACGGCATCGCGTAAGGCGGGCGCGAGCGCGTTTAACTGGACGACGCCAAGACTGCCGGACATTGGTGTTCCCATTAACTCCGCAGTCCGGTTCATCGCGGTGCAACCGCTCAGCTTTGCCTTTTCGGCTTGTGCCGCAGAAAACTGGGCCGCCACTTCGGCCGGACCGGCGTTGTCCGGAAGGGGAAACAGGATTTGGCTCAAGCCGATCGAGTCGTATTCCGTCGTTTCGCCAACCTTGCGCTGGTCCCGAAGCCACAACAGGTAGTATCCGTCTTCGGTACGAATCGGCGCGGAAATTTCGCCAAGCTTCATTTGCTGGACCGCCTGGTCCAAGGCCGGCGCCAATTGCCCCTGCCGGACCCAACCAAGTTCGCCACCGGAAAGGGCCGTCACGCCTTGGGAAAATTGCCGGGCAAAACGGGGAAAATTCTTGCTGGTGCGGGCCTCGTTTCTGAGGCGCTCGATCGTTTCGCGGACGGCGCCTTCAAGGGCTGGGTCGTCGACCGGCAGAAAAATCTCCGAAACGAAATATTCCGGTGCGCCTTCATATTGCTGCAATCGGCTTAGCTGCTCATCGACTTCATCGTCGCTGACGATGACCCTTGGATAAAGCCGGTTGCGCACAATCTTTTCCCAGGCAAGCGATGCACGGATTTGCGTAAAGATCGTCGAGGTGGGGATGCCCTCTTGGTTGAGTGTGGTTTCAAGCTCGCCATCGGAAATGCCGTTTCGACTCTCGATGCGGCGCATGGCCGATTCCATTTCTTCGTCTTCGATCGTAATTTCGAGACGCTCGGCTTCTTGAAGCTTCAGCTGCTCGTCAATCAGGGTGCGTAAGATTTCCGGGACCATTCGACGGAGGGTCTCCGTCGAGCCGCGAAGATTTGCCGTAAACGCAATTAGGCGTACGCGGGCATCCAGGTCGAAGTCCGATATGGCGTCTTCATTGACGACGGCGGCAATACGCTGGGTTTCCTCTGCCCAGGCAGACGGCTGCATCAGCGCGAACAGCAGCACAGCAAAAGAAAAATATCTCATCGGGCTTGAAAATCCGTAACTTTGCTTCGGGGCGCGTCCATCTCACGCAGGGTCTTTTACCGATCGACCGGCCGTCCGGCAAAGAGGAACTCTTTCCGGGGCCATTATAGGGATTAGATGCCCACCTCTCCAAGATGTTTGAGGATGATGCGCAGGAGATAGGTATCGGCTGGCTTGACGTCCCGATCCTGGGTGAAACTGCGGATGAAGCTGAACCGTAGGTCGAGGCATTCGTCGGCATAGCCGAAGCCCATGCTCCAGCTGGTCGTATCGTCGAGCTCAAAATCCCGGCGGTTGGAGGTCCAAAAAGACCAGTTTTTGGTGATCTGCGATCTTAGGGAAGTGGTGAGCTCTTCGCGGTCGCCGAATTCCGGGTTCGTGGCCGATCCCCGGATAAAGAAATAATTGACGTCAAAGTGGAGGGCGGGCGGCCCGGCCCCAACCTCAAGCTCGCTCTGCTCCGCCAGCAAATCGTCCTTGTCCAGCCGCGTACGGTAAAGCAGGTTGAGGTTGGATGTGGGCGTGATCTCGACTTCGCCGACATAGTCGGAAAAATGGTCTTCAAGGCCAGAGCCCTCGGCAAAAGTGCTGTCTTTGCGGAGGCGGTAGCTTTGACCGAAAAACAGGGTCGCTGCCTCGCCACCGACGTTAAAGAGCCCCATCTTCAGGCCGTAATTCAGCCGTTGGCCTCCTTCGACCCGGTCCAATCCGGTGAATCGGTTTGCGCCCAGCAAATTCGTCGTATCGAATTCAAAATTCTGGCTGTCTTCGTTCGAAATCTTGGAGGGGTTGCCGCCATTGGGGGCGACGGCAATTGAGACGACGGGCTCGATCAATTGGTGAATCCGTCCTTCCTGGCGCACGAAGGGATAACGCCAATCCACCATCAGCTGCGGCATCGCACGGCCGGTAAAGCCGTCACGATTGGCGGTGGGGTCGATCTCGCTGGCAACGTCATTAGAGAAATAGCCGTCCATTTGCACCGACGCCGAAACCGTCGTCACATGCCCTGCCGGCGCTTGATAGGGAAGCTGCCAGCCGGGCTTGAAAGACACGCGCTGGCTGTCCGGCCCTTCCGTGCGGGAAAGGGAAAGCAGGTTTGCATCCAGGCTCCAATGTTCGCCGTAGCGGCCTGGTTTTCCGACATGCTTGTAGTCGATCATCGGTAGGATCAGCGGCGTTGAATCGGGGTCGTCCGTGGCGCGCAAGCCTTGAAAGAGATACGAATTTACCGCCACGTAATTGCGGCCGCGAAAGCCTTCGAGAAAGGCATGGCTTGTTAACGTGTCTTCGCTGCTGAAATCGTATCGCCGAAGATACGTATCGTCCGTCGCGCGAAACACTTCGAGGCCGGTTCGCCAGGTCGGATCAAGGTCAAACCGGGCGCGCCCTTTTATATGGCCGCGCGTTTCCTTTTTTCCCGAAACGGCGATTCCATTTTCCCGCTCGTCGGCCTCGGTAATGCTGCCCGCGATTTCAATCTCGCCATGGGCGAAACGTTGGCGGTACTCGCCGGCGGCGACCGCGCCTTCCTTCGAGGTGAAAAGCGGCGCAAAGGTCGCGTCTTTGTCGGGGGCGATGTTGAAGTAGTAGGGAATCTGCGTTCGAAAACCGAGGTCGGTTGAGCTTCCGAAAGTTGGCGAAAGAATGCCGCTGCGCCGCTTTACGCTCGGGTCCGGGTGGGAAAGGTAGGGTGTGTAGGCAATTGGAACGCCGTGAAATTCGAAGATGGCATCTTTGTATTCGATTTCATGCGCCTTTTGGTCATGGGAAACGCTCATCGCCTTTAATTGCCATAACGGCGCGCGCGAGGGGTCTTCCTTGCAAGGGTCGCAGGGCGAAAATACGGCCTTGCGGAATTCGGAAAAGAGGCCTTTCTTGCGCGTGCCCGAAACGGCGGCAAGCCGTGAATCGTCCTCTAGGCGGAAGCGCAGATGGCGGACGACGCCCTCCCGCATGTCGTTGGTCAATGTCATGTAATCGGCAAAGGCGACTTCGCCGGTGGGTTCCATCAAGATCACGTTGCCGGAAGCCGTAAGGAGATCGGCGCGCTGGTTGTAGGTAACCGTATCGGCGAGAAGCAGTCGCGTGCCCTGGGTAATCTCCACGCGCCCACGGGCGTAGATGACGTCGCGTTTCTCATCGTGATGCACCTCGTCGGCGCGCAGCAGAATGGGGGCTTCTTCACCGCTGGCGTTTTCAGCGCCATAGGCGGGGATGGCCGCAAGCAGGCCGACAAGCCAGCAGGCCGCTAGTCCAATGGGTCCAAGCCTGCGCCGCATGGGGGTTAGCCGTCCTCAAGGTGGAGAAGCATGGCGAGGCCAAGAAGTGTCGTCACGCCGGCGGGCGTCCATGCGGCCATCACGATGGGCAGCTTTTCCGAAAGCCCCAACGCATGAATGATGTCGGAAAGAAAGAAAAGCAAAAACCCGGCCATGGCGGCAAGGGCCAGCAAGGCGGCCGTATTTGTCGTGCGATTTCGTCGCAGCATAAAGGTCGCCGCAATCAGTACCATTGCGCAGAACAGCAAAGGCTCGGCCAGCAGGGAATGCCAGTGCAATCGATGGCGCCGGGCGGAAAAGCCTGCTTTTTCCAGCGTGTCGATAAAAACCGGAAGCTCCCAGAAGGATAAGGTTTCCGGGGGGGCAAAGCTGTCTTGGATCTTTTCAAGGGTAAGATCCGTCTTTACCCGGTGTTTGCCCACAAAGCTCGCCGGCCGGTCCGGCTGGGAAAGCCGGGCGTTTTCCAAAAGCCAATAGCCCTTATCCAGGCGGGCGGAATCGGCGTCGATCCGGCCGGTAAACCGATCCACGTCTTCGAAAAGAAAAATGGTGACGCCCTGAAGCGACATGTCGCTTTGGGAGAGCCGTTGTGCGTGAACGACGGACTGGCCGTTTTCGTCCGCTTGGCGCAGCCAAAGGCCCGAAGAGGAAAGAGCAAGCAAGCTGGATTTTCCGCGAAGCAGTTTGTTTTCAAGCGCTTCGTAGCGGGTAAGCATGGCCGAAGCGAGCGGATTGAAAAGTGTAATCTTGAACACGCCGATACCGACGGCAACGATCAATACCGGAAATAAGAATTGCCAAGCGGAAATGCCGGCACCTCGGATCACAATAAGCTCGTGATGGCGGGCAAGGCGCCAAAAAACGAACATACCGCCAAACAGAATGGCGAAGGGCGTTATTTCCTGGGCCATCTCCGGCAATTTCAAAAGCGCCATTTGCAGGACATCGCCCATCGTTACGGAAATACGGCCCGCCGAGCGCCGCAGCAATTCGACAATGTCGATAAAAAGAACGAGCGTGGCCAGCAAGGCCAGCATGGCAAGGAAGCCAAGCAGGAACTGTCGGCCGATATAGCGAGCGAGGATCGTTGAAAGCTGCATCGTTTTTCCTAGCTGGCCTTCATTTTCCGTGCCGTGGCCGGGATGGCGCGCCGATGCAGGGTACCTTTGACCAAAATGCGATAGCCGATGACGATGGCAAGGAAGGGGCCTGCATACATCAACGGAATCACTGCCGGCATTTTTGCGGCAAGGTTGTTGAGGCTAATGCCGAGAATTTCGATTGCAACGGCGATTGCGACGGCAATAAAAATCCGGCCCGCCTGTCCGCGCCGGTTAAAGTCCCCGGAAAAAAGAGCGGCAAGCGCAATAAACAGGAAGGCGACGTTGTATAGCGGGGAAGCCAGCCGTTGATGGCCTTCGGCGATCAGCTTGCCCTTGTTGTTCTGATCGTCCTCGGTCTCCGCCGGAAAGAAAAGGCCGGGTAGGTAACGTTCGCGCGGCTCCCGCCAACGGTAATTGGGCGCTTCGCCAAGGTTCCCCAAATCCACCGTATAGCGATCAAAATAGAGGAGCTGCAGGCGGCTCGTCTTCGCATCGATTTCCTGGCGGTTTCCAGTAATCAAAATGACTTTTGGCCCGGTGTCCGTGCGCACGAATTTTCCGTGCTCCGCCATGATCGTCACGGATTGTTTTGCGTCCCTGCTGTCATGCATCAAGATGCCAAAAAGCTCGCCATTGCTGGCGCGCTCCCGCACATAGACGGTCAACCCCTTGCCAAGCGAATTAAAGACGCCTTCCTTCAGCAGGACGGCGGAATAGTTGTGGCGGAACAGGAATTGAAGGTCCTTGAACTCCCGATAGGAGGACGGCAGAAAATACAGCGTCATGCTGTAGCAAATCGTCATAAGCACGAGGGCGAGGGCAAGCCCTGGCGCCGCCAGGGTCCTGGGCGGTAATCCGGCCGCCCGGAAGACGACCAGTTCGCTGTCAGCGGCTAGCTTATTGTAGGTAAACAACAGCGCCGCGAAGAACGCGATCGGAATAACGACAACCAGATAGGTCGGCAGCAGGTGCAGGGTGAGCGAAACGAACGCCGTCAGTTCCAGGCCGCGATTGACGATCAAATCCACGAAGCGAAGCGATTGGGTCAGCCAGATCACGCAGGTCAGGCCGATGCAGACGAGCGCCGTTGCCCAGGCAAGCTGGCGAAAGATGTAAAGGAAAGCGATTTTTCTCATATTTCCAGCCGGATTATAGTCCCGCATACCATGACCGGACAGGCATTCTTTACTGTTTCCGGGCAGTTGTGGAAGGGAGCGCCGTTTCGCGGGCCGCCCGGCCCTGGTCGACGTCTCGCTTTTCTTTGTCCTTTGGATCGGTAGAGTAGGGGCAGATCCGTTTAAAAATCCTTGATTATGGAGTCGGGAAGGGCCCCTACATGAAAATCGATTTCTCCGAACCAAATCTTTCAAAAGCCACCACCTTGGTCCTTGGCGTGCCTGTGGGCACGCGCCTGGGCCCGCAGGCAGCGGCCTTCGACAAGGCGGTGGCAGGCGCGCTCCGACACGCCATGGAAATCGGCCGTTTTGAAGGCAAGCAAAAGCAGGCGCTCCGTTTTTCCGCACCGGTGAAGACAGGCGTTGGCCAGATCCTTCTCATTGGCCTTGGCGAGGCAAAAAGCCTTACGGCAACGGATTTGCAAAATATCGGTGGAGAAATTGTTGACCAGTTGCAGGCCGCCAAAGAAACCCATGGCACGCTTGCCGTCGAAGCGATCCCTGGATGCAAGGTAAAGCCTGCGGAGATTGCCGCGAATCTTGCTTACGGCGCGCGCCTCTCTAGCTACCGTTTCGGAAAATACCGGAAGGAGAAGGCGAAAGAAGGAAAACTCGTTCTGGAACGGCTTTCCGTTCAGGTAAAGGGCGCGGCGCAGGCAAAACGCCGTTACCAGCCATTGGAAAAAATCGGGGAAGGTGTTTTCTTCACGCGCGATCTTGTGTCCGAGCCTGCAAACGTTCTTTATCCGGAGACCTTGGCGAAGGAGGCGGCAACGCTTCGCCGTCTCGGTGTCAAAGTGGATATCCTCGATGAAAAGGCCATGCGCGAATTGGGCATGGGAGCGTTGTTGGGCGTGGCACAGGGGAGTGTCCGCAAGCCCCGGCTTGTGGCGTTAAGTTGGCAAGGCGCGAAGCGCGCAAAGGACAAGCGCCCGGTCGCTCTGGTTGGCAAGGGCGTGACCTTTGATAGCGGCGGCATCTCGATCAAGCCCTCGGCCCATATGGAGGACATGAAGTGGGACATGGGAGGCTCGGCCGTCGTGTTGGGCGTGTTCCGCGCCCTGGCGGCCCGCAAGGCCCGCGTCAATGTGGTTGGCGTTGTCGGGCTTGTCGAAAACATGCCGTCGGGAACCGCGCAGCGGCCGGGCGACGTCGTCACTTCCATGTCCGGCCAGACGATCGAAGTGATCAATACGGACGCGGAAGGAAGGCTGGTTCTGGCGGATGCCCTTTGGTATTGCCAGGATCGCTTCAAACCGCGTGCGATCGTCGACCTCGCCACCTTGACGGGGGCGATTATCGTGGCGCTTGGCATGGAATATGCGGGCCTCTTTTCAAGCGATGACAAGCTTGCCAAAAAATTGGCGGCGGCCGGCGAAGAAGAGGGCGAGCGCCTGTGGCAACTGCCGCTCGATCCGATTTATGACAAGGACATTAATTCCGACATCGCCGATATGAAGAATGTCGGTGCCGGCCGCGGTGCCGGCAGCATCACGGCGGCGCAGTTCCTGAAACGGTTTGTCGGGGATATCCCCTGGGCCCATATCGACATTGCCGGCGTTACCTGGTCGAACCAAGCGAAGCCAACGGTACCAAAAGGCGGAACGGGCTTTGGCGTGCGCCTGCTGCACCGTTTCATTACGGACAATTACGAAGGGAAGTAGCTCTGACGGCGATCAGTTTCTACCAGTTGCAGCGCAGCACGTTGGAACAGGCGCTGGGAAAGCTTCTCGAGAAAGTTTTGGAGGGCGAAGGGCGTGCCGTCGTGCTGGCCGGTTCGCAAGAGCGCGTCGAAACGCTGAACGCAGCGCTTTGGACGGCCGCGCCATCTTCTTTTCTTCCCCATGGGAGCCTCCGGGACGGCCATGCAGCGGATCAGCCAGTGTGGCTGACGGTCGAGGACGAAAATCCGAACGGGGCCAACGTTCTTGTGCTAACAGATGGCACAGGCTCTGAAAGGCTTGGAGATTTTGAGCGCTGTTTGGACCTCTTTGAAGGCGAAGACCCGGCTGCCGTGACGGCCGCGCGCGAGCGTTGGCGGCGTTATCAGGCAGATGGACACACGCTAACCTATTGGCAACAGACCCCCAGCGGCAGTTGGGAGAAAAAAGAAGGATAAGGCTTTTATGGCGATTGAACGCACGCTTTCGATAATCAAACCGGACGCCACGCGTCGAAATCTAACCGGGAAAATCAACGCGATGCTCGAAGGGGCGGGGCTTCGTATCGTTGCCCAAAAACGTTTGCGGCTTACCCGTGCGCAGGCAGAAGGCTTTTACGACGTCCATGCCGAGCGGCCGTTCTTCAACGACCTCTGCACGTTTATGACGTCTGGGCCCGTCGTCGTTCAAGTGCTGGAGGGGGAGAGCGCGGTTGCGAAGAATCGCGAAGTCATGGGGGCGACAAACCCCGCCGATGCGGCAGAGGGAACCATTCGCAAGGAATGCGCCGAATCGATCGAGGCAAACTCCGTCCACGGCTCGGACTCGCTCGAGAATGCGGCGAAGGAAATTGCCTTCTTCTTTGCGGAAGAGGAAATCGTCGGCTAGGCGCCCAAAAAAAGGCGGGGATTTATACCAGGAAATAGGCCATCAAGATTAGAGTGATGACCGTCGCGCCGCCGGCATACCAGACCAGTTTCAAAAAGCCGTTCCAAATGTCGCGATGCGATTGAAGATCGAAATCGTTGGGCATCTTCTCCCCTCCTTGTCCCCGGATATCTCAAAAATTGCGAAGGCAGATATAGCGTAGATCGCGGGACTTGGGAACCGCTTCGAAGGCTCGGCCCTCTAGCCCGTTCCGTCCGGGTTGAGAAGGCGGCCTTTGGGGGCGGTTGCGCCATGACGGGTTGTTTTGCCCGTGACCCGGACCGCGCCCGCCGCCAGCAGCCGCAAGGCCAGCGGATAGCAGCGGTGTTCCGCCTCCAGCACGCGCGCGGCAAGGGTTTCGGGCGTATCGTTCTCGGCGACGGGGACGGCGGCCTGGATCAGGATGGGGCCGTCGTCGAGTTCGGGGCGAACGAGGTGCACCGTGCAGCCGCTGATTTTCACGCCTGCTTCGATGGCCTTGCGGTGGGTATCCAGGCCAGGGAAAGCGGGGAGAAGCGAGGGGTGAATGTTGAGGACGCGGTCGCGCCAATCTTCGGTGAATTTTTTTCCAAGCAGGCGCATAAATCCGGCAAGACAGACAATCTCGATCTTCGCTTTGCGGAGCGCCGCGTCCAACGCGGCGTCAAAGGCCGCACGATCGGCGAAATCCTTGTGGGAGATGACGCAAGCGGGAATGCCTGCGCGTTCCGCATGGCCCAGGCCCTTCGCATCGGCGACGTTCGCGATGACGTACGCAATCTCGGCGGGGTAGTCCGGGGCTTGCGCTGCCTGGATCAGCGTCTGCAGATTGCTGCCGCGCCCGGAAATCAGGACGCCAACCCTTACCCGGCCCATGCCGCCGCAACCCCCTCCATCTGTACCGTCGCCGGCCCGGCGCTGCCTGCCGCCACTTCGCCGATCCGATATACGGTCTCACCGCCCTGCTGGAGATCGGCCGCGACCTTGGCGGCGTCTCCGGGCGCGACCAACACGGCCATGCCGATGCCGCAATTGAACGTGCGTGCCATTTCCATCGCCGGCACGTTGCCCTCCGCGGCAAGCCAGCGAAAAAGGGCGGGATAGGGCCAAGCGCCGGCATCGATCTTTGCAACCAGCCCTTCCGGTAGCACGCGGGGAATGTTTTCAAGCAGGCCGCCACCGGTTATGTGCGCCAGCGCCTTCACCTTTTCGGAGCGAATTGCCCCAAGGGTGCTTTTCACGTAAATGCGGGTCGGTCGCAGCAGGGCCTCGCCCAGGCTTTGGGTGGCATCGAAAGGCGCCGGGGCGTCGAAAGAAACCCCTGCGTCCGCAACGATGCGCCGGATAAGGGAAAAGCCGTTGGCGTGGGCCCCGTTTGACGCGAGGCCCAGGATCACATCACCCGGCGCAACGCGTTCGCCGGTCAATAGCTGGCCGCGTTCCGCCGCGCCAATGGCAAAGCCGGCAAGATCGTAGTCGCCTGCCCCGTACATGCCTGGCATTTCGGCGGTTTCGCCGCCGATAAGCGCGCAGCCTGCTTCCGTGCAGCCCGTGGCAATGCCGGCGACCACGTCCTTCGCGGTTTCGACGTCCAATCGGCCAGTGGCAAAATAATCCAGGAAGAAAAGCGGCTCGGCGCCTTGGACGATGATATCGTTTACGCACATCGCCACCAGGTCGATCCCGATCGTCTCGTGGCGGGAAAGCGCGGTTGCAACGCGAAGCTTCGTGCCGACCCCGTCCGTCGCGGCAACCAGAATAGGGCTTTGAAAGCCGGCGGCCGCTAAATCGAACAGCCCGCCGAATCCACCCAGCCCACCCAGCATTCCTTTGCGGGCGGTGCCACGCGCAAGGGGCTTGATGGCTTCGACAAGCGCCGTGCCGGCTGCGATATCAACCCCGGCTTCCTTGTATGTGCGGCTGTTAATGGCCCATCCGCCCGTGATAGTAATAAGATGTGAATCCGAGCACGCCCAGTGACGCTGAAGATACTTAATCGCAGACGGTTTGCAATGGTCCTTTGTTCTTTATGGCGCCTTGCGGCCACCTTGGTGGCCGCATCCGGTCTTGGTTTTGCCATTGCCCTGGCGGAAGCCCGCCCGGCTGTGGCGGATGTCTTTACGGTCGAGGGGGTAGCGGTGGATGCCACGGCCCGTACGGCTGGGGAGGCCAGGGAGGTTGCCCTCGCCGAGGGGCAATATGAGGCCTTTATCCGGCTGTTCAATCGGATGACCCTGCGTCTGGACCGTTCCCGTTTGCCGGACATCGCACCGGAAACCATCGCCAACCTTGTGCATGCCTTCGAGGTACAGGATGAAAAAACATCCGGCATTCGCTATCTCGCAAAACTGACCGTCCACTTTAAGGACGATGCCTTTCTGAAATTTCTGCAGACGCACGAAATTCCTTACGCGACGACTCGCAGCAGGCCGGTTCTCGTGCTGCCCGTTTTTGATTCCGGAGAAGAGCGAACCCTTTGGCGCGACCCAAATCCGTGGCGGGATGCCTGGCGTGCCCTGCCGCCCCGCGACGGTCTGGTGCCGTTTGTGCTTCCTTATGGGGATCTTTCGGACGTCACCACAATCGATGCCGCCCAGGCCGCGCTTGGAGATCAGGACCGTCTGGCGGCGATTGCAAAGCGCTACAACGCGACGGCGATTCTCGTTGCGCAGGTGCGCTCGACCACCGAAACTTTTCTTAATTTGCCGGCGATTTATCTGAGCCTCAGCCGTTATGGTGCCGGGGCCTGGGGGGACGTGTATGTGGCCAGCTTCCTGGGGGCGAGCGGCGAGCCGCCGGAAGGCCTGTTTCGCCAGGCGATCGAGCAGACCGTTCAGCGGATTGAGGAAAGCTGGAAACTTGATAATCTTTTGCAGTCGGGAGAAGAGGGCGAGGTAACGGTCGCCGTGCCGCTGCAGGGGTTGGAGGATTGGCTGAAAATCGAGAAACGCTTGGGCAGGATTCCCTCCGTGCTTGAAAACCGGCTCGTCTATCTTTCCCGCGAAGAGGCGCGTGTGCGGATTCGTTTTCAAGGCGGCGGCATGCAATTGCAGCGTGCGCTGCTGCAAAGCGATTTGTATCTTTCCTTTCAGCCATATCAAGGCAGCCAGGCCCTTGTTTTGAAAGCGGGCGAGGCGGCGGAGCGGACGGAAGATGCAGAGTAAAAACGTCATGGCGATGAACGGGATTGTCACCGTTCCAAACGGCATTAGCCTTTTGCGGCTGTTTGCCGTGCCGCTGATGCTGTGGCTTTTGCTGGAAGAAGCCTTTGCCGCTGCTTTCTGGTTGTTCCTGATCGCCAGCATTTCGGACGGCATCGATGGCTTTATCGCCAAGCGTTTTAACGCACGCTCGGTGGTTGGCGCCTATCTCGATCCCATCGCCGACAAGGCGCTTTTGATGGGGGTCTATATTACGTTGGGGGTTGCGGGGCATTTACCGCTGTGGCTGGCGGCCCTTGCCGTATTCCGTGATTTGATCATTGTCGGTGGGGCCGTGCTGTTTCGGGGGCTTACCGGCAATCTCAAGATGGAGCCACTGCTTAGCGGCAAGCTCAATACCTTGGCGCAAATTCTGCTGGCAGCGGTGGCTTTGGCAGGGTTGGGTCTCAACCTTCCCGTTGCGGCGTTGACCGAAATCCTGGTCTATTTCGTTACGGCGACGATCTTGTATTCTGCGGGGTGCTATCTTGCGACCTGGTCGTGGCGCGCAAGCGGATTGGAGGAATAGCGTGAGCCGGTCTTTTCGTTTCTGGGCCATAGCCCTCCTTCTCTTTCTGATCTTTCTCTATCTTTTCCAGGGCATCTTATTGCCCTTCGTCGCAGGTTTGGCGGCGGCGTATTTTCTCGATCCCGTCACGGACCGGCTGGAGAAGGTTTCGCGTTCGCGCACCGTGGCGACGGTCTTGGCCATGTTCGGTTTTTACGTCGCCATTTGCGCTTTCTTTCTGCTTTTCTGGCCGCTGCTTGAAAGCCAAATCACGGCATTTGCCGAGCGCCTTCCGGGCTATCTGGAAGAAATCCGCGAAACGGTGGTTCCCTATCTGACCGGCGTCTTCGCCGAGCTTTCGCCGGAAACCGTCGGCAAGGTGAAAGCGGCCGCCGGCGCCGAGGCGGGCAAGGTGCTGACCTGGCTGGGCGGCCTTGCCGAACATGTCTGGAGCGGCGGCCTTGTGCTTTTCAACCTTCTCTCGCTGGCCATCATCACACCGATTGTCACGTTCTACCTGCTGCGGGATTGGGACAAGATCGTTCGCCAGGTGGATGGGTGGTTTCCAAGGGCGCATGCGAAAACCATTCGCGAACAATTTCACGAGATCGACCGCACTTTGGCTGGCTTCGTTCGGGGGCAAGCGATGGTTTGTCTTCTGCTTGCAATTTTTTACGGCGTGGGCCTGACGCTTGCCGGCCTCGATTTTGGGCTGATTGTTGGCATTGCGACGGGGCTAATTTCTTTCGTTCCCTATTTCGGCATGCTTATCGGATTTGCCATTGGCATCACGCTTGCCCTTCTGCAATTTGCCGATTGGCTTCCCGTGGGGGTCGTTGCCAGCGTTTTCCTGCTTGGTCAGGTGATCGAAGGGAATTTTCTTACGCCGAAATTGGTGGGGGATCGCGTCGGCCTGCACCCGGTGTGGATCATTTTTGCGTTGATGGCCGGCGGCGCGTTGGCCGGGTTTCTTGGCGTGTTGCTGGCGGTGCCGGTCGCGGCGGTTCTTGGCGTGTTGGCGCGTTTTGCCATTCGGCGTTACCAGGCAAGCGCCTATTATCTGGAAACCGCCGAAAGCGCCTCCGAAAACAAGGAAAAAACGTGACGGCGCTGCAGCTTCCCCTTGATCTTGGCCATCGCCCCGCCCTTGGCGGCGAGGATTTTCTGGTTGCGCCCGCCAATGCGGACGCGATCGCGTGGATGGACCGCTGGCCGGATTGGCGCGGGCCCGGCCTGGTGCTTTACGGGCCGGCGGGCTGCGGCAAGACGCATCTGGCCCATGTTTGGCAGGCACGCACCCAGGCGCCGCTTGTACGGGCCGCGGACCTTGGCGAGGAGCCGCGGGCGATCCTAGGGGGTAGGCGGGTTTGCGTCGTCGAAGAGGCTTCCGCCTGCGCCGAGACGGCGTTGCTTCACCTTTACAATGTGTTGGCCGAACGCAAGGGGCATTTGCTTTTGACGGATCGCGAGCCGCCGGCGCGCTGGCCCGGCCAATTGGCGGATCTCCGCTCGCGGCTGCTTACGCTGCCGGCCGTCCGCATGGGCGTTCCGGATGACCAGCTCTTCGCCGCCGTTTTGGTAAAGCTGTTCGGCGATCGCCAGATCGACGTAAGCGAGGAGGTTGTCGCTTACCTCCTGAACCGTATCGAGCGCTCGTTCGCCGTGGCGCGCAAACTGGTGGGCGAATTGGACACCGCGGCCCTTGCGCGGCACCGTCGCATCACCGTGCCCTTCGTCCGGGAAATTTTAGGGGGCGAGAACTAATCTTCCGTCGGCGCCGGCTGTGTGGGAACAAGGCGCAACTCACTGCCTTCGACGGAAAGCGCAAGGCTGCCATGTTTTAAGGCCAGCGCCGCCTCGCCAAACACGGCGCGCCGCCAGCCGCGCAACGCGGGTACGTCCGCGTTGTCGTCGGCGGCAATTTGTTCGATGTCGCTGCTGCTGGCGATGAGCTTCTGGGCAACGGAATGCTCTTCGCATTTCATCTTGAGCAGCACTTTTAGCAAATCCACCGTTGGACCCAGCCCGCCGGTCTTTGCGAGCCGTTTCAAGGGTTCCGGGCAGTCCTTCTCGGCAAGCGCGCGGGCTTTCCGAACCGCCTCGACGATGGCTTCGCCCAGCTTGTTTTCCGATGCCCGGCCGATGCCACGGCACCGCCGCAAATCGGCGGTACTTTCCGGCATTTGCGCGGCAGCCTCGAGAATGGCGTCGTCGCGCAGGACGCGATTGCGGGGTACGTCCTGCTCTTGGGCGAGGGTTTCCCGTAAGGCGGCAATCTCGCGAACGGCGGCAAGAAAACGCCGGTTGGTGTTGCGCGTCTTTAGCCTGCGCCACGCTTTTTTCGGTTCCAGGCAATAGGTGGCCGGGTCCGTGAGAATGGCCATCTCGCTTTCCAGCCAATCCATGCGTCCGGTCTTTTCCAGCTTCTCACGAAGTTTTTCATAGACGATGCGCAAATGGGTGACGTCGGCGAGCGCATATTCGAGCTGTTTTTCGCTTAAAGGACGGTGCGCCCAATCCGTAAAACGTTGCGACTTGTCGATGCGGGCCTTCGCCAATCGACTGACCAGGGTTTCATAGGCGATCGAATCGCCGAAGCCACACGCCATCGCTGCGACTTGCGTATCGAAAATCGGGGCCGGGATGGTTTCGTTCAGATGAAAGAAAATTTCGACGTCTTGGCGCGCGGCGTGAAAAACCTTAATGACGTTTTTATTCGCCATCAATTCCAACAGGGGCGCTAGGTCGATATTTTCCGCCAGCGGGTCGATTGCCGCGACGTCCTTGGGTCCGGCAACCTGGGCGAGGCAAAGTTGGGGCCAGTAGGTTTTCTCGCGGATGAATTCCGTGTCGACGGTAACAAATTCGGCCTCGGATAGGCGCTTGCAAAGCTCGGAAAGTGCCGCCGTTTCGGTGATCGTCCGCATGGGCGAGCTATACACGGAAACGGGTCCCCATGAAAGGGAAGAGCGTGCCGCCGGGGCTGGTCGCGGATGGCGCCCAAGACGTCTTGACAAGCCGGATTGTTTCGTGCGCTGTTCCCGCCGATACGACAGGCGTGTGCCGGAAGGTCGCGGATCGGCAGCCACCGCCACCGGAGACGGAGAAGAATGCACCCATACCGAACCCACCATTGCGCTGCGTTGCGCCCCTCAGACGTTGGCGAAACCGTCCGGCTCTCGGGCTGGATTCATCGAAAGCGAGACCATGGCGGTCTGCTTTTTGTCGATCTTCGCGATCATTATGGGATTACGCAATGTGTCGTCGAGACGTCGAGCGACATTTTCAAAATTGCCGAGACGGTGCACAACGAAAGCGTCGTCACCATCACGGGCAAGGTCGTCGCCCGCTCCGAGGAAACCGCGAACCGGGATCTGCCTACCGGTGAAATCGAAATTCGTATCGAAACTTTTGCGATCCAGTCGGCTGCCGACATGTTGCCTTTGCAGGTCAACAGCGAGATGGATTACCCAGAGGAAACGCGCCTGCGTTATCGTTTCCTCGACCTTCGGCGTGAAAAGATGCATGCGAACATGCAGCTTCGATCGGACGTCGTCACAAGCCTTCGCCGCCGTATGACGGAGGCCGGCTTTACGGAATTTCAAACGCCGATCCTGACTTCCAGTTCGCCGGAAGGCGCGCGCGATTATCTCGTGCCGAGCCGCATTCACCCCGGCCATTTTTATGCGCTTCCCCAAGCGCCTCAGCAATACAAACAGCTTTTGATGGTGGCGGGTTTCGATCGCTATTTTCAAATCGCGCCCTGCTTTCGCGACGAAGATGCGCGGGCCGACCGTTCGCCGGGCGAGTTTTATCAACTCGACATCGAAATGTCCTTTGTGACCCAGGACGATGTGTTCCAGGCCGTGGAGCCGGTGTTGCACAGCCTTTTTGAGGAATTTGCGAAGGGCCGGTCGGTAAGCCCGCTGCCTTTCCCGCGCATCCCCTATGACGAGGCCATGCTTGTGTATGGCTCGGACAAGCCGGATTTGCGCAACCCTTTGCGGATCTCGGATGTCACGGAGGCTTTTGATGGCTCGGACTTCTCGATTTTTGCCAAGGCAATCGCCAAGGGGGCGGTTGTGCGCGCCATTCCTGGTCCCGGCACTTCGGATCGCCCAAGAAGTTTCTTCGACAAGCTGAACGATTGGGCGCGCGATGAAGGCGCACCGGGCCTTGGGTACATCGTTTTTGCAGAAGGGACCGCGAAGGGGCCCATCGCGAAATTTCTGGACGCGCCGCGCCTGGCCATATTGCGTGAGAAAAGCGGAGTCGGGGATGGGGATGCCCTTTTCTTCGCGTGCGATACGCCGGATGCGGCGGGTAAATTTGCGGGCATTGTCCGCGACAAGCTTGGCCGCGATCTCGACCTGCTGGAAAAGGACGCCTTCCGGTTTTGCTGGATTGTCGATTATCCCCTCTTTGAACTGGACGCGGATGGCCGCGTCGGCTTCAGCCATAACCCCTTTTCCATGCCTCAGGGCGGCCTGGAAGCGCTGGAGAAGGAAGATCCTCTCTCCATCAAGGCCTATCAGTACGACATCGTTTGCAACGGGATCGAGCTTTCAAGTGGGGCAATCCGCAACCATTTGCCGGAAATTATGTACAAGGCGTTCGCCATCGCCGGGTATTCGCAAGAAGACGTGGAAACGCGTTTCGGCGGCCTTTTAAACGCGTTTAAGTTTGGCGCTCCGCCTCATGGCGGCGTCGCGCCGGGCCTCGATCGCATCGTGATGCTGCTGGCCGATGAGCCGAACATTCGCGAGGTCATTCTCTTTCCGATGAACCAGAACGCCGAGGACCCGCTGATGCTGGCGCCCTCCGAAATGACGCCGGAGCGGCTTCATGAGCTGCATTTGCGCGTCTTTCTGCCCAAGCCGAAAAAAGAATAGAGCAGAAAGCTATCAATTTTATATTGATTCATAACAAGTTAGCTAAATTCCTTAACGGGACATTCAGGCTATCCTGCTAGATTCCAAAATGCGGATTTCGAAAGCGCTTTGGAAAAACGGATGCGCCTTTTGACAAAATGGACGGCGAAAAGAGCGGCAGCCAGCCTATGCCTTGCCCTGCTAGCAAGCGGTTGCGCCTTGCCGCCCGCGGTAACGGTGGCAAGCTTTGCCGCCGATGGCGTGAGCTACATGGTAAGCGGGCGAACCGTTTCGGATCATGCGCTTTCCTATGCGGCGCAGGAAGATTGCGCGATGCACCGGGTTGTCAAGGGAGAGGGCATCTGCAAGCCCGAGGCGCCGGCAGGCGGCATGGCACTGGCCGATGCTGGTATGTCTTACCAAGGGACGCTGGAAAGCCTGGAACCGGCCACCCCGGAACCGGCCGCGCCGGAGCCGGCCGCGCTGGAGCCAGAGGCACCCATCGCACTCCTTGCCGCCCCCGCTGAAGAAGCGCGGGTTGAAGAGGCGGCCCTTCCAGGCGAGACCAATGCGGAAAAGCCGGGTCCCGATGTGCGCTGGGCCTATCGTGGCAATGCTGGAGAGGCGGCCACCTTCCTTGCCCTGGGCAGTTACCGTTTTCGCACGAACGCCGCCGATATGGCGGCACGCTATGCGACGTATTCGCCCTCTATCGTGACCGCTTATCTTCACGGCGAGCGCTATTACCGCGTCGTCATCGGCCCCTATTCGGAAGACGGTGTCGAGGATGCAAAAGCGGCCCTTCTTCGTGCCGGGGCAAACCCTTGGCGGGTGCGCCTTTGCGGCGTCGAAGGCGTGGGGACGAATTGCAAGGAAGCGGGCTAGCCGCTTTGACCCAGATGCCCGCGGTTTAAGAAGGGGCGTGGAATTTGCGCCGCTTGCTTTGGAACATGGCGGCATCCGCCCGTTCGATCAGGTTCTTTTTCTGATCCCCAGGTCCAAAAGATTCAATGCCAAAACTGACCTGAACCGGAATGCGGTGACCGTTCGAGGTCACGACGCTGCGTTTCAAAAGATTGTTTAGCGCTTCGAGACGGCGCAATCCGTAGGTAACGCCCGTTTCCGCCATTAGGACGGCGAATTCGTCGCCACCAATTCGAGCCACGTAATCCGTTTCACGCACATTCGCCAAAATCCGGCGGGCGATTTCGCGCAAGACTTCGTCGCCGATCGGATGGCCATAGTGGTCGTTGATTTTTTTGAAATTGTCGACGTCGCTGATGGCAAGAATGCCCGTCAAATTGCTGCGATTGGCGCTGGCCAATGTGCGGCTGAGCTGTGCGTCAAAACCGCGGCGATTGAGCAGCCCCGTCAATTCATCTGTCATGGTGAGGACTTCAAGCTTGGCAATGCGCTCGGCCTGCGCGATGAGGCGACGTTCGGCGTCACCTGCCATGCGCAGGGCTTGTTCCAACAGCGCCAATTGGTTGACGCCATGGAGTTGTTCTTCCCAAGGTTTCAGCTTCGAGCGGGCTGCGCCAGTTTTTGGGCTGTCGGCTTGCGCAAGGCCTGGGGTAAGGGGATTCTGCCCCGTTGGTTCCGAATGCATTTTTGCCGTTGCCATGATTTTTGCGTTCCCGTTTTGCCTTGTAATAATTCGCTATAGGTAACTAGCAAGCGGCATGCCAAGAAAAAATACTGTAAAAACAAATAGTTATAATTCTTTTGCCAAGGCGGGGGCGGCAAAAAGTTCCTATTCGTCCCCTTTTGCCGCCGGGTGCGGCGAAATTTGCCCTTGTGTTTCGCGCCGCGTACTCAGACCCTCCATGAAAACGTGAGAGGAAAACATGCGCCCGCCTTCCCCGACATATTGCCCGCATAATTTTGCCCCCCTCCGGCGTGGGGCCGTGTCCCTTGCCATTCTTTCCGCGCTTTTCGCCTTTCATGGGGCCCGTGCGGAGACAAAGCTTTTGCCCCATCGCGCCTATTATTCGGCAACGATTGGCGAGGTGAAAAGGGGAAGTCAGGTCGTGGACGCGCAAGGCAAGATGGCGGTCGAGGTGGCGGCCTCTTGCGAGGGATGGGAAACGGTGCAGAACTCCCGTTTGCGGCTTGCCAACAGTCAGGGCGGTGAATTCGACGTGGACGTGCAATTTACAGGTTGGGAATCCCGGGACGGGCTTCAATTTCATTTCAACTATGTGCACAAAAACAACGGCGTCGTTCAGATGGAACTGCTCGGCAAGGCGGAAATCCCGGAAAAGGGAGGGGATGGAACGGTCACCTTTTCGCAGCCTGCAAATGCAAAGATGACGCTACCAAAGGGAACCGTCTTTCCCACGGAGCATTTGTCCATGTTGCTCGCCCATGCCGATGCCGGAAAGATTCTTTTTTCCAAGCTTGTCTATGACGGTACGAAGCGCGACGGCGCTTATGAAATGAGCGCCGTTTTCAGCAAGCCATATATTTTTTCGGGAAAAGAGGCCGAAGGCCCGAACGCGAAAAAAGACGGGCTTGAACGCCTTGCCGGCGCGCGCGGCTGGCCGGTTCGGCTTGCCCTCTTTCCCCATGGTGACGTGGATGCCATGCCGGAAATTGAAATTGGCATCCGGTTGCTCGACTCCGGGGTGGCAAGCCACTTGCTGTTCGATCATGGCGATTTCACCATTTCCAGCAAGTTGGAGCGGATCGAGTGGTTGCCATCGCCGAAATGCTAGCTTTTGCCCCCTTGGGAAGGACGCTTTTCAAAGGTTTTCAGGGGGGTTTACGAGGGTGGGCCAAGGGGCCCGCAAGTTTTTAAGAATATGCTAACCATCCTCGCCGTAACACTAAAGACGTGAAAACAGGGGGCGGGCGATGCCACAGACCATCCTGATCGTTGAGGACAACGATCTGAACATGAAGCTCTTCCAGGATCTCCTGGCGGCCAATGGCTACCGGACCCTGCAGACGAAGGATGGCTTCAAGGCGCTGGAAATGGTGCGGCAGCACAAGCCGGATCTGGTTTTGATGGATATCCAACTGCCAGAAATCTCTGGCTTGACCATTACAAAACAAATCAAGGAAGACGAAGCGTTGAAATCGATCCCGGTCATCGCCGTGACGGCCTTTGCGATGAAGGGCGACGAGGAAAAGATTCGCGATGGCGGCTGTGAAGCCTATATCGCCAAGCCGATTTCCGTTCCGCACTTCCTGGGAACCATCAAGAAAGTTTTAGGGTAGGGAACAATGACTGCGCGGGTTTTAATCGTCGATGACATGCCGGCGAATGTGAAGCTGCTGGAAGCGCGCCTTTCGAGCGAATATTTTGACGTTGTCACCGCAAAGGACGGGCCCTCTGCACTTGAAACGCTGCAGAGCGATTCGCCGGACATCGTATTGCTGGACGTCATGATGCCGGGCATGAGCGGCTTCGAGGTTTGCGAAAAAATTAAGGCCAACCCAAAAACCGCACATATCCCCGTCGTCATGGTTACGGCGTTGAGCGAGACGCGCGACCGCATCCAAGGCCTGGAGGCGGGCGCCGATGACTTTCTGACAAAGCCGGTGAACGACAAGGCGCTGCTGGCGCGGGTCCGCAATTTGACGCGGGTCAAAATGATGATGGATGCCTGGCGGCGCCGATCGGAAACCTTCGAGCAGCTTGGGCTTGAAGTCCATATTCCGGAATTGGCCAAGGAGGATGCGGACAAGGCGAAGGTGCTCGTGATCGAGGACAGCGAACATAGCGCCGAGCACATTCGGGAAACGTTGACGACGGCGCAAGGAGACGACGTCACGGTCGTTGTCGATGGGGCATCGGCGTTGGCGGCGCTAGGGGAATCGGCTTACGAACTCATCGTTCTCAGCCTGGATTTGTTGAACGAGGACGCCTTAAGGCTTGTGGCACAGATTCGCGCGCGGGAAGAGCTTCGAAATCTGTCGATTCTTGTCCTCGTCGAAGAGCATGAGGAGGATGCCCTCGCTAAGGCGTTTGAGGTGGGCGCGCATGATTACCTGGTTCGACCGATTGAAAAGAGCGAGCTAATTCTTCGCAGCCGCACGCAGATCCGCCATCGCCGCTATCAAGAGCGGCTGAGCAACGACTATCAGGACAGCCTGGCGCTTGCCGTGACCGATAGCCTGACCGGGCTTTACAACCGGCGTTATCTGGAGACGCACCTGCCGCGCATGCTGGAAGATGCCCTCCATGACGAGAAAGACTTAACCGTGATGCTGGTTGACGTCGATCATTTCAAGGATGTGAACGATCGCTATGGCCATGCCGCGGGCGATCAAGTCTTGAAAGAGGTGGCGGCGCGGATTCGGGCGAACGTTCGCAGCTTCGATCTGGTCACGCGCCTTGGCGGAGAAGAGTTCGTCGTTGTCATGCCGGATTGTTCGCTGCCATTCGTTCAGGCGACGGCCGAGCGCGTGCGTGCCGGCCTTTCCGATCAGCCGATCCCCCTGCCAGGCCAGAACGAGGGCATCACCGTGACCGTCAGCCTTGGCGTCTCGCAAGTTCAGGATCGGGAAGACATGCCGGAGGCGCTGCTCAAGCGGGCCGATCTCGCCATGTACAAGGCGAAGGCCATGGGGCGCAACAAGGTCTGGGTGTCGGAAAGTGACGACGACGTGGAATGCTCTGCCTGAGGCAATAAAAAACCGCCCGAAGGCGGCGTCGCTCGGCAAGCTACTGCCCGCTTATTTCAGCTTTGTTTCCTTGAAAAGGACGTGCTTGCGGACGACGGGATCGTACTTCTTGAGCTCGATCTTTTCCGTCAATTGCCGCGGGTTTTTCTTCCGCAGGTAGTAGTAGCCAGTCTCTGCCGAGCTGACCAGTTTAATCAAAATGGTGTTTTTCGACTTTGCCATGCCAATAGAATCCTTAGGCGCCTTGCCCGTCTTTGGGCCGCAAACTTAGCCGTTCCGTCGCCCCTGTCAAGACGAAAGCCCGTCCCCCTGGGCAGGGCCCCTGGGCGGCCGCCCAAGCGCTAGTCTTTCAAGGCCCCTTCCTTGTTGGCGATTTCTTCCGGGGCTTCCTCAAGCAGGCTGGCGTAGAGCCCGGCATCCTTCAAAAGCGCCTCGGCAATGGGAAGGTCGAGCGGGCTTTCCGTCCGAAGGGACGGGCAGGCGGTTTCGGTTTTCCGGGTTCGTGCGAGGGACGCCAAGACCTCCAATGCCTTCCTGTCCTTTTCGGCCGATCCGGCCGTGCAGACATTTGGTCCAACGCCGGCATCGTTCAAGGGGTTGCCGTCCGGGGTGTAAATACGGGACCAGGTCAGGGTGATTTCGGCGCCGTCGGGCAAGGGCAGGATCGTTTGCACACTGCCTTTCCCGTAAGAGCGGCTGCCGACGACGAGGGCGCGGTGTTGATCGTGAAGGGCCGCCGCGACGATCTCGGCAGAGGACGCGCTTTTGCCGTTCAAAAGCACAACGATCGGCACGCCGGTGCCAGCGTCGCCGGCAACGGCGTTGTAAATTTGGTTGCTGCTGGGGTGCCGCCCGCGCGTGGTGATAATGCGGCCCGATTTCAAAAAGAGGTCGGCAACGGCGATGGCCTGGTCCATCAGGCCACCAGGATTGCCGCGAAGATCTAGAACGATGCCTTGCGGCACGGCCTGCTCGGCTTCGATTTTTGCCAGATGGCGGGCAAGGCTTCGCGCGGTATCGCGGTTAAAGCTCCGGATGCGCAAATAGGCGATCGCGTTGCGGCGCGCATAGCGAATGGTGGGCATGAACACTTGCTGACGGTTGAGGGTGACGCTAAGGGGGGGCGAAACGCCACGGCGTTTGAGGGTGAGGAAAAGTTTGCTGTTAACGGGGCCACGCAGGCGGTCCATCAAAGACGGTAAATCGAGCCCGGCGGTTGGGACGGCGCCAATCTTTAGGATTTCATCCGAAGGCCGGATGCCGGCTTTTTCCGCAGGGCTTTTGGGAATCACCTCGGTGACGACAAAGGATTCCTCGTAGCGGTGAACCTGAAGGCCTGCGCCGCTATAGCCTTTGCGCTTTTCGCGTTGGCGGATGGCGGTTCGCCCGCCGGCGTAGCGGGAATAGCGATCAAGCGAGTGCAGCACGCGTTGGAACATCGCGGCCGTATAAGTTTCCGCCTTTGCCTCCGTTTCCCGGTTGGCAAGGGAGACGGCAAGGAAATCCGCGCTTAACGCGGCCCAGCCGTCCAAATTTTGCGGGCCGGGGGCAACGCCGACACGCAGCAGGCGGCCGTTCCGGGTCAGCCGAAGCAGGCCGCCGCGTTCCTCGAACGCAAGGCTTGGGTCGGCGTCCGAAAGGCCTTCAAGCCCTTCGATCGCCAATTCGCGGATGGTCTTTGGCTCAAGATATTTTTCCGCGATGCCGCCATAGCCCACGGCAAAAACGACCGCCGCCCTTTCCGGAAGGGGCGTTGCGGAAAGCGGGCCTTCGCTTGCCGCGCAGGCCGAAAGCATGAGGGTCGCCAGAAACGCCAAAAGAAGGCGCTGGCGCCGCGTTCCTTTGTTTCCGTGCATGCCGCCGATCTTAGCGCTTCCGGCGGGTCTGGGCGGTCTTTTTCTGGGGCGGGCGCCTTCCCGGGCGCTTGCCCGCGGGCTTCCGGCGGATTTTCTCGGTCAGGCCGCCTTCGACAATGGCGAAAAGCAGGCTGCCCCTTGCCGCGCTTGCTTCCACAAGCTTTACCCGAACGCGGTCGCCCAAACGGAAGGTAAGGCCGCTTTGCTGGCCGGCAAGCCGGTGATGAACCGCGTCATGCACAAAATGGTCCCAGCCAAGCGTGCGTACCGGGACGAAGCCATCGGCGCCGGTATCGTCGAGGGTTATGAAAAGTCCGAAGCGGGTAACCCCGTTAATCTGGCCTGAAAATTCCCCGCCAACGCGGTCTTCGAGGAAAAGCGTCGCGTAACGGTCAACCGCGTCGCGTTCGGCCGTTTCCGCCCGGCGTTCTACAAGCGAAATATGTTCGCCGATCTCTGCGAGCCGTTTTTCCGTCTTTTCGCTTAAGCCATCTTTACCAAAGCCAAGCGCGCGAATGAGGGCGCGATGCACAAGCAAGTCGGCATAACGGCGAATGGGCGACGTGAAATGGCAATAGCGCGTCAACGCCAGGCCGAAATGGCCATAATTCTCGGGGCTGTATTCCGCCTTCGACTGGCTGCGCAGCACGACGAGGTTGACGATTTCCGAATAGGCCGTATCGGCGGCCTGTTGAAGAATTTGGTTGAAATGGCGCGGCCGCAAAACCTGTCCCTTTGCCAGGCGCAGATCGAGGGAGGTGAGAAATTCCCGAAGCGGTTCCAGCTTGCTTGCCGGGGGAACGTCATGGATGCGGTACATGCAAGGCGTGCGGCGTTTCTCCAGCGTTTCGGCCGCGGCGACATTTGCAAGGATCATGCACTCCTCGATCAGACGATGGCTATCGAAACGCAAGGCAGCCTGGATGGCAACGGGAATGCCATCGGCATCGAGAACCATTTCGCGGTCCGGCAGATCCAGCTCGATCGTGCCGCGGTCGGCGCGCGCTTTTTTGAGGGCGCGATACGCCCCATAAAGGGGCTTGAGCACGCTTTCCCAAAGGGGGGCAGTAGCTTCGTCGGGAGAACCGTCCTCGGCGCGCTGGACCTGTTCATAGGTAAGCCTGGCGGCGGAACGCATCAGGCCGCGCTGAAATTCGTGGCGAAGCAATTGGCCGTCCCCGTCTATCCATAGATGTACGGCAAGGCAGGAGCGGTCTTCGCCGGGTTTTAACGAGCACCACCCGTTTGAAAGCTGTTCGGGTAGCATCGGTACAACGCGGTCCGGGAAATAGACGGAATTGCCGCGTTCAAAGGCCACGCGATCCAGCGCGTCGTCCTCGCGGACGTAATGGGCGACATCGGCGATGGCCACCAGAAGGTGCCAGCCACCCGGGTTTTCCGGATCGGCCTCCGCCCAGACCGCATCGTCGAAATCGCGCGCGTTCGGTCCGTCGATTGTCACCAGGGGAATTGCGCGAAAATCCGTCCGGCCTTTTTCCTCCGGGGGGCCCGCCCGTTCGGCCAGGGCCAGGGCCTCTGGCGAAAATTCCGTGGGGATGTCGTGGCTTTGAATGGCAATACGGCTGATTGCCCGCGGCGCGCGCATGGATCCAAAGCTTTCGATGATGCGGGCTTCGCGGGTGCGATGCGAACTGCGCGTCACCTCGGCGAGAGCAAGGTCGCCTTCATGAGCCTCGCCCATGTCGTCGTGGCGAATGCGATAGATATGTTTGTGGCGGCGGTCCGTCGGCAGCAGACGGATGCCATTGCCCTCTTTTTCGAGCACGCCGAGGATGCGGTCCGGTGCCGCGCCGATGCGGCGAATAATGCGCGCCGTATAGGTGCCGTCTTTTGTTTGACGGACGCGGGCAAGAATGCGTTCGCCCGGCCAAAGGGCGGTTCGGCCGCGCCGCTCCATCGCCACATAGATTGGCGGCGGCGGCTCTTGCGCCTTCCACGAGATTGGACGTGCCATCACCTCGCCATCCGAGTCCGTGCCGGAAATTTCGAGAACGGAGACGGGCGGCAAGCCTTTCGGCACAACGAAGCGCCGGTGTTCGCCGCGTGCAATCTCGCCCTCTTCCAGCATTTCCTTCAGCACGGCCTTCAGCTTGATGCCGGCGTTTCCAGAAAGGCGAAAGGCACGTCCGATCTCGCGCTTGCCGACCGGCGAAGGGCTCTCTTGGATAAAGTCGCGGATTTCTTCTTTGCTGGGGAAGGGCGGGGACGGTTGGCTGGGCATGGGCCTCTAGCCCCGTTCAGGCGGCAGAAGGTGGCGTGTCATCGGTGGCTTTCTTTGCGGCTTTCTTTTTCGCCGTTTTTTTCTTCGCGGTTTTCTTTTTCGCAGTTTTCTTTTTCGCAGTTTTCTTTTTCGCAGTTTTCTTTTTCGCCGCCTTCTTCTTCGCGGGTCCTTTTTTCTTCATGCGTTCCGCGCGTGCCGCCAATAGGGGTACCGCCGCTTCCAGCGTAATCGACTCCGGGGAAAGGTCCTTCGGGATGGTGGCGTTGACGCTGCCATGTTTCACGTAAGGGCCATACCTGCCCTTATGGACGGTGACCGGTTTTTCATCTTCCGGATGCGCCCCAAGGGTGCGCAAGGCCGCGGCCGATTGGCGCCGTTCCGGCGCCGTTGCCAGCAAATCGACGGCCCGGTTTAGCCCGATCGTCAGCACGTCTTCGACGCCTGGCAGCGAGCGGTATTTCTTTTCGTGCTGAAGATAGGGACCGTAGCGCCCGATTCCAGCCAGGATCGGCTCGCCGCTTTCCGGATGCTTGCCGATTTCACGGGGCAGATAAAGCAGTTTCAGTGCGAATTCGAGCTCGAGATCGGCGGGAGAGCGGTCCGGGGGCAGGGAAATCCGCTTTGGCTTGTCGCCCTTTTCCTTGGCTTCGCCCAATTGCAGGTAGAGCCCATAAGGGCCCTTGCGAAGGGTGACCTTGTCGCCGCTTTTCGGATCGACGCCCAATTCAAGCGGCCCATCCAGCACGACGGCGTCGTCGCCTTGCAGACCCTCTGCAAGTTGGCGCGTGAAGGTGCATTCCGGGTAAGCCGAGCAACCGACAAAAGCGCCGAACTTGCCGAGTTTCAGGCCCAGCCGCCCATCTCCGCAGACCGGGCAGCGGCGCGGCGTTTTGTTGGACTCGGTTTCGGGGAAGAAGTGGGGGCCAAGCGCTTCGTCCAGCGCATCGAGGACATCCTTGATGGCAAGGTCCTTCGTGCCGGCGATGGCCTGCTCGAAATTCTTCCAAAAATCGTTCAGGACCTGCTTCCAATCCGTCCGACCGCCGGAAACGTCGTCCAGCTTGTCTTCAAGATCGGCCGTAAAGTGATATTGAATGTAGCGTTCGAAAAAACTTTCCAGAAACGTTGTGACCAGCCGGCCACGGTCTTCCGGAATAAAGCGCTTCTTGTCGAGACGGACGTAATCGCGGTCTTGCAGAACCGAAATAATCGACGCGTAAGTCGAAGGCCGGCCAATCCCCAATTCTTCCAGCCGTTTTACAAGGCTGGCTTCCGAAAAGCGGGGCGGCGGCTGGGTGAAATGCTGTTCGGGCAGAATTTCCTTTTTCGGAAGCGGGTCTCCCAATGCGACCTTGGGAAGGTGCACGCCTTCCTCCTCCTCGCTCGGTTCGTCGCGGCCCTCTTGGTAAAGCTTGAGAAAGCCGTCGAAAGCGACGACCGAGCCGGTGGCGCGAAAGCCGTCTTTTCCATCGGGGTCGACGATGTCGATGGCGACCTTGTCCATCAGCGCGCTTGCTGTCTGGCTTGCCATCGCACGCTTCCAGATCAGCCCATAGAGTTTTTCCTGATCCGAATCGAGAAACTTTGAAACGCTTTCGGGGCGCCGCTGAAAATCCGTTGGCCGGATCGCTTCATGGGCTTCCTGTGCGTTTTTCGCTTTGCTTTGATAGGCGCGCGGGCTCTCCGGCAAATAATCCGCGCCATAATCGCTGGCGATCACGTCGCGGCTCGCGGCGACGGCTTCTTTGGCCATCTGGACGCTGTCCGTTCGCATATAGGTGATAAGACCGATCGTCTCACCGTCGATGTCGAAGCCTTCATAAAGCCGCTGTGCGACGCTCATCGTATGCCGGGTCGAGAAGCCGAGCTTGCGCGAGGCTTCCTGCTGCAGCGTCGAGGTCGTAAAAGGGGGCGGGGGGTGGCGATGGGCCTGTTTGCGGACGATGTCCTTGACGGCGAAGTCCAGCGGCTGAAGGCGTTCCACCGCGGCCTTTGCCTCCGCCTCGGTTTGCAGGCTGAATTTTTCGATCTTCCCGCCGTTTAGCTGCGCCAGTTTTGCCGGCAGCTTTTCGTTTGCGGCCGTTTCGAACGTGCCTTCGATCGTCCAATATTCCTGCGGCTTGAAAACCTCGATTTCGGCTTCCCGTTCGCAAATCAGGCGCAGCGCAACGGATTGCACGCGGCCCGCCGAACGGCTGCCGGGAAGCTTTCGCCATAGGACCGGCGACAACGTGAAGCCGACCAAATAGTCGAGCGCCCGCCTGGCCAGATAGGATTCGACGAGTTTGTAGTCCAACTCGCGCGGATGTTGCATCGCTTCCAGCACGGCGGATTTCGTAATTTCATGAAAGACAACGCGATGCACCTCGACATTTTCAAGGGCGTTGCGTTCTTGAAGCACCTCAAGGATGTGCCACGCGATGGCTTCGCCTTCGCGGTCCGGGTCGGTTGCAAGATAGAGATGGCCCGCGCCACGAACGGCCTTGGCAATATCCTGAACGCGTTTTTCGGACTTGCTGTCGACCGTCCAGTGCATGAGGAAATCTTCCTCCGGCAGGACCGAGCCTGCCTTGGCAGGTAAATCGCGCACATGGCCATAGCTGGCGACGACATGGTAGTCGCTGCCGAGATACTTATTAATGGTTTTCGCCTTGGCCGGCGATTCGACGATGACAAGGCTCATAGGGTGTCAACCAGAACGAAAGAAACAAAAAAATCTGTCTTCTCGCTATAGAGACAGCAACGACACCTGATTACCGGGATGACGTTCGAGGCGGCCTGCAAGCTCTAGTTCGAGAAGAACCGTCGATAGAACGGGAGGAGACAATTGGCATTGCCGAAGGATTTCGTCAACCATTACTGGTGACGGGCCCAGCATTTCCAGCACGGTATCGCGTGCCTGGGCTACCTCCTGTTCGCTGGGGGCCAGGATGGGTGGCGCCAGCAAAGACGGGGGTTTCCGCTCTTCAAGGGGGGTGCGAAGGCGGCCTTCCAGCGCCGCCAGAATGTCCTCGGCGTTTTCTGTGAGCACGGCACCCTGGCGGATGAGATGGTTTGCGCCCTGCGCCCGCGGGTCCAAAGGCGATCCCGGAACCGCAAACACCTCGCGGCCTTGTTCGAGGGCCATGCGCGCCGTGATCAACGAGCCCGATTTCAGCGCCGCCTCGACGACGAGGACGCCAAGGGAAAGGCCCGAAACCAGGCGGTTTCGTCTTGGGAAATGCCGGGCCTGGGGGGTTGTGCCGAGGGGTTGCTCGGAAATCAGCACGCCTTCCTCGGCAATGCGTTCGTAAAGGGGCGTGTTTTCTTGCGGATAGATGCTGTCGATGCCGCCTGCCTGCACGGCGACCGTGCCCGTTGCAAGGCTGCCTTCATGGGCGGCGGTATCGATGCCGCGCGCCAGGCCCGAAACGACCAGGAAGTCGTTTTTTCCAAGGTCCATTGCGGTTTTTTCCGCAAACCGCCGGCCATTTGCCGAGGCGTTGCGCGCGCCGACGATTGCCAGCGCGTGTTTTTCGAAAAGATGCGGATGCCCGCGAAGGCTGATGACCGGCGGCGGGTCGTAAATCTGCGCAAGATTAAGTGGGTAATCCGGCTCGCCGAGGGCAATGAGCCGCGCCCCCAGTTTTGCGTGGGCCTCGGCTTCGCGTTCGGCCGCCGCCTTTGGACAAATGGCAATGGGCTTGCGCCGCCCGCCATGCTGGGCAAGTTTTGGCGCGGCCTCCAAGGCGGCGGCAGCGGAGCCATATGCTTCGAGCAATTTGAAAAACGTGATGGGGCCGATGTTTTCGCTGCGAATCAGCCGAAGCCAATCGAGGCGCTCCGCTTCCGAAAGCATTTGCGCATTTGCGGGCATTTAAGAGTCCGAAGGCGCTTTGGCGCCGATTTTCGGTTCCTCGCCATGGAGCAGCCGGCGAATGTTGGCGCGATGGCGTAGAAAAACGAGAGCGGCAACCGGAACCAGGAACGCGGCCAAGGCCGTGTGACCCGAAAGCCAGGCGAAAATTGGCGAAGCCCCGATGGCGACCAGCGCCGCCAGGGAGGAATAACGGAACAGAAAGGCAATCAAGAGCCAGACCGCGCAGGTGAGCAATCCAATGGGCGGGGCCAGCGCCAGCAAAACGCCCAACGTCGTTGACACGCCCTTGCCGCCGCGAAAGCGAAGCCAGACCGGAAACAAATGCCCAAGGACGGCGCTGCCGCCTGCAAACATGGCAGCCGTCGGGCTGAAGGTTAGTCCGATGGCTACGGCCGCGGCCCCTTTGCCGCCATCCAGCAACAAAGTAAGCAGGGCCAGCCCTTTCGACCCGCTGCGCAGTACGTTCGTCGCGCCAATATTGCCGGAGCCGATTTTCTGGATATCGCCAAGGCCGGCAAAGCGCGTAAGCAACAGCCCAAAGGGGACGGCGCCAAAAAAATAACCGCCTGCAAGCGTTACGAGGAGGGCGTCCAGTGGAATTTCGAAAAACGCGGCCATTTAGATTTTTCCGGTGAAAATGGTCCGCCCGGCGGCAATGGTTTGAAGCGCGCCGCCTTGCACCGGCCGTTCGTCGAAGGGGGAATTCTTCGACTTGCTCCGAAATTTCTCGACGTCGATTTTCCAGGGCTTGTCCAGATCGAACAGAACAAGATCGGCGGGCTTTCCCTTGGCCAAGGCGCCCGCATCCAGGCGGAAAATGCGCGCCGGCGCCGCCGTCACCGCTTCGAGGGCGCGCAGCAGGGGGAGGGAGCCGTTGTGAACAAGTTCCAGCATCAGCGGCAACAGCGTTTCGAGGCCGACGATCCCGTTTTCCGCCTGCACGAAGGGCAGGCGCTTGCTGTCCTGATCGTGGGGCGCGTGGTCGCTTGCAATGGCGTCGATCGTGCCATCGCTGAGGCCTTCGATGATTGCCTTGCGATCGTCTTCGCTTCGAAGCGGCGGCGAAAGCTTGGCGAAGGTGCGGTAATCGCCGATGGCGTTTTCGTTGAGGGCAAAATAAGGCGGAGCGGTTTCGCAAGTGACGTTTAACCCTTCCGCCTTCGCCCGGCGTATGGCGGCGACGGCGCCCGCCGTCGAAAGATGCGCGACATGGTAGCGGCCGCCGGTATCGGCAAGCAGGCGCAAATCGCGTTCGACGAGGATGGTTTCGGCAATGGTGGGAATGCCGGAAAGGCCCAGGCGGGTGGCGAGTTCGCCGGCGTTCATCGCGCCGCCAGCAGCAAGGTCCGGATCTTCCGGGTGTTGCACAAGCAAGAGGTCGAAGCTGTGGGCATATTGCAACGCGCGCCGCAACGTCATGGGGTTGTGCAAGGCCTTCACGCCTTCCGTAAAGGCAATCGCCCCGGCTTCTGCCAGCAGGCCCATCTCGGCAATTTGCTTGCCGGCAAGCCCCTTCGTGATGGCCGCATAGGGGTGGATGTTGACGAGTTCCGCTTCGTGGGCGCGGCGTTTTACCAATTCGACCAGGGCAACGTCGTCGATGACGGGATGGGTGTTCGGCAGGCATAGCATCGTCGTCACGCCGCCGGCGGCAGCGGCAAGGCCGGCACTGACAATCGTTTCTTTATGCTCGTCGCCAGGTTCGCGAAGCTGGACGCGCCCATCGATCAGGCCGGGGGCAAGGCAGTGGCCTTTGCAATCTACCCGCTCGATGCCTTCCGGCACGCCATCCGCAAAAAGAGTTGGGCCCAGATCGGCGATCTCCGTCCCATCCGTCAGCAGGGCGCCGGTGCAATCCAGTTTGCTGGCTGGATCCAAAAGGCGGGCGTTTACATAAGCCGTTCGTTTGCCGTTCGCCGTCATGGCTTGGCCTTTTTGTTGTTGCCGGCCGCGTGGATCACGGCGTCGAGGCAGGCCATTCGCACCGCGACGCCCATCTCTACCTGTTCGTAAATGGCACTCCGTTCGATGTCGTCGGCAACTTCGCTGTCGATTTCGACGCCGCGGTTCATCGGCCCCGGATGCAGGATCAAGGCATCCGGTTTTGCGCGTGCAAGTTTTTCCGCATCCAGGCCGAAGAAACGGAAATATTCTTTGGACGAGGGAATAAAGTTTCCGTTCATGCGTTCGCGTTGCAGGCGAAGCATCATAACGATGTCGCAGCCTTCGAGGCCTTGCGCCATGTCGTGAAAACGTTCAACGCCCAAACGTTCGATGCCGGTCGGCAGCAGCGTCTCGGGTGCAACGACGCGCACGCTTGCACCCATTGTGTTCAGCAAGTGGATGTTCGAGCGCGCCACCCGGCTGTGCAGGACGTCACCGCAGATCGCGACCCGAAGTCCTTGCAGCCGTTTCTTGCGCCGACGGATGGTCAAGGCGTCAAGAAGCGCTTGGGTCGGATGTTCGTGGCTGCCATCGCCGGCATTGATGACCGAGCAGGCGACTTTTTCGGAAAGCAGTTTCACGGCGCCGCTATGGGGATGCCGCACGACTAGAACGTCTGGATGCATCGCATTCAGGGTCATGGCGGTATCGATCAGCGTCTCGCCTTTTTTGACCGAGCTGGTCGAGACGGACATGTTGATCGAATCGGCGCCCAGCCGCTTGCAGCCCAACTCGAAAGAGGTGCGCGTGCGTGTCGAGTTTTCAAAGAATAGGTTGATGACCGTGCGGCCCTGCAGAAGCGCGCGCTTCTTGTTCGCCTGGCGGTTCTGTTCGACGTAGGATTCGGAAAGGTCGAGGAGGAGAGAGATCTCGTCCGCCAAAAGGCCTTCGATCCCCAAGAGGTGCGGATGGGGAAAGAGTGAACTGGCGTGAGCTTTGGTCATTAAAGCGGCACTATACGCCGCCGGGTCCGCATCCCGCAAGGGCTTGCTTTCTCTATGATTTCAGGCCTGAAAAGGGCGAAAAGGGGCTAAATAATGCCCTTTTTCCGCAAATCTCCAAGCTCCGCCTCCGTAAGATCCAGCATCTCGCTCAGCACGGAATCCGTGTGCTGGCCCAATGTCGGCGGGCTGTGCCGATAGGAAACCGGGGTCCCGGAAAGCTTGATCGGGTTGCCGACCATGTCGATCGGCGCCCCGCCCGGGGTCGGATGCGGCATTTGAATTTTCATGCCGCGATGTTGGATCTGCGGATCTTCGAACACTTCCCGGATGTCGTTGACCGGGCCGGAAGGCACGCCTTGCTTCTCCAGCCCTTCCGTCCAGTATTTGATCGGTTTTTGTATAAGGATGCCGCTTAAGCGTTCGGTCAGCTCTTTTCGATTGGCAACCCGCTGGGTATTCGTCGCAAAGCGCGGGTCGTCGGCAAGCTCGGCGCAGCCTGCAAGGCCGCAGAATTTCCGGAACTGACGGTCGTTGCCGACGGCAAGTACGAAATAACCATCCGCCGCCTCGAACGTCTGATAGGGCACGATGTTGGGGTGTCCGTTGCCAAGCCGTCTGGGCACGTTTCCCGAACTAAGGTAGTTCTGTCCTTCATAGGTCAGCCAGGCGACCTGGGAATCCAAAAGCCCAACGTCGATATATTGGCCTTCCCCGGTTACGTCGCGGTGGTGCAGGGCGGCGAGGATGGCGCTGATGGCGTACATGCCGGTCATGATGTCGGCGATGCCGACGCCAACTTTGATCGGCTCGCCTTCCGGCTCGCCGGTGATGCTCATCAAGCCGCCCATCGCCTGGGCAAGGTAGTCGTACCCTGCCCGTGGGGCATAAGGCCCGGTCTGGCCGAAGCCGGTGATCGAGCAATAGATCAAGGCCGGCGCTTTCAGCTGATCATAGGCGAGGCCGTATTTCCGAAGCGTTCCGACCTTGAAATTTTCGACCACGATGTCGCCTTTCGCGATCAACTGCTTCGCCAGCGCCTGGCCCTCGGGCCGCGCAAGATCGAGCGCAATCGAACGCTTGTTGCGATTGGCGCTTAGGTAATAAGCGCTCTCGTTCGTTTCGTTTCCTTCCCCGTCTTTTAAGTAGGGGGGGCCCCATTTGCGCGTGTCGTCGCCGATGCCGGGCCGTTCGACCTTGATGATGTCGGCGCCCAGATCGCCGAGGAGTTGCGTGCAAAAGGGCCCGGCGAGGACGCGCGTAAAATCGATGATACGAATGTTTTCAAGGGGGCCCGTCATGGTGTCTTTCTTTCGTTTTGGGCGGCAAGGAAATCCAGCAGCCCTTGCAGGATATAAGCGGCGGCAAGCTTGTCGACAACCTGGCTGCGACGCTGGCGGGAAAGGTCCGCGTCGATAAGGGTGCGCGTGACGGCTGCCGTTGACAGGCGTTCGTCCCAGAAAACGAGCGGCAGGTCAATCTCACCAAGCAAATTGCCGGCAAAAGCCCGTGTCGATTGGCAGCGCGGGCCTTCCGTCCCATTCATGTTGATGGGCAGCCCAACGACGAGGCCGCCGACATCGTGCGCGTTGAAAATCCGTTTCAGCTTTTCCAGATCCTGGCGAAATTTCGTTCGCCGCAGCGTTTCGAAGGGGGTCGCAATTTTGAAGGAGGGGTCGGAAAACGCCATGCCGATCGTTTTTTCGCCAACGTCGAGGCCGATTAGGCGCGTGTCCGGACGCAGGCTTTGCAGGAGTTCCACAGGGTTGCAGATCGTCATAGCGGGTGATACCTTCCGCCCATATTTCGCTGTATGCCGCGGTTTTTAAGGCATTTCGACAATTCTCAATTGGGAGACATGTACCCCATGTCGCTGGACAAGGCCACCGTGGCAGCCATCGCATCGTTGGCCCGTGTTCGCGTCGGCGAGGACGAGCTGGCGGCGTTGGCCGTCGAGCTTTCCAAGATCCTCGACTTTGTCGAGCAGCTCAAGGAAATCGACACCGAAAAGGTGGCGCCGATGGCGTCCGTCGCCACGATGGAGCTTCGCCGCCGGGAAGATGCGGTCACGGAGGGCAATCTGCGGGACAAGGTGCTTGCGAATGCGCCCCAGCACACGGCGGATTTCTATACCGTTCCGAAGGTTATCGAATAGATCATGGCGGCCTTGACCCAGCTTAGCCTTGCCGAGGCGCGCGACGGCCTGCAAAAGAAGGATTTCAGCGCCAAGGAACTGGCCCAGGCCCATCTGGAGGCCATGTCGGCGGCAAAAGACCTCAACGCCTTCATCACGGAAACGCCGGAGCTGGCCCTGGCGGCGGCCGAGGCAGCGGACGCGCGCCTGGCAAGGGGCGAGGCGCGGGCCCTGGAAGGCGTGCCGCTGGCGGTGAAAGACCTTTTTTGCACCGAGGGGGCGCGGACGACGGCGGCCTCGCACATCCTTGACGAATTTGTACCGCCTTACGAATCAACCGTGACGGCCAATCTCTGGCAGGCCGGTGCCGTGCCTTTGGGAAAGACCAATCTCGACGAGTTCGCCATGGGATCGTCGACCACGACAAGCTATTTCGGGCCGGTCGAAAACCCCTGGTCGCCGCAAGGCGAGGGCCGCCCGTTGGTTGCCGGCGGTTCGTCCGGCGGTTCGGCCGCCGCTGTCGCTGCCGGGCTTTGCTTGGGCGCGACGGGCACCGACACTGGCGGCTCGATCCGTCAGCCTGCCGCCTTTTGCGGCGTCGTCGGCTTGAAGCCAACCTATGGGCGGTGTTCGCGTTGGGGGATTGTCGCCTTTGCGTCCTCTCTCGACCAGGCGGGCCCGATGACCCGAAGCGTTCGGGACGCGGCCATTTTGCTGGGAGCGATGGCAGGCTTTGACGCGAAGGACACCACCTCTGCCGAACTTCCCGTTCCGGATTACGAGGCGGCATTGGGGGCGGGCGTGCGCGGCCTCAAAGTGGGTATTCCAACAGAATACCGGGCGGAAGGCACGTCCCAGGCGACCGTCGATCTTTGGGAACAGGGCAAGGCGTGGCTGAAGGAAGCGGGTGCCGAGGTGGTTGAGGTTAGCCTTCCGCACACGAAATATGCGCTGCCGACTTATTATATTGTCGCGCCGGCGGAGGCGTCGTCGAACCTGGCCCGTTACGACGGCGTTCGCTATGGCCTTCGGGTCGAAGGCGAGGACTTGGCCGACATGTATAGGAAGACGCGCGCCGAAGGCTTTGGCGCGGAAGTCCGCCGCCGTATTTTGATGGGCACCTATGTGCTGTCGGCGGGCTATTACGACGCCTATTATTTGAAGGCGCAGAAGGTGCGCACTTTAATCGCGCAAGATTTTGAAGCCGCCTTCGAAAAGGTGGACGTGCTGTTGACGCCGACGACGCCGACGCCAGCCTTTCCAATTGGGGAAAAAGAAGACGACCCGGTCGCCATGTATTTGAACGACATCTTTACCGTGCCGGCCAGCCTTGCCGGGCTTCCTGGCATTTCCGTGCCGGCGGGGCTTGGCCCGGAGGGTCTGCCGCTTGGCCTGCAATTGATCGGCCGGGCCTTTGATGAGGCCACGATTTTGCGCGTGGGCGCCGTGCTGGAAGCGGCGGCGCCGGCCATGACCCCGCCAAGGATGGCGCCATGAGTATGATCGAAGGCACCACCGGTGCGTGGGAAATTGTGGTCGGCTGCGAGGTGCATGCCCAGGTCGTCTCGGAGTCCAAGCTTTTCTCCGGGGCGTCCGCGGCCTTCGGGGCCGAACCGAATACGCAGGTTTCCCTCGTCGATGCGGCGATGCCGGGCATGCTTCCCGTCATCAACGCGGCCTGTATCCGCCAGGCTGTCCGCACGGGCCTTGGCCTGAAGGCCGAGGTCAACCGCATTTCGGTTTTCGACCGCAAAAATTATTTTTATCCGGACCTTCCCCAAGGCTATCAGATTTCCCAGTGGAACCATCCGATTATCGGCAAGGGGGTGGTGCTGGTCGATCTTCCCGATGGCCGTTCGTGCAGCATTGGCATCACGCGGCTGCATCTTGAACAGGACGCCGGCAAAAGCCTGCACGATCAGCATCCGAAGCAGACCTATATCGATCTCAACCGTTCCGGCGTTGCCCTGATGGAAATCGTTTCCGAGCCGGACATGCGCGATGCGGAAGAAGTCGGCGCCTATCTTCGCAAACTTCGTTCGATCCTGCGCTATCTCGGCACGTGCGACGGCAATATGGAAGAGGGTTCGATGCGTTGCGACGTAAACGTTTCCGTGCGCCGCCCCGGCGAAGACTTTGGCACGCGTTGCGAAATCAAGAACGTGAACTCGGTCCGTTACGCCATGCAGGCCGTCGAATACGAAGCGCGCCGGCAGATCGACATCATCGAATCGGGCGGCAAGATCGCGCAGGAGACGCGGCTTTTCGATCCTTCGAAGGGCGAGACGCGGCCGATGCGTTCCAAGGAAGAGGCCCATGACTACCGTTATTTCCCGGACCCGGATTTGCTGCCGCTAAAACTTGAAGAAGCCTATATCGAGGAAATTCGCAGCGCCCTTCCCGAACTTCCCGATGAAAAGAAACAGCGTTTCGTCACGGAATATGGCCTTTCGCCTTACGATGCCGGCGTGCTCGTCTCCGAGCAGGAATACGCCGCCTATTACGAGGCGGTCGCGGCGGGGCGCGATGCGAAGCTGGCGGCGAATTGGGTCATCAGCGAGCTTTTCGGCGCGCTGAACAAGCGTGGCGTCGGCATTGACGCGTCTCCGGTTTCGGCCGGGGCCCTTGGCGAGCTGATTGGCCTTATCACGGACGAGACCATTTCCGGACGCATCGCCAAGGAGGTGTTTGCGGAAATGGTCGAAACCGGCAAGGCGCCCGGCGCTATCGTCGAGGCGAAGGGCCTTCGCCAGGTCACGGAACCGGGCGCCATTCGTGAGGTGATCGCCAAAGTCATAAGTGCGAACGCCGACAAGGTTGCCGAATACAAAGCCGGCAAGGAAAAGCTGTTCGGCTTTTTCGTGGGCCAGGCGATGAAGGAAACCGGGGGCAAGGCGAACCCGAAGCTCGTCAACGAGATATTGAAAGAAGAGCTTGGCAAATAAGGCCCAATCCCTCTCTGCTGGAGGAGGGCTCGACTTTTGGGGCTTTTTTCCCGTAAGCTTGCGGCAGTTTTAAAAATGGAGTTGCGGCAATTGACCTTTTCTGGCCTGAAAACAGGGTTTTTCTTCCTGCTGCTGATGACGGCGGCGATCCTTCCCGCCAAGGCGGAAGACGATGCGTGGTATCTGCGCCTGCAGGGCGGCGCCAATTTTGCCGCGGATCAGGACATCACCGGCATCAAGGGCACGGTCTTTCAGCGCCAGGGCGATTTCGGCACCGGCTATGCGGCGGGCGCGGCTCTTGGCCGCAGTTTCGGGCCCCTCCGTCTCGAAGGGGAATTTCTTGCCCGCGAAAACGACGTCGACCGCCTGACCGGCGGCCCCGGCCTGGTTTCCGGCGACCGTTCGGTGCGGAGCGTTACGGCGAACCTTCTTTACGATTTTTACTCCCTGCCGCTTTCCTCGGGCCGCACGCTCGATCTTCACCTGGGCGCAGGCCTGGGCGCGGCGCGCGTTTCCCTTGACGGCGTGACCGAAGGCGGCGCGGCACTTTTGGACGACGACGACAGCGTCTTCGCCTATCAGGGAATTTTGGGCGCGAGCGTGGCGCTTAACGAACGGCTGTCGCTCAACCTCGATTACCGTTATATGGCAACGGCCGATCCGGAATTCAGGACCGCCGCCGGGGGAAACGTCGAATCGGAAGTCGGCGACCATGCGCTTCTTTTCGGGCTGACCTGGCATTTTGGCCCCCGGCCGAAGGCGGCCGCGCCCGCCCGCACCGCCGAAGCGCCATCTCCGGCCCGGACGGCGCCGTCCACCACGACTAGACCGGCGGTTTCGAAAAAGGCCTTTCTCGTCTTCTTCGATTGGAATCAGGCGGTGATCCGCACCGACGCGGCGGAAATTTTGAGAGGAGCGGCGGTTGCGGCCAAGCAGGGGAACCTTGCCGTCATTCAACTGACCGGCCATGCCGACCGTTCGGGCCCGCGCCCTTATAACCAGGGCTTGTCCGAACGAAGGGCAGGGGCGGTGAAACGCTTTCTGATCGATCAGGGCGTGCCGGAAGACATCATTGCCACCCTTGGCAAGGGCGAGGACGACCCGCTGGTGGCAACGCCCGACAATGCGCGCGAGCCCCGCAACCGCCGGGTCGAGATCGTTCTTCCCTAAAAAGAAATTTCGTTAAAAAGCCGAGCCGCTTGGCGGCGGGCTAACGAGACGCTTTGCGCGTTTTTGCATGGGCGGCGAGGGGCTGGTCGTAAGCGGCCGGCACGTCCTCGGCCCTCTCGGCCAGGTTCGCCGTGTAGGTGGCGATGGTGAAGTTTTCGAGATCGCCCGCGTTCAGGCTAAGAGCCGTTTCGGCCATTTGGGCGCGGGCTTCGCAATATTTTACTTCACGGATGCTGTTCAGGGACGCCTGATTGGCGAGATGGGTAAGAAAGGAATCAAACCGGGCCCGGTGCTTGGCGCCGTACGTCTCGCGGAAATGGCTGCGCAGGATATCGGCGCTGCGGATCAGGGCCGGCGAAAACTGGTGGACGAAGGCGTTGTAGTTTTTGATCAGGCGGCTGCGGAACTCGCCCTGGCAGGCAAGGGCCGCCACCATCAATTCCGATTGCAGCATGCGCACGGACGTCGCCCCGGCAACGCCGCCGCGGGCGGTGTCGTCCGCAAAGGTTTCCTGGCTGGCTGCCCATAGAAAGGCGGCGGCCAAAGCAAACCCCATCGCGCTGTTTTTTATGCGGCCGTTCATGCACCGAACTCCCTGCCGGCGAAAGCTATCCGCCGGTGTCGGTTTTCTCTTCTTCCTTGAGGATTTCATCTTCCCCTTGCGGAAATGTTAACGGAAAACGAAGGCGAGGCAAGGCGCTTGCCGGAAATGGGGTGAAATCCCCGGAAAAGCTGGGATTTTTACGGATTCGGGAAATGGGCTTTGATTGACAGTTTCGGGCGCCACCGCTAGAACGGCCAGCGGCGGGCCTGTCGGGCCCGCTCTTTGCGGAGGGGTGGCCGAGTGGCTGAAGGCGCTGGTTTGCTAAATCAGTATACGGGTAACCGTATCGAGGGTTCGAATCCCTCTCCCTCCGCCAGCCACCCGCCACACTGATCTCTAAACAGGGTATGCCGTGCTAACCGCCCGGAAGATGGGCAGTATTTGGCTCCATTCCCAATCGGCCGTCAGTCTTGCGCCCCATGTTGCGAAGCAGACAG
>Ga0209578_10000255_pt1 | contig 84320 bp, 90 predicted proteins | sample tdAd472_FD_187127 | JGI IMG/M metagenome (GOLD analysis project Ga0209578, IMG submission 187127) | Marine sediment microbial communities from the Atlantic coast under amendment with organic carbon and nitrate - tdAd47.2 (SPAdes)... | ecosystem: Environmental > Aquatic > Marine > Coastal >...
CACGTAACCAATCAGTCCTCGAAACTCCGAACCCATGCCGCCTAAACAACACAAACTCAAAGCCTCAACGCCAACCAGCTAAACGCCGACCACGTCTCCCCTCTCTCAATTCATTCTGTCCAAGAGCAAAGCGCGCGCCGCGTTCGTCCCCACTTGCGTGGAGCCGCGTTGCGGCGCGCGGCAGAACTGTGAAAATACGCAGATTCGAGAAAAGCGCAAGCGCTAATTTGCCATGCGACGCATTTTTCGCCGGAGCGCCGGGCCACGGGCAGAGCGCGCCCACGGCCCAGCGTCCCGGAACAGCCTACATGGCGGTGATGCCGCCATCGATCGTGACGTTCTTGCCGGTGATATAGTTGGAGCCCGGCGAAAGCAGGAAGACGCAGGTCGGCGCCACGTCGCCGGTCGCCGCGTAGCGGCCGAGCGGAATGCGGGCCTTGGTTTGGGCGGCGAACTTCGGCCCACGAATGACTTCCGTCATCGGGGTTTCGACCGTGCCGAAAGCGACGGAGTTCACGTTCACGCCGTAGCGCGCCCATTCCTTGGCGGCGCTCATGGTGATGCCCAGCACCCCGGCCTTGGCCGCGCCGTAGTTAATCTGACCGATAGTGCCGGCAGTGCCGGCGATCGAGGAGACGTTGACGATCTGACCGTTGCAGACGTCCGCTTCCGGCGATTCGGCGCGCTCTTTCATGTGGCGGCCGACGGATTGGAGCGTGAGATAAACGCCTGTCAGGTTGACGTTGATCACCTCATCCCACTGCTCGCGGGACATTTTGTGGATCATCGCCGCGCGCACGATGCCCGCATTGTTGAAAAGTCCGTCGCACCCGCCCCATTCGGCGGTCATCTTGGCGACGACGCCGTCGGTCATCGACTGATCGGTGACGGAGCCGACCTCATGCATCATCGAATCGCCGAGCTCGGACTGCAGGCTGGCGAGCCCGTCGCCGTTCAGATCGATCGCCGCGACCTTGGCGCCCATCTGTACGGAAAGCCTTGCGACCTCGCGCCCGATGCCCTGCGCGGCGCCCGTGACCATGATGCGCCTGCCCTCAAGGCTGAAAGGATTATCCATCTTCGCGTCTCCTAATTTTGGTTTCGTATACATGTCGGCGGGTGAGTTTGTGACGCCGGCCACGCTAAGCGCAAGCGCGGCTTTTCGACTGCTTTTCCCAGGCTACGCCAATCGCTACCATGCATGCCGCCGCGCGGATGTTCTCCCGCGCCCCCGGTCATCAGCGAGGCGACCCATGCCGTTCGATCCGCGCGTTCCCGACCCATTGCGGACGGCCGCCGGAGCCGCGCGCGCGGTATGATCCGGAAGACGCATCCCAAACCGCAAGCGATCGCGAGCCGCCGATGACGCCTCTCGCGGCCGCCATCGTCGCCATGCTCATCCAGCAGTCGCTGATGACCATGACGACCTCCGCCATTCCCGCGCTCTGGAAGTTCATCGGCCCGGAGTTCTCGCTCGGCGACGAACGGATCGCGATCTACTCGCTGATGGTCTATACGGTCGGCTTCTTTTCCTCGAGCGCGGCCGGCAGCGCCACGATCCGTCTTGGCCCCCTGCGGGCGAGCCAGATCTGCCTGTCCGCCGCCGCGGCGGCGATGCTGGCGGCGAGCGCGGGCATCTTCTGGGCAATCGTGCCGTCGGCTTTCCTGCTCGGCGTCGGCATGGGCCCCTCCACCCCCGCCAGCTCCCAGGTGCTGGCCCGGTTCTCGACGCCGGGGCGCGCGCCGCTGGTTTTCTCGATCAAGCAGACCGGCGTGCCGGTGGGCGGTTTCCTGGCGGGCGCCGTGCTGGTGCCCATCGCCGAGGCGACCTCCTGGCGGACGGCCTTGTTCCTGGCCGGCCTCGCCGCGGCGGCCGCGGCCATCTGGATGCAGCGCTTTCACGACCGTTTCGACGACCAGCGCCAACCCGGCCGCCGCATCTCCATCGCCGATATCGGCATTTCCTTTCGCGCCGCGACCGCGACACCGGCCTTGCGGAAGCTGGCGTTCGCGGGCTTCGCCTTCTCCGGCCTCCAGATCTGTTTCATGTATTATTTCATCGCCTTCGCCGTGACGGACATCGGCCTCGATCGCGTGACGGCCGGACAGGTCTACGGCGCGGCCAGCCTGGTCGCGATCGCCGGGCGCGTCTTCTGGGGATACCTGGCGGGCGCCTATGTGCCGCCTCGCACGCTGCTGATCCTGCTTTCGGTCGCGATGTTCGTCTCAGCGGCGGCCATCGGCATGGCGACGCCGGAATGGGGGATCTATGGGCTCGGCGCGGCGGCGGTGGCGTTCGGCGCGACGGGCGTCTCCTGGAACGGCGTGCATCTGGCCGAGGCGGCGAAGCAGGCTCCGCCCGACCAGGTGCCCGTCATCATGGGCGGCATCATATCCTGCTGCTTCCTCGGCCTGATCACCTTGCCCGCCCTGTTCGGCGCGGTCTTCGTCGCCTCCGGCATGACCGGCATCGGCTTCGCGGTGATCGCGGCGCCCTCCCTTCTCTGCGCGCTCTTTTTCGCCTGGCCTGAACGGCCGCGCCCCGACGGCGAGGCGCCGTCCCCGCGATGACCGGCGCGCTCTACATCGTCATCATCGCCATGCTGTTCCAGCAGGCGATGAGCTACATGGCCGCCCAGGTGCTCCCGAACGTGGCGCCCCAGGCCGGCGCGGCATTGATGCTGAATCCGGAGCTCGTGCTCTATCACACGACGCTGTTCTACGCGATTTCCGGCATCATGCAGGCCAGCGTCGGCGGCCTGATCATCCGCTGGGGCGCCATCCGCTCCAGCCAGCTCTCCCTGCTTGGCCTCGGCCTCGGCCTCGCGCTCAGCATGGTCGGAACGCTCTGGGCCTTCGCCCTCGCCGCCGTCGTCATGGGGGCGGCCAACTCATTCTCGACGCCGGCGAGTTCGCATCTGCTCGCGCGCCACTGCCCGCCGAAGCTGGCGCCGCTGATCTTCTCCATCAAGCAAACGGGCGTTCCCGTCGGCGGCCAGTTCGCCGTGGTCGCCGGCTGGCTGCTCGTCCAGGATTCGGCCCCGGAAACCTGGGTCCGCGCGTTCGTCGCCACGTCCATCATCTGCCTCTGCCTGATGGTGATCATCCATCCCATGCGGAAGGAGTTCGACGCCGACCGCAACCCCGGGCATCCCGTCCGCCTGACGGACGCCGCCCGCAATATCCGCATGGTCCTGAACGACCGCTCGCTCCGCGAGCTTACGATCGCGATGTTCGCGTTCGTCGGCCTCCAAGGCCTGTTCAACTCCATTTTCGCGACCTACGCCCAGGCCTCGCTCGGCTTCGACAAGGATACGGCGCTGAAGATCCTGTTCGCCGCGAACATCGTCGCGGCCGTTTCGCGCATCCTTTGGGGCTGGGTCGGCTCGAGCATAATGTCCGCCCGCCTGGTCCTCGCGCTGCTGGCGTTCGTCATGGTCGGCGGGACGGTCGCCATCGGACTGGCCCATGGCTGGCCGGCGGAGCTGCTCGCGGCGGCGACCCTGACCTTCGGCGCCTCGGCCCTCTCCTGGCACGGACTGCTGCTCTCCGAGGTGGCCCAGCATTCGCCGCCGGGGCAAGTGGGACCGGTCACCGGGGGCGTCCTGTTCGGCGGCGCCTGCGGCATGCTCCTCTACCCGCTGATCGCCAAGCAATTGCGAGACGCCGGCGTATCCTATGAGACGATATTCCTGGTCGCCGCGGTTCCGGCGTTTCTGGTCGGGATAAAACTGCTGTTGCCGACGAAGCCGACGCCTGTTCAACCCCCTGCCCCCTCCGTCGCCCGACCGCCTTATCCGACAGAGCCCTTGATGCAGCGCCGCCAACGGCTTGTGGAGTCGCGGTTCGCAGCCCCCGCGGCCAAAGCGCGGCGGGGCCTTGGCGCGGCGTTGCGCGCGCGTCGCGGGGCGGAGTAGCGTCGCGCCATGGCAATCATGCGGAGTCGTCCATGTCATTCCCTGCCCTGATCGAGAAGTTCACGGCCGCCGTCGAAGCCGGAGACGGCGGCGCCCTCGCGGCGCTCTTCACCGAGGACGGCGTCTATGACGACACGTTCTACGGCGCATTTCAGGGCCGGCCAGCGATCCGGGACATGCTGGAGAATTACTTCTGGCGGGACGCGGACGCCTTTCGCTGGGATATGCGCGAGCCCGTGGAGGCGAACGGCATCGGCTATACGAACTGGTCGTTCTCCTATGCGTCCAGGCTGCAGGGCGTGGAAGGGAAGCGCATCATCTTCGAGGGCATGAGCCGGTTTCGCCTGCGCGACGGCGCGATCGAACGGTATGACGAGGTGTTCGATATGGGGATCGCGCTCACGCAGACGGATTTTCCAGCGGACCGTATCGAGAAGATCGTCGGCAAAGCGGCGACGGCGCTGCGCGCGCGTCATGCCGCCACCCGCCACCTGACCGATTGAGCGCCCGCCGCCCTTGACCACGCCGCAAACCTGGACGGGCCGAACGACCCTCGCCATCGCCGCGACGATGGGCGGCCAGGCCGTCGGCGCCTCGGCGCAGCTGGCGCCCGCTGTGTTGGCCATCGAAATCGCGCGCCATGCGGGCGTGCAGCCGGCGATGATCGGGGTCTACACCGGCTGCGTATTCTTGGCGGCCGCCATATCCTCCCTATTCTGCGGCGAGTTTATCGCGCGTTACGGCGCAATCCGCGCCGTTCAGTTCGGCGTATGCTTGAGCGGCGCCGGCGCGGCGCTCGCCGCGACCGGACATCCCGCGGCTCTATTGGCATCAGCGCTCGTCGCCGGTTTCGGCTACGGGCCGATGACGCCCGCAAGCTCCGTCGTGCTTTCCCGCTGGTCGCCGCCCAACCGGCTTGGCCTCATCATGTCGATCAAGCAGACCGGCGTGCCGTTGGGCTATTTCTGCACCGGCATCTGTCTGCCCTTCGCCTCGGCGGCGATCGGTTGGCAGACGGCGTTGCTCGCATTGTCCTGCATAGCCGTCAGCGTCGCGGTCGTGATCGCGCCGGCGTCTCGCCGTTTGGACGAGCGGCGCACGGGCGCGATCAGCGGCGGCTTCGCGTCCGCGCGGGCGTCCCTCGGCTTCCTGAAAAGCCATCACAGGCTTAGGCGCATCGCCATCGCGAGCCTGGCGTTCGCCGGCGTCCAGGTCACGGTGACGAGCTTCCTCGTCGTTTACCTGGAAGCGGACATCGGGCTCGACAAGCAACTTGCCGCCTGGCCCCTCGCCGTCGCGGGCGTCGCCGCGGTCGGCGGCCGCATCGGTTGGGGCTGGCTGGCGGACGCCGCGCCCACCGCGCGTCTGCTGGCCCTTCTGCCGGCGCTCATGGCCCTGTCGCTCCTGTTCCTGCTCTCGGCCGGCGCCGGCTGGGGCTACGTCATACTGACCGGGCTCGGCCTCGCTTTGGGCCTTACCGTCATGGCGTGGAACGGCGTGATGCTGATAGAGGCCGCGCGCCAAGCGCCGGAAGGGCAGATCGGCATGGCGACGTCCGGCGTGTTGGCTTTGACGTTCTTCGGCTCGATGATTTTTCCCCAGTTGCTTTCGGTGATCGTCGGGGCGATCGGGTCCTACGCCGTGGGCTATATCGGCATGATGGTCGCGCTTGTCGCGGTCGGTCTTTGGTACCTGCCGGACGCCGTCCGCAAATTGTAACCAAAGCAACATTAGCCTCGACAACAAAGTACCGGCTAGATATATATTCCGCATCAGGTCATAACCTAAAGATCGATGCCGCCATGAACACGGATGATCGCCAACTCGGCTTTCTCGCCGCCGATATTTCACGCCTTATGCGCACGGAATTCGACCGGCGGGTCAGCGAACTCGGCGTCACGCGCGCGCAATGGATGGTGCTGGCGCGGCTCGCCCGGCGCCCCGGTTGCACGCAGACGGAACTGGCGGAAATGATGGAGGTCGAGCGCGCGACTGCGGGCCGCCTCCTCGACCGGTTAGAAGAAAACGGCCTAGTGCGGCGCGAACCGGATCCAGACGACAGGCGCGTGCGCCGCGTCTTCCCGACCGACGCGGCCGTAAACGATCAGGCGAAGCTTCGGCAGGTCGCCGACGGCATCGTGGACGAAGCCCTGATCGACTTGGATGCGAAACAACGGGACGAGTTGCTGGACCTGCTAGCGATGGTGCGCGCGCGCCTGTCGCGATGCGTCCAGGAGAACCGCTCCCAGGACGGCCGCGAACAAGGATCTGGGCTGGCCCAGGCCGCGGCGGAGTAACGGAGATGTTAGTGCGACGACTATCCCGCAGCGCCATTCGATTTCTGCTGCTTGTATGCCTGCCCGCCGCCGCCCTTGGCGTCGCGGCCTATGTCTATCTGACGGGCGGGCGATATGTCTCCACGGAGAACGCTTACGTAAAGGCGGATATCGTTCAGATCAGCACCGACCTCGACGGCCGCGTGATTGACGTCCTTGTGCGCGATCACGACAGGGTCGCGGCCGGCGATGTGCTGTTCCGCCTGGACCCGGCGCCGTTCCAGATCGCGGTCGCCCAGGCCGAGGCCGAATTGGCCAAGGTTTCGGCGGCGATCATGACCATGCAGGCCGAACTCGCGGAGGCGGAGACGGAGGCCGGGGAGTACCGCAGCCGCATCGCTTACTATCAGCGGGACGCCAGCCGCCAGCGCAACCTCCTGCAGCGCGGCGTCACTACCCGGTCGCGGGCGGACGAGAGCGAATTGCAGCTTTCCGTCGCGCGGGACCGGCTGCGCACGGTCGCTGCGAAAGCCGCCCGCCTGAAGGCGGCGCTCTCCAACGCACCTGAGCTGCCGCTTGAGCAACGAGCCCTTTACAAGGAGCGGCGCGCCATCCTGGACGCCAAGCGCCTCGATCTTGCGCATACCGTCGTACGTGCGCCGACAGCCGGCGTGATTTCGAACATGCGCCTGCAGATCGGCGAGCATCTGGAAGAAGGCGACGCCGCGTTCAGCCTGATCGTCGATCAGACGCCTTGGATCATCGCCAATCTCAAGGAAACGGAGCTCACGAACATCGAAGTCGGCCAGCGGGCGACGGTCACGCCAGACGCCTATCCCGATATCGTGATCGACGCCGTGGTCGAAAGCATCAGCCCGGCGACGGGGGCCGAGTTCGCGATCCTGCCGCCGCAGAACGCCACCGGCAACTGGGTGAAAGTGGTTCAGCGTTTGCCGGTCAAGCTGCGGCTTGAACCCAGCCCCGGCATGGAACTGCTGCGGGCCGGCATGTCCGTTTCGACCAAGATCGACACCGGCCGACAGCGCGAATCCCTGATCGCGCTCAAGAGCGGCTGGAGCGCGATCGCGGGAGAAACGAAGGCGAGCCTGCCCGTCTCCCGCCCGGCCCGATAAGCGGCGGCCCGCCCGCGCGCGGCGCCAAAACGCGGCTCAGGAACAGGCCCAGGCCCGCCCGCCGTCAGATCGTCGGCCCGGCGACCATGAGGCGTCCCGTCGCTCCTGCTCTTGCGAGGCTTTCGCGCTATATAGCTCGGCATGACGTCGATCCTCGGAATCTCCCGCATGAATGCCGCCGCGCTCGCATCGGCGATCGGCTGCCTGATGCTGGCGGGCGCGCTCGCTTTTCAGCATTGGGGGGACTTGGCGCCCTGTGCGCTCTGCATCGATCAACGCAAGGCCTGGGGGGCCGTCATCGCGTTTGGAACGCTGGCGGTCCTAGCGGATGGCTATAGCCGCATCGCGGTCGCGCTGGCCCTGCTCGCGTTTGCGGCCATCGCCGCCTTGGCGGGGGCGGGCATTGCGGGGTTCCATGTCGGCGTCGAACAAAGCTGGTGGAACGGCACGGCCGCCTGCGGCGGCGGCATGGGCGATATCGGAACGACGAGCATTTCCGATCTGCGCGATCGCCTCCTCGCCCAGCCCGTCGTCCGCTGCGACGAGATTGCCTGGTCGATGCTCGGCGTCTCCATGGCGGGTTGGAATGGATTGATCTCGCTCGCCACGGGGGTCGGCGCTCTCTATGTGGTCGTGCGAGACATTGGACGGGAGCGGAAGGCATGACCGGGACGAAGCGGCGCACCGCCGAGGACAGACTGGCCGGCGATCTGGATGCGGCCGAAACGGTCGCCCGCATCGTTCGGGTAGATCATGCGGGCGAGTATGGCGCGAAGCGCATCTACGCCGGCCAATTGGCGGTGCTGAACAATTCCGAACACGGCCCCGTCATCCGCCATATGGCGGAACAGGAGGAAAAGCACCTCAAATATTTCGAAGACGCCATCGGCGATCGCGGCGTTCGGCCGACGGCGTTGCTGCCGATATGGCACGCCGCCGGGTTCGCGCTCGGCGCGGCGACCGCCTTGATGGGTCCGCGCGCCGCCATGGCCTGCACGGTCGCGGTCGAGGAAGCGATCGACGAACATTATCAAGCGCAGCTCGATACGCTCGGCGACGACGAAGCGGACATGCGCGGCGCGATCGAGGAGTTCCGTCAGGAAGAGTTGGAGCACCGGGATATCGGCCTTGAGCGGGAAGCCGAACTCACGCCCGGCTACACTATTCTTAGCCAGGCGATCAAGCGCGGTTCCAAACTGGCGATCTGGCTTTCCGAACGGATCTGACGACCGCGCTCTCCACCTCCTTCCGCCCTGCGTTGACGGGCTCGCCGGCAGCCGCGACGATGCCGCCGAAGCTATTCGCGCCAACCAGGAGCCGCCGCCATGAACCTTACGCACGCCCTCTGTTCCATCGAGGACGGCCTCGCGACGATCACGCTGAATAGGCCCGAGAGCCGCAATGCGCTGTCAGAGGACATGAGGCGGGACTTCGACCAGATCATCGCCGATATCAAGCCCAAACTCGGCGACGAGGTGAAAGCGGTGCTGCTGACAGGCGCCGGCCACTCCTTCTGCGCCGGCGGCGACGTAAAGGCGATGCAGGACCCGAAGCGCGCCGATCTGGTCTGGGGCCGGGCGCGGATGCGCGGCTCCCATCAGCGCCTGTTCGAAATCCGGAACCTGGAATGCCCCGTGGTCGCGGCGGTCAACGGCTTCGCCGCCGGCGCCGGCTTCGGGCTGGCTCTGATGGCGGACTTCATCTTCGCCGGTCCCTCCACCCGGTTCGCCTGCTCTTTCAGCCGCATCGGCCTGATGCCCGATTGGGGGCTGATCCACACCCTGCCCCGGGCGGTCGGCATGCAGAAGGCGAAAGACCTCATCTTCACGGCGCGGCGCGTGAAGCCTGAGGAAGCGCAAAGCATGGGCCTCGTGCACACCATCGTCGATGAGGACGCCCGGCTCGTTCCGGCCGCGACCGCGTTCGCGCGCCGCTTCTGCAACGCTTCGACCGCGGCCATCGGGCTCTCAAAAGTTATCCTGAACACCAGCTTTGAAAGCGATCATCGCACTGTGCTGGAAGCGGAAGGTCTTGGCCAACCGCACCTCAGCACCACGCCCTTCCACAAGGAAGCGGTTCGTCGCTTCGCCGAAAAGGAAGCGCCGATGTTCGACTGGGAACAGATGGAGCGCGACGCCGCGGAATAGCGCCGACGCATGGCGATGGTCTGCGCCCACATGGGGGCGCAGGCGGTCGGCGCTTTCCTATTCCGCGGCCTGGGCGGCCGCGGTCAGATAGCCTTCGCGGGTTTGCGGCAGCTTTTTCTGCAAGAGACCGGAAGCGACGACATTTCGCAGCACTTCGGCGGTGCCGCCGCCGATGGTGAACATGCGCACGTCCCGGGTCATCCGCTCCAGCGGCAGGTTCCTGGAATATCCTCGAGCGCCAAACAGTTGCAGAGCGTCGTTGACAACTTGGATCGCATTCTCGGAGGTGAATACCTTCGCCTGGGCCGCCATCAGCATATCCGGAAATCCGTCACGGCCGCTTTCGGCGGCTTTGTAGATCAGGGCCTGGGCGGCCGCGATCTTGATCGACATGTCCGCCAGCTTCCACTGTACGCCCTGGAACTCATCGATCGTGCGGCCGAACTGCTCGCGCACGCCCGTCCACTCACGAGCCAGGTCATAGGCGCCTTGCATGATGCCGAGCGCCACGGTGCCGGCGCCGACGCGCTGGCTGTTATAGGCCGTCATCAGATCGGCGAAGCCTTTCTTCAGGCCCCGAGGCGGCATGACGAGGGCGGACGGCGGCACTTCCATCTCATTGAAGGCGATCTCCGCCTCGGGAATGCCGCGCAGTCCCATTGTCGGCTCGCGGCGGACGATCTCCAGGCCTTCGGTTTCATCCCGAACGGCCAGAAAACCGCCGACGCCTTCGAAATTTCCCGCTTCGTCGTAAACCTTGGCGAAGATCAGATGCAGTCGGGAAACGCCCCCGCCGGTGATCCAATGCTTCCGCCCGTTCAGAACATAGCGGTTGCCGCGGCGGTCGGCCCGCGTGGTCATGCCGCTGGCGTCCGAGCCGGCGTCAGGCTCCGTAATGCAGATAGCCGGCTTGTCGCCGCCAAGCACCATGTCCGCAGCCAAACGCCGCTGCTCCTCGGAGCCGTAGGCCATGATCGCCGAAACGGCGCCCATGTTCGTCTCGACCGCGATGCGGCCCGTCACCGAGCAGGACTTCGACATTTCCTCGATCACCAGCACCGCGTCGAGCCAGCTCTTGCCCTGGCCGCCATAGGCTTCGGGGATGGTCATGCCAAGGAAGCCCGCGTCCTTCAGGGTCTCGACGTGGTCCCAGGGATAGGCCTCCGTGCGGTCCACCTCCGCCGCTCTGGCGCGGACGGTGTCTTCCGAAATTTCGCGGGCGCGCGCCTGAAGGGCGATCTGATCGAGCGAAAGTGCGAACGACATCGAGGTAGGGCTCCTGCGGAAGCGGCGACCGCCGAAAGAATTCCGCAGTCCCTGTTTATGAGGCGATAACGGCGCCGTTATCCGTTGTGAGCGCGATGTTATCAATTAACCGGACATCGCCCAACCACGCCGCCGCGAATATTCTTGCCCCCGGCTTCACGGCCTCCAGCGGCGCGAGACCGGCCCCGGCGCGCACCTCCAAATAGTCCACGCGGTCGAAGCCGGCGGCGAGAATCGCCGCGACGCCGTTCTCGATCGCCTGAGCGGCGGAGAGCCCCCCCGCCAACTCCGTCGCCATATCCCGCATTGCGCGGTGCATCGCCGGGGCCACGGTCCGCGCGGCTTCCGGCAACAGTTTGTTCCGGGACGAAAGCGCCAGCCCGTCCGCTTCGCGCACGGTCGCACAGGGGTGGATTTCAATCGGAATGTTCAAATCGGCCACAAAGCGCTTCACGACCTGAAGCTGCTGATAGTCCTTCTCGCCGAAGAACGCTCCATCCGCGCCGGATTGCAGGAAGAGCTTGGAGCAGACAGTCGCGACGCCGTCGAAATGGCCCGGCCGGTCGCCGCCGCAAAGCCCGGCGCTGACGCCGGAAACCGATACGTTCGTGGCGTAGCCCTCAGGGTACATCTCCTCGACGTTCGGCGCATAAAGGAGGTGCGCGCCGACCGCCGCCAGCTTGGCCGCGTCCTCGTTCTCCGTGCGCGGATACTTGGCGAGATCCTCCGGGCGGTCGAACTGGCGCGGATTGACGAACAGGGTTGCGATGGCGCGGTCGTACCGCGCCAGGGCCGCACGCACGAGGCTGATATGGCCTGCATGCAACGCCCCCATCGTCGGAATGAGGCCGACGGTCAGGCCCTCGCCCCGCCACGCGGCGACGCGGCCGCGCAAATCCGCAACCGTTCGTGAAATATCGACGGCCGCCTGCCGCCCTGTCGTTTGCTCCATGGCGAACTTCCCTGGCCTCGCCCGAAAGCCGACGTTAACTGCGTCGGCCCGATAATTTCCGCCCAAACCTGCGCATTCATTTTCCGGGAGCACGTGTATCGTGCGCCGCACCTTACATCGCCTGGCCGGACTTTTCGCGGGCGCTTTCGCCGCCGCGACGCTCCATATAGGGGCGAGCGCGGAACCCGCGCAACCGCCGGTCCCGATCGACGTCGACCCATTGGCCGGCGCCGCCGTGGCGGCGGACGACCCGCGCGCGGTGGACGCCGCCTGGGCGGTGCTGGCGCAAGGCGGCTCCGCCGCCGACGCCGCCATCGCCGCCGCCTTCACGATGTCCGTGGTCATGCCGGAAGCCGCCAGTCTCGCCGGCGCGGGCGCGGCGCTCCACTATGATGGCGAGGCCCGCCATGTCACCGCCCTCGTCGGACGCGAAGTCGCCGGTCGGGCCGCAGAGGCCGAATGGATCGACGCGGAGAATGGCCGCGTGAAGAAACCCCTGGACGGCGGGCAGGCCGTCGGCGCGCCGACGCTTCTTCAGATGCTGGGCGAACTGCATCGGATCGGCGGCCGCCTGCCCTGGTCCGCCATGACCGCCGAGGCCGAGCGTCTGGCCCGCGCCGGCGTTCCCCTTTCAGCAGCCGCGGCGCGCGCCCTTCAAGACCTGTACCTGCCGCAGAACGGCGGCGCGGATACGATCTATGGGGTCGCGGGCAAGTCCACCGCCGCGGCCGGGACGCTGATCCGTAATCCCCAGGCCGCGGACGTGCTGCTCGCGATCGGACGAGACGGCCCGAACGTGCTTTCGGGCGGGGTCGTCGGCCACGCGATCGCCCGCCGCGTATCGGAGACGCGCCGACGACCGACGGAGCTCGCCCTCGACGAAATCGCCCAAGCGCGCCCCTTGATCGTCGCGCCCGTATGCGTGGCGTTGACCCGCGCGGCCTTCTGCGCCCCGCCGGCGCCGACCCTCGGACCGACGACCCTGGAGACGGCGGCCCTGTTCGAGGCGGTCGCGCCCAAGGAGCCGACCGCCCGGGACTGGGCCCACGTGATGGCCTTGGCGCACCGTCTCGCCATCGCCGACGCGCGCCGCTATTTGGGCGACCCCGCCGTCTTTCCGGATCTGACGACCGACCTCCTGACTCCCCATGAGATCGCCAGACGCGCAAAGCGCATCCGCCTGGACGCCGATCGTGGACGCCCCGCCGCCGCGCGGCTGCGCTATGCGCCTCGGGGCCTTGTTTCATCGGCCGCGAACGCGCGGAGGCTTCCCACGGCCAGCGTCGTCGTGACGGACAAGGACGGCGACGCGGTGGCCCTCAGCGTCACTTTGACCCGGCCCTTCGGCGCAGGGCTGACGGCCCGTGGCGTCCTTCTGAACGCGGCGAACGTCGCCTTCGATCCTCCGCCCGACCGGCCAGGCCTTCACGCGGCCAATGCGATCCGCCCCGGCGCCCGCCCCCGGCTCGATCTGGCGCCGGTCATGGCGCTCGACGCCGATCGCCGTCTGGTGCTGGCCGCGGCCGGCGCCGGCGGCGAGAACCTGCCTGCCTATCTCGCGAAAACCGCGCTCGCCGCGTTGAATTTCAACAAATCCGCATCCGCCGCCGTGGCCGCGCCGAACGTCGCGAGCCGGGACCGGACGACGGAGCTTGAAATCCGCACGCCCGCCGAACGCCTGGACGGCGCGCTCAGCGACATCGGCCACAAACCGGTCATCAAGGCGCTGCCCAGCGGATTGGTTCTGTTGCTGCGTCGCGGCGCGGAATTCGAAGCCGCCGCCGACGCGCGCGGTCAGGGGGAGGCGCGCGCCCGCCCCCGTGAGACCCCAGGCCTGCTTGACTTGGGCAAACGCGGTTCTTAAGACCATTAGCGCTTGCGCCTGTTCCCGCCGGCGCACAAAATTTCCGAGTAATTGTAGAAGGCGACCACCCCCATGAAAGTGCTGGTGCCCGTTAAGCGCGTTATCGACTACAACGTGAAAATTCGAGTGAAAGCCGATGGCAGCGGCGTCGAGACGCAGAACGTCAAGATGTCCATGAACCCGTTCGACGAAATCTCCGTCGAGGAAGCGATCCGGATGCGCGAAGCCGGCGTTGCGGAAGAGGTTGTTGTGGTTTCGATCGGCCCGCAGCAGTGCCAGGAAACGATCCGCACCGCCCTCGCCATGGGCGCGGACCGCGGCATTCTGGTGAAGACCGACGCCAACCTTGAGCCGCTGGCTGTCGCCAAATGCCTGAAGGCGGTCGCCGAGAAGGAAGGCCCGAGCATGATCATCGTCGGCAAGCAGGCCATCGATGACGACAGCAACCAGACCGGCCAGATGACGGCCGCCCTCCTCGGCTGGTCCCAGGCGACGTTCGCCTCGGTCATCAAGGTCGAGGGCGAAGAAGCGGAAGTGACGCGCGAAATCGACGGCGGGCTCGAAACCGTGAAGGTGAAGCTTCCGACGGTCGTGACGAGCGACCTGCGCCTGAACGAGCCGCGCTATGCCTCCCTGCCGAACATCATGAAGGCGAAGAAGAAGCCGATCGACGAGACGTCGCCGGGCGATCTCGGCGTAGACGAAACGCCGCGCCTCGAAGTCCTGAAGGTCGCGGAGCCGCCGAAGCGCGAAGGCGGCACCAAAGTCGAAGACGTCGCCGCCCTGGTCGATAAGCTGATGAACGAAGCGAAGGTAATCTGATGAGCGTCCTTGTAATTGGCGAGATCGACGGCGCATCCGTCGCCCCGCAGACTCTTAACGCCGTGACGGCCGCGGCCGCGATCGACAGCGACGTGCATCTTCTGATCGCCGGCGCTGATTGCGGCGTAGCCGCTGACGCCGCCGCGGCCATCTCCGGCGTGGCGAAAGTGCTGAAAGCCGACGCCCCGCTCTACGCCAACGCGCTGGCCGAGAACGTGGCCGAGCTCGTCAAGGGCCTCGCCGGCGGCTACAGCCACCTGCTCGTCGGCGCCACGTCATTCGGCAAGAACGTCATGCCGCGCGTCGCCGCCCTGCTCGACACGCAGCAGATTTCGGAGATCACGGAAGTCGTCGATGGCGACACCTTCGTGCGCCCGATCTACGCGGGCAACGCGCTGGCGACGGTTAAGTCCAGCGATTCGATCAAGGCGATCACCGTGCGCGCGACCGCGTTCGAAGCGGCGGCGGAAACCGGCGGCTCGGCCGCAGTAGAAGACGTGGCGGCTGCCGCGGACGCCGGGCTGTCCAGCTTCGTCGGCCGCGAACTGACGAAATCCGAACGGCCGGAACTGACCCAGGCCGGCATCATCGTTTCCGGCGGCCGCGGCATGGGCTCCGGCGAGAACTTCACCATCCTGGAAGCGCTGGCCGACAAGTTGGGCGCAGCCGTGGGCGCGAGCCGCGCGGCCGTGGACGCCGGCTTCGTGCCGAACGACTACCAGGTCGGCCAGACCGGCAAGGTCGTGGCGCCGGACCTCTATATCGCTGTCGGCATTTCCGGCGCGATTCAGCATCTGGCCGGCATGAAGGACTCGAAGGTCATCGTCGCGATCAATAAGGACGAAGAGGCGCCGATCTTCCAGGTGGCCGATTACGGTCTGGTCGGCGATCTGTTCAAGGTCATTCCGGAGTTGACCGAGGAACTCGAGAATCGCAAGAAGTGAGCCCTGATCCGGGCGCGGCCCGGAGGCGTTGAAGGACAGAACTGAATGATCGAACGGATCGGCGTCATCGGCGCCGGGCAGATGGGCAACGGCATCGCCCATGTATGCGCGCTGGCGGGCCTGAATGTCCGCCTGATCGACGTAAGCGACGATCGCCTCGAAGAAGCGAAGCTGGCGATGGATCGCAACATGGACCGGCAGGTCAGGCGCGGTCTGTTCGATGAGGTCGCCAAAGCCGAGGCGCTGCACCGCGTCTCGTCGGGCACTGATCTATCGCTTCTGGGCGATTGCGACATGGTGATCGAGGCGGCGACCGAAAGCGAGAAGGTCAAGCGCCAGATCTACGAATCGATCATTCCGCACCTGTCGGAGGACGCGCTTATCGCTTCGAACACCTCTTCGATCCCCATCACCCGTCTCGCGGCGGCCACCGACCGGCCGGGCCGCTTCATCGGCATGCACTTCATGAACCCGGTGCCGATGATGCAGCTGGTGGAGGTGATTCGCGGAATTGCGACGGAAGACGAAACCGTCACCGCCGTTCGCGATCTGACCCGGCGCCTGGGCAAGCAGGCGGTGTCGTCGGAAGATTTTCCGGCGTTCATCGTCAACCGCATTCTGCTGCCGATGATCAACGAAGGCGTTTACACCCTCTATGAAGGCGTCGGTTCGGTCGAGGCGATCGACACGGCGATGAAGCTCGGCGCGAACCACCCGATGGGACCGCTCGAATTGGCCGACTTTATCGGCCTCGACGTCTGCCTTTCGGTGATGCAGGTGCTTTACGAGGGCCTGGCGGACAGCAAGTACCGTCCCTGCCCTCTCCTCGTGAAATATGTGGAAGCGGGTTGGCTCGGCCGCAAATCGGGCCGCGGGTTCTACGACTATAGCGGCCCGGATCCCGTGCCGACCCGGTAAGGCGACGCGGCGTCAGGGTTTCGACGCCGCCCCGAGACCGCCTTTCGTTAATAAGCGCGCCGCTGCGGCGATCCGCACATTGCGTATGGCGGCGCCTGGGCGTACGCCCCCGACAATCTATCGATGGAGGCCAGTTCATGTCCGCGAAGCCAGCGCTCCGCCCCGTAAATCCGATGTTCTCCTCCGGCCCCTGTTCGAAGCGCCCTGGCTGGTCCAGCGACGTTCTGGAGAGCGCGCTTCTGGGCCGCTCCCACAGGTCGGCCCCCGGCAAGGCGAAGCTGCTCGAGGTGATCGAACGCTCGAAGGCGCTGCTGGGCATACCGGAAGACTGGCGCCTCGCCATCGTGCCGGCGTCCGACACCGGCGCCGTCGAGATGGCGCTCTGGTCGCTCCTTGGCGCGCGGGGCGTGGATGCTCTCGTCTGGGAAAGCTTCGGCAAGACCTGGGCGACCGACCTGAAAACCCATTTGCGGCTGGACGACCTGCGCGTGCTGGAAGCGCCCTATGGCGACATTCCGGACCTCGGCGCCGTCGACTGGTCGCGAGACGTGGTCTTCTGCTGGAACGGCACGACGTCGGGCGTGCGCGTGCCGAACGGCGATTGGATCGCCGACGACCGCGAAGGGCTTGCGATCTGCGACGCCACCTCCGCGGCGTTCGCCATGGACCTGCCCTGGAACAAGCTCGATGTAGCGACCTGGTCCTGGCAAAAGGCGATGGGCGGCGAAGCCGCGCACGGGATGCTGGCGCTCTCGCCGCGGGCGGTCGAGCGGCTTGAGAGCCACACGCCGGCCTGGCCGCTGCCGAAGGTCTTCCGCATGACGAAGGGCGGCAAGCTCATCGAGGGCCTGTTCCGGGGCGAAACGCTAAATACCCCGTCCATGCTCTGCGTCGAGGACGCTCTGGACGCGCTGGCGTGGATCGAGCGCCTTGGCGGACGCGCGGCCACGATCGCGCGCAGCCAGGCGTCCTTGCAGGCCGTCGGCGACTGGGTCGAAGCGACGCCCTGGGTCGACTTCCTGCAGGCCCGGCCGGAGCTTCGTTCGTCCACCTCCATCTGCCTCGCCTATGTCGACCCCGACATTCTGGCGTTGCCCGAGGATGAGCGCCGGGCGTTCTCGAAGGCGATCGAAGCGCGCCTTCAGGCCGACGGCGTCGCCTACGACGTCAACAATCACCGAGACGCGCCGCCTAGCCTGCGCATTTGGGGAGGCACGACGGTCGCGCCGGAGGACATCGCCGCCCTGCTGCCTTGGCTCGATTGGGCGTTCCAGGAAGAAAAATCCGCTCTGAAGAAAGCCGCCTGACCGATGCCCAAAGTCCTGATTTCCGACAAGCTGTCGGAACGCGCGATCGATATCTTTCGCGATCGCGGCGTCGAGGTCGATTTCAAGCCGGGCCTTTCACCGGAAGAGCAGATCGCCATCATCGGCGCCTATGACGGCTTGGCCATTCGCTCCGCCACCAAGGTGACGGCGGAGATGCTGGCCGCCGCGACCAACCTGAAGGTTATCGGTCGGGCCGGCATCGGCGTCGATAATGTCGATATCCCAGCGGCGACCGCGCGGGGCGTCGTCGTGATGAACACGCCCCATGGCAACACCATCACCACCGCGGAACACGCCATCGCCATGCTGTTCGCGACGGCGCGCCAGATTCCGGCCGCCGACGCCTCCACCCAGGCCGGCAAGTGGGAGAAATCCCGCTTCATGGGCGTCGAGCTGACGGCCAAGACCCTGGGCCTTATCGGTTGCGGCAATATCGGCTCCATCGTCGCCGAACGCGCGCTTGGACTGAAGATGCGCGTGTTGGCGTTCGATCCCTTTCTTTCGGAGGATCGCGCTCGCGATCTCGGCGTGGAAAAAGCGGACCTGGACACGGTGCTCGCCCGCGCGGACTTCCTGACGCTCCACACGCCGATGACCGACCAGACGCGCGGCATGATCGGCAAAGCGGCCCTGGCGAAGTGCAAGCCCGGCGTGCGCATCGTCAACTGCGCCCGGGGCGGCCTCGTCGTCGAGGAAGACCTCGCCGAAGCGCTCAAGAGCGGACAGGTCGCAGGCGCGGCCTTCGACGTTTTCGTCGAAGAACCGGCGAAGACGAACCCGCTCTTCGGCGCCCCGAACTTCGTCGCGACCCCGCATCTTGGCGCGGCGACCGAAGAGGCGCAGGAGAACGTCGCCTTGCAGGTCGCGGAGCAGATGTCCGACTATTTGCTGAACGGCGCCGTCTCCAACGCCATCAACATGCCGTCGATCTCCGCCGAAGACGCTCCCAGGCTGAAACCTTATATGCAGCTCGCCAGCCGGCTAGGCAGCTTCGCCGGCCAGTTGACGGAAACCGGCCTCCGCAAGGTCACGCTGACCTATCGGGGCCAGGTGGCGAGCCTGAACACCAGGCCGCTCACCGCGATCGCGCTCGAGGGTCTGCTTCGCCCGATGATCGACAGCGTCAATATGGTGAATGCGCCCATGGCGGCCCGCGAGCGCGGGATAGAAGTGACCGAAGTCAGCAGCCCGGAAAGCGAGAACTATCAGGCGACGATCACCGTCGGCGTCGAGACCGACCGGCGGCAGCGTAGCGCCACCGGCGCCATTTTCGGCGCCGAGCCCCGCCTGGTGCAGATGCACGACGCCAGCATGGAAGCCGAGTTGAAGGGCGACATGCTGTTCGTCCGCAATCAGGACAAGCCGGGCTTTATCGGCCGATTGGGCTCCGCCCTAGGCGACGCCGGGGTTAACATCGCCAACTTCCACCTGGGCCGCGCCGCCGGCGACGGATCGGCCGTCGCGCTCATTAAATTGGACAGCCCCTGCTCCCCGGACCTGATCCAGCAGCTCTCCGAACTGCCGGACGTGCTGACGGTGAAGCCGTTGAAGTTCGATTGATGCGCAAGGCGCTGGCGGCGGCGGCCCTGGCCGCCGCGCTCGTCTCCGCGCCGGCCTTCGGCGCCGATATCGCCAGCGCCGCTTATGGCGAGCCGACCGATCGCTATCCCCATGGCGCGCTCGGTGACCGCATAGAGTACGGGACGCTCAACGTGGTCGCCGCGAATGGGAGCAGCCACAGCGTCCGGCTGGAAGACGGGTCGGTATTCGAAGACATAGCGCCGCGCCTTGCCGACATAGACGGCGATGGTCAGCGCGAGGCCTGGGTCATCCGGGCGAACGCCCGGGACGGGGCGCGCCTGGAAGCCTACGCCATCGTCGACGGCGCGTTGGCGCTGCGATTTCAAGGGCCCGCCATCGGCCTCGGCTTTCGCTGGCTGAACCCTGTAGCCATCGCCGATTTCGACGGAGATGGCCGGAATGAGGCGGCCTATGTGGAGACGCCTCATATCGGCGGCATCCTCACCATCCTCGAACCGATAGGCGAGCGTCTCGAGATCGTAACCCGCCAGACCGGCTACTCGAACCACGCCATCGGCTCGACCCGCCTGGACCTCGCCGCCGCGCTCGATGTTGATGGCGACGGCGCCGCCGAAATCATCCTGCCGAACCAGGTCCGCGATCGCATGGCGGTCGTCAGCTTTTCGGGCGGCCGCCTGATCGAGCGGTGGCGAAGCGCAAGGACGGCAGGGATAGCCGGCGGCGTCATCGCGACGGTCGAGGGCAAGATGCTTACGATCCGCCATCTGAAGCCGGATGGAACGGAAGGCGAGGTCAGAGCGCCGATCGTCGATCTATCGCCCTTACCCTGACCCCAAGCAACGCCGACTGGTCGGCCCTTAGCGGATTGGCTGGAGCCGCGAACCATCCTGCCCAAACGTCTGGTTCGGGTTGAAGAACGCGTCGTTCGTCTGAACGAACGTGCCGTCTGCGAGCCGCCAAGTCTGATTGTAGTGCTGCGACAGCGTCACCTGGCCGGACGGCGTCCTGAAATCCTGCGTTTCGTGAATGCTGTGGACATAGTTGGACTGGCCCTTGTCCTTCATCGCCTCGCGACGCTTCCAGCCATCGAACATGATATCGCCGACAGAGGATCCCGCATCGGCCACAGCGCCGCCCGCCGCGGCGCGCCTTGCCTGCCGCTGTTGCGCCGTCCATTGCGCCACGGCCTGGAGCCAGCGGGGGTTCGGGCGGAGATTGGACAGGATGGCGACGACGCCCGGATGTTCCATATCAAATTCGCCGACCGGCATCGAGATCACGATGGGCGAAGCCGATACGCCGCCGCGAAGCTGCATCATCCCGCCCTGTCCCCAGCCGTCCGGGGTCGCGACCTCATAGTGCTGCGACAGGAAGATCATCGCCGCATCCGTTTCCACGCCTTCATAGCTGGCGCGCATGCGAACGAGGACGGCGTCGTGCCATTGGCGGCCAGGGGACTGCGGCAGAGCTTGGGAAAGCTCGCGCACAACGGCCTGCAGCTCCGGCGGCCGCTCGATGCTCTGGATCTGGGTCTGGAGCCCCGGCAGGGCTTGCAGATAGGCCTGCGCGGCGACGGCCGCATCGGGCAGGTCGGCGGCCATGCAACCGACGCCGGGACGTCCGTAATTGGACGCCGCCCAACTGACCGGCGGCATCATCGCGACGCCGGTTTTCTTGTCTTGCGTACCTGCGCCCCACACGAGGCGCGCGCCGCTATGGCAACCGGTCGGCGGGTTCCAGACAATGCCGCCTTGCGGCTGCCAGTCCGCCGGAATGACGGTCGAATAGGCGACCATCCGCCCCACCGGCCCTTGCTCATCGTCGATCTGAACCGGTTTCAACCGCACCGCCGCAGACTGCTTGCCGGCCACGGGCTTCGCTTTCGGCGGCGCCGCGTTTGCATCCGGTCCCTCCAGGGCGAAGTTGTCCAGAACTGCGGAAACCGTGCCGGCGGCGGCGACCCCGACCGCGCCTTTACCTGTCCCATTGACGGTCATCGCGCCTACGCGCTCGCCATTCTTGAAGAGCCGCACTTCCCGTCCGGCTTCCCGGAGCGTGAGGCGGTTCACCTCTGGCTGCGGCCCTTTCGTTTCGCTGCGCAGCAGGCGCCGAAACCCGGAGGACGTCCGATGATAGAAGCTGACGGCGCCGCCCGCCTCCATCACATAAAGAAAGTAGGTGTTCGCAGACTGGTCCAGCCCATAGAGCAGGCCGGCGATGCCGTCGCCGCCCGAGAACGACACGTCGACGGAGATGGCGCGAGAGCCTTCGGCTTCAGGACGCACGTTCAGATAGAAATACTTTACCGCGCCGGAATCTATGGGGTTATGCAGCGCGAAATTCCCGTTCCGCCGCTCGAATCGCCAAGGCCCGTCCACGCCCCCATTTGGCAGTACGGATTCCAGCGGCCCCATATCCGCGAGAACCGGAGTCGAGATCATCGCCGCCAGGACGAACGCGGCAGATCTGGGAAGGAAGCGCTTTAGCATGGAAACCCCGTTTCGTTGGACCAACGGGCGATCATTCGCCCTGTTCTAAAAGTAGTGCGCGCAGGCCGCCGACCGAGTGACCGTGATCATACTTCGCGACGTTTTCGCAAACTTTGCAAAATTCCAGTGGATGCAAAGCCGCCTTCAATCCGATCCACGGATGTGGTTCTTGGGCGTTGGCGATCGGGACGCGGCCGACGCGCACGCAGTTTCAGAATGGGTACGAGGTCGAAGGGTTTATGGCGGACAGGTTCGATTATGTAATCGTCGGGGCCGGATCGGCGGGATCTGTCCTGTCGGCCAGACTGGCCGAGGACGGAGCGACGGTATGCGTCCTCGAAGCAGGCCCGCCGGACCGCAACCCCTTCATCCATATTCCCGCCGGGTTCATGAAGACGCTGGTCGATCCGAAGGTGAACTGGCTCTACGAATCGGAGCCGAGCAAAGGAACGAACGGCCGTCGGGTGCATGCGCCGCGCGGCAAGACGCTCGGCGGCTCCTCCTCCATCAACGGCCATATCTACAATCGCGGCCAGCGGATGGATTTCGACGGCTGGGCGCAGCGCGGCAATCGCGGCTGGGGCTATGCCGATATTCTGCCCTACTTCCGTCGCACGGAACGCCGCATCGGCGACGGCGACGACACGTTCCGGGGCCGCGACGGCGGGCTGATCGTCACCGACATCGACTGGCGCGATCCCTTGTGCGAGGCCTTCATCGAAGGCGCCGTCGGCCTCGGGATCCCGCGCAACCCGGACTACAACGGCGCGACCCAGGAGGGCGTGGGCTATTTTCAGCGGGCGATCTACAAGGGCCGCCGCGTCTCCGCCGCCCGCGGGTTCCTGCATCCGGCCGCGCGCGCCACCGGGCGCATCAACATCCGCACGAACGCCCATGCCACCGGTCTCGTATTCGACGGCAGGCGGGCGCTGGGCGTCGCCTACGCCAAGGGCGGGCGCGGCGGCGCGCCCCAGGAGGTTCACGCCGACAAGGAGGTGATCCTGTGCGGCGGCGCGGTCAACTCTCCCCATCTCCTCCAGCTCTCTGGGATCGGCGACCCCGACATGCTGCGGGACCGAGGCATTGAGCCGCGCCATCGACTTATCGGCGTCGGCCAAAACCTCCGGGACCACTACCCGGCGCGCCTCGTCGCCGAAGTCGCCGGCATCAAGACGGTGAACGAGAAGGTCAAAGGCCTGCCCCTCGTCCTAGAGGCGTTGAAGTACGCCGCTACGCGGAAGGGCGTGCTCGCCCTCTCGCCGACGCTCGTGCATTGCTTCTGGCGCTCCGACGACGCGCTGACGTCGGGCGATCTCCAACTCACCTTCACGCCGGCCAGCTACAAGGAGGGCGTGCAGTCCCAACTGGACGACTTCCCCGGCGTCACCGTCGCGGTATGGCAGCAACGCCCGGAAAGCCTCGGCTATGTGCGCGCACGCACGGCCGACCCGTTCGAGAAGCCGGAGATCCAGCCGAACTACCTCGAGCATGAGATCGATCAGCGGTGCCTGCTCGGCGGCGTCAAGCTGGCGCGACGGCTGCTGTCGACCCCGGAACTCGGCCGCTATGTGGCGCGCGAGGACAAGCCGGGCAAAGACGTGCAGAGCGATGACGAATTGCTGGATTTCGCCCGCGGCATCGGCACGACGGCCTTCCACCTAATGGGCGCTTGCCGTATGGGGCCGGAAACGGACCCGCAATCGGTCGTCGACGATCAGCTCCGCGTGCGGGGCTTGGAAGGCCTCCGGGTCGTGGACGCCTCCATCATGCCGACCATGCCTTCGGCCAATACGAACGCCTCGACATTGATGATCGCGGAGAAAGCCGCCGACATGCTGCTCGGCCAAACGCCGCCCGAGGCGGCGACGCTCTAGGAGAAACGCCAATGAAAAAGACCATCGACACCGTATTGCAATCGGCCGTCGCCGACGGCGACATCACGGGCGTCGCCGCGATCGTCGCCGATGCATCGGGCGTCCTCTACCAGGGCGCCGCCGGACCGCGCCGCAGCGACTGGAAGGAGCCGATCGGGCCCGGGGACGCGTTCGAGATCCACTCGATGACCAAACCCATCGCCACCGCCGGCGTCATGCAGCTCGTCGAACAGGGGCGTCTCGACCTGGACGCCGATTGCGGCGACCTCGTGCCGAGCCTTCGCAACCCCATGGTGCTGGATGGTTTCGACGGCGACGGCAAACCGACCCTCCGCCCAGCCGCCGCGCCGGTGACCCTAAGACGACTGCTGACCCACAGCTCCGGCTTCGTCTACGACCAGTGGAACCATGAGCAGAAGCGTTGGTTGGAAGCGGCAGGCGCCAAACGCGGCGACTATTACGATGACCCCGCCAAATGCCCGCCGCTCGCATTCGATCCGGGGTCCAAGTGGGAGTATGGCATCGGCATCGATTGGGCCGGCAAGGTGTTGGAGGCCGTCGCCGGCCAGCCGCTAGCCCTATACCTGAAGGGCGCCCTGCTGGACCCGCTCCAGATGAACTCGACCGGATATGTCGCGACAGACGACATTCGCAAGCGCCTGGTCGGCGTGCATCAGCGCCAGCCGAACGGACAGATCGAACCGGTGGACTTCAGCCGCCCGGACCTCCCGCCGGAAGCCTACTCAGGCGGCGGCGGAATGTTCAGCACCGCCGAGGACTACGCCCGCTTCATCCGCATGATCCTGAACGACGGCGAGCTGGACGGCGTGCGCGTGCTGGCCGCCGACACGGTCGCGACCATGGCCCAGAACCATCTGGAAGGCGACGTGCTGGTCCGCCCCCTGCCCTCGGCGATCCCGACCATGACCTTCCCCGTCGATCTCTACCCTGGCAAGCCGAAGGGCTGGGGCCTCAGCTATATGATCAATCTGGAGGACGAACCCGGCGCGCGGCGAGCGGGAACCCTGTCCTGGGCCGGCCTCAGAAACTCTTACTTCTGGATCGACCGGACGAGCGGCGTCGGCGGCGCGATCTTCACCCAGATGCTGCCGTTTGCCGATCCTAAAACATTGGCGGTCTATGATCGCTTCGAGCGGGCGGTCTACGCCGAACTTCATTAGCGGAACAGCCCAATTCGGGCTTGCGTCCGGAGGGCGGCACTGGCATGTTCCGCGCTCGCTTTCCGGCCATGCCGGCAGGCGGCGTTTCGCTGCGCCGGCCTGGGCGTGATCTGCCCCTGCGAACGGGCGCCGTTCATCGCTTGAAGCAAAGGCGAACGCAGGGTTTCCCGTAGCCTTGCGGGCGAAGGGCCAAGGCCCGGAGCGACGAACGACTGGCGGGACGGATGCTGCCGTAGCTCAGCGGTAGAGCACCCCCTTGGTAAGGGGGAGGTCCAGAGTTCAATTCTCTGCGGCAGCACCATCCGCCATCGCGACGCGCCATGAGCGCGCGTCAGGAGGGGTGGCCGAGTGGCTGAAGGCGCACGCTTGGAAAGCGTGTATACGGTATCCCCGTATCGAGGGTTCGAATCCCTCTCCCTCCGCCACTTGCCCTGGCGAATGCGTTCTCCTGATCCGGCCCCGACCGGATTTTTCCGTTGTTTTCGAGGGTTATGCGGGTGGAGCTGAGCACTGGCAGTGGCGCCGGGTGGCTCGAAAGCGGTCTCTCAGGGCCGATATTCTCCGGACCTCATGACTGCGCTTGTTTGGTGTTCAGGTTGTAAGTGTCTGATCTCAATTCGGTTTTCCAAAGTGCGGCTGAGCACTTCGACGTTGGTGGCGTTTCCCCAAAAGGGACCGAAATCGAACGCCTGCCCTATCTTTACAATGCCGCTCGGGCTCCCGGGTCAGAAGAGCTCGACGTTACCGTTGGCATCAACCCGAACCGCAGACCCCACACGGGTGTAAACCGTTGAATTTGCAGAAAACCGGCTCCGAAGTTGCTGCGCATGAGAATTATCCAGAAGTGTAAATGTAGCAGTCTCGCCAGGCCCCGCAGCGGCAAGACCCGCACCGACCATCAGACCACCGACATCAGTTAGGAAGAAGCGATCGTGAAGGTCCTCTCCTCCTGGCACCTCTGTCCACTCATAGAGTTCCAGAGAATATCCTTGCGGCAAAATCCCATCGGTAAGAGCAGGAGCATTTTGCGCGAGAATATTCGGCGGAGGACGAGAGTCGTGTGACCGGAAGTGTACCTTAATCACTTTCGGTGTCGGCGTCGCAGCAGCGAGCTTGCCAAGCAATGATGTCAATGGACCAGTATAGTTACCTCTCGCTGGACGCAGATCAAAATAGGGGTCGACGATGTCAATTTCGCCAGCCACCAGCGCGATCAGCAATAGGGCATCGGCGATATCATCCGAGGTCCTCGCTACGTCACGGCTGATCGGTGCGTTGAAGAACGCGTTCTCGTCAAAACAATCATCAGGCGCGAGTGCTTCTGCGCAGGTCACGGCTCCCTCGCCGCAGACGATTGCGCGAAATGGTCTATGTCCATGCTCGCGGATGGCGTTATCAACCCAACTCGTCTCGTGATCATAGGTTCGGTTGAAGCCCACCACTTTGTGCTTCGCACCATGCAAACGCTCGACAACGCTAGCCAATTTCACTTCTGAGAGACCAGCGTCCTTCGCCGCTTGAATGACCTTCCTTTCCCATTTGTTGGGAAATCGGGATATCAGCCGGCCTTTGTCGGCCCCGAATTTTTCGATCAGATATCGAAATGTGTTCCAATCTGTCCCGATCGCTGCAGGCTCTACTGCGTATTCCGACAGCATCAGAACAGTTCCTCGGCCCGTTCCGCGAAGAAGCCGTGGGGCCATCGGTCTACGAAATCGCCATCTGGGCTTACGCGGAGTGGCCGGAAACGGACCCCCTCAGCAGAGTTCTCCACGTAGACGACGGACAAATCGTCGGCGGTCAGGCCGACAACTCCTGGCGGAAGTTCGTTCTCTGTCTGCTCCCTCACGCGACGCAGCAAACGAAGCATGATGTGTTCGCTATGCGTTTCAACCAGAAGGCTGCGCTCGGGTCCAACAGCCGGCTGTGGTCCTTGTGTCGCTTCGATGAAGAGATCACCAAGTCCGACCTGGACGGCCGGGTGAATATGAAGCTCAGGCTGCTCTATGGCAATGAGGCCGTCAGGATTCATCAGGCAGGCGACAACCACAGGCACCATCTGAGAAATGCCTACACCGACGTCGCTGGGCGCAACTAGAACGCCCTTGTTCAGATCGAGCAGCCTGAACTCCTTCACCGTTTTCAATGATGCGTAAAGCTCCTGCAGATCACCCAGGTCGTCTTCATCGATGCCGCGCTGGAACAGTTGGTGGAACCGGCTGGAATTGGGGACTTGCTTGAAAACAGTCTGTTGCAGCTGGTAGCCGGTCCTCAGTCTTAGATCGGATGAGAGCCAGTCATTCACGCTCTCAAGCAGGTGCTCCGTGGTCTGGTTGTGAAGGACGTCCCAGGCAGCAAGGCCCTGCGCCCAACGGGACTCGTCAGGCGAAAGGCGTGGACGGTAGCCACGGCTGGGTATGTCGCGGAGTGGCCCGATGTAGGTCAGTGACTTGAGGTAGTCGCGCAGGATCCGGACAGGGCCGAGAACCATCTCGTCCAGAAGCGCGCTCAACCCGGCACGGCGATACGTCTCCAGGTCCAATTCGTCGGCGGCGCGCAGTTCGTCGCTGTCCGACAGGCGCGGAATGGAAGCTCCACGGGCATAGCGCATCCGGATCAGGTTCTTGTCGAGTTCAACCAGATCGAGTCCAAGCGGACGGTCCAGATCGGGCAACGCCCCGAATTCGGTATCTACCTTGACCCGAAAACGAACGCGGTCGTTGACTTGGGCATCCGCCACGATCTGGCGGGAAAGCTCATAGAGCTCGTTTCCGAGCGGGGACTTGAATGGGTCGGCCTTTTCGGCCTCCGGATCATATCCGAGCGCGGTCGGCAAATCCTCATCCCAGTCTTCCGGCTCGTCGTCTGGATCGACCAGCTTTTCCAGCATCGGGTGCTGCCAGTTGATATCGATCAGCTCGGCTTGGCCCTCCTGTGGGGGGGAGCGCAGCGCGGCGAATTCGTCGCCATTCAGGTCGACCGTCAGCTTGGCGACATAAGGGCCTTGGATCAGGTCGCTCCAGGCCACCTCGATGCCAATGCTCACCTCCTGCACGACGGCGTAGGTTTTCAGCTCGGTGTTTTCACCAGCGATGTACTGGACAGGCAGATTTGTGAATTGCGGGTCTGACAAGTTGCCGCCAGAATTGAGCGGCAGTCGGTCGCTGCCCTGATCTTCCCCGATATCGAGTTGAACCTTGATGTGGATGGATCGGCCGGACTCGTGTCCATGGACGAGGTTGGCGAAGCCGCCAAGGTCGGTGAGGCCCCCGGCGATCGTCTGGTCCGGATCTGGGTTGTTGCGCTCGATTACTTCGCGCAGGTAGTGCAGCGCCTGCAGGATCGTACTTTTGCCCGCGCTGTTCGGGCCGAAGAGCAGCGTGATCGGCTTCAGGTCAATACTTTGGAGCGTGCCAATGCCCTTGAAGTTCTCAATTTCGATCCTGGTCAAACGCATGTCGGCACCTCAGAGTTCGCCGCGGAAGGCACGTTGTGACAAGGACTGGAAAAGGTCTTCCCCGGAGCCCTCCGGCGTCTGAGATTTGGCTTCAATTGCCCTCGCTTTCTGAAGCATGGCGACGAATCTGAGCTGCTCGGCCATTGGTGGCAAATTGATTTCCAGCTTTCGGATGATTCCTAGGTTCAGGCCGTCCATGATCGCGCCCTTGTTGAAGGATTTGATCTGACGAATGATCAGTGGATCGGAATGGATCGCGAAGGAGAGCACTTCCGGATGGATCAGTTCCTTGTTGCAGGTGATCGTGGCGAGGTGCTTGGTCGTGATGGCTTCCGGGATGTCGTCGGGTACCACCGCGGAGCGACCGGTTGTGCCCATGATGGTGACGATCACATCGCCCGGGAAAACCGTGTAGCGGCGCAGTTCCTCGTACTTGGACGGCGTGATGAAGCGCCGTTCGGACCAGGCGAACTTGTTCTGCACCGCGTTGTCGATACCGAGGACCGCAATGCCCTCATCAACGAACTCGCCGTGGCGAAGCGCACTGCCAAACGGTCCCGACCGGATCGCGCCCTTCCGATTTTCAGCGAGCGCCTCAATCGTGAGCGGCTCCCAGTCGCCATGGCTGGGATTGAGATGTCCAACTGTGTGTAGATATGCAGAGCTGGCGAAGCCTCTGGTCTCTTCGATTAAGCGCTCTCGTTTGCTCCGGAGACTACTGGCCTTGTCTAGAATGGAAGCAATGCGCCTCTGCTCATCAATTCTCAATTGGGGAAACTCAAGCGAACGCAGCAGGTCCAGCTTAATGCCTTTAACTGTGGCTCCTTGTGCACGCCCCTCAAGAAACTTAGCCTTCGAGAGCATGAAGTGGAGAAGGAACTGTCTATCGACAGCACCCTTTGGCAGAATGGCTTTCAGGTCTTGATTTATGGCCAGATCAATCGAGTTGATTGCGGCCTTTCCGACGGCCATCCGCGTAGGCACGATAACTGATCCCGCCGGCACGACGTTTGTTGCGGAATTGGCAACTCCTTCTGGTGTTATTCTCTCCTCTGTGTTCTCAAGAATGGTGGATTTAAAATCTTTGACAGTGGCCCAAGGGATAGATCCACCCCAATAGTTTGAAACCGATCGGCTAGGCGTACCACCCCCTCGGATTTCGACGAGTTCTCCTAGTGGGACAGTGGTGGTCATCCGACCATCTCCTCTAGCGCGGCAAGATCATCTGCGATTTCATCATTGAGCGATCTCATCCGGCCGAGGATTTTATGGGGCGGGTCATAGTCCTCCTCCTCGTAGACGTGCTCCTTGTACCGGCTGAGAGAGAGGTCATATCCAGCATCTTTGATCTCGGCGGCTGAAACGAAGAATGCCTTGGATAGACGGTCTGTGTCCTCTGCTGGATCTCGAGAACGCCAGCGGGAAAGGCAATCGGGCAGATCGTTCTCATCCACTGGATCCCGCTTGTCGTCGAGCGAGAGACCATCGGCCTCAACGTCGTAAAAGAAGACGTTGTCGGTGCGCCCGCCTTTGGTGAAGACTAGGATCCCGGTGGACACGCCCGCATAGGGCCTGAACACACCGCTGGGCAGCGAGATCACTGCTTCCAGCTGGTTGTTGTCGACCAAAAGCTGACGCAGCTGACGATGCGCGCCGGAGGAGCCGAATAGAACGCCATCGGGCACGATGGTCGCCGACCGTCCGCCGGTGTTCAGCATGCGCAGGATTAGCGCGAGGAAGAGCAGCTCGGTCTTCTTCGTCTTGACCTGGCGCAGGAGGCCCGAATGCACGTCCTCGAAATCGAGGCTGCCTTTGAAGGGCGGGTTGGCGAGGATGACGTCAAAACCCTCGGTCGCCTGGCTCGGATACTTGTCAGTGAAGCCAGTGCTGAGCGTATCCTGATAGTGGATATCAGGATCATCCACCCCGTGCAGCATCAGGTTCATCGCCGCGATCCGCAGCATGGTGGCGTCGAAGTCGAAGCCATGGAACATGTTGCTGCGGATATGCGCGCGGTCCTCGTCGCTGAGCTTGTCGCCGATATAGATCTTCTCGACATTGCCAGTGTCCGGATCGGTCTCCTCAATCACCGCCTCAGGCGAGGTATAGGTTTCGAGCAGGTATTCCATCACGCTGACAAGGAAGCCGCCGGTGCCGCAGGACGGATCGCCCACGACATCTGTCGGCTTCGGTTCGAGCAAATCGACCATCAGCCGAATGATATGGCGTGGCGTGCGGAACTGTCCGTTGATGCCGGCTGTCGTCAGCTTGCTGAGCAGGTACTCGTAGAGGTCGCCCTTGGTGTCACCCTCGGTCAGCGGCAGTTCGTGGATCATGTTGACTGCCTTCACCAGAAGCCCCGGCTTCTGGATCATCAACTGCGCGTCCTTCATGAACTCGGCAAAGGCCGTGCCGCTGGCGACCGTGCTGCGGAAATGCGGGAAGACCTGGTCGCGCACGAGTGGCAGCATCTGGTCGGAGCCAAGGTGCCGGAACTGGGACCAGCGCAGGTGCTGCTCGTCCTCCTTGAAGCGGCGCGTGAACGGCTTGCCGGACCGCTTTTCACGGTTTTCGTCCCGCGCCTCGTTGATGTCGAGGAGGCGCGCGTACATCAGGAACGTGATCTGCTCGATCACAGTCAGCGGGTTGGTGATCCCGCCCTGCCAGAATTCCGTCCAGAGCGCGTCGACACGCCGCTTGAGATCACCCGTGATCATTATTGTTTCCTCTCGTTCGGGTTTTCGTCTTCGCGCTCTTCGACCTCGGTGCCGAAGGAGCGCACGATGTTGATGAGATCGGCAATGTCGGCTTCGTCCTCGAACACGCCGTCCGGTCCGTCGGCATCGACCACGGTGAAGGGGTCGTCATAGAGCCGTTCAACCTCAATCGTGCCGTAGCGCGCGATGTGGTTTTGCAGGAGCGCGAGAAAGCGTGTCTGCTTTGCGCTCAGCTTTGGATGCTTTTGGACAAAGGTTGTGAACTTTTCCCGCACCGCCTCGGAGTCCATCCCAACGATCATGCGGATGGCGAGATATAGCGGACCGGCGGTCTCGCTAAAGAACTCCTCAAGGTGCTCTCGGCGCACATCCGGATGCTGGGTGAGTATGAGAGACACGAGCGAGTCTATTTCTCGGTCGGACACGGCTTCACCGGCACGGACCTTCTTCAAGACTGGATTGGTCTCGAAGTGCTTCTTAAGCTCCGCCTCGACGATCTGTTGATAGGCCTTCATGTCGACGGATTTCAGGGTCGCAGACCGACGTGCCAGATGCATCTGACTGGCATCCTCGGTGATATCGACCACTTTTGGAGGAACGCTCTGCGAGCCACCCTTCGCCCGGTGATGCATAATCTCGCGAAGCTGGAGACGCGCGTCCTCAAGGTCAGCGACAGTTACATCCTTCCAGAACGCATCCGACTTCACGCGCTTGATGATTTCCGCCTTCTCGCGGACCGGGTTCAGGTGCATCTGGAGGGATGAAAGTCGGTCAAGGAGCTCGATTTTCAGGTCAGCAATCTCACCTGAGCCACGCAGCACCGCGATCTGCATGCGAGCAATGAGAAGATCGAGCGAAAGAGCGTCGCCGAAGCCACGGATGTTCCGCCACTGCATCAGCGGTGCGATTTCTTGGCGTAGTCTGGCGACGGTCGCCGGGGCGAACGCCTTCAAGACCTCGGGGCGTGATAGCGCGCGCTTTTCCTTCCATTTCTCTCGAACCGCGATCGACTCCTCCGGCAAGGCGTTTATGTCTTGCTCGACAAGTCCGATGGCGGTGTCGAAGGCCGCGATCTCGCTCTTCTGAAGGGCGACATCGGCAACGTTCAGCCGCTCCTCGAAGACCAGCTGGGCAAGCGGCTTGCTCTGCGTGGGTTCGGCGGGTCGATAGCCCATCTCGAAGCGGGCAAAGTTGCCCCAATGGTCGAAGATGCGAAACACGCTCTTGTTTTGGCCTGGTCCGAAGAGGTCTGGACAGAGACGCGTACCGCGGCCGATCATTTGCCAGAACTTTACGGGCGATTTGACTGGCCTTGCGAAAACAAGGTTCACGATTTCGGGTATGTCGATCCCGGTGTCGAGCATGTCGACCGAGATCGCGATGGTCAGATCGTTGTTGGTGCCTTCACCCTTGAAGTCGTCGATCAGTTGCTCGGCTCGGGGGTCATAGTTGTCGATCACCTGGCAAAATTTGCCGGCGTACTGCGGATACATTTCGTCGAAGATCTGGCGCATCAGCATCGCATGTTGGTGGTTGCGCGCGAATACGATGGTCTTTCCAAGAATCTGCCCCGTTGCATCCTTGATCCCGTTTTCCATAAGGTTTCTCAGGATCGTGCGGTTTGTATCCTTATTGTAGATGACCTTGTCGATCTGTTCCGAAGAGAAGTCATACTGTGCCGGGTCCTCTCCCTGGTCTTCCAGTTCCTGAATCTGCTGAGGAGAAAGGCCGTCGAGGGTGATGCCGTCGCGGAGAAACTGGGTCGTGTGCTCATAGACCTCGAAGGGGGTCAGGTAGCCTGCCTGTACCGCCTGTTCGAGATCATAATTCGACGTCGGAAGCTGTCCCTCGCATCCAAAGAGACGGAAGGTGTTGCGAGTGACGAAGTCGACCGGGGTCGCGGTCAGCCCGACTTGATGACAATCGAAATAGTGAAAGATGTCTCCGTAGACGTTGTAAATGCTCCGATGGGACTCATCAGCGATGATGAGGTCGAAGAAGCCGGGGTCGAACGACTGAAAGACCTTTTGCATCGCGGGATAGGTCGCGAGGAAGACGCGCTCATTGGCATTCGTCTTGACGCGCGAAGTGATGATCCGGGTGGGCTCGGAAAGGAAATCGTTGAAGGCGTTCTTAGCCTGCTTTCGAAGTTCCTTCCTGTCACAGAGGAACAAGACCCGCTTGACCCAACCGGCCCTTATCAGAAGGTCAGTTAGAGCGATCGCAACGCGCGTTTTGCCTGTACCCGTAGCTTGCACCACGAGTGCCCGACGGTGCTTCTGGGAGAACCGCTCCGAAACCCGCTTGATCGCTTCGAGCTGATACAGGCGATCAACGATCTGTTCGCTGATCTCGACTGTATCGAGGGGCTTCTTTTGATGGCGTTGATAGTTGGCCAGATGCTGAAGGCTGTCTTTCGAGTAGAAGCCGTAGAGCTTCCGTGGTGGGAAGTCCTGGGCATCGTCCCAAATCCAGATGTCGAAGCCATTTGTGTAGAAGATGACCGGGCGGTGACCAAACCTCTTGTTGAGGCTATCTGCATAAAGCTTCGCCTGGTGACGACCGAGTTCCGCATCGACAGAGGTCTTTTTCGCCTCGATAACGGCAAGCGGGTTCCCATTGTCATCCCAAAGCACGTAGTCGGCGTAACCAGTGCCTGTGGTCGTGGGTTGGCCGTCAACCTCGACTTCCTTGCCGACCTGAGCCGTGCTTTTGACACCCTCTGCGATATCCCAGCCGACACTCGCCAGCATGCTGTCGATGAGCCGTGTCCGGGTTTCTGCCTCACTAAATTGAAGCTCATCGGCCGCAGCCTGTGCCGAGCTTGCAAGCTGTTTGAGCTCAGCCGCTTCCTTCTGGGCCGCAGTTGCTTTCGAGCGCTCTTCTTCGAGCTCCGAAAGCAACGCATCCATCTGCGCTTCCTGAGCCGCGAGTTTTTCGAGGACTTGTCGCCGTTCCCGTTCCTCTACCTGGCCCGGAATAGCCGGTTGCTGGAAGGCCGGAAGCTGGTCTGCTTTCGCTTGCCCGTATCTGACACACATCCAGCGGGCCAGATCGTGTGCCTCTTTGAGCAGCCATAGCGCGTGTTGGCTCCTTACGGGCTCGCCATGCGCGGCTTTATTGCCGTGCATCCGCAACGCATGAAGTTTGTCGAGTACAACCTTTGGTGTGATCGCGATAAAGGCGTCGTTCTTCAAGAGATCAACAAACGTGGGCAGGTCCGGCTTTGGCAGCCGGAGCTCGCGATAGATATCCTTTGTCAGGTTCTCCGCGAAAAGGCGAAGCTTGACGAGTGCGCTTGCTGGGTCAGCGTGAGCATACGACTCTGCAAACGCGCCAAGACCAGCAAGTTCAGGCCAGCCCTGACGTAGTAATTCGAAGTTGAGCGATTTCATGCCATCGCCTCCGCAAGAGCGGCGTCAAAGGCAGCTCGGTTGGCGACCACGACCGGGACCTCGTGGGGGTTGTCCAGCTTGTCTGCGACATCCAGACGGAGACGCTTCAAGAAGTAGTAGAGCAGCGCCTTCCGTACCATAACTTCGGAGCGCCCGTTCGTCATTTCATAGTCTTGCGCGATTATCGACCGCTGGCTCTCGCTCAGGGCTGGATTCGGTGCGAGCGCTACCGCGAAGCGATCATGCCAAAGCTTGTCGTCATTCGCAGACGCGCCAGATAGCGCATGCTTTCGGGTCTTCACGCATCGCGAGAGGATGAAGTCTTTGAACTTGTGGTCGATGTGACAGAAGGCACGAACATGCCACCGCAGTCCGTCATTGCCGAGGGCGTGGGGAGAAATCCGCCTCCACTCAGGGGTGGGCTTCTTGGCGCTCATGGACTGGTAGAAGACCTCGATGGAATGCCCTTCTCTTACGGTTTTGAGTACATCGCGAAGGACTTCGGGCTCCACGCGCCGGTTCGGAATAGGCAGGGCATCATGCTCCGGCGCCGATGCAAGCCAGGCTTCGGTCACACCAGACGCTCCTCCGTTAGTCTCGCGCAGATGAGCGAGGTACGCGGATGCATTGGGCTGCATGAATACTGGCTTGAAATCGTCTGCCGCTTTGTAACGCTTGGCGCTCTTGTCGTAGATCAGATTTCCCGGCGCCTTATCCTCGTAGAGTGTCAGGTCCTTGGAGGCTTGGGGCACGGATACGCCGAACTGGTCTACGATATCGGCACGATTGATGCCGCCCTCCCAAAAGAGGCGGAATTCAATGAACTCCAATCGTTTTTCGACACCCCAGCGCATATCAGGTCCTCGTTGAGCAGGTGGAGCGAGATCGTCCACCAGAATCGTTTGATGATGGGTATATAAACTATACGCATATAGCCAATCAACCCCTCGCGCGGACTTTTTGGATGGAGTTCAATGGTCAGTAACTGTCTGGAAGTGCTGGCGCTGCTCCTCCCACGCCATAGGAAACGGCTCGAGCGCGCGCGCCAGTGTCACCTCCAGCCCTTGCTTCCCGTCCAAGATCGCCTCTACGATGTCGGGCGGGAGCAGCGTAAGTCGCAGGACGCGCGTCATGTAGGAGGGAGCGATCCCCTCGCGCTCGGATAGTTCGGCGATGGTTGCAAACTCGCCCGACTCCAGCAACCTCTTCCAACGGAACGCACGGGCAAGCGCCTTGACCAGTGTGCTGTCGGTCCGGCGCGGTTGCTTGACGCCCTCGGGCAGCTGTATCTCCTTTCGCCCACCGCGCTTCACGACGCGGAATGGCACGTGCAGCGTTACGGTATCCGGGATTGGCGTCCTGCTGGTCATGCTGCCGCCTCGATGCCGCCTGCAAGCATCTCGCGCGCAAGGCCATTGAGGCCGTCGAGGCGCAGCCGCACGTTTAGCCCATCCGTGCCGATGTCGACGCGCTCGACCAGCAACGCCACGATGCGCGCCTGCTCAGCGGGGAAGAGTTCGTCCCACAGCGGATCGAATTGCTGCAGGGCCGCGCGGGCGTCTTCCTCGGTGATGTCGTCGGCATTGGCGCGTGCCGCCTTCCATGTCCCGGCCACGATCTCGGGCTGACGGAACACAGCGCGGAGCTGGTCGATGACTGCCACTTCTATTTCGCCAGCGGGGACGCGGCCCACGGGACACGATCCAGCGCCGTGCTTCAGAACTGTCTGACTGACATAGTACCGGTAAAGCTTGCCGCCCTTGCGTGTGTGTGTCGGCGAGAACGCCGCACCATCTGGGCCGAAGAGCAACCCTTTCAGCAGCGCGGGCGTGTCGGCGCGAGTGCGCGCGGCGCGCTTGCGGGGGCTTTCGGTCAGAATGGCGTGGACCTTGTCCCAGACACTTCTGTCGATGATGGCGTCATGCTCGCCGGGATAGCTGTCGCCCTTGTGGACCGCCTCACCGATGTAGGCGCGGTTGTTCAGCAGGCGATACAGGTATTTCTTGTCGATCCGGTTGCCGCGCGGCGTGCGGATGCCGCGTTTGGCAACCTCCCGCACCAGTTCCGTGCCCGACCCGATCTCAAGGAACCGTGCGAAGATCCAGCGGACGTGTTCGGCGCGCTCGTCGTCGATAACCAGCTTTCGGTTCTCGACCCGGTAGCCGTAGGGCGGGACGCCTCCCATCCACATCCCCTTCTTCCGGCTGGCCGCAACCTTGTCGCGGATGCGTTCGGCCGTCACCTCGCGCTCGAACTGGGCGAAGGACAGCAGAATGTTCAGCGTCAACCGCCCCATCGACGTGGTCGTGTTGAAGCTCTGCGTCACCGAGACGAAGGTCACGCCGTTCCGGTCGAACACCTCGACCAGCTTGGCGAAGTCGGCGAGCGAGCGGCTGAGGCGGTCGATCTTGTAGACAACGACCACGTCGACAAGCCCGTCCTCAATGTCCGCCGTTAGCCGCTGCAGTCCGGCACGGTCGAGCGTGCCGCCGGAGATCCCACCGTCGTCATATTGATCGCGGACCAGCACCCAACCCTCGGATCGCTGGCTGGCGATGTACGCCTCGCAGGCCTCTCTTTGGGCGTGGAGCGAGTTGAATTCCTGCTCGAGCCCTTCCTCGGAGGATTTGCGCGTGTAGATCGCACAGCGTAGTTTCCGGACAATTGGTTTGGTCATGCGCCCCTCCGATGGTTTTTCAGCCCGAAGAACACCCAGCCATTCCAGCGTGTGCCGGTGATGGCGCGGGCAATGGCGGACAGCGACTTGTAGGGCCGCCCCTGCCAGTCAAAGCCATCGGCGGTGACGGTGACAACGTGTTCGACGCCTTGCCATTCACGGATCAACCTCGTCCCGACGATGGGCGTCAGGTCAGCGCGGATGCGGCTTTTCTTGCGGTCACCGCCATCGAGTTGCTCGCCGAGAGTTTCCAGCCGTTTCACGGTTTCCGGTTTCAGGCCGCCATAGGCCAGTTCCTGGATGCGGTACGCCAACCGGCTTTCGAGGTAGCGTCGATTGAACGGCGGCGGCTCGCTGTCGAACAGGTCGCGCCATTGTTGCTTGAGGTCTGGCGTCGACATGGTCTTGAGCGCGGCGAGGCGGGCGGGAATAGGATCTTGTTTGGTCATGCATTTCTCCGTTGAGTTGGAGTTGCATGACGCCATTCGTCGGTCGGATAGTGTAGGCTACTTTCTCCAATTTCGTCAGATACTTCCGCTCGATCGCGCATCCGCAACCGCACCAGCCCAAGAGCCAACAGGCCGCATAGCTCGGCGCGGCGTTCTGCGGGCGACATGTGGTCTGGAGGCAAGGGGTTAGGCCGTTTCATGCGGCGCTTCGCTTCAGATCGCGCAGAACAGCGGCTCGGATGGCGGACCGGTTCCAGCGGAAGTTGAGCTGGCAGTTGGCCGCATATTTCGAGAGCCCGAAATCCATACCGCTGGCTTCGAAACCCGCGCGGTGCAGCAGTTCGATCTGCCGCATACTGGCCGGGTCATTGAGCCAACGCTTGCTCTTGGCTGAGGCGCTGGACGTTTCCGTGGCGCGCAGGAAGTCGTCGGCCGCAGCAAGCGCCTGCACACGCGTCCCTACAGCCAGCGTGCGGATCGGGTTGCTCTTGGGGTGACCGAGCGCGTGCCACAGTGTCCCGTCATGGAAAACACCGGCCCACCCCTGAAAACCGCTGGCCATGAGCGCCTGGCCGTCGCCATGGAGATCGCACCAGGAAAATGGCGAGCGATCCAGAAGATCGACTTCGGTCATCTCGAACGTGGTCAGCAGTCGCTTTTCGCCGATGTCGCGCGTGAAGACATGCCCACAGAAATCACAAACGGAGGCGCCAAGCGGGAGTTCCGCGTCACAGGATGGACAGGTCTTCCAGGGTTGCTCGCCAGGCGGCGTTTCATCCTCATCGAGGGCGATGTCCTGCTCAAGAGAGCCGTGGCGGAGCGCGGCACCCGCGAAGTCCAGCACGACGCAATCCGTTTTGACGATGCCGGGGAAGCGCTCGGGGTCGACCCGGCGCAGTCCGCGGCCGACGGCCTGGATGAACGTCCCCTTGTGAAGCATGGGGCGCAGGATGCCGATGCAGCCCACAGGCTGACTGTCGAAACCCTCGGTCAGGACCATGCAATTCGTGAGCACCTGGACCTCGCCGCGGTCAAACCGGGCGATGAGATCGGCGCGGGCCTTGGCTGGCATGTCGCCGGTTATCGGCTCGGCAATGACCCCTTCCGCACGAAACGCGACCGCCACCGCTTCGGCGTGATCGACCGTCGAGCAGAAGAAGATGCTGCGCCGATCTGCTGCCTTGTCCTTCCAATGCTCGACCACGGTCTCGTTGAGCACCGAGCGATTGAGGACCTTGTCGGCCTGTCGCATGTCGAAATCACCGGCGGTGCTGTCGATGCCGGAGAGCTCGTCGTCGATCCCGAGATCGACGGTGAAGGTCCGGGGCGGGACAAGCAGGCCGCGCGCAATGAGCGTGCCGATGCGCAGATGGTATCCGACATTGCTGAAGGTCTTGCGCAAGGACCGGCCATCGCCGCGCCCCGGGGTGGCCGAAAGCCCGAGTAATTTCACTCCTGGGCTGATGTCCCGCGCGTGATCGAGGATTGCCTGGTAGCTTCCGGCGGCTGCACGGTGGCACTCGTCGATCACGATGTGGCTCAGTTCCGGCATGGGCTTGCGCCGGTTTTCTCGGGCAAGCGTCTGCACACTGCCGAAGACGACGTTGCCATCCCAGCAATCCTGCTCTGCCTTGACAACCGAGGTGCCCAGCCCGGAGATGCCGCCGATAGCGGAGCGGTTTTGCTCGATGAGCTCATCCGTATGTTGAAGCACCAGAATCTTGGCGTCGCGGTCCCTTTCGGCCTGTTCACCGACAAAGAACCCGGCGATGGCCGTCTTCCCGGCTCCGGTCGGAAGCACGAGCATGGTATTGCCGTGCGCGGCCGTGCGGTCATGGGCAGCGTCGACGGCTGCCCGCTGATAGTCACGAGGGATCATGATGGTCTCCCTCAGCGCGCCCAGAAAGGTGCGCCGCCCGAGGCAGGCACGGGCGAGCCAGGCTGTTCCGCGACAGCGCCAGAATTGGCTGGCGGCACAGACGCTGCGGTTGGAGGCATCGGCGCGGAGCCCATCACGGTCAGGTATTGCCCATTGTCTGGGCCAATGGCGGCCTTGATCACGTTGCGCCCTGCGTCTTCGGGATTGTCGCGGTCCTTTTCGACCCCGATCTTGGCGACGAAGTCGATGCCGCTCAGGTCTCCGAGGCTTCGGATCATACGCGCGGCCCGCGCAGCTTCCGATTGATCGCTGGCCTTGATGCCACGCGCGGATTCCAGAATGCCTCGGATCAGGGCGCGGCCACGGTTGGCGTAGGTATCCTCACCGCGTTCGTTGACGCTTTTTCCCTTGAAACCGATACGGGTGTAGATCCGGCGGCGCGCATACTGGCCATCGAGGACGACAGCTTCGGTGTTGAGATAAAGCGCCGCGCTCGTGCGGCTTTGGGTGAGCCAGCCCTCTGGGCCGGCACCCCCTGGGCGGATCGTCAGGCCGACCTTGACCAAGGTGTTTGCGGGGATGAGGTCGAGTGCGGCGTCCTGGCTGTCGGCACCGTTGAAATCCATGTTGTCTGCCATTGGTTTATGCTCCTTTCGTCGGGGAATTCGGCTGGGCCGCCGCTTGCGGCAGATCGAAGTCGAGGCCGGAATTGGCGGTCGTCCCCGCGCCATCACGGATCTTCGCCATGAGGCGTCCGAGATGCGCCTGCTCGATCATTGAGAGCCGGCCACTGCGGTCTTTCGCGGGAAAGCCGAAATCGTTGATGGTGGTGCAGACGAACGCCCGGTAAGGCTCGCCCTCCTGGGGGCGGATCTCGGCGAGCGTAATGACCTCGTCGACAATGCCGGGTAGTTCGAGGCCCGTCTTCGAGCCTTCGATTTGCATCGCGAAAAACGGTTTGCCGAAGTCGTCGATCTTTCGGTCGAGGAGGCCGACCAGCCAGATGTTCTTGCGCGGCGTGTGCTGCAGGTGTGTGAGCCAGCCGATCATTTCCTGACCGAGCAGGCCGTAGGCGCCACGCAAATCGAGCTTGCCACTACGATCCGACTGCGCCTGAGGCTGGCCTTTGCACCACTGCATGCAGATGCGGGAGGCGACCGAGATGCTGTCGACGAACACCGTGTCGTACTTGTCCAGTACGGCGGGATCACCGAAGGCCGCGCGTACGCGGTCATAATCGCCCTGGCTATAGGGCTGATCCTCGCGCATCGCGGGATTGGGACCGCCAATCCAACAGGCGAGATCGCGGGCCCGTTCCCAGTCCCGGATCCGGACCTCGTCTCCGGGCCAGCCCTGTACCGCCAGTTCGCCTGCCTCGAGATTCAGAAACAGTGTCCGTTCCGGATCCAGCGTCCAAAGCTGGCTGGTTTTGCCGATCCCGGAAATGCCGGTGAGGACGCCCTTGATGCCGCGTGCTTCTTTCAGGCGTTCGTCGGCGGTGATGATCTTCAACGGGGCGGGTTGGAAAGGCGCGCTCATTTGCGTGCCTCCAATTCGCGGGCGGCAGCCGAGACGGCAATGTCCGTACCAGCCGCGCCCTGTTTGCGGGCCATCGACGTGATCTCTTCAAGCGCAACGATCGTCTGGGTGAGCACAGAACGCTCCCGGTTCAACGGCAGCAGCGCGAAGGCGATATCGTCGATCGTGGCACGCTCAATGGCGACCGTGCGCGCCGGGCGGTCGCCGATGGCGGGCACCGCGACCGTGACGGGTATCGCGCTCAGCCAGGTGGACTGGCGCAGTTTTTTCAGAGGGTTGGTGAACATCTCCATGCTCCTTTCCGTCTTGCCCAAGGATCGTCGCGAGGTGACAACTGCCGGGCCCGACGCCGCCTTGGAGCTCGCGGTCGGGGTGTTTCCCAAAGGGTTTTGCATTCGCCCGAAGGCCCGGCATGAATTTGATTGGGTGCTTGCCGTTACTTACCGGCGGGCGGCCCCAACTGTCGGGACGGCTTCGAAATACCCGTCGAGTCCCAGTTCCCTGGCCGTTTTGCGGATCACGCCGAGACGCTCGTAAACGGTGCTTCGGTGCAGCCCGAGTGCGCGCGCCGTTTCGGAGATGCTGAGGTGGCTGACCGCGATTGCGACCTGCCGGGTTGTCGGGCACAGTGCGGAGAGCAGCTTGCCCACATCCCCTTTCAAGCCCGGGCCGTGTTTCAGCGAAAACTCGTCGACAGGGTCCAACGCCGCGGCTTCCGGCAAAATGTCGGAAAGGGCCAACCCTCCATCATCGTCACCGGCGGGCGCATGGATCGATTGCATCGCACGCTCGGCGCGCATGGCCTTCGTGCTGCTTGCCAGCGTCGCGATCCGGTTCGTGATGATCCGGTCCGCGAATGTGTCGAAGGAAGATTTCGCTGGATCAAAGCGGCTGGCCCGCCTGATCAGGTCGAGACGCAATTCCTGCTCGATGTCGTCTGCGTCGAGACCCGGCACCGCGCCAGAGCGCGCCAGACGGGCTGCGCGAAAGCGGATATTGCGGGAAATACGTTTAGTGGGGTTGGTAAGCTGTTGAAGCTGCTCCATGGTTTTCGCCTTCGTCCAGGTGGACGGGCACGCGGCCCGAGTACCCGGCTCCGGCGAAATTTCGCTGGGACGGCGGTGGGAGTGGCTTTGGAACAAAGAAAAACCGCCGAAGACCCAGAGTCTTCAGCGGTTTTGCGATGCGATTTTTTTCAGTTTTTTTCAGCGAGGCTCGACGAAATTTCGTTGGCGCTGGCCCTGTTTGCCCTGCTGGAGATCGTCAGCATTTGTCACATAGCAGGCGACGTATTCGTCACCGTCCACGACAATTGGATCTTCGGCGAGCCCTGTAAGGGCACGAAGCGCTTTCGAAGCTGCCTCTTTCTGTTTGCCGATCCGCCGACGGTCTGACTCATTGCCGCCCCTGCGGTTCAAACGCCCGCGCAACTCTGCCAATGAACGCAGAAAGACCCATGCCGCTTTCGGTTTTTGGTTCTTTGCGTTCTTCAACCCGAGATCGTCGGGGCCAAGGCGGTGACTGGTTCCACCTACGGTGAGCCGGATGATATCCAGTTCCGCAAAATCGATGCGCACCTGCTCCCATTTGGTTCCGCTCGGAAGCATGATCTTGGGTCCAGACTCCAATTCAATGAAGCGCCCACCGATTGCGTCAATCTGGGGCGAAAACAACTGCTCCGGAGGAAGCGCCGCGGAAAGCCGGCCCTGCTGGTCGAGAACAACGACGTCTTCGAGCGCCATTACAGAAACACCTCCAACTTCAACATGGCCCTTGAGTTGGTGGCTGAGCGTCGTTCTGGTTGGAACCAGCAGCACACATGGCCCCGTCACATCCATGACCGGCTTCAAATTGGCGAGATCGAGAGGTGCAATGATTGAGGATAGCCCAAGGAAAACAGGGAACCCTCGGCCTGCAGCAATCTCGTAGCGCCCGACCGATATGACAGCCTCCCGCGACACCGACTGTTGCTGCGCGCGCAGATTCAATGCCTGGGCGATCTGGTTGACGAGGCTGTCGCGGTCCAGCTCGTGAATGATGATGTCCTGGTCGGTCAACGAGGTTGTCTTGCACCGGCTCTGCGCATCCCCGCACTCGACCCTGAGCGATCCATCTACCAACTTGATAATCTGGCGGGCGCAACCCTCTCCGCCGGATTTGGGGCACGCGAGATCCTTCGCACTTCGGACAGTTTCACGAAGGTAGGGGTCGTACTTCTCCCAGCCGCCGCGGAGTTCTTCGATCCATTCTTGCCGGGACATCGCTGCCCCGCTGATTTCGTCAAGCAGCTGCCACAGGCGCGTCATTGTCGTCGATCACATCGGTTTCGCGTTCGATATCATAGAACCCCGCAGTGCGAAGCCATTGCTCAACCAGCATCGCATCAGAGTCGCGGTCATATTTTGTTGAGTCTTCGCGGATCGTGACACTGCGGGGCTTGCTGGAACCTTCGAAGACGAAGCTGAACTTTGCCGAGGTGAAGCGTCCGCGATCGAGCAACGTGCTCCAACGGTCGCCGAAGGCCTTGAACAGGTCGGTGGATTTCTTGATGTCGACGATGGCGGGATCGCCGGGGATCACACGCACGACCTCGGTCAGCCTGACCCGATTAATCCCATCGATGCCATCGCAATCCTGAATTTTCGGCCCCTCCCGCCGGATCGGCGCAAGCGTGAAAACCGAACCATCTCCGAAATAGCTCTTCTTGCCGAAAATCGTTGCGCCAATTGTTTCACGATAGAGGGTCCGCTCACCCTTGCTTTGGGCGTTGATCGCCAACACGTCGTTTGTTGCGTCATATATCAGCACGTCGTGCTTTTGCGGCCGATAAAAGGCGACGCCAGCCTCACCGTTGTCTTCATGTTTGCCTTCGCGGGTCATCGGCATGCCGTGCCGCACCAACAGCCAAACCTTGTTTTCGTCCGGGCGCGGAAAAGCAAACATCCGTGTTCCTCGGCCACGTTGCTTGTTCTCGAACCATGGGTCCATGGCCGTTGCCATCGCGGCAAGTTGCTGATCTGAAATGGCGGGAAGTGTCAGGCTCGTTGCCGACCGCCCGGGGAATTGAAGGAAAGCAGTCTTTTTGAAGACCATTGCCTTCATGTGCCGCTCTTCCAGAAGGTCGGGGTTGGCAAGCCAGATCTGAACTGCAACGTCGGCAGGGGTCAGATCGCCATTGCTTTCTATGGAGATGCTCGCTTCGCGTGCGCGATCGAGCAAGTCGTCAAGCGTTTCGTTCGAAGCGGCCTCATCAATGTAGTAAAGGCCGTTCATTAGAGCGAGCGGCATTTCCTCGTCATATGTCATCAGCGCGGCAGCAAGATCGTCATGCGGAAATGCCGTCTGTGCGTCCGAAGGAATCTCGACATTGCGCCCCGCAAAGTAATTTCGCCATTTGTCCAGCAATGCAACCAAATGGACATTGGAGATCTTCTTGAGACCGTCTGGGTTTGTAAATACGCGCGGGTTGAATGATGCCATTGCGGGGGTTCCCGAGAATTATCTTTGACTCGGGAATTTAGGCATTCCGACGCCACACCACAAGGTTGTGTTCACGATAAGTTCCGTATGCCTCATCCGACAGCCAGAGCGGCTTGCCGGTATGTGACAGTGGCAGCTGGAGCTTTCCCCCATGATCGACATCTCTGATCGCGCCCGGCGCGGCACCATTCGCTTTTTCTGGTCGCAGGCACTTCGCACTGAGGTGTGCGGTGATTGATCCCGATGAGCGCGAACAGGAAGCCTTGAAGGTCGCCATGCGGTTCATGGGCGAACTGATGGCCGAGATCGGCTGGACGACCCGCTTCAACGAACTTTCTGCCGATCAGGCAGCAAAGCTCGCCGAAGCCGCTGTTGACGGTTTTCAGGAGGGGATGTTGGCGAATGCCCCTCGGCCGGACCCCGAGGTGCCCTTCTGATGACAGCGCTCCTCGACTTCAATCACCGGGAAAAGAAGCCCACTTTTGCCGATGGCGTTAACGTACTGATTGATCATGCCCTTGTTGCAGAGCAGGCCACGGGGCCGACTCGGGACTATCTGGGCGGCAGCCGACTCGGCGATGCCTGTCAGCGTCGGCTGCAATACGAGTACTTGAAGGTGCCGAAGGACGAGGGCTCCGGGTTCTCGGGTCAGACGCTGCGGATTTTTGCGCTTGGGCATGTTCTCGAAGACTTGGCAATCGACTGGCTTCGCAAGGCGGGGTTCGATCTCAGGACCCGCAATCGCCATGGCGAGCAGTTCGGTTTCGAAGTCGCGGGCGGGCGCCTTCAGGGACATGCCGATGGCGTCGTCGTCGCGGCGCCGAACGGAATGGCGGTGCCGGCGTTGTGGGAGTGCAAGTCCGCAAACGCAAAGAACTGGCGCGAGATTGCGAAACGGGGCGTTGTCAAAGCCAAGCCCGTCTATGCGGCCCAAATTGCGCTCTACCAGGCCTATTTGGGGCTGACGGAAGCGTCCGCGTTGTTCACCGCGATCAACAAGGACACCTGCGAGATATGGCACGAACTGGTCCCCTTCGACGCCGAGCGCGCCCAGGCCGCAAGCGACAAGGCCGTTCGAATTCTGCGCGCCTGTGATGCCGGAGAACTACTGCCCCGGCACACAGAGGATTCCGAGCATTTCCAATGCCGTTTCTGCGACTGGAAAGCGAGGTGCTGGGAATGAGCGATAGCAGCGTGGAACCCGTGGCCGCGGTTGCGCCTGACCCGGCTATGATCGCGACCTATACCGATGTCGTCTTCGGATATTGCGATCATCTCGCTCCAATTCGCGCGCTTGCGGAGAAAGGCAGCGCTGACGCTCCGCCGCATACGCCGTTCCTGCCTACGGAAGATGATCTCGCTGGGCGTCTAGCGCAGCAGGCGGATTGGGCGGCCTCGGCTGGCATGGCTCTCTTTGTGGTGCCGGGCACCGTTGCCGCACCGGTCGATGCGCGGGCCGAGCACATTGTTCAGACACAGGTTGTGCTCGTCGATCTCGATCATGGTGACATCGACGCCAAGCGTGCGCACCTCGAACGCCACCTCGGCAAGGCCACGCTGGTCGTGGCATCAGGTGGGGTGACGGCCGACGGCATCCGCAAGTTGCACCTCTATTGGCGGCTCACCGAACCAGCGGAAGACGAGGACATTGCCCGGGTGTGCCGCGCACGACAAATGATTGCCGCCAAGGTCGGCGGTGATCCGGCATTTCGCTCCGCCCATCAGCCGATCCGCGTTGCCGGTTCCGTACATGCCAAATCCGGGCAGCGCCGCCTCGTCGAAATTCTCGCCCATGCCGCCGTTGACCACGACCTCGCCGATCTGATCGAGGCGGTCATCGCCATGCCTCCGATGGAGGGGGTGCAGCCAGATCCACTCGACTTCAATGGCGCGACGCCCTTGCGGGGAACGGTGCCAGAGCTCTTCGGCAAGCCTGTCCGCGAGGGAGGCGTTGACGGGACAACCCGTTTCGATGCGCTTTCACGGGTCATCGGATACTGGATCCGGCGCTGCCGCGAAGGCCATGTCACGCCAGCAAAGTCTTGGGACGAGATCAAGGCGTACAATCTCGCGCGTATTGACCCGCCATGGACGGAGGATCGCCTGCGCGCCGAATCCGAACGCCTGTGGAAGCGCGACCAGAGCCGCAATGGCGACATCGACGATGCCGAAATGGATGCGGAGCAAGCGGGTGGCGGAGACGATGGCGACGGACCCATACCGGTCCGTTTCACCGAAGACGCGCTGGCGGCGCAATTCGCATCAGCCCATTCAGAGCAATGGCGATATGTCGCCGGCTGGGGCCAATGGCTCACATGGACCGGCAGTGTCTGGCGACGCGAAGAGACGTTGCAGGCCTTCGATCTCGCAAGGCAGGTGTGTCGGAACGCGGCGGTTCGAGCACCTTCAGCGCGCGTGCGCACCAAGCTGTCGACCGCTTCGACCGTCTCTGCGGTGGAACGCCTTGCCCGCAGCGACCGCCGTCATGCCTGTACCACCGAGATTTGGGACCGTGATCCCTGGCTGTTGAATACCCCCAATGGCGTGATCGATCTCCGGACGGGCGCTTGCGCCCTGCACGACCCGGAACTCTTCATGACGAAGATCGCGGAGGCATCGACAAAAGATGCGTGCCCGACTTGGGAGGCATTCCTCGACACCGTAACCGGCGGAGACAAGGAGTTGCAGGCCTATCTGCGCCGAATGGCCGGATACTGTCTGACCGGCGTGACGACCGAGCATGCGCTCTTCTTCCTCTATGGCACCGGCGCGAACGGCAAGTCTGTCTTCGCCAACACCCTGACGGAAATCATGGGCGACTACGCCACCGTCGCCGCGATGGACATGTTCATGGCAACTCACGGCGACCGCCATCCCACCGACATGGCGGGTCTGCGCGGCGCGCGGATCGTAACGTCGATCGAGACCGAACAGGGCAGCCGTTGGGCTGAGAGCAAGCTCAAGGCCCTGACGGGCGGCGACAAGATCACCGCCCGCTTCATGCGTCAGGATTTCTTCGAGTTCATTCCGCAATTCAAGCTGTTGATCGTCGGCAACCACAAACCTTCGATCCGCAATGTCGACGAGGCGATGCGCCGACGGCTTCACATGATTCCCTTCACGGTGACGATCCCGCCCGCCAAGCGTGACCGCCGCCTGCCTGACCGTCTGCTGGCCGAGCGGGACGGCATCCTTGCCTGGGCGCTACGCGGTTGCCTCGAATGGCAGGAGACCGGGTTGCGCCCGCCCGAGGCGGTGATGGCGGCGACCGAGGACTATTTCGAGGCCGAGGACGCGCTCGGACGCTGGATCGAGGAACGATGCCAGACCGGCCCATCGCACTGGACTGGTTCGAGCGCGCTCTTTGCCAGTTGGAAGTCCTGGGCAGAGGCCAACGGCGAGTACGCCGGGTCGATGAAGCGCTTCTCTGAGAATCTCGGCGCCCGTGGGTTCGAGAAACGCAACACGCGAAGCGCGCGTGGATTCCAGGGGATCAGGGTTTGCGACAGCGATGATGACCTATTTGATCGGAGTTGAAAAATGTCAATAAAATCAGAGACCGCGACGGATGTGACGGGTCATACCCATATAACCGTCACGCGCGCGCATACGCGCGTCCGTAACGGAGTTACCAAACAAACCGTCACACCCGTCACACCCGCCAGCGACCTGAGATCGCGGGCTGAAGATGCGCTGCCCCATCCCGTGCTCGCCCTCGATCTCGGCACGGCGACCGGCTGGGCATTGCGCGGCGCGGACGGGCTGATCGTCAGCGGAACCGCGTGTTTTCGTCCACGACGCTTCGACGGTGGCGGCATGCGATACTTGCGCTTCACCAACTGGATCACTGAACTCGACAGGCTTTCAGGGCCTATTTCCGCAATCTGGTTCGAGGAAGTCCGCCGACACGCCGGCACCGATGCAAGCCACGTCTATGGCGGGCTCATGGCCACGCTCACCGCATGGGCGGAGTTGCGCGGCATCCCCTACGAGGGCGTGCCCGTGGGCACCATCAAACGATTTGCCACCGGCAAGGGCAACGCGAACAAGGCCGCCATGATCGAAGCGATCCGGCAGCGTGGCTTTTCTCCAGAGGATGACAACGAGGCCGACGCGCTTGCGCTTCTTCTCTGGGCTCTCGACGCGAAAGGCGGACCGCGATGAACGCACAAGCGAAGTCGCACAGCGTGGTCTGGTCCGCGGGACTGGTCGAAGCCCGGTTATCCGAGGCGGCCTTCGTGCTCAAACGGCTGCCGGAGCTACGTATCCTAGGGTACTTCAGCACCTGGCCAGAGATCGTTCACAGTTTCGCGGACAAGGTCGGGCAAGAGCCGAGGAAGATGCGCGTACTTCCATCGCCGCAATCCATCAGCAGGATGGAAGAAACACTGACCTGGACCGCGGGGCTCGAGCCGCAAGACGGCAAGATCGTCTGGCTGCGGGCCTATGGGTATCGTTGGCGCGAGATCTGCCGGACGGTCGGTCTGCAGCGCGCGTCTGCCCATCACCACTGGGTCTATGGGCTTTGCCTGATCTCTCATCGCTTGAACAACCGCCGGATCAATCCGCGACTCTCCATGCAACAGGTCATCGATCTTGCGCGTGCTGACGACCCGGCACTTTGATGCTTCGGCCGCCGCACAATTTTCTTCCAGACACTTTTGCGATCCGGCCGGTATGTGACTGGTAAGTTCGCGAGGTGCGCGAGGCGGTCGCAAAGCGCGTTCGCGGGTCCTTCCTGGCCCGAAACGTATACGGGCGGGCGAAGCGCGCAATATCGCTAGCGACAGGGCCGGTTTTTTGGGAAGCCACCCCTAGCAGGCATCCACCCTCGATCCGCTGAAAACTACAACAAAACAAACCTTTGGCACCGGTTATGCCCGGTGGCCGCTGGACCCCTTGGGGAGTCCAGGCTGGCTGCCGGTGTCCGGAGTCCACCCGATTGAGGCGAACCGACCCGCATGACCCTGAGCTTTGCCCCGGATGCGATCGAGATGTGGCCGCTGGCCAAGCTCCAGCCCTATGCGAAGAACGCAAAGGCGCATGGCGCGGATCAGGTCGCGAAGATCGCTGCCAGCATGGCGGAGTTCGGCTGGACGGTTCCGTGCCTGGTCGCCGACGATGGCGAGTTGATCGCGGGACATGGCCGTGTGCTGGCCGCCACGCAGCTGGGGCTGACCGAGGCCCCAGTGATTGTGCTGGGACACCTGACCGAGGCGCAACGCCGGGCCTATCGGATCGCGGACAACAAGCTGACAGAACTCGGAACCTGGGATGAGGCACTGCTGTCAGCCGAGCTGAACGACCTGCTGGCTGCGGACTACGACTTGTCGCTCATCGGATTCGAGGATGCTGAACTTGAGGAGTTGTTGGCCGGAGATGTCGACACCGAGGCCGCGTCCCGAGAAGGCGAGGACGACGTTCCGGAGGCCACCGAGACCCCGATCAGCCGCCCCGGCGATCTCTGGGTGCTTGGCAAGCATCGGTTGCTGTGCGGAGACGCGACGGTGGCCACCGATGTCGAGCGTCTGCTCGGCGATGTGACACCGCTGCTGATGGTGACAGACCCGCCTTACGGCGTCGAATATGATCCTGGCTGGCGCAACAAGGCAGGCGCTGCCGCCACCAAGCGGACCGGCAAGGTGCTGAATGACGACCGCGCTGACTGGCGCGAGGCCTGGGCGCTATTCCCGGGTGACGTCGCTTATGTCTGGCATGGCGCGCTGCATGCGACGACAGTCGCGGAAAGCCTCGAGGCCTCCGGATTCAACATCCGGTCCCAGATCATATGGGCCAAGGATCGCCTGGTGTTGAGCCGCGGTGACTATCATTGGCAGCACGAACCCTGCCTCTACGCCGTTAAAAAGACCGGCAAGGGCCATTGGGCGGGCGACCGCAAGCAGACCACGCTGTGGCAGATCGCCAACAAGGATCAGGACGCGGAAACCGTGCACGGGACCCAGAAACCCGTCGAATGCATGCGTCGGCCGATCCTAAACAATTCCAGCCCGGGCCAGGCGGTCTACGAGCCCTTCATGGGATCGGGCACCACGCTGATCGCGGCAGAGACCACGGGCCGTGTGTGCTTCGGGATCGAATTGAACCCGGCCTATGTCGATGTCGCCGTGCAGCGCTGGCAACAGTTCACCGGCCAAGAGGCCGTGCTGGACAGGACCGGCGAGAGTTTCGCCGATCTGACGGCCAACCCACGCTGAGGCGATGCATGACCTGGCTTTACATCCCTCCGGACGCGCTTTCGGAGCCGGAGACCTGTTCGGCCTCTCGCTCTGTTCCGGTGCAGGCGGGCTGGACCTCGGGCTCACCATCGCTTTGCCCGGCTATCGAACTGTGGGCCATATCGAACGGGAAACCTACGCCGCGGCCATTCTCGTGGCACGGATGGAAGAGGCGGCCCTGGATCCAGCGCCTGTCTGGGACGATGTTGCCAGCTTCGACGGCCGCCCGTGGCGCGGCGCGGTGGACATCGTCACTGCGGGCTATCCGTGCCAGCCGTTCTCTGTCGCGGGCAAACGCCGGGGCGCGGACGACCCGCGCCACCTCTGGCCCCATGTCGCGCGGATCATTGGCGAGGTCGAGCCGCCCTTCGTCTTCCTCGAGAATGTCGCCCATCATCTCCGCCTCGGCTTCCCCGAAGTCGCCGGAGGACTGGTCGGCATGGGCTACCGCCTTGCGGCAGGCCTCTTCACGGCGGCGGAAGTCGGTGCGCCCCACAAGCGCGAGCGGCTCTTCATCCTTGCCCATCGGGAAGGCCACCAACTGGCCGACCCCGCGCGCCTGCTCCGGGACCCGCTCGAGCGGCGGGAACCGGACGGAGATGCTGCAGCTCTGGCCGACGCCACGGGCGAGCGCCAACGAGAACCGGCAGACGAAGCCGACGCCATCGCAGTCGGCGGGCAAGCACGGAATGAACCTGGCGACCTCGGCCGCCATGTGGCCGACGCCGCAGACCGACAGCTTCCGCAGCCGGGGCGGTGCCCGGAAACACGAGAAGGGTCTGGACGGGATGGCCCGGGATTGGCCGACACCCATGGCGACCGACGGCAACAAGCCGAGCGCGGGCAATCGCAAATCGGCCGATCTGACGAACGCCAGCCAGATGTGGATGACGCCGACAGCGCGCGATCACAAGGATGGGGCGACGAGCTTGGCGAACACGCCGGTGAACGGCCTGCTTGGCCGCCAGGTCCTGGTGACGCCGATGGCTGGGTGCGATACCTCCGAACCGCGCCGGACGCTGAACCCAGCATTCGTCGAGGCGCTGATGGGCTGGCCCATCGGGTGGACCGCCTTCGGCTCTGTGGAAACGGCGTGGTCCCACTGGTTGCCGCGCATGCGCTGCGAACTCTCGCAGCTGAATTACTGGCCGATGGCTGAAGAGGGGCCGGTATGAAACAGTCACGCCTCATGTCGCTTGCCGAGGCCGTCGCCAATGTGCTTGTCGGCTACGGCGTCGCAGTCGCCACGCAGATCCTGATCTTTCCGATCTTCGGGTTGCACACGACACTGGCGCAGAACCTGAAAATGGGCGCGATCTTCACTTTGGTGAGCATCGCCCGATCCTTCGCGCTGCGGCGGGTGTTCGAGGCACTTCGTGTTGCGTCGGCAAAGAGGCGTCCGCAATAGCCTGCATTCACGCGGTATTGCTTCTGTGTTGTCGCTAACTCATTAAGATCGTATTGTTTAAAAAATGTCACCTTTGAGTAACCGCCGGTTTTGTCGGCCCGAAGCGAAACCGGATCGAGACTGATTTGTTGAAGAAACCAGACGGGGAAAAGACTGATCAGGAGTTGCTTCCAGATGGCCTGGAAGCTCTGCGGCAAGAGCTGAGCCTGAGGGATGTAATGGGACTGATCGAGCGCACTGCGAGATGGGTCGATCCAAATACTTTCGGATATCTGCCTGTCTGGTATCCGGAGCATGCGCGGCGTGGCTTGTTCTACAAGGCAAATTGGTCCGAGCCGCAGATGAACCGCAATCGTCAGACGGGCGTTAGCATTCACAAATCCGAAGGCAACACGCACGCGAACAAGGCGCTGACACTGGCTTTGGGGCTGCGGGCAACAGAACGGCCGAATTGGTCATGCTGCCATATCTGGGGTGTTGATGATGCCGCTTATCAGGTCAGCAACGCTGTGGTTCAGGATCGACGCTTATTTTCATGCGTAGCGAACATGGTCTTGCTGCCGACGCCATTGAAGGCATTCACCGACGTAATGACCGAAGTGAAGATGATGCTTCGTGTTTGTGCGCACCATCTCTATGGCTGGTCCTGCGACCATGACGATGTTGCGGACATCGCGGATCAAGTCGAGGAATGGGCCGATTGGGACGCCTATCCCAGCAGCTGGCCAAGACAGGATCGAAATTCGCTTCCGATGGGGACTGCCAAGTTCTCGGCGCGGATCAAGACGTCAGCGGACCGCAGGAAGACTGCCATTCGCAAGGATCTGACATCTGCTGGCCCGCATTATCCTAGGGATGAAGTTCAGAAAGTGCTCGAATACTGGAACGTTTCTTTGTGACGCAATGAAACCGCCGCCCCAGCGGGACGGCGGTCATCTGTGTGTTGGACCCTGAGCGTCAGGCGGCGGGCAGTTTGTAAACGCGGCCCCGATCCTCGACCTTCTCCGAGGTCACTTCGAGCCCGAGCTTTTTCTTGAGCGTGCCGGACATCGCGCCGCGCACCGTGTGTGACTGCCATCCGGTTACGGCCATGATTTCCGCGATGGTTGCGCCGTCTGGCGCGCGCAACATGGCGATGAGGGTGGCCTGCTTGGTGCCCTCGCGCGGCGTGGGGGTCTTGGGTGCTGCATCCTCGGTCGGTTTGACTTCCTCGCTGTTAGTTTCGATGCCGATGGCGGCGAGGCCTGCGTCGGTCGCGACCAGCGTGATGCCGTGACCGTCGCCGGTTTCGCGCCAGACGGGCTCGCCGTTGCGCATATCGGCCTCGACCTCTTCGATGAGGCCTTTGGCGCACATTGCACCAACCACCTTGGCGGCGGCCCCGCCGCGCAGGCTGTCGGGCAGCGGCAAGGCGATATGGCCGTCGCGTTGGGCTGCGGCGCTGAGAATGATGGCTTGGGTGTCGGTGAGTTTGGTCATGTTTGCCTCCGTGGCTCCGCCGCGCGGTATGCGTGGCTTCTACCGAGGCGAGCCCGCCATTTGGGCGGGCCGGGACCGACGTGCGATGGCTCAGTCGTCGCGCGTGATCAGGGCAAGCAGGACGGCCGCCATGCCGCCGAGATATTCGCTGCGGCGAAACACGATTTCGTCGATCTCGCTCGCGGTGTTGATGCTCGGGTCGACCTGAAGGTCGCTGCCCATGTGCGGCATGAGGCGGGTGGCCGCGCGGTTGTAGCGCTCTGCAAGGGTGCTGATCATCGGGCTCACTCCGCGTATTCGCCTTCGCCGAAGGCGCTGTCGGTGATGCGCTTCAGCAGGCTGGCGTAGTGCTCGAGGCTGCCAACGGTGGCCCAGCCGATCTCGTCGGGATGGCAGTTGAAATGATCGTCGCTGAGGCTCTGGAGCCGGGCGAGCATCTCGTCGATCTCGGCCTTCTTGCCGATGAAAGCGTTCAAAGCTGCCTCGTTCGACCGGTTCCTCGAACCGGTGGCGGAACCGGTCTCACTGCGGCGTGCCTTCTCGGCGTGAAGTTCTTGGCGGGGCGTTGTCTGCGGGTTCAGGCGGGTCATCGTGGCGGCTCCTTCGGGTGCATCGTTTCGATGTAAGCAGCTTCGCTCTGTCGCCGGTGCTTATCCAGTTTAATCAAAGCAATATCAGTGCTTTATGTAAGGATTGTCGATCATGCCGACACGCCGCTACCAGCTGACAGCCGATTGGCAGGAGATCGGTCAGGGCCCTCTGATGGTCGAGGCTGAAACCAATCAAGCGGTGCTTGTGCATTTCGCGGATACGATCCCCAACACCCCTGACGCGCCCGCGCATCAGGTCAATCGCGGGACCTGCGTCACCTATGAAGGCAGCGCCTCCTGTTATGCGCGGGCGGCCCAGCACCAGATCGCCAAGCTGATCGCCACCGGGGACCTGCTGTGACGGGGCATCATATCCCGGCGGCGGCGCCGCGCTTCGGCGTGTTCTGCATCTGGGCCGAGGAAGGGGCCGATCTCAGCAGCGGTGTCTTCGAGTGGTCCTTCGGAAACGGCAACGAGTCGCCCTCTGGTGTCGGCGTATTTGTGCCCTTCGATTGCGAGCTGTTCGCGATCGGTCTGGTCATTGAAGGCACGGGTCACGCCGAGGTCGAAGTCCGCCAGAACGGCGCAAGCTCTGGCCGCAGCGTTGAGATCACGTCCGGGGACCGGGCCTTCACGGATTTTGCCCAATCGCCCGTTGCCTTTACGGCCGGAGATGTCGTCGGTTTCCGCACCGTGATCGGCGGCGTTGATACGAATGGTGGAACGGTCACAGCCTGGTTCCGCTACCCGATCTAAGAGGCGCGTCATGGAGGGTCTGAGCGAGCGCCAGTATGCCGCCCGCATCGGCCTCTCACGCGGGGCGGTCCAGAAGGCCAAGAGCACGGGACGGCTGGTGTTGCACAGCGATGGCAGCATCGACGCAGAGGCCAGCGATGCGTTGCGTGCGCAGGCGACCGATCCGTCGAAAACGCGCAAGGCCTCGAAGCCGAAGCTCAAACCCGTCTCTGAGGCCGCGGTCTCGGCCGTGGGCGAAACGCTGCGCGAACAAGGGATGTCCGCACCGCCGGTGGGCGGCGGCACGACGTTCCTGCAGGCCAAGACGGCGAACGAAATACTGAAAGCGCAGGAGCGCCGCCTGCGGCTGCAAAAACTGAAAGGCGAGTTGATCGACCGCGCCCGCGCGCTGTCTCTGGTGTTTCGGCTGGCGCGTCAGGAGCGCGATGTCTGGGTGAATTGGCCTGCGCGTGCGGCTGCGCTGATGGCGGCTGATCTGGGCGTCGAGCCCGCCGCAATGCAGAAGGTGCTGGAGAAACATGTCCGTGCCCAGCTCGACGATCTTGCCGAGGTCAAACCTGATCTCAGATGAGGATTTCGAGGGTGCGGCTGAAATCCTGCGCGCCTGGAGCGAAGGCCTCACACCGGACCCGGATCTGACGGTCTCGCAATGGGCGGATCGGCACCGGATGTTGTCCGGTCGAGCATCGGCCGAGCCGGGCCGGTATCGCACGGCGCGCACGCCCTACATGGGCGAGATCATGGATCGGCTCTCACCCGGTGATCCGACACAGCGGATCGTGTTCATGAAGGCAGCTCAGGTCGGTGCGACCGAGGCGGGCAACAACTGGATAGGGTTCGCGATCCACCAGGCGCCGGGCCCGATGCTCGCGGTCCAGCCGACGGTGGAACTGGCGAAGCGAAATTCGAGGCAGCGGATCGATCCGCTGATCGATGAAAGCCCGGAACTGCGGGAGCGGGTCAAACCGGCGCGCTCGCGCGACGCGGGTAACACGATGTTGTCGAAGGAGTTCGCGGGCGGCATCCTGATCATGACCGGGGCCAACTCGGCGGTCGGCCTGCGCTCCACCCCGGCGCGCTACATCTTTCTGGACGAGGTCGATGCCTATCCGGCCTCGGCCGACGAGGAAGGTGATCCGGTCACGCTGGCCGAGGCACGGTCGCTGACCTTCGCGCATCGGCGCAAGGTTTTCCTCGTCTCGACGCCGACCATTCGGGGGATGAGCCGGATCGAACGGGACTTTGATGCCAGCGATCAACGCCGGTTCTTCGTGCCATGTCCGCATTGCGGCGCGATGCAGTGGCTGAAGTTCGACCGTCTGCGCTGGGAGAAGGGACAGCCAGAGTCAGCGGAATATCACTGCGAGGGCTGCGACACGCCCATCGCGGAACACCACAAGACGGCCATGCTGGAAGCGGGCGAATGGCGGGCGACCGCCACGGCGTCTGATCCCAATACGGTTGGGTACCACCTCTCGGCGCTCTATTCGCCCATCGGCTGGCTCAGCTGGGAGCGGATCGTGCGGGCGTGGGATGCGGCGCAGGGGTCGGACGAGGCGATCAAGGCGTTCCGGAACACGATCCTCGGCGAGACATGGGTCGAGACCGGCGAAGCCCCTGACTGGCAGCGGCTCTACGACCAGCGAGAACGTTGGAAACCGGGCATTGTCCCGGCGGGCGGGTTGTTCCTGACGGCCGGGGCCGACGTGCAGAAGGACCGGATCGAGGTCGATGTCTGGGCCTGGGGACGAGGGCTGGAAAGCTGGCTCGTCGATCACATCGTGATCGAGGGCGGGCCCGACCGGCATGAGGCTTGGGGTGAGTTGACCGACCTGCTCGGTCGAACGTGGCCGCACGAGCGCGGCGCGCATCTGAAGATCGCGCGGCTTGCTATCGATACCGGCTACGAGGCCCCGGCGGTTTACGGTTGGTCGCGGGCTCAAGGGTTCGCACAGGTATCGCCAGTAAAGGGCGTGGAAGGGTTCAACCGGGCAAGCCCGGTGTCGGGGCCGACTTATGTGGACGCGACCGAGGGCGGCAAACGTCTGCGCCGCGGGGCCCGGCTCTGGACCGTGGCGGTGTCGACCTTCAAGGCCGAGACCTATCGCTTCCTGCGGCTGGAACGACCGACCGAGGAGGACATGGCCAATGGTGCGGCGTTCTCACCCGGCACGGTGCATTTGCCGCATTGGGTCGAAAACGAATGGCTGAAGCAGTTCGTGGCCGAGCAGCTGGTCACCGTGCGTACGAAGCGCGGCTTTGCCCGGCTGGAATGGCAGAAGCTGCGTGAACGCAACGAGGCGCTGGACTGCCGCGTCTATGCGCGAGCCGCTGCCTGGATCGCGGGCGCGGATCGTTGGACGGACGAAAAATGGCGTGACCTCGAGGATCAGCTTGGGGTCGCTGATGCCTCTGCAGATCCGGCAGGGCAGATCAACAGGCAAGCGCAGACGTCGCAAGGCAAACGCAGGTCCGACTGGCTCGGACGGCGTGGAGGGTGGTTTTGAACATGGCGGACTGGACCGAAACCGAGCTGTCGGCGCTGCGCCGCGCCTATGCCAGCGGCACGACCCGGGTCAGCTATGATGGAAAGTCGGTGGATTATGGCTCGGCCGAGGATCTGCTGGCGCGCATCCGCACCATCGAACGGGACATCGCGGGCACGACACGGCCATTGCCGGTCGCTGGTCTCGCGGGCTTTTCGCGCGGGGACCGCTGATGTCGGCCAACTGGTTTGACCATGCCATAGCCTCTGTTGCGCCACGCACGGCGGCCCGCCGCGTACTTGCAAGGCAGGCGTTTGAAACCCTGACGCGGGGCTACGATGGTGCCGCGAAGGGGCGGCGCACCGAAGGCTGGCGCGCGCCAGGCACCTCGGCCGACACTGAGGTTGGCGTCGCCGGGGCGCTCTTGCGCGACCGGATGCGCGATTTGGTGCGCAACAACCCGCATGCGGCGAAGGCCGTGGCGGTGTTGGTCAACAACATCGTAGGCGCAGGCATCATGCCGCGCGCCGCCAGCGGCAATGACAAACTGGACCGCAAGGTCGATGCGCTCTTTGCGCAATGGTCGGACACGGCCGATGCTGACGGCCAGCTCGACTTCTATGGCCTGCAGACGCTGATCTGCCGCGAGATGGTCGAGGCGGGCGAGGTCCTGGTGCGTCGCCGCCTGCGGCGCGCGAGCGACGGTCTGCCGGTGCCGCTGCAATTGCAGGTGCTGGAGGCGGATTTCCTTGACGCCACGAAATCCGGCGCACTCGGTGCAGGTCGCCTCGTCCAAGGGATCGAGTTCGACCCGGTCGGCAAGCGCCGGGCCTATTGGCTGCACGCCGAGCATCCGGGCGATGCCTATGACGCGCTGCAGAACGCCCTGCAGAGCCGTCCGGTCCCGGCGACCGAGATCGCCCACGTCTATGAAAAGCAGCGTACGCAGGCGCGCGGCGTTCCCTGGGGCGCGCCGGTGATCCGCAGCTTGCGCGATCTCGACGACTATGAAGTGGCCGAACTGGTCCGCAAGAAGACCGAGGCCTGCGTGACCGCCATCGTCTTCGGCGATGATGAGGCGCAACAGGGCATCGCGCCGTCCGTGGTCGATGCCGACGGCAACCGGGTGGAGCAGTTCGAGCCGGGGCTGATCGCCTATGCCCGGGGCGGCAAGGACATCCGGTTCAACCAGCCCGCCGCCACCGGCGGCTATGGCGAATACAAGCGGGCCAGCCTGCACACGATCTCGGCGGGCTTCCGGGTGCCCTACGAGTTGCTGACCGGGGACCTCTCCCAGGTGAACTATTCCTCGATCCGGGCGGGGCTGGTGGAATTCCGCCGCCAGATCGACGCCGTCCAATGGCAGCTGTTCATCCCGATGTTCTGCGCCCCTAGCTGGCGCTGGTTCACCGAGGCCGCATGGGCGGCGGGGCAGATCCCGTCGCCGATTGTACCGGTCGAATGGTCGCCGCCGAAGTTCGAGGCGGTCGATCCGCAGAAGGACGCGATGGCGAACCTGCTGTCGATCCGCTCGGGCACCATGACGCTGGCCGAGGTGATCGCCCGGCAGGGCCGCAATCCCGACGCCGTACTGGCCGAAATCGCGGCGACCAATGCCAAGCTCGATGCGCTGGGGCTGGTACTCGACAGCGACCCGCGCCGCGTCACCAAGACCGGCAGCGCGCAGACCAGCGATCCGGCCACCGATCCGGATGCAGACGAACCGGCCGATGACCCCTCCGCCGACGCGGAAACCGAACCGGCGCAGGCCGACCAACAGGACTGACCTTCATGGACACGATGATCGAACTGCCGGCCATGCGCCGGTCGGCGGAGCTTGCGCCGAACACCGCCGACGCCGACACCCGCACCGTCGAGGTGGTCTGGTCGGCCGGGGCCCGCGTCCGCCGCGCGACCTTCTTCGGCGAGCCCTATGACGAGGAACTGAGCCTCGACCCGGCCCATGTCCGTCTCGACCGGCTGAACGCGGGCGCGCCGTTTCTGAAGGTGCACGAGCTCGACACGCTCGACGCGGTGATCGGCTCGGTCGTGCCGGGCTCGGCCCGGATCGAGAACGGCCGCGGCATCGCGCTGGTGCGGATCAGCGAGCGCGCCGATGTCGAGCCGATCTGGCGCGACATTCAGGCAGGCCACATCCGCGCGGTCTCCATCGGCTACCAGGTCCACCGCTTCGAGGTCTCGAAGCCCGAGGCCGCCCGAGAGCTTTGGCGGGCGGTGGACTGGACGCCGTTCGAGGTTTCCGCCGTCGCGGTCGGGGCCGACCCCGCCGCCGGTTTCCGCGCCCAGCATCCCCTTCACGACTGCGTCCTCCACCGCCGGGACGCCCCCAAAGAGCAAGGAGCATCCCCGATGACGGACAAGACCCAAACCCCGGCGAGCGACGCCGCACCCGCCACCACCCCGCCGACCGAGCCGGTCGAAACCGAGGACACAACCATGACCGAGCCGAAAGCGGCTGCGCCCGACCCGAAGGTCGCCGCCAGCGAAACCCGGGCACTGCCCCATACCGCCCAGACCAGCGCGCCCGACACCGAAGCCGTCGCGACCCGCGCCCGCGAAGCCGAGCGCGACCGCGTCTCCACCATCTACGATCTGGCGGGCCGCCTGAACCTCGAGCGCGGCTTCGCCGAGGATCTGGTGAAGCGCGGCGTCAGCGTCGACGAGTCCCGCCGCCTGATCCTCGACCAGGTCGCGGCAAAGTCGGACGAGACCCGGACCTTCCCCCATGTCTCCGTGCCCCTCGGAGGCAGGGACGAGCGCATCACCCGTCGCGATGCCGTGGCGAACGCGCTGCTGCACCGTTACAGCCCGACGCTGTTCCAGCTGGAGGACGCCGCGCGCCAATACCGCGGCATGACGCTTCTGGAACTGGCTCGCGAGAGCCTCGGCAATGCCGGAGTGAACACGCGCGGCCTCTCGCGCGACGAGGTGGCGACGCGGGCGCTGCATTCCACATCGGACTTCCCCGAGATCCTGTCGGCGGTCACCAACAAGACGCTGCGGCAGGCCTACGAGGCCTATCCCCGCACCTTCATGCTGTTCTGCCGTCAGGTGCTCGCCACCGACTTCAAGGCGATGCACCGAGTGCAGCTGGGGGAGGCGCCGCAGCTGCTGGAAGTCGGCGAGAGCGGCGAGTTCAAGCGGGGCACGCTCGGCGAGAGCAAGGAGAGCTACAAGGTCAAGACCTATGGCCGGGTGGTCGCGATCACCCGCCAGACGCTGATCAACGACGATCTCGACGCCTTCACCCGGATCCCGGCGATGTACGGCAACTCCATCGCGCAGCTGGAGTCGGACGTGGTCTGGGGCATCATCACCGCCAACCCGGCGATGGCCGATGGCAACGCCCTGTTCCACACCAGCCACAAGAACCTTGCGGGCACCGGTGCGGCGCTGGTCGTGGAGGCGGTGGGGGCGGCCCGCGCGGCGATGGCCAAGCAGACCGGGCTCGACAAGAAGACGGTACTGAACGTCCGCCCCGCCTTCCTGATCGTGCCCGCCTCGCTGGAGCTGAAGGCCGAACAGCTGGTGGCACAGAACCTGGTGCCCGCCGCGACGTCCAGCGTGGTGCCGCAGTCGATCCGTACGCTGGCGCCGATCAGCGAGCCCCGGCTCGACGCCGCCAGCGAAACCGCCTGGTACCTGGCGGCCAGCCCGAACCAGATCGACACCATCGAGTACGCCTATCTCGAGGGCCAGCAGGGCGCCTACATCGAGACGCGCAACGGCTTCGATGTCGACGGCGTCGAGATCAAGTGCCGCCTCGACTTCGGCGCCAAGGCCATCGACTGGCGCGGACTCTACAAAAATCCTGGGGCGTAGGTCCGGCTGGCTCCCATGACGATCGATGATCGACAGGGCGCGGTGCCGATCCCCGGTTTCCCCGGATACCACATCGACCGGACCGGCCGGGTCTGGAGCGCGCACCGCAAGGGCAGGATCCCTCGTGGTGCGTGCTCTCGCTGGCTGGAACGCCACGACTGGGCGCTGCGCCAGCCGTGGCGCGACCCCGAAGGCTATCTGCACCATACGCTGGTCCGCGAAACGGCAGGCAGCCGCCAGCGGATCGCCTTGCACATTCTGGTCGCGACCACGTTCCTCGGGTCGCGACCGGAGGGGTTGGTCGTCGCCCATCTCGACGGCGACAAGTCCAACAACCGGGTCGAAAACCTCGCCTACGTCACGCAGCGTGAGAACATTGAGCACAAGCGCGACCATGGCACGATGCCCTGCGGCGACCGCTCGCACCTCTCTCGCCTAACCGATCATCAATGCAGCCGGATGCTCGACTGCCTCGGCGCGGGGTTCTCCCGCCGGGAGGTGGCCGGGGCGTTCGGCGTCACCGTCAGCCACGTCGCCGCCCTGAAGACGGGCCGCATCCGAAAACACCTGACCAATCAGCGCGTCTGAGAAAGGACCCTCCCCATGAAAACCTACGTCCAGCCCGGCAACACAATCACCCTGACCGCGCCCTATGCCGTCGTCTCCGGCGATGGCCTGCTCGTCGGCTCCATCTTCGGCATTGCCGCCGGGGCGGCCGCCCTCGGCGAGCCCGTCGAGGCAGGGCTCGTCGGCGTGTTCGACCTGACCAAGATCGGCTCCCAGGCCTGGACCGTCGGCGCCAGGGTCTATTGGGACGACACCAACAAGCGATGCACGACGGTCGCGACCGACAACACGCTCATCGGCGTGGCCGTCGAGGCGGTGGCGAGCGGCGCGGGCGACACCATCGGTCGGGTGCGCCTGAACGCGACGTTCTGATGAGCGCCTTCGCCGCCGCCGTTGGTGCGCTCTTCGCCGACCCGAACATCGGCCGGGACGCGGTCTATATCGCCGATGGCGGCGCGCCCGTTCTGGTGCGTGCCGTCGCCCGGCGCGCGGACGCCGTCACCGACTTCGGCGACGCCCGGCTCTGGTCAGAAACCACCCGGATCGACCTGCGCGTGGCCGAGGTGGCGAACCCGCGCCCCGGTGACCGTATCGAGATCGGCGGGGACGCCTTCCTGATCCAAGGCGAGCCCATTCGTGACCGCGAGCGGCTGGTCTGGACCGTCGATCTGAGGCCCGCGTGAAACTGAAGCTCGACATCGATCCCGACATCGTTGCGATGATGGCGGCCGAAGTCGCTGCGGGCGAACGCGCCGTCACCGCTGCCATGCGCGAGGCCGGGACCGGGCTGAAGACGGCGTGGAGGCTGCAGATCACTGGCGCGGGGCTCGGGCCCCGGCTGGCCAACTCGATCCGGAGCCAGAACTTCCCGAGATCGGGCGAGAGCCTGGACGCGGCAGCACTGGTCTGGTCGAAGGCGCCGGTCATCGTCGGCGCGCATGACACGAGGCCGCTGATCCGCTCGAAGAACGGGTTCTGGCTGGCGATCCCGCTACCCGCCGCAGGCAAATCCCTGCGCGGCGGCAGGATCACGCCCGGCGAATGGGAACGGCGACGCGGTCTTCGCCTGCGCTTCGTCTACCGCCGCACCGGCCCGAGCCTGCTTGTGGCGGAGGGGCGGCTGAACACGAAAGGCCAGGCGGTCGAGTCACGCTCGAAGACCGGACGCGGCAAGGTCACCGCGCCGATCTTCCTGCTGGTGCCGCAGGTCAAGCTGCCAAAGCGGCTGGATTTGGCAAGGGATGCCGACCGGGCGTTGGACAGCGTGCCGGGGCTGATCGTGGCGAATTGGGTGGAGGAACGGATCTAAATGGTTTGAAAAAGACTACCAGATCGATTGGAGCTTGGTGATGTCTACTCCCGCATCCTCCAAGCGCTGCCTAGCTGCTGATTGAACTTCTGGATCAAAAGACTCGCTGTGTTTTAGGACGAGAGCTTCTCCGGTCAGTTCAGGGAGACCTCGTTCGATCAGCATGTTGAAGCCATCAGTGGGAGCTTTGCTCGTAGCAAAGTCAATAAGGGTCTGCTTGACCCCGACCCGGCCGATCTTCTGTCGAGTTCTGGAGAGGCGAACCGTCTTTCCGCGCTCGTCACGAAGAACCTCCTCAAAGGCGTGAATCGTCATCCAGAAGTCATGTTCAATGCTTCCCGGCGCCTGATCGGGAAGGACCTCGATCAATCGTCTGAATGCCGCATCAGCGACAGCCGTGACGCCCATCCTCTGTGCGTTCTCACGAAAGCGTCGCAGCTGATCGGCATCGGTTGAACCTGCGATAGAAGCAAGGATCTTTGCGTGATCGCTCATCACTCAAACCTCCTGCGCGGTTGGAGCCAAATCAGACGCACAAGTCGCTGAACTTTGGAGCAAGGTGTAGCTTTTGATTGGCTCGCCCTTGACGAACGCGCGGCGCGGCTTCCCAGCGTCATCCAGCAACGGCTGGGCATTGATCGCGTTCTTGATGTACCAGCCGAGATACATATTGAGCGGGGTCTTCTTTGGCGCGCCGTCGGTATATGCGTCAGCCTCAATGACTTGCTCGTACAGATGGCGTGTCTTCGCGTCGGACATGAGCTCGCGGAAAACCGTTAGAGTGAAGTGTTCATCGAAGCGCCCGGCATCGAATACATCGCGAGCTTTGCGTTGCGCAGCGCTGTAAAGAGTCTCCATGTTGTCGAGCTCCTTTTGCCTTTCCGGCGGAAGATGGTCGTAGACAGCACGTTCCAGCGCTCTCTGCATGAAAGCGGACGGATCCAAGCCAGCTTCGGCCGAGAGCTTCTGAACGAGATCAAAGACGTCTGTCTTCAGACGAAATGAAACGCGTGTTGTGTTTTCGGTAGCCATTGCTTCTCTCACATGGTGCGGACACCTGTGAATATAGGCTGGCTGAGTGATGCTGTCAACACGGTGCCGACACCTGTGAATGATGGGACGGAATGCCCAGCCCTCGTGAAACCATCCTCGCCGCGCTGCACGCGCGGCTCTCGGCGCTACCGGCAACCGCCCTGCGCGGTGACGTGCTGCCCGAGCGCGTCCCAGCCGAGGGCCTGCTGATCCTGCGCGACGGCGAGCCGGGTGAGCCGGAGGTGACGCTGTCGCCCCTGCGCTACCACTACCAGCACCGCGCCGAGATCGAGGCGGTCGTGCAGGGCGCGGATCGTGACGCCGATTTCGACACGCTGACCGCCAGCATCGGCACTGCACTCGCCGCCGACCGCACGCTGGGCGGGCTCTGCGACTGGGTCGAGGCGGAAGCGCCGCGCCCCGTGGACTTGGCCGTAGAGGGCGCAGCGAGCCTCAAGGCCGCCGTGATTCCGGTCGTGCTGCACTATTCCACGGCCGATCCGCTCGGCTGATCCCGACAACCCGAGGAGAACACCATGGCACGAGCCCAGGGGGCGCGGGCGCTGATGGCGCTTGCATTCGAGACGACCTATGGAACGCCGCCCGCGAGCGGCTTCACGAAGATGCCGTTTGCCAGCACGACGCTCGGCGCCGAGCAGCCGCTCCTGAACTCGGAGCTGCTCGGCTACGGCCGCGATCCGCTTGCGCCGATCAAGGACGCGGTGACCGCGGACGGCGACGTCGTCGTGCCGCTCGACGCCGAGGCGTTCGGGTTCTGGCTAAAGGCGGCCTTTGGTGATCCAACCACGACCGGCACGGGCCCGTGGACGCACGAGTTCCAGTCGGGGGCCTGGGCGCTGCCCAGCCTCTCCATCGAGACCGGCATGCCGGAGGTGCCGCGCTACGCGATGTATTCCGGCTGCGTGCTCGACCAGCTGACCTGGCAGATGCAGCGCTCGGGCCTGCTGACCGCCACGGCCCGACTGGTGGCGCAGGGTGAGACGGTGGGGACGACCACCGGCGCCGGCACGCCCGCATCGCTGGAGCTGAAGCGGTTCGGCCATTTCAACGGGTCCATCACTCGGAACAGCCTGGCCCTCGGCAACGTGGTCTCGGCCGACATCACCTACGCCAACAACCTCGACCGGATCGAGACCATCCGCTCGGACGGCCGGATCGATGGCGCGGACCCGTCCATCGCGGCGCTGACCGGCTCGATCGAGGTGCGCTTTGCCGACAGCACACTGGTGACGCAGGCGATCAATGGCGATCCCTGCGAGCTCGAGTTCGGCTATGCGCTGCCGTCCGGCGAGAGCTTCACCTTCACGGTGCACGCCGTCTACCTGCCGCGACCGCGCATCGAGATCTCCGGGCCGCAGGGCGTTCAGGCGACCTTCGATTGGCAGGCCGCGCGCGACAGCGTGGTCGGCCGTATGTGCACCGCAACCCTCGTGAACGACGTGGAGACCTACTGATGCTGACGCTCGATCTGACCAACGCGCCGCACTGGCATGATCTCGTTTCCGGCGTCCGGGTGCAACTGCGCCCGCTGACCACCGCGCTGATGGTGGCGACGCGCAGCGATCCGGCTGTTGAGGCCGTGCCCGAGGATGCCTCCGACGAGGAACGCGCCGTGGCCTTCGCCAGGGCGTTGGCGCGACGGGCAGTGCTCGCCTGGGAGGGTGTGGGCGATGCGGACGGCAATGCGATCGACCCGAGCCCCGAGGCGGTCGACGCGCTGCTCGACGTCTGGCCGATCTTCGAGGCCTTCCAGCTGACCTACGTCTCGAAGGGTCTCCTGCTGGAGCAGGAAAAAAACGCCTCCGCGCTCTCGCCGACTGGTCCTTCGGCGGGGGCGACCGGTACTGCCAGTCCTGCCTGAGCGTCTGCTCTGACTGCCCGGCGCGGCTGAGTCGGCCGCTCACCCATGAAGGCTGGCAGGTCTGGGACCTGGTCGGCCGCTTGGGCGGTCAACTGCGGGCGGTGCCCGGCGCGGTGATCGGCTGGGACCTGACCGCAGCGCTCTCGCTCGCCGACGCCCTCGGCGTTCCGCCCCCTGCCGCGGCCGAGCTCCTGCCCGTCGTCGAGGCGGTGATGGTCGAGAAGCTCAACGAACGGATGGAAGCCTCGCATGGCCGAGAAACGCGTTAGCGTCCGACTCGCCGCAGTCGGCGGGCGACAGGTGCGCGCCGAACTGGAAGGCGTTGGCGAGGCCGGCAAGCGCGGGTTCGGCCGTCTGAGCCGCGAGATGGAAGCGGCGAACGCGCGGCTCGCGGGTTTCGCGCGGCGTGCCAAGGTGGCGATGGCGGCGGCTGCTGCGGCCGCGACCGCCTCGCTCGGGCTGATCGTTCGCACCACCGTGGCAGCCGGCGCCGAGATCCGCCAGTTCGCCCAGGTCGCCAACACCGCGCCCGAGACCTTCCAGCGCTGGTCGGCCGCGTCGCGCACCGTCGGCATCGAGCAGGACAAGCTCGCCGACATCCTCAAGGACGTGAACGACCGGGTCGGCGATTTCCTGCAGACCGGCGGCGGGCCGATGGCCGACTTCTTCGAGAAGGTGGCGCCGCGCGTCGGCGTCACGGCCGACATGTTCGCGAAGCTGTCGGGGCCCGAGGCGCTGCAGCTCTATGTCGACACGTTGGAGCGTGCCGGGCTCGGCCAGCAGGAGATGACCTTCTATCTCGAGGCCATGGCCTCGGACGCGACACGCCTGCTGCCGCTTCTCAGGAATGGCGGAACGGAGATGGCACGGCTCGGCGCACAGGCGGCCGATCTCGGCGCGGTCCTCGACGGCACGGCGCTGGAGTCGCTCCGGCGCACGCAGGCCTCGCTCGGTACCCTGTCGCTGGTCTTCGAGGGGCTCCGGAACCGCATCGCCGTCGCCGCGGCGCCCGCGGTCGAGTTGCTGGCCCGGACCTTCGTCGCCCTCGCCTCCGAGGGTGGCATCCTGCGCACGGCCATCGACGCGCTGATCGGCAATCTCGGCCGGCTTGCGAGCTATGCCGCGGCCTTCGCCGGCTTCATGGCCGGGCGCTGGGTCGCGGGACTGCTCGCCGCCGCAGTCTCGGTCAGGGGTCTTGCGACGGCGCTGGTCGTGCTGCGCGGCGCGCTGATCCGGACCGGCTTCGGCGCGCTGATCGTCGGCGCGGGGGAACTGATCTACCAGTTCGGCCAGTTGGTTGCGGCGACCGGCGGGTTCGGCGCGGCGATGGGTCTCCTGAAGGATGTCGCCGTTGAGGTCTGGGAGCGGATCAAGCTCGGCGGCCAGTCGCTCGGCCTGGCTCTGCAATCGGTCTGGGCGACCATCGAGACCGGCTGGCTCCGGGTCATCACCACGCTCCAGAAGAAGTGGGCCGACTTCCTGCACGGGATCGCCGGCGGTCTCTCCGGCATCCCCGGCATGGAAGACACCATGCTGGCGGTCAGCAACGCCGCGATCCGGGCGGGTTCGTCCTATTACGAGATGGCCTCGGCCGCCGACGCCGCGAGAGCGCATGCCGACGGGTTCGCCGCCTCGGCACGCCAGGCCGCCGCGGACGCCGTGGCGCCGCTCGCCTCGATCAAGGCGCTGAAGGACGCGGTGGCTGCGGCCGGCACCGAGGCGGACGCAGCACTCACCACCGCGACGGCGGCGGCCGAGCGGTTCAATTCGGCGCTGACCACGCCGGGCGGCGGGTCGCCCGATGCGGCCCTCGACAAGACGACGGGCGCCGCGAAGCGCACCGGCGCGGCGCTCGATGACGCCGCCAACGTCGCGAAACGCTCCTGGGAGACGGCCGGGGCCGCGATCGACAAGACCAAGGAGATCGCCCAGGGGATCGCCGAGGACATCACCGGTCCGATCAAGGACGCGCTGCGCTCGGGCGAGCTCAGTTGGCGGACTTTTTCGACGGCCGTGGCCGGGATCGCCAAAAACCTTGCGAACCGGCTGATCGACCAGGCCTTCAAGCCGATCGAGGACGCGCTGGTGCGTGCGCTCTCCGGCGGGTCCGGCGGCAGTGGCGGGATCTTCGGCTCGCTTCTCGGTGTCCTTGGCAGCGCGATCGGCGGGCTCTTCGGGTTGGGCGGCGCATCGCCGATCCCGGCGGTTATCGGACCCGGCACGGGCGGGCTCTATGCCCGCGGTGGGATCTTCGACCGGGCTGGCGAGGTCGCGGCCTTCGCCCGCGGTGGGGTATTCGGGGGCGGCATCGTCGATCGCCCGACGGTCTTCCCGTTCGCCCGCGGCATCGGGCTGATGGGCGAGGCCGGGCCGGAAGCGATCCTGCCGCTCCGGCGCGGCGCCGGAGGCCGGCTCGGGGTCGAGGCACGGACCGAGGCGCCACCGCCGCCCGCGACCCGGATCATCAACGTGCTCGATCCTTCCGTGGTCGGCGACTATCTCGCGACACCAGCCGGCGAGCGCGCGATCGTCAACGTCATCCGCCGCAATCGGGGCGCCTTCGATGCCTAGGCTGTGGCCCTATCCGGTCCGCCAGCCCATCGAGGAGGTGCTGGAATGGCGCACGGACGTGCTCGCCGCCCGCGCGGCGGAACAGCGGATCGCACTCCGCCCGGCACCGCGGGAGATCCTGAGCTACACCCATGTCCTCGATGCGGCCGGGATCGCGCGGGCGACGGAGCTGGCGCGGGCCGGGCTGACGGACAGCTGGCTGGTGCCGCTCTGGTCGATGACCATGCGGCCGGGCGTCGATCTTGCCGACACGGACACCGTCATCCCCATGGACACCGGTCTCGGCGACTGGCGCGGACCCGGGCACGGCATCGTCGCGATCGATGGTGGAGAGGCCCACACGATCGAGATCGCAGAAGTCTTCCCGGACCGCCTGGAACTGGCGAGCCCGGTCGGCATCGCGGTGTCGAAGGCGCTGGTGGCGCCGGTGCGCACCGGCCAGCTGACCGCGCCGGTCGAAGTCACGCGCCGCCGCCAGGGGCTCGGGACGGTCACCGCGACCTTCACACTGACCGATGCGGCGAGCGCCGGCACATCGCCGTACCCGGGCCACCAGGGGCTCGACGTCGTCACCGAGCCGACGGTGCTGCGCCAGCCGCTCTCGGAGAGCATGGCCCGGACCGTCGACATCGTCGACAACGGGTTTGGTCCGCTGGTCATTGAGCCCGTGCGCGACCACCTGCAGCGCCGCTCCAGCCTCACGCTGGTCGATCACGGCCCCACCGCGCGATGGACGCGGCGGCAGTGGCTCATGTCGCTCCGTGGCCGGCAGCGTGCGTTCTGGCTGCCGACCTGGGGTCGCGAGTTGGTGCTGCAGGCGCCGGTCGCGGCCTCGGACACGTCCATGGCCGTGGCGCCCATCGCCGATCTCACCGCTTATGTCGGCCGGCACGTCATGGTCGATCTGCCTGCCGGTCCGGTCTTCCGCGAGATCACTGGCGCCGTCTTCGATGCGCTCGGGTACCGGCTCGAGATCGCCGCGCCTGGTGTCGCCGTGCCGCTCGGGACTCCAGTGCACTTCCTGACGAAGGTCCGGCTCGATGCCGACCGGGTCGAACTCGAACACTCCGCCACCCGGACCGAAATGTCGGTCACCGTCATCGAGGTCCCAGGATGACCTACGACGCGCTCGAAGCCGCGACCTCCGAGGGGCGGCCCTATTTCCTCTATCTCTTCACCGAGGAGGCGACGGTCTGGCGTTTCACCAGCCGCGCCTCGGATTGGGTCTCGCCCATGGGTGCCATCGCCGACGAGACGGAGGATCTGGTCTGGACGGCCTCACCGGTCAGCCACGGCTCCGTCGTGCAGAGCAGCGATCCGCGCCGCGTCGATCTCTCGGTGACCTTCCCGATCTCGGACACCTTCGCCCGGCGCTGGCTCGGTCCGCGCGGGCGGCGAGTGACCACGCTGACGATCTACCGCGGCCATGAGCAGGTGCCGGCCGAGGTGGTCGCGCACTGGAAGGGCCGGGTCGTTTCGGCCCGCACCGACGGCGCCCGGATCGTGCTCCGCTGCGAGTCGCTGTTCACTGCCATGCGCCGCGAAGGGGTGCGGGCGAAGTACCAGCGGCTCTGCCGCCACGCGCTCTACGGCCGCGGCTGCCGGCTCGACATCGAGGGCTTCCTGGTGCCAGGCACCGCGACGGCCAGGACAGGCCTGCAGGTCACCGTCCCCGAGGCGGCGCTGCAGCCCGATGGCTGGTATCGCGGCGGCGTGCTCCGCCATGCCGGTCTGCCGGCCTTCATCACCGGCCATGCCGGCGACACACTCACCCTCGCCGGTCGCCTGCCGGAGCTGGAAGCCGCCATCGACGATCCGGAGGTGGTCGCGGCCGTCGAGATCGCTCCGGGCTGCGATCTTCGCCGCGACACCTGCAGCGCGAAGTTCGCCAACCTGCTGAATTTCGGGGGTTTTCCCCTGATCCCCGGCAGAAATCCCTTCGGCGGCTCCAGCATCGTTTGAGACGATGGCGTGGGCCGGCCCGACCCCCGGCTCAGGGGCTCGTGATCGGTGGCGGCTTCCGGCGCTTGCCGGACAGCGCATTCCACACGATGGCGGCGAGCAAGACCGCGCCGCCGACCAGTGTATTGACGGTGGCGGTCTCGCCGAGGAAGAGCCAGACCCAGAGGGGGCCGAGCAGCACTTCGGCGAGCGACAGGAGAGCGAGTTCGGCGGCCGGCAGGCTGCGCGATCCGAGCGTGTAGAGTATGAGGCCCGCGCCGACCTGGAAGACGCCCATGCTCATGGCGATGGCGCTGTCCCGGGCGGTGAGCAGCACGGGCAGGTCGAGCGACAGACAGATGCCGAAAGTGATGACGATGGCGAAGATCCCCGAGAGGAAGACCGAGGGCAGCATCTCTCCTGACTTGCCCCAGCGAAGCGCCACCGTGAAGACGGCGAAGCCGAGGGCCGAGCCGAGGGCGGCAAGGCTGCCAAGGAGCGCCACGCTGCCGGACTTGTCGGCGACCATGATGGCGATGCCGCCGATGGCGACGGCGATGGCGATCCATGTGGCGCGGCGCACCGGCTCGCGCAACACGATCCAGCCGAGGACCGCTGCCATGAAGGGCGCGGTCGCGAAGAGCAGCATCGCGTTCGCGACGGAGGTGGCCTGAATAGCGTAGATCCCGCCGGAATAGGCCGCCACCAGCGACAGCGCCGCGACGACGGCCGGCAACCCGGTGCGACGGACCTGCGCGAAGGGGCTTTCGCCGGACCGCAGGCGCAGCACCAGATACAGAAACAGTGTCAGGCTGATCGAGCGGTAGAGCAGGATCTGCCAGACCAGCGCGTCCTCGATCATCCGGATGCCGAGTCCGACCGTGGACCATAGCACGCCGGCGGCGAAGACGAAGAGAACGCCGTGCCTCTGCGTCTGCGAGACGGCTGTCGGTTGGTCGATCGAGGTCATCGCGGGCTCCGGTCAGCGGCTCTCGGCCTGGACGGTAACCCGCAAGACGGGATTCCGATGCCTCGTTTGCGACATCTCGTTCCCGTGGTCGAGGTCGCCCCGGGCCGCGATCAGCGCCGCGACACCTGCAGCGCCAAGTTCGGTGACCTCTCGGACTTCGGCGGCTTCCCCGACGTCCTCGGCCGCAATCCCCTCGGCGGCACCACAATCGTCTGATCCGCCCAAACTCCTTGAGCCCCGCCCATGGTCTGGAACTTCGTGATCCAGATCGTCATCAGCCTGGTGCTGACGGCGATCTCCTATGCGCTGACACCGCGCCCCAAGACCGAGGTCCCGAAAGCCGCCGGTCTCGACGACTTCGACCTGCCGACCGCCGAGGAAGGCCGGCCGATCCCGGTCGTCTTCGGCACCGTGCTGCTCCGCGGGCCCAACGTCGTCTGGGCCGGCGATCTCCGCGTCGATCCGATCCGCAAGAAGGGCAGCAAGAAGTGACCCGCGTCTACGCGAAGGACATCCGCGCCGCAAAGCTCTGCTTCGGCGGTGCCCGCTCGTGGTTCCGCCGGCACGGGCTCGACTGGCAGGACTTTTTGGCCAACGGCATCGCGGCCGAGCGGCTCGCGGCGACCGGCGACGCGCTGGCCTTCCGCGTGATCGCCATCGCGCAGGAGCGCGAGGGGTGCGACCCCCGCGAGGAACGGGAGGCAGCCGATGGGCGGTAGCTCCAAGGCCCAGACCGTCGGCTACCGCTATTCGCTTGGCGCCCATCTCGCGCTCTGTCACGGCCCGGTCGACGCGATCCGCGAGATTCGGGTCGACGACCGAACCGCATGGTCGATCGGCGCCGGCACCGTCGTCACGCAGGGCGCCGGCGTCGGCGCGCAGGCGAGCTTCGGCACCGTTGCCGGCATGTCGGCCATCGCGGGCGGCGCCGAGGAAGACGTGGCCTATGTCCGGTTTCCCGGCAGTCTTTCCGGGATCCGGCTCGGCGCGGGCTACGAGCTCGAACTCGGAACGGACGGCGTGACGCTCACCGTGACCGTCCAGTCGATCCGCTTCGATGGCGACAACGACATCACCACCTGGCTGGTGACGCCGAAGAGCACGGCCTTCGCCGCCCAGAGCGTGACCGTGAAGGAGGCCGCGAGCGGTGGGACTGCCACGGGCACGCAGGGCGCCGGGGCTGGCGCCGCCGGCGGCCGGATCCGAATCGACAAGCCGAGCCTCTTCGGTGGCGACAGCCGCGAGGGCGGCATCGTCGGCGACATCGACGTCCTGATGGGTGCACCCGACCAGGGGCAGAACGACTACCTCGCTGCCAGGGCGGGGGCGGACGTGCCCGGCTATCGCGGGCTCTGCTCGCTGGTGCTGCGGCAGGTCTATCTCGGGCTCAATCCCTATCTGAAGCCCTGGTCGGTGCGGCTGACCCGGATCCTGAAGGCCGGGGACGGGGTGCAGCAATGGTATCCCGAGAAGGCCCAGATCGTGCCCGAGGCCCGGATCGGCGACGCCGCGATCTACATCGCCATGGACGCCTCGGGTTCGATGTCCGGCACGCGCATGGCGGCGCAGCGAGTTGCCGTCTCGACGCTCGTCGCCGAGATCGGCGCAAACGCGGCCGAGCCGAACGATCTCCACATCCTGACCTACAATTCCGGCGTCACTGGCAGCATCACCCGGCGGAATGCGGCGGCCGCCGACTACGACGCGCTCAAGGCCTGGGTCGATGCGCTCCCGAGCACGACGAGCGGCGGCACCGACTACGGCGCGGCCGTCAGCGAGGCGGCCGGCTTCTTCGCAGGCAGCGGTTCGAAGCGCCGGCTGCTGATCTTCGTGACCGATGGCGAACCGAGCCCGGCCTCGACCCTCGAGACCGCCAAGGCGACGCTGGCGGGGATCTCCGCGGTCGACGTCTTCGCCTTCAACATCGCGCTCTCGGACACGAGCGCGACCGGCCAGCTTGACAACACGCCCGTCGATGGGGTGCCGGTGGTGCCGCCCGGCGATCCGGACGTGCTCGTCGCCTCGCTGCGCGCGGCCTTCGGTGACGGGCCGGACATGAACCCGGCCCATATCGTCCGCGAATGCCTGACCAATGCCGACTGGGGGCTCGGCCACAACGACGCCGACATCGGCCCGAGCTTCACGGCGGCGGCCGATGCGCTCTTCGCCGAGGGCTTCGGGCTCTCGCTGCTCTGGCAGCAGGAGTCCACGATCGAGGACTTCCTGGCCGAGGTGCTGAAGCACATCGACGCCTTTCTCTACGTCGACCGCCGGTCCGGGCGCTGGGAGCTGCGGCTGATCCGCGCCGACTACGATCCCGACACCCTGTCGGTCTTCGACGAGACCAATGTCGTCGACTGGGGCGAACTCGGCCGGCGTGAGGCCGCCGATCTCGTCAACAGCGTCACGGTGCGCTTCACCGACGTCCGCACCGACCGCACAGGCTCGGTCAGCGTCACCGACACGGCGCAGGTGCAGTTGATGGGCCAGATGGTCGGCGCCACGGTCGACTATTCCGGCATCCGCTTCGAGAGCCTCGCTGTCCGCGTCGCCGAACGCGATCTCCGCGCCCTCTCAGCGCCGATCCTGACCGGCGAGATCGCGGTCAACCGGGCCGGCGCCGAACTCGAGCCCGGCGACGTGATCCGGCTGGTCAGCCCGACCCGGGGGCTCGATGGGGTGATCGTCCGCGTGGTCGAGATGGATCATGGCGACGGCCGCGCCAACGGCATCCGGCTGAAGATCGCCGAGGATGTCTTCGCCTTGGGCGAGACTGCCCTCGTCGGCGGCGACACCGGTGATCCGGGCGATCTCATCGTGCCACCGCAGCCGCTCGCCCGGCGCTGGGTCGCGGAAGCGCCGTACTGGCTGCTCGTCCAGGAGCTTGGCCATGCTCAGGCCGATGCGCTGCTCGACGAGGATCCCGATGCCGGCGCGCTTGTCGCCGCGGGCGAACGACCGTCCTCCGACGCGCTGTCGGCGCAGGTCTGGACCGATGCCGGTCAGGGCTATGCGCTCGAAGGGGCGTCCGAGTTCGTGCCTTCCGCGATCTTGGCCGCCGACGTGACCGACGACCCGGCCGAGCGCGATCTTCCCGTCAGCGACTGGACCGGCCTCGCGGACGTGACCATCGGCACGCTCGCCGCGCTCGGCGACGAGTTCGTGCGTATCGACGGCGTAGCGGCAGACACGCTGACGGTCGGCCGGGGTTGCCTCGACACGGTGCCGCGCGCCCATGCCGCCGGCACCCCGATCCTGTTCTGGCAGGAGCTTGCCAACGCCTCCGAGGCGCGCTTCGCCGCCGGCGAGGAGGTCGGCGCAAAAATGTTGCCGGAGACCGGGTTCGGCATCCTGCCGCTGGCTGAGGCGCCGGAGGACCGTGTGACGCTGGCCAGCCGCGCCATCCGGCCGCTGCCACCGGGCGATCTCCGCGCCGGCGGTCTCTCGCTCGTCAACCCGAACTTGCTGAACCAGGGGCCGATCGATCTGACCTGGGCCCATCGCGACCGGCTCGCCCAGACGAGCCCGGTCTTCGACGCCTACACCGCCCCCGACATCGGCCCCGAGCCGGGTGTCGCCTATGTCGTCGAGATCCGCTGGGTCGATCCCGACACCGACCTCGCGCTCGATCCACCCGCGGCGGTACTCGACGCCGGCGCCGGCACCGCCTTCACCCTCAACAAGGAAGACGTGCCGCTGCTCGATGCACCCTCCGGCACGAAGCATCTCGACGTCCGGGTCCAGGCGCGGCGCCTGGTCGGCGCCCAGACCTACGAGGCCTGGACCGCGCGCTCGGTCCGGCTCTTCATGCCGGACGGCATCAAGATCGCCGAGGCTTCCGCCTGGACCGAGTTCGGCGGCGGCGCGCTGCTGACCGTCGCCCTGACGCAGATCTTCGAGGATCGGGGCGGCGCCGGTGCGCTCACCACGACCGAGGCCAGTCTCTTCCTCGATCTCGGCGGGGCGGCCCGACTGACCGTCCCGAGCGCCGAAGCCTGGCTCGCCCTCGGCGGCGAGGCGCGCCTCTCGATCCCCGTCGCCGAGACCTTCCATGAACACGGCGGCGCCAGCGCCCGTCTCAGCACCGCATCCGCAGAACTCTACATCGAGGTGATCCCATGAGTTACGTCCTCCATCTCGGTCACCAGGAGACCGACCTAGCCGGTATCTCCGGCCGCATCAGCACCGATGCCGCGGGCTTCGACCCCGAACTCGACGTCAACTGCGTCCGTATCAGTTCGAACAACTGGGCGTCCGTCCCGTTCTCGGCGGCCTGGGCCGCCCCGACCGGCGATGTCTGGCTCGGGTTCCACTATCGCGCCCCATCCTACAACGCGCACGTAATGGGCGCCGATGGCAGCTTCCTGGAGTTCTACGATGCAAGCGATGCGCTGGTCGCACAGGTGCGGACGGAGCGCGATGACGAGAAGTACCATGCCAAGGCGTTCGGCGACACGACGGTGGACGGCGCCTCCTCGTTCATCGCGGCCACCGGTCAGGCCTACTGGGTCGATGTGCGCATCGCCGTCGACACGGACATCACCATCGAGTTCTACATCGACGGCATCCTGCAGAGCAGCGCCGCCGCACCGAACACAGGCGGCAAGGGCCGGCCGGTCCGCTGCACCTGGAAGAACCAGTATCTCTTCGATCACCACGGCGTGCACACCTGGTACTACGCTCACATCGCGGTGCTGGATGGCGTTTCGACCATCGGCCGGCGTTTCGTGCGCCGCACCCCGGACCTGGTCGGCACCCATAACGCCATGTCGGGCGGGATCGACGCCCTGAAGGACAACGACATCGCCACCCGGGTCGCGAGCGACGTCGTCGGCCAGCGGCTGTCGTTCTCGCTGGCGGGGCCGACCGGACCGGCCGCGCCCTCGGCGCTCGCCGCCGTTCACGTCAAGCAGATCGCGCAGGCCGGGACCTCCGGGCCGACCGGCGCCGCCGGGTTCCTGAGGATCGGCGCGACCGACTACGATGCCACGCCCGGGACACCGTCCGCCGATGCGCCGACGCCGCTCTATTCGACCTGGGAGACCGACCCGAGCAGCGGCAGCGGCTGGACCACCGGCGCCCTCCCGGCCGAGGTCGGGATCGTCTCGACATGACGCCGCCCCGCAGCGACGAGGGCTTCGTGCGCATGCCGGACCACGAGTTCGAAGAAATCCTGGCCTGCGCGGCGGAAGAGGGCGCCAAGCGGGCGCTCGCCGATGTCGGGCTCGACGGCGACGAGGCCGCGCTCGACATCCGCGATCTGCGTTCCCTGGTGGACTGCATCCGGCTGGTGCGCCGTACCGCCATGCAGACCGCCGTCCGCATGATCACCACCGGCGTCATGCTGGCGCTGTTGGCGGGCATCGCCATCAAGCTGAAGATCTTCGGCGGCGGTCCGTAGCCGCTCACCACCCCATCGATCGCCCCAACCGTACCCGCCCTTGAGGCGGGTTTCTTCGTTTCGGAGGACCCCCATGACGACGACCTTCCACCGCCATTGGCGCGACGTACCCGAGAGCGGCTGGCGCTGGCCGAACTTCAGCCCGGCCGAGATCGCCTGCCGAGGGACGGGCAAGCTGCTGGTCAACGAACTCGCCCTCGACAAGCTGCAGGCGCTGCGCGACCGGCTTGGGAAGCCGCTGATCGTCCGCTCGGCCTATCGCAGCCCCGAGCACAACCGGACCGTCGGCGGCGCGACCCGGTCCAAGCATCTCGACGGCGCCGCCTTCGATATCGCCATGACGAACCACGACCCGGTCATCTTCGAGGCGGCGGCGCGCGAGGTCGGGTTCCTCGGCTTCGGGTTCTATCCGCGCTCGGGCTTCATGCACATCGATCTCGGGCCGGCGCGTCAGTGGGGCCAGCGCTTCCCGGTCCGGGCGGTGCCCTTCGCTGCCGAAACCCCGCATGCGCGCGAGGTCCTGGCCGACAGCCGCACGATGAAGGGCGGCGGCGCGGCCGGTGTGGCGACGCTGGGCGCAGCCGGGGTCGAGGTGGCGCAGAGCGTCCTAGCCGAGACCCAATCCGCAATCCTGCCGCTCGTGCCGTATCTCGACACCCTGCGCTGGGTGTTCATCGCGGTCGCCCTCGGCGGCATCGCGGTCACCATCTATGCCCGCCTCGACGACTGGAAGCGGGGGCGGCGGTGATCGCCGCACTTCTCACCGGGATCGCCGCCAGCCCTTGGGGGCGGGCGGCGCTGCGCTGCGGAGCCATCGCGCTGGCAGTGCTCCTGTTCCTGTTTTCGCTTCGGCGCTCCGGGGAGCGAGCAGGACGCCTCGCCGAACGCCTTGAGACCAGGGAGAAGGCCAATGATGTCCAACGCCAGATGCTGGAGGCCGCGGCGCGTCGCCCTCGCAATCGCAGCGATCTTGCTGAGCGGCTGCGCGACGGTCGGTTCTGACGGTAGCGGGCCAGGGGCGTGCCCGCCAGTCGTCGAGCACAGCAGGGAGTTCCAGGCGCGGGCGGCCGATGAGGTTGCCCTGCTGCCCGAGGGATCGGCGATCGAGGAGATGCTGAGCGACTATGCCGTGATGCGAGAGCAGGCGCGGACGTGCCGATGAAGCAGCGGTCTCAGCACAGAGCGATAGGTTCCGAGCGACACAATAAATGCGCGGGCATCTCTGGGCTAGACGAGCAATATGTTGTTTGTGTTGTAAAAATTCGATGACCACGGATGTCCATAGAGGCGGCGGCCGCGCGTCTCGCGGCCGCCGCGTGATGGCACGCCTCAGGCGGCGGCCTTGCCTGCCGAGACCACCGGGAAGTCGATGTCGGTCGCGGCGACGTGGTTGAGGTAGTTGGTGAAGATGTTCGCCACTACGTTCGCAACCGTCTCGACGATGTCGGCCTCGGTCAGCCCTGCAGTCCGTGCGGCATCGAGGTCCGCATCGGCGACCATCCCCTTCGCGACCACGATGGTGACCGCAAGTCGCAGGATCGCGGCCGTGCGCGGGTCGTCTGCTCGGCCGACGAGATGCGCCTTCACCGCCTCGGGCGCGACTTTCAGCCCGGCCGAGATCGCGGAATGCGCCGAGGCGCAGTAGTCGCAGGCGTTCGCCCCGGCGACGGCCAGCGCGATCGCCTCGCGGGTGCGGGCGTCGAAGCCGCCGCGTCCGAGCGCTTCCCCAAGGCCGAGAAGCCCGGTCAGCACTGCGGGCTGGTTCGCGGCGACGCGGTAGAGGTTCGGCACCATGCCGATCTTGCCCTCGATGGCGGTGAAGAGTGCGGCGGCCTCTGGGGTGGCGGCGGCGTCGGAAATCTGGGTGATACGAGCCATTGGATGTGTCCTTTCGATATGCAGAGGGATCAGGCCGCGACCATCGCGGTTTCGAGTTTTGAGAGTCCGATGACCGCGACGACGGCTGCGCCGTTCAGCCAGTAGTAGGCAGCATCGAGCCCGGAAAAGCCGAGCGCGAAGGGCAGGATCAGGAAGAGGAGGCCGACCGCCAGATCGACGGCGAGGTGCAGCTTGTAGGGCAGCACACGGATCACGCCGAGGTGGTGGTCGGTGAACACGGTCAGCAGTAACGCCGCGACGCCCACGACCGGCGAGATCGTGAGGGCGAGCGGGTTGGAGGTGCCGAGCCCGAGCAGGAACGGCAGGGCGATGAGGGCAAATGCTACGGGGTAGTCGAGCCAGGCATGGATGGTCTTGGTGACGAAGCGCATGGCGCAGGGTCCTTTCGGTTGGGGGTCAAACGACGAGCGACGCTGTCGTTGCCTCCAACCTAAGGGTACCTCTGCGGACGATGAATTTCAGATAGTCCGCATCGTATTGCAGATCGTCCGAGAGTTCGGACGCATCGCTATGCCGCCTCGTGACGCGCGATGCCGGACTGCCGGAAGGCGGCGGGCGACACGCCGATCTCCTTCTTGAAGACCCGGCTGAAGGCGGATTCCGAGGCATAGCCCGAAACTTCGGCCGCCTCGGCGACCGACAGCCCCCGCGCCGAAAGCGCCTCGCGCGCAATCTGCATCCGCCAGGACGTGACATAGGCCATCGGTGTGACGCCCAGCCGGTCCGAGAACCGTTCGGCAAAGCCCGTCCGCGACATCCCCGCCTCACGGGCGAGGCTGGCAACCGTCCAGTCGGCGGTCGGCGCACGGTGAAAGGCGGTCAGCGCCCGCGCCAGATGGGGGTCGGCAAAACCGGCCACGCCACAGTCGGTTTCGTGCTCCGCCTCGATATGGGCGCGGATCGCCTGGGCGAAGATCGCCTCGGACATCTTCAGGGCGATCAGATCGCCGCCGAGCCGCGCGCCGCCGGCCTCGGCCCCGATGACCTTGAGCGTGGCTTCGAGCCAGGGGCCTGCCTCCTCGCCATAGCCGCGCAGGTGGATGAACGGGGGCAGGCGGTCGAACAGCAGGTGTCGGGACCCTTCGGCCAGCGCGAAGTGCCCGCATATCAGCTGCGTGTCACGCGGGCTCTCGTCGCCGCCCCAGACCAACGTGCCATGACCCGGAAACCCGGACCGGGACAGCACGTCGTCCAGCGGCAAGGCCTCGTCGGGTCCGGTATGGCGGCAGCACAGGACATGGGCCGTTCCGTGCGGAATCACGATCAGGTCGCCCTGTGCCAGGTGCACGGGAACCGACACCCCCGCTACACGCACCAGCGCCTCGCCCCGATGGGCAAAGTGGAAACGTGCCACGTCGCGGAAGGCGGGCACGCGAACGCCCCAGGGCTCCGTGAAGCTCGTTCGGAAATAGAGCGTACCACGAAGCGAGAGGCGGGTGAGGATGTCGCTGAGCAGGTCCAACATGGCGACCAGTCTATCAGCAATTTCAGGCGCGTCCAGAAGCCTGAACGATCTGACACGAAATCCGGACTTTCCGCCATTCAAAGGATGGATCACTTCGGGCAAACCGGTGGCGTTGAAACCACCAACCCGGAGCTACAGCCATGAAGACCCTGACCCTTGCCATTGGACTCGCCCTCGCCACGACCGGCTTCGCTGCTCAGGCGGACGAGCCGATGAACGACCTCGAGATCGCCCACACCGCTTACACGGCGGGCGGGCTCGACATCCGCTATGCGCATCTGGCGCTGGCGATTTCCGAGAACGAGGCGGTCCGCGACTTCGCCCAGACGATGATCCGCGACCACACGGCGGTGAACGAGGCGGCCGGCGCGCTGATCGTCGAACTGAACGTGACGCCGCAGGACAACGCGCTTTCGCAGGCCCTCGTCGAGGGTGCCGCCGCCAAGCGCGCGGAACTGATGGCGCTGAGCGGCAACGCCTTCGACTGCGCCTATGCGGAGAATGAGCTTGGCTACCATCAGGTCGTCAACAAGACCGTCGCCGAAAGCTTCATCCCCGCCGTCACGGTGGCGCCGCTGAAGACGCTGCTCGAGGACGCGCTGGTGACCTTCAAGGCGCACGAGCAGCACGCCGAGCACATGGTCGCGGGGCTGACGTGCGCGGGCTGACACACCTGACGCGGCGCGGGTTCGGCCGGGGGCTGGGCGCTGCCCTGTCCCTGGTCGGGCTGCCGGGGCTTGTGCGCGCCCATGACGGCACGCACGAGGTCGAGGTGGGCATCGCCCGCTTTGCCTTCGACCCCGAGACGGTCGAAGTTCTGGTCGGCGACAGCATCACCTGGACCAACACCGACTTTGCCCCGCACACCGCCACGGCCGAGGACGGCGCCTGGAATACCGGCACACTCGAGCGCGACGGCCGCGCACGCATCACCTTCGACGCGCCCGGCGACTATCCCTACTTCTGCGCCCATCATCCCCACATGAAAGGAACCGTCACCGTCCGGACCCGGTCCGGCGCCTGACGCGCGCGGGCTGCCCTGTTCCAATCCCCTTCGGGCGGCCCGCACCATTCCCAGGAGAGCTTACCATGTCACCTGCCATCACCCTCGTCAGCCATGCGCTGTGCCCTTACGTCCAGCGAATCGCCATCGCGCTTGCCGAGAAGGGCGTGCCGCATGATCGCATCACCGTCGATCTGGCGAACAAGCCCGGCTGGTTCCTCGCGCTGTCGCCGCTCGGGCGGACGCCGATCCTGAAGGTCGGCGAGGCGACGCTGTTCGAATCCGCCGCGATCCTGGAATTCCTTGAGGAGACGCAGCCCCATCCACTCCATCCCGCCGACCCGGTCGAGCGAGCGCGGCACCGCGCGTGGATCGGCTTCGGCTCGGAATGCCTGAGCGACATCGCCGGGTTTTACACCGCCCCCGCTTCCGGGACGCTTCAACGGAAGGCTGCGGCGCTCCACGCCCGGTTCCGGGTGATGGAGGGTCAGCTCGGCCCCGGCCCCTGGTTCGCTGGCGAGCGGTTCAGCCTGGTCGATGCCGTCTTTGCGCCGGTGTTCCGCTACTTCGACACCTTCGACCGGATCGGCGATTTCGGCGTCTTCGACGGTCTGGCCGGTATCTCCGCATGGCGCCGCGCGTTGGCCGAGTGGCCCTCGGTGCGGACCGCGGTCGCGCCCGACTTTGACGACATGCTTGCCGACTTCCTGCGCCGGAAAGACAGCGCGCTGTCCCGGTTGATGGAGCCCCCCCGCATCGCGCTGCGGCAAACGGCATGACCGGCGCCGCCCCCGCCCTCCGCTTCGCGCGGCTGACCGAGGTGCCACTGGCCGAACTGGTGGCGCACATGTCCGACCCGCGGCTGCGCGACCACATGCCGCTGCTGACGGGTTCCTGGGGCGAGGTCGAGGCGCAGGCCTTCGTAGAGGCCAAGGAGGCGTGCTGGACGCGCGACGGTCTCGGCCACTGGGCCTTCCTGGCGGATGGCCGGTATGTCGGCTGGGGTGGGTTCCAAAAGGAAGGCGCGGAATGGGATTTCGGCCTCGTGCTGCGGCCGCAGGATTTCGGGCTTGGCCAGCGGATCACGCGGGCAGCGCTCGACTTCGCGCGGGCCGATCCGCGCATTCCCTTCGTCACCTTCCTCCTGCCGCCCTCGCGCCGCAACCTCGGTGCGCTGCACCGGATCGGGGCACAGTCTGCCGGTCGGCAGGACCACTCCGGCGCGACATTCCTGAAATTCCGCCTCGACACCCCATCAGCCAACGACATGCCGCAGGGAGAGAACTCATGACGACCATCGACCATCTCAGCCTCGGCGTTCCCGACGTGCCTGCGGCGCGCGCCTTCTACAGCCGCGTTCTGGATGAACTCGACATCCGCTGTCAGGCCGAGGGAGAGGGCTTCGCCGCCTTCGGCCGCGACCGCGTCGCCTTTCTGCTGCTGCGCCCCTTCGATGGCGGATCGGCTTCGGCGGGCAACGGCGCTCTTGTAGCCTTCGCAGCGCCGAATCGCGAGGCGGTCGCAAGGGCCCATGCCGCGGGCCTCGATGCTAGGGCAATCGACGAAGGAGCTCCAGGTGTGCGTGCCGCCTATCCAATGCCCGGCGTTTTCGCCGCCTATCTGCGCGACCCCTGGGGCAATAAGATCGAACTGGTCCATGGCGGATTCAGCGCCTGATCACGGCCCGGCCGAGATCGAATGGCTGCGCGCGCAAGTCGCCGCATGCACGGCATGCGCGGACCTGCCCCTCGGGCCGCGTCCACTCGTCCAGATCGGCGCCGGCGCGCGCATCCTGATCGCGGGCCAGGCTCCGGGACGGCGGACGCATCTTGCTGGGCGCCCATTCGACGACGCTTCAGGGGAACGGCTGCGACATTGGCTCGGTCTCGACGAAGCCACCTTTCGGGATCCCGCGAAGGTAGCCATCCTGCCGATGGGCTTCTGCTACCCCGGAACCGGCCGATCGGGCGACCTGCCGCCACGCCCCGAATGCGCGCTCCGCTGGCGGCAGCCACTGCTCGACGCTCTTTCCAATGTGCGCCTCACCGTGGTGATCGGACGCCATGCGCAAGCATGGCACCTGCCTAACACCATGAACCTGTCGCTTGGGAATGCGATGCGGGACTGGCGTTCGCGCTGGCCCGAGGTGATCTTGCTGCCCCACCCAAGCCCGCGCAACGCAGGTTGGTTCCGGCGCAATGCTTGGTTCGAAGAAGACGTGCTGCCCATGCTCCAGACGCGCGTAGCGGAACTTCTCGGTAATCCGCCGACATGACAGGCGCGTGCGCCTGGTTATCGCCAAAGAGGTAAGCGGACCGTGTCCGTAGCATGATCCAGCGGAGTTCGGAGAGCTGAGTAACCGATTGCGGCCGCGGATGCGTTCAATAGCTCAGTGATCAAAATGTAATAAATACAGAGCTTTATGGTGGAGAAGGTTGGACGTCAGGTCCATCCCCTCCGCCACGCACCCGTCTGTCCGACCCGGAGACATAGGTAACATTCTGTACCGGAGACATAGGTAACACCCTAAGTCCAGAAGGGGTTGTCGATAGTTTGCAGGGTTTTTTGTTCGAGATCGATATAGCCCAGGTCATGGGCCATGAACGATATCAGCCAAATTCCATCGTCGACCTCCTTAATGCCGAGCCTTTGTCCGGCGAGCACGGTTGAGACGTTGATCTTCTTCCGGTGCATGCAGATGCGGGTGCTGTCAGACGAATCTCAACATGTCTCTGATCGAGGGGGCAGGTTGGTTGTCAGGCGGCTAGTTGTCGCCACTCGGCGAGTGCTGCCGCGCGGCGCCTCCATATGCGGAGTCGAGCTCAAGCCCGACGATAAGGCGGGGTAAGCGCCCCTCCGAAAAGTAGCCAAAGGCAGCGCCTACTTTTTATTATTCCCTGGTTCGCTGCCTTTAGGCGATCTCGCCGCAGCAGAGGCAAATGCGGCGCCTGGCTTCAGACGCTGGCGCGCCCGCTCCATAGGCAAGTTCGTAAAGCCCTTGAGGCTTCCAAATGCTAGTGCATCACGCTCAATCTCAATCGGGCTCGCCGCATATACGGTCAGGAGCTCCGCGAGGGAACGAAGAGCATGCATATGAATTCGTTCGTAGCCGTGGCTGGCATCCACCCCAAATGTCGCCAACGCTGTGCGGACATCGGCGCCGCCTTCTACGGCGGAAGCCGCATCCGATCGATAAAAGCGGAAAACATCGCGCTGATACCGAATGTCGAACTCCT